>Ga0181535_10000245_pt1 | contig 83121 bp, 60 predicted proteins | sample PEATcosm2014_Bin_44_FD_119774 | JGI IMG/M metagenome (GOLD analysis project Ga0181535, IMG submission 119774) | Peatland microbial communities from MTU Mesocosm Facility, Houghton, MI, USA - PEATcosm2014_Bin17_30_metaG | ecosystem: Environmental > Terrestrial > Soil > Wetlands > Peat | place... | reverse complement strand
GCTGGCAGGGTAAAAGGGCGAGACCCAATTCAAATCGTGGACAGACGAAAATCGCCACAACTCGCGATGGAAGAACGGGTTACAGACGGAGCAATAGGATTTAACCGGACACTACTGAACGGCGGTATTGATAAACAAACCGCCCAGATAACTTCCCTGCGTTCAGCGAACGCGGATAAGATGCGGTTCGCATTGCTTGTTGACGCGAGCAATTCGGAAACTAAGCAAGCCGCGCCGATAAGGGAAGCAGCGGTTCAACTTTTCCAAGGTTTGTTGGAACAGGGGAATGAAGGCTACTTGCTCGTCTTCAATGAGCAGGTAATTACCAGCAGCAAACCACTACAACTCTCAGAGGTGCGGCAAGCCCTAGAATCAGGAGTGCGCCAAGCCCATGAGTGTGTTAAGCCCTGTGGCGGGTCGGCAATCAACGATGCGATTGCATTTGCCAGCCAGAAGCTTCTTAACAAACATGGAAATTCCGAAACTCCTCGTCGGGTGATCTTCTTGATCAGTGATGGGGATGATAATGCCAGCAAGATCTACCTCGGCGAAGCCGAAGATATAGCCATCCGAGAAGGGGTTGCGATCTTCACTTTGCAGACTGGGGGCTCCGAGATGGGATCGACAGAGGCACGTCATGCCCAACGTTTTTTGGAGTTAGCCAGCCTCGACACTGGTGGGCGGACCTTCCGGCCCAAGAGACTGGAAGATGGTGTACCGCTTTTGCTCGATGCCATTCATAAGCAGTGGGTTCTTGGCATTGTGCCCCCTCAAGTACCCGATCAGAAATTGCATGCTCTTTCGATCAAGAGTTCAGAGAAGAACGTCCAAATCTCCGCGCCTGCGCGGATTCTTCTCGAGTAGAGCTTGATTTGGTGTAATCGATGGGCCTGTGCCAAAGGTCTTATCGGCTATTCGAGATGCTGCCCCGAATCGACTTTCTGGTCGAATGACCGCCTATGCGGAACATTGCCAGATTCTCGCTAGGTAGAACCTTGGCAGTCCAGGCTGGACCGGCCCGGCAGCAAAGCACTCTATCCAGCAGCTCCATGACAAGGGAATCCTTTACTACCGCACCAAGATTCCTTACCCGGAGGATTTGGAGACCGGGAGTGGCAGAGCCGGTGTCGTAGAATTCTGGCTTGAGCCGTTTGGCTGCCGGCTCGCACTCCAGCAACAAGATGCGGAAATCCATGACCACCCTTGCCAGTCTCGGTTTATCCGCGATCCGCGTCCGCCTGGCCACCGCAGCCGACCGCCCGGCGCTGATCCCGTTGATTAACTCCGCCTTCTCGATCGAAGCGTTTCTCGAGGGCACGCGCACCGACGAAGCACGCCTGGCCGCCATGATGCAAAAAGGAACGATCCTGGCGGAGGAGGATAGCTCCGGCCGGCTGCTGGCCTGCGTCTACACTGAGGTGCGCGGCGCGCGCGGCTACCTGGGACAGCTCGCCGTGGATCCCGCCCATCAGGGATCGGGCCTCGGACGCTCCATCGTCGAAGCCGCCGAGGAGCATCTGCGCCGCCAGGGATGTGAAGCCGTAGACATCACCGTCCTCAGCCTGCGTCCCGAGCTGCCGCCGATCTATCGCCGCTTCGGTTACGTCGAGACAGGCACGGAGCAGTTCAACCCCGGCCGCCCACTCAAATCCGGCACGGAATGCCATTGCATCGTGATGTCCAAGCAGCTATAAGCTAGCGCGCCTTGGCTGCCGCCGGCCCATGCAAATATCGCCCGGCAAAACTCAGAAACGTCGGCCAGTTGGGCGCAGGCGTGTGCCCGCCGGAGTGCTGGCGGAAGGCCAGGTCGCCCTCGATCAACGCCGTCCCGATGGGAGGAAGCGCTTGTGCACCCAGGTCATTCTTCCCCAGCAGCCGGTAGACTGGCCCGGCGCCCACTTCAGCCAGAAACATCCCCTTGGCGTCCGCCCACGCATCTCCGCCAGGGTTGGCATATCCGTCCCCCACGCTTGAGCCCGCTCCGATGAAAACCGGCCTCGGCGCGCACAGCGCAATCAGTTCATGGTTGTCCACCGGCAGGTCGCCGGGCGTCAGCGGGCCAGCATATTTCAGAAAGTTGCCCGCCATCCAGTGGTACTCGCTCGTTCCTGCCACGTTGCCGATCTGTTCGCCGAAGATGTGCCGGTAGAGCTTGGCCCCGCCCTCGCCCGACGAACTGATGTAGGCGATGGCGAAGCGCGGATCGTAGGCCATGGTCACCAGCGCGGCCTTCCCGTAGCGGGAATGGCCCTCCAGTCCCACCTGCTTCGCATCCACGGATTTGTCGGTCTCGAAATAATCCAGCGCCCGGCTGGCGCCCCATGCCCAGGCGCGCAAGACGCCCCAGTCGTCCAGCTTGCGCGGCTGGCCCTTGTTCATCAGTCCGATGATGCCCTCGGTTAGCCCGGCTCCATTGTCCGCCTGGTAGCTGGTAGGAATCAGTTCGGCATAGCCCCACCCCTTGGCCAGCACCTGCTGTTGCCACGACCGTCCCTCGCCGCCGGGAGAGCCGGAACCACTCCCGGCATTCGGCAACAGAAGGGCCGCTTTGAACTCGTTGGGAAAGGCCAACTGCAAAATGACCGGGACCGGGCCGGCAGCATGGGCCGGAGTGGTCAGAAGGAGCTCGATGCTGACAGCAATCTGAGGATATGCCGAGTTGTCCACGTGGCCCATCAGCTTCTTGGTCACCACCGGCACATCTCCTACCTTCTCCGCCGTTGTGCTCACCACCTCCCAGGTCACCCGAGGCAGATTGGCCGGAACCCGGCCGTAGATGTCCCGGTCGAAGTCCTCCACGATCTCCGGCCGGCGCTTCGTCCACCACACCTTCGCCGAGGCAACGCGATTGCCATTCTTGAGCAGCAGCGGATCGGGCAAATTGGGATAAACGTCCGCCTTCGACTCGTCGTAGTTGGCCGCATAGGGCGATTTCGCGCTCGGTTCGGCCCCGCGCCGGAGTTCCTTGATGCCCAGAAGGTCCACCATCCGCTGATGGTCCGTCTCCGAGGCCGCTTGAATGGCCAATTGTTCCGAACTGGGGGTCAACGCGCGCGGAGCCGGCGGAGTAGAGGGCGCCGTCTGCGCCACAAGCCGGCATTGGGCCGGGCAAACCAGAAGAACCAGCACCGTCGCCAGAAGCCTGCGATGTGCAATCGGCAGCAATTCGAACATGGGATACCTCGCTTCCAGAATATCTGCCCGGCGGAAAACGGAAGCGGCCCCAAGCATATCGATTGCCTCGACCTTGGGCAAGAGGATGTTCTCGCAACGGCACGCGGCTCCCGGTTTGGCTCGACGGGCGCGAAAGAACTCATGCCCAAGCGGATTGCGCCGATGAACTCCACGAAACGCTTGAGAAAGGGCTTCTGGCATGGCTTGGCTCCGCGATCTCTCCGTCTCCCGCAAGTTCAACTTCGCCTTCGGCATCGTTTGCGGTCTCTGCATTCTGCTGGGGGCCTTTTCGTTCTTCACATTCCGCGGCGTCGCAGGAAAAAGCGCGGATGTCAGTGGAATCCACGTACCCTCCTTGATTTACATCGGCGACATTCGCAGTGGCGTCAATTCTGAACGGCGAGAGGATCTCGAGCTGATGCTGTGCCAGACGCCAGCATGCACGGCAGACCACCGTGCGAAGCGCCAGAGAGCCATCGGCGAATACCAGGACGGCTTGAAGGCTCTGGATCCCTTCATCCTGCCTGAAGAGCGCGATGTCAACCTGAGGTTCAAAGCCTCCATCAAGCTGTACCAGGATGCGAGCGATCACGGCATCGATCTGCTGGCCGCAGGCAAGACAGGAGATGCGCTGGACTTTCTCTCGTCGGATACCGCGATGGCGCCGTTCGGAGAAGCCTTGGCGGCGGCAGACAATGGATTTCAACTCCATGCGAAGATCGGCAAGGAGGAGGCCAAGGACGCCACTAGCGCCAGCAATCGCGCCACCTGGATCAACGCCGGAGTCACCCTGCTGATTGTCCTGCTGTGCGCACTGACCGGCGTGTCGCTTGCCAGGCTCATTGCACCAGCGCTCCAGGCGGCTACAACCGCACTCGAACGGCTGGCGGAGAAAGACCTGACAGTTAGCGTCGAAGAGTCCGGCGCCGACGAGATCGGCCGGCTCTCGACCGCCCTGAACACCAGTGTCGCCTCCATGCGCTCTGTCTTGCAGTCGGTCGCCCGCGGCGCGGAGACGCTCTCCGCCGCAACCACCCAGATCAGCGCCCGCTCGATCCAGAGCGCCGGCAACGCGCACGCACAGTCCAGCAAGACCAACCAGATCGCCGCCGCGGCGCAGGAGATGACCGCGACCATCGGCGAGATCAGCCATAATGCCGAGGGCGCGGCCAGCGCCAGTCGCCAGTCGGCCGAAACCGCCGAACAGGGCGGCGTCGTAATGCAGGCCGCGGCCGCCACCATGGAAAAGATTGCCGCCGCCACCAATTCTGTCTCTGAGAAGATGACCTCGCTGGCCCATCGGTCCGAAGAAATCGGCAAAGTGGTGAATGTGATTCAGGAAATCAGCGAGCAAACCAACCTGCTGGCCTTGAATGCAGCCATCGAAGCCGCGCGGGCCGGAGAACATGGCCGCGGCTTCGCCGTTGTGGCCGGCGAGGTCCGCCGCCTGGCCGAACGCACCAAAGGGGCCACCGAGGAGATCGCCGGCACCATCCGCAGTATCCAGGAAAAGACGAGGGAGACCCTCCAGGTGATGCAGGAAAGCCGCACTGCGGTCGAAAGCGGCCTGGGAGAGACGGCTCACGCTCGCAAGAGCCTGGAGGCTATTATCGACTCGTCCAAGCAGGTGGAGCACCAGATCCACTTGATCGCAACGGCGGCTACCGAGCAGACCTCCGCCTCCGGCGAGATCTCCGAGTCGGCCGGCCAAATCTCGCAACTTTCGGCCGAGACCGCGCAGGGCGCCGAGGAAGCCGTCGAAGCCCTCAAGAACCTTGCCTCGCTGGCCAGCGACCTGGATGGCATCATCCGCCAGTTCCGCCTTGAGGGAGACAGGCAGTGCGGCGAAACATTCGGCGGCAAGAGCCCGCGCACAGCCCATTCCGCGTTACGGCCGATTCACCTGTAGCTCTCGAAGGATAGCGGCGGCCGGGACCCGGATCTGCAAGTCCAGCGGCCTTGACCCGCCGCTGGACCCCGGTTCGCCGCCGCACCTCGCTCTGCTTGCAACTGCGCTCCATCTCCTCTTCTTGCATCTCCCTGCTCAGAATTCATACAACTCCACTATTTCGAGGTACTCCGCGCTATGTTAGCCTCCGGGTTAGGGCCCTCGCGCTTCCCGGCGGGGTGCGCGGCATCCAACATTTAGAACAGCTTCTGGAGGGAAACACTCGCATGAGCGCCGCCAAGTATGACCTGATCGTGATCGGCTCCGGACCCTCCGGGCAGCGCGCCGCCGTAGCCGCCGCAAAGATGAAGAAGCGCGTGGCCGTCGTCGAGGCCCGCTCCGTCGTGGGTGGCGTCTGCGTCAACACCGGTACAATTCCCTCCAAAACCATGCGCGAGGCCGTGCTCCACCTGTCCGGTTACAATTACCGCTCGATCTACGGCATGAACTACCGGGTCAAGGAAAAGATCACCATGGCCGACCTGTCCTTCCGCGTACAGGCGGTGATCAAGACCGAGGTGGACGTGACCGAGGCCCAGCTTTCGCGCAACGGCATCGACGTGGTGCACGGCATCGCCCGTTTCGTGGACCCTCACCAGGTACGCGTTGAGGGCCCCCAGACAGAAACCACGTTAGAGGCCGACCGGGTCATCGTGGCCGTTGGCACCAAGCCCGCCGCTTCGCCCAAAGTACCCATCAACGGCCGCACCATCGTCAACAGCGACCAAATTCTCGACTTGCCCGAATTGCCTCACTCGCTGATCGTGGTTGGTGGCGGCGTCGTTGGCGTGGAATACGCCTGCATGTTCGCCGTTTTGGGCGTCCGCGTCACGCTCATCGAGAAGCGTAATCGACTGCTGGAGTTCGCCGACCAGGAGATCATCGAAGCTCTCAGCTACCACCTGCGCGACGCCCGGGTGACCCTCCGGTTGGGAGAGGAAGTGGAAAGCGTCGAAGAACTGCCTTCCCAACCTGGCGGCACCAGTCCGTCGTCGGGCTCTCCGGCTCTAGGCACCGTGGTAGCCAATCTCCAGAGCAAGAAGAAGGTCTCCGGCGATGCCCTGCTCTACGCTGTCGGCCGCCAGGGCAACATCGACGACCTCAACCTGGCTGCCGCCGGCCTTGAAGGCGACAATCGCGGCCGTATCCCCGTGGACGAGCACTATCAGACCAAGGTCGAGCACATTTTTGCCGTTGGCGACGTGGTAGGCTTTCCCTCACTGGCCTCGGTCTCCATGGAACAGGGCCGCATCGCCGCCGCCCGCGCCTTCAATGACCGTGCCGCCACCTCCAACCCCAGCTTTTATCCTTACGGCATTTACACCATTCCGGAGATCAGCTTCATCGGCAAGACCGAGGAACAACTCACCGAGGAGGACGTGCCCTACGAGGTGGGCATGGCCTACTATCGCGAGACCGCCCGCGGCCAGATTCGCGGCGACACCACCGGCCGGCTCAAACTCATCTTCCATCGCGACAGCCGCAAGGTGCTGGGCGTGCACATCATCGGCGAGGAAGCCAGCGAGCTGGTCCACATCGGCCAGGCGGTCATGATCCTGGGCGGCACTGTGGACTACTTCATCGACACCGTCTTCAACTACCCCACTCTCGCGGAGTGCTACAAGGTGGCCGCCTTCAACGGGCTCGGCCGCCTGCACCGCTACCAGTCGGAGTGAGGGGCGTCCCTATCCCCAAGGAGGGCTTGAATGACCACCGCCATCGGCGTCGTAATGACAGAACATATCGTGGCCGGCAGACTGGAGGACCATCGGCTGATCGGCAAGCTGCTGCGCTATCCCATGGACTTGGAGAAGCTGGATGCCCTGGCGGCCATCCCCGCCAGCGAACTGGTGGAATTGCTCGCCGCGCAGATTGCTTCCCTGGCTGGTCAGGAGGCCGCTAGCGAGGCCGGTCCAGTGGACGCGATCGGAGTCGCCGTTCCCGGCATCATCCGTCACGGCGTGGTCGAGGACTCGCCAAATCTGGTCCAGATCAAGGGAATGCATCTCGCCGGAGAGCTCACAAGAGTTTTGGCCGCCCGCGGCATTACGGCGCCGGTGCATGTAGCCAACGATGCCGATGCCATTGCCGCCGGCGTGGCCGCCACACGCGGCCAACTCAACAAGCTCACCCGCGTCTGGACCATCGGCAACGGCATCGGCTATGGCCGCTGGCCTTACGTCGAGGGTGTATGGGAGGGTGGGCACATCACCGTCACCCTCGATCCCAAAGAGCGCTTCTGCGGCTGCGGCGGCGTGGGCCACCTGGAAGGCATCATGGGCTATCGCGCCATGCGCATGAGATTTCTCGATCTCGAGCCGGAAGAGATTTTCGCCAACGCCCGCCAGGGAGACGCCCGCTGCCGCGAGTTTGTCGATCTCTGGCACCGCGCCCTGGCAGCGGGAACCGCTTCGTTCATCCACCTCGCCGGCCCCGGCCGTTTCTACTTCACCGGCCACAACGTCGGCTTCCTCGATCTGCCCCTTTTGCGCAGCCACCTCGAGTCCATGGTCCGGATGAGCCCGCTGCAAAGCTATTCGCTTGAAATCCTGCCGCCCGACGACGAAACCGCCCTGATCGGCGCGGGAGTCTCCGCGCTGCGCGCGCTAGCTTGGTAAGAGCCGGGTTACGAGGTCCGCGCACGAAAATTGGCATCCCGATAAACGCCGATCCCGATCGCTGAACCCTGATCCCTGTTCCTAGCACTTCCGCAGGTAGGTCCGCGACAGACGGTCGTGCCAGCTGAGGTGGTCGTCGTCGAAGATGGCCCAGGCCACGCCCAACCCCATCGGCGCCACGGAAAGCAGCAGCGCTCCCAACCGGCTGCGCATCTGCGCGCGGGTGGGTCTTTCGTCGTCGAAGGTGCAGAGAGAGATGCGGGCATACTTCATGCCCGGCGTCGCCTTGGCAAGGATGAAGAACAGCGTCTGATAGAGGATGGCGGTAACGAAGAGCGCCGCTACCGCACCCATTTCGATAGTCCTGAGGTTGGGCAGATCCTTGATGTTTTCTGCAGCCACCATCGCCGCAGCCAAAAACGCCCCAATAATGAGAGCTCCATCCACCACGACGGCCATCAGCCGCCGACTCATCGGCGCCAACTCCAGGACGGGAGCCGCCGGGACCGGCTCGGCCTGGGACGCTGTCTCCTCCATGGATTGGGCTTCCAGCTCGATACCCGACCACTCCGGGCCCTGCCAATTCTTGGCGGCAGACTCTGGCGCTGCCTCAGCCGCAGGTTGGGTCGAGACTGTCCCTGGGTCCACCTCGAAGATGCTCAATTGCCCGCTGGACTCGCTTGCCGCGGCATGGGCCCCCTCGGCCAACCGGGGACGCACCTTGCGCGTGGCAACCAGCTCACGGGGAAATTCGATCAGGTTGGCGTGAATCGGCTGAGCGGGTTCGACAGATTCGATCGCCTCGGCGCCTAGGGCGTCCTCTGCCTGCTGCGGCGATTCCCACCAGTCTTGGGCGGAAATCGCAAAACTCTCCGTTCCGCGCGATGCGCGAGCAGCCGCAGGCTCCGCCGGACGTACTGGCATATCCGGCTCCCAGCGGATACCAAACGATTCTCTCCCAGGAGTTGGGCGCACGAAAGGTGCGGCTGGTTCAACGGACGGCTCCCGGGCCTGTTCCGTCTTGCGCTCCGGGACTCCGCCGCAGGGAATATCCAGCTCCCACGCCGTCCCAGGCACTGACGCGGCTTCCAAGCCAGCCAAAACCGATTCAGCGGCGGCCTGCGCATTCAGCGCCGCTCTGGACGCAGCCTCGGCGGCGCGCACGGCGGCGCGGGCCTCGTCGGCCAGCATCTCGCTGTAGCTGGGAGCCTTGGCATAGCGCGCGGCCACCCGCGCGGCTGCCTGCGCAGCCCGGCTGCTGGCGCCAGGGAGAACTTCCGCTGGCGCGTCCGGCCTTGCTGTGGAGGAGTCCTTGCGGCTCTTGTGCGCGGCAAGGCGCTGATTTACTTCCTGCTTCCATGAGGGTGCAATGCTGGCCTGGCTCGCGGATGCGCTCAATGCTCCAGAGTCCCTTCTTACGCGGTATTCAGGCCTCTTTACGTGCCCTGAACCGCAGTTCCGGTCCGCGAGGCCCTGGCGACCAGGACTTCGCGGACGTTGCTCTCAAGAAAGAAAGGAGGTGTCGCGGGAGAATACACAGGTGTGGCCCGGATCGTGGGACCCGTGCCCGGCATGAAATCCGAATTTTCACCTGCTGCCAGAGCTGCGAGGCGCGCGTCCCATGCAAAGTGGCAGGCTTTTGCTATCCTGAGCCTTGCACTGGTCTTGGTCTTGGATGCGTCCTCGTCATTTAGTGTTTATCACGCTGTTGGCTCTCTGTCACCCTCAACTTGAGGGGCAGGCGTTGACCAATGCGTTACCTCAGGCCCAGCAGAGCCCGTCTTCGCAGAGCCCCGCCGGTGCAAAGACGCCCATTTCAGACGGCTCCAGCGCGGACAATCCCGGTACGCCGCTCCCCGACGACCCAGGCCAGGAACTTCTGCCGTTGGCCCAGCCGGAAGCCGAGCCTGCGGCCGGAGTGCCCGTCCAATGGGAGGCGCAGCGCCAGTCCCGGGCAGGCGATATCTGGACCCTCAGTGGCGATGTGGTGGTCCACTACCGCGATTACATTCTGCGGGCCGACAAGGTGGTCTATCACCAGTCGACCTCGGAACTGGAGGCGGAAGGCAACCTGCAGATGGCCGGCGGGCCCGAGGATGCGATCATCAACGCCGCGCACGGCGACATGCGGCTGAACATGCACACCGCGCGCTTTTTCAACGTGAGCGGCTCGCTGGGAGTCCGCAGGGCCGGGCGCACGGTGGTCTATTCCACGCCCAACCCGTTTTTCTTCTCCGGAAGGGTTCTGCTTCAGAACGGCGAAGACAACTACCGGATTGTCGACGGCTCCATGACCAACTGCCGCCTGCCCAGGCCGGATTGGCAAGTGATCTCACAAGCCATCAACCTTGCCGACGGCAAGGCCTCGACCTCAAATTCCCTGTTCAAGTTTCTCGGCATACCTATTTTTTATTTGCCCTACCTCCGCCATCCGGTAGATGAGACTGGACGCGAGAGCGGGCTTCTGATCCCCGTGATCAGCAATTCTTCGATCAAGGGCTTCATCGTAGGCGAACAGGTGTATTGGGTCATCAACCGCGGCATGGATATGGTGGTTGGGTCCGAGTACTACAGCAAGCGCGGCTGGGCCCCCAACGGCGACTTCCGCTATAAGGGACCAGGGCTCGACCAGCTCATCGTGCGCTGGAATGCCTTGCTCGACCGCGGCGTGGAACAGCAGGTGGGCGCCACGACAACCTCTTCAGCCGCTCAGCCCGCCGATCACCTGCCCGGCCCTGTCGGCATGGAACTCGTCAATCAGGGCGGCGTGGATATTGTCGCCCTGGGCCGCAAAGACCTTTCTCCCCAGACTCGCATCACCGGCAACGTCGAATATCTTTCCAGCTATGTTTACCGCCTGGTCTTCAACGACAACTACTCGCAGGCCGTCAGCTCCGAGGTAGCCAGCGATCTATCGCTCACGCATGCGCACAATGGATTCATACCCTCCGTCTCGCTCGACCGCTTCCAGACCTTTGCCAGTTCTGCCTCTGGCGACGAAGCGAGGATTCTTCACTTGCCCAGCCTGCGTTACGACGTGCTCGACCGGCCTCTGGGCACCTCGCCTCTGTATTGGGGGCTGGAATCGTCGCTCAGCTATCTGGATCGCTCAGAACCCCACTTCCACGCTCGCAATGTAGGCCGCATCGACTTCTATCCACATCTCTCCCTGCCCTTTGTGGCGGGCGGCTGGAGCGTGGTTCCCGAGGCTGCGGTTCGCGACACCTCCTATTCCATCAGCCAGAATCCCGATCTGACCGGCGCTCGGAGTGGCACCCCGGCTATCAGCCACGATCCGCTTAATCGCAGCGATGTCGAGGCTTCCGTGGACATCCGGCCGCCGGCTTTCGAGCGCGACTTTGCCCTGACCAGATGGAACCGTGAGTTGCGGCACGTCATCGAGCCCGAATTCACCTACCGCTATGTCGGAGGAATTGGCGCGCAGGCGCGCAACGTCCTCCTGATCGACACCACGGACATCGCCAGCAACACCAACGAAGTCGGCTTCTCGCTTACGCAACGGTTTTATCTGCGCCCCACCGCGCAGCAGCCCTGTGCCCCAGTGGACGAGCCGGCCCCAGGCGGCTGCCCCGCAAGCCCGCGCGAGTGGGCCAGTTGGCAGATTGGACAAAAGCTCTACATCGACCCTAACTTCGGCGGCGCGCTCATTCCCAACCGGCGCAACGTCTTCGACAGCACTCTCGACCTGACAGGCATCGCTTTCCTCACTTCGCCGCGCAACCTGGCCCCCCTTACTTCACGCTTGCGGTTCGAAGCCGTCGACAATCTCCGCGTCGAGTGGGATATGGACTACGACCCCAAGGGCGGGCGGCTGGACGCGGACAACCTCTTTGCCGGTTACAGTTGGGGCCGCACCACCGTCGGCTTGGGCCACGCACTGCTCAACGCCGTCGACGAAAACGGCAGCACCGCCTCTACGATCAAGAGTCAGCAACTGCAGCCGTTCCTCGCCATCGGGAAGCCTTCGGGCACTGGTTTCAACCTGGCCGCCAATGCCGGCTACGACTTTGTGCTCGGCCAGTTGCAATATGGCGGAGTGCAGGCAACATACAACTGGAATTGCTGCGGGCTCACCTTTGGCTACCGGCGCTTTCAACTCGGCACGGTCCGCGACGAAACGCAGTACCTCTACAGCTTTACCCTGGCAAACTTCGGTTCTGTGGGTGACATCCGCCGTTCCAACTCGGTCTTCCGGGACCCCACCCTGCCACCGGCCTATTGAGTCCGCTTGCGCGGTCTTTCTGCACGAGTATGCTCGCGGCTCGACTCTCGCACTAGTTTCTTTCTGGGAATGACCCGGCAAGAGGACGGGGAGCCTCCTTGCTTGCTTTTCGCCGTGTGCTGCGTCAACCAATTATCGCCAGGGCGGTAGTTTCCTCCAATGGGCCCGGAGCAGCCCCCGCTGGAGTATTCTTTCCTGAGAGGAATTCATTTTGTCGCGCATTCGCTTATTGGCGGGCCTGCTGGCACTTTGCATGACCGCGGGCTGCAAGGCCCAATCGCTGCCATCTCAAACCGCCGTGCAAGGACTGACGGACCCGGTGCTCAACCGCCATATCGAGGTCATGGTCCGCTCCCAGTACAACGTCCCGCAGGATATCAATGTAACCATTGGCGCGCGCAAACCAAGCCAGATTCCCGGCTACGACGCGCTGCCCATCACGCTCACGCATGGCGCCAAACAGACGGTCATCGACTTTCTGATTTCGAACGACGGCAAGACGCTGGCTCGCCTGGAAACCTTCGATCTGGGCAAGGATCCCATCTTTTCGATCGATGTGAGCGGACGCCCCATCCGCGGCAATCCCGCGGCCAAAGTGACGGTCATCAACTTCGACGACCTCGAATGCCCCTATTGTGGGCGTATGCACCAGTCGCTCTTCCCGGGCACACTCGATCGCTATAAAGACAAGGTACGCTTCATCTACAAGGACGATCCGTTGGTCGAGTTGCACCCCTGGGCCATGCATGCCTCGGTGAATGCCAACTGCCTGGCAGCGCAAAGCGGCGAGGTCTACTGGACTTACGTGGATTACCTCCACGCCCACGGCGAGGAGATCAGCGGCGAGGACCGCAACCAGGTAAAGAGCTTCGCCGCGCTCGATCGGATCGCACGCCAGGAGGCCATTCTGGCCAAGCTCGACTCAGGCAAGCTCGACGCCTGCCTGACGAAACAGGATGAGACCCTGGTGAACGCCTCGGCCAAGGAGGCTGAAGCGCTAGGAATAGATGGAACGCCGGCGCTGTTTGTCGATGGCGAGCGCATCAACGGCGCCGTGCCTCAGGAACAGGTTTGGATGGTCATCGACCGCGCTCTGCGTGCTGCCGGCGTCGAGCCTCCTGCCGCACCGGCCAAGCCATCCCAACCGGCAGGAACCGGCAAATGAGCGGCCGCGAAGCTATCGCCGCACCGGCTTGCCGATTTATCCTTGATAGCCAGGGCTTTCGCGGCCCCGCAGGAGATACCAGGTTGCAAGTCGATTCCTTTTTTCATGTCCGTTTCCGCTCCGCTGCTTTCGTTCTCTTAGGCGGAATTCTGCTGGCCGCCGCTGCCGGCTGTCACCGTTCGCCCGCTCCCGATGTGGTGGCAACCGTGAACGGCAAGGCAATCATGCGCTCAGACCTGGAGAAGTATTATCAGGCCAGCCTCAAAGACAGCCCGCAGCAACTTTCGGCCGCGGAGGCCGACATCCGGCGGCTGACCTTTCTGCATGAGATGATCGAGGACGAGATTCTGTGGCAGCGCGCCGCCAAGCTCAACCTCGCCGCCTCCGACGAAGACGTGAACGCCAAGCTCACTGAAATGAAGCTGCCCTACACGCAGGAGGAGTTCGACAAGCAGCTCAAACAGCGTAACCTGACAATCGACGATCTCAAACGCGACTGGCGCCGCTCGTTGACCAAGACCAAGCTCCTGAACAAGGAAATCGAGTCGAAGATCAACATCACAGACGCTGAAATCAGCGAATATTATGGTGCACACAAGGCGGATTTCAACCTGATCGAGCCTCGCTATGGCTTGGCGCAGATCGTGGTCACCGCCGCTCCTTCCCAGCAAACCGGCAACCTGCAAAACAACAAAGCCTCAGGCGACGCCGATGCGAAAAAGAAGATACAGACTCTGCACAACCGGCTGGAAAGCGGCGAGGACTTCGGCGCTGTGGCCATGAACTTCTCCGAGGCGAACACCGCCTCGAATGGCGGGGACATGGGCTTCGTTTTCGAGTCGCAGTTGCGGGCCGATCAGGAGGCTTACAACGCGATCAGCAAGCTCAAGCCGGGCCAGATCACCGATATTCTGCCAATTTACGACAACGCGAGCCCTGGACGCCGGACCATCGCCTACGCCATCTACAAGCTGATCTCAAGGGAAGCCGCCGGACAGCGTGAATTGAACGATCCGCGCGTTCGCCAGGCCATCCACCAATTGCTGCATGAAGGCCAGGCGCAGTTGCTCAAGAGCGCATATCTGGAAAAGCTCCACGACGAAGCCAAGGTGCACAACTATCTGGCCGACCAGATCCTCAAGGAAGGCGCGCAGTAGCGCGCGCCGCCTGAAGACCAGGGAACGCACCTGCACTCTCCGTTTGACCTCTCAGAACCGCGTTGCCGGTCGCATAGGCATTTTGCCCTGACGACCGGCGATGCCCGCCGCATGCGCCAAACTTTTGGAGATGCGTCCCGCTCAAATTCCTGAACTTTCTCCCTCCCAAGCGCAAAATATCGGAGATCAACCGGCGGGGCCTCAACGCGGGGTGAGCCTGCGGTGCGCGTCCGTCGCGAGCACCGGTGTCATAAAGACGCGGGCCGGGAGCTATAGCGAAACCAGAGTGGCTGTGCCTGGAGGCATGACGCCGAGCGGCTTCTTCCTCAAGGAGAAGCTACCTCGAATACCCTCAACTGGGGCATAGCTGCTCTGGTTTCTCTCTAAGGGAGGACACAGGGTTAGCGTGCGGAAAGAACGTCTCGGAAGAGCGCACCTCGCGCGAAGAACCCAAAGCACCAAGAAAAACGGCCCCCGCGCAAGGCGGAGGCCGTTTGTATCTGCGAGTTGCTTCCGTTTACTTCAGGTTGCCGCTCGAATCCATGGTGATGCCGCCGGGGCCCTTGCTCTTCTTCTCTTCGTTGGCCTTGCGCGTGCCCATCGCCTTGGTGCGCCATTCTTCGGCCTTGGCTATATCGTCTTTGCGGGCGGCCTCGTTACCAAAGTCCACATCCGCCTTGCGCCGGTAAATCAGATTCAGGTAGGCCATGGCATCGTCATAATTGTCCCGATTTGCCACTGCCTGGCTGAGATACTGCAGGCCCTCTTCGACCAGGGGACCATTCTCCACCTTGAGCGGCTCCATCAGCTTCTTGGGAGCCTTCGCGTTGCCCTCGCCGTCATCATTCACCCCGGCCGGCGCCAGCGCCTTCAGTGTGTTCTCGTGCGCCTCGGTCCAGTCGATCACGCCCACAGTATAGGCAGCCTCGGGATCCTTCGGGTCTACGGCTAGAACCTTCTTCTGCCACGCCTTGGCATCGTCCAGTTTCTTGATGCTGAAGTAAATGCCTGCAACCTGCTTCAGGCTGTTCACATCGCTCGGGTCCTTCGCCAGAACTTCCTGAAAGATGTCGATGGCCTGCTGGGCGGTCTTCAGGTTGTCCGGTGTATCGAGCCCGGGCACCACGTTCTGGGCAAGCGCCGTAGCCAGGTAGCTCTTGGCCATCGGCAAGCCGGGATCGAGTTGCGTGGCCTTTTGGAAGTGACCGATCGCCTCTTCGTACCGGGCGCTCTTGTAAGCATCCACTCCCTTGTTCAACTGGTCACGGGCTGCAAGGCGGTCGCACCCGCTCATGGAAAGCACCATGCCGGCCAATGCCACCGCGAGCGCCGTAATACGTGCGGGTCCATTCATGTTCGTATCCTTCTCCTTCAGGCCGTGCCTATCGATTGCGCGCCTGTGATTTCTTGGCAGCTGGTCTCGGACGGGAGTAACCGAAACCAGGATGGAAAAATTGTACTCCTGTTTCCGCCCGGGCAAACCGCCGCCGGATGGTGCTGGCAACCCCAGGCTAACGGGGGCGATGCATCCGCCCCAGCCCCCTTGGCCAGCCTGAAATCTATGCAACTTCGGGCGACGCCACCCGGCGCAAGCGCACGAATCGCGTCGTCTGCCGCCGCGGAGTTCCTCGTTCCGGAGAAACCCGCCGCGAGCAGCCGGCTACTCGCCAGCCATAATCTTCGGCGTCATCATCCCGATGTGATCCACGTTTGCCGAGTGCCCGATATCGATCACTTCGGCGATGTACGCGAAGTTGACGTTGTCGTCGCCTTTGACAAACATGATGCGCTCGGCACGGTTCGCGTAGATCTCGGTCAGACGGGGCAGCAATTCCCTTTTGTCCACGTCCGTGTCGTTGATCTTGTACGACGGGGTCGAGCCGGCACGATACAGGACCTGCACCACGATCGTGCGGTCGCTGGGCGTGTTTTGCGTGGTTGGATTCTTGGGCGGCTGCGGCACCAATGCATCCAGGCCCTTGGGCGTGACCGGCACAATGACCATGAAGATGATCAAAAGCACCAGAAGAATATCGATCATCGGGGTAACATTGATGTCGGACGAGTAGCTCCCGCCTCCACCAGTTGTCATTGACATGGCTTAAAACTCCTCGCTTCCTGAAAATCGTTACATGGACAGCGCAAGGGCGAAGTTACTGACCCGAGCCACTGGCTTCGCGCTTCTGCGTCAACAAGCCTACGTCGTCCACGCCGGCGCTGCGCACGGCGTCGATCGCGTCTTCCACGGCTCTGAACTGCGCGCGCGCATCGGCGCGAACGTAGATCGTTTTGCCGGGCTTGTCGGCCAGCTTATCGCGAACCAGACCGCCCAGTTCACTGGGAGCGACCTTGTTCTGTCCCAGGAATACGCCTCCGTCCCGCGTAATCGCGACGACAATGGCGTCTTCCTTGTCGGCGTCCGGCATGGCGACCGGATTGTCGACCTTGGCCATATCGACAGCCACCTTGTTCTGGAGCATGGGGGTGATGACCATGAAGATGATCAGCAACACCAGCATCACATCCACCATGGGGGTGACGTTGATATTCGAGTTGACCTTACCGCCTTCGTTACGAACCGAGATTGACATTGTTGGGGCTCCGTGCCTGAAAGATTTTTATTTCGGATGGTTTCTGGCATTGCCCAGAAACCAGCTGGCCGGCGCGAGATTGAAACCGGCGGGCGGGAGAGAGTTCAGTTCTCCCGCCCCCCGCAGCTTCTCGCTCGAACCAACAGCCGCCTCGCTTAGCGCTTGTGGCTCTGCTTGATGAAGTAGTCGATCAATTCGCTCGAGGAGTTGTCCATCTCGACATCGAAGTTCTCGACACGCCCGGTGAAGTAGTTGAAGGTCATCACGGCGGGGATGGCCACGAGCAGGCCGAACGCCGTTGTGACCAGGGCTTCCGAAATGCCGCCGGCAACCGCGCCGATGCCCGAAGTCTTCTGGGTGGCGATCTGCTGGAAGGCGTGCAGGATGCCGATGACGGTGCCGAGCAGTCCGACGAACGGTGCCGTCGCGCCGATGGTGGCCAGAACGCTGAGGCCCCTCTTCAGTTTGGCGTGAACGATCGCTTCGGCTCTCTCCAGTGCGCGGCCCGAGCTCTCGATGGTTTCCTCGGAGGCAGAGCCGCCTGAGGCGCGGAATTCCTGAAGGCCGGCGGTGACAACCTCGGCCAGGTGAGACTTCTTGTTGCGATCGGCGATCTTGATGGCTTCTTCAAGCTTGCTGTCCTTCAGGGCGCCGGCAACCTTGGGCGCGAATTCGCGCGACTGCTTGCGGGCGGCAGAGAAGTACAGGTAACGGTCGATCATTACGGCCAACGACCAGATCGACTCGATGAAAAGGACGATAGCGATAACACGTACCGCCCATCCCATGTGTTCCCAGAGCTGAAGGGGGCTGAAGCCGACCGCCTGCTCTTCTTCCTGGAAAAATGCCAGGCTGCTGACCGTATGCGAAGCGAAATGTGCGAGCTGAGCGAGAATCACTGAATCGTTCCTCCTAAGGAGTTTCTTGTGAACTGCGACTGTGTTGCGGTTGCTGGGAATGCGGTTCTTTCCGGATTCGCATTCAGGTCAAAAGCAAGGCCCCTACCCAAACCGCAGGAAGGAGCCGAGGATAGGCATTATCCACCGAGTGTGAAAATCACGTTGACCGTGGTTTCCACTTCCACCGGCTCGTTGTTCAGCAGGTACGGCTTGTAGCGCCAGGTCTTCACAGCATCCATGGCGGCTTGCTGCAACATGGCCGGTCCACTGATGACGTGCAGGTTTTCGATCGCCCCGGTCTTGGAAATGGTGGCTTGCAGCACCACTGTGCCTGAGACGCGGGCGGCCTTGGCGATAGGCGGATAAAGAGGTGTCGTTTTCTGGATCAGGAGACCGACGGCAACGCCGGCTGAGATATTCACCTTCTTGGGAGCCTCAACCTTCACCTTCGGCGCGGTGGAAGCACCGCTGAAGATGCCGCCCATCACGCCACCCGAGCTGCCGCCCAGGCCTTCCATGCCGGCAACGCCAAAGCTCTGTGAAGGCGGCGCTTCCTTCTCGGCCACCATCTTGATGTCGTGCGGAATCCGGGTGGGAGCCGTCAACTGATTGTTCATCATCTCCGACTGCACGTGAACCACGTGCATTACGGCAGCCGGCGGCGGTGGCGGCGGAGGTGGTGGTGGTGGAGGCGGCGCCACCAACATTGTCGTCATCATGGCCTTGGGCAGCGCCTCAGGGTAGATCAGCGGAATGAGGATCAGGAGCAGAATGATGGAGCCATTGGTGATGAAGGTGAACATCATCCAATACTTGCTCTTGCTCTTGATCCTGCCTCCGGATTCAAACGTAGCATCTTCAAACATGGCCAGCCTCGAATCGGGTGTTGGTTACCTCTATTTAGACACCGCAGGGATTTCAAATGTTCCCGAGCACCAAAACGGTATCACAGAAGCGCGTACCACTTCTATCAGAACTGCCCCAGGCTTGCAAAAAGGTGCCGCAATACTGGTGCAATTCCCGTGCAAAATCCGCCTACGCTCTGCCGCGTTTCGCGGCCGGAAGGGGCGCAGCCTTGCCCTTCTTCTCGCGCCATTCCTGCCACGCCACCAGCATCGGCGCCGCGATGGCAATCGACGAATACGTACCGATGAGAATGCCCACTACCAGCGCAAACGAAAAGCCGTGCAGCACCTCGCCGCCAAAGACGTACAGCGACAACACTGTAAGGAAGGTAAGGCCCGAGGTGAGCACCGTCCGGCTCAGGGTCTGGTTGATGCTTCGGTTGACCACGTCGGGCAGAGATTCCCGCCGGCTCAGGCGCAGGTTCTCGCGAATACGGTCGAAAACCACGATGGTGTCGTTCATCGAGTAGCCCACCAGCGTGAGAATGGCCGCAATGACCGTCAGGCTGATTTCCTTGTCCAGCAAAGCGAAGGCGCCCACGGTGATCAGCGTGTCGTGGAAGCAGGCAACCACCGCGGCTACGCCGTAGATCAACTGGAAGCGGAGCCAGAGATAGACCAACATGCCCAGCAGCGAGTAGAGAATGGCCAATCCGGCCTGTTTCTCTAGTTGCTTGCCCACCGTGGGACCCACTACCTGCACGTTGCGCAGGGGCAGGATAACGGGATTGTCGTAGTGTGCCTGTAGGGCGCCGACGATCCGCGTGCGGTCGGCATCGAGGTGGGTCTCATCTGTCTGCTCCGGCAGGCTGATGAGCATCTCGTGATTCTCCGGCTTGTCATAGGCCTGAATCCGCGCATCCCGGATGCCCGACGACTCCAGGGCGAGGCGAATCTTGGTCGCATCGGGAGCCTGGATAAACTGCGCTTCCACCTGCGTGCCGCCCTTGAAATCCACGCCGAGCGGCACGGGGCTGTGGATCGAGTGCATGTGCATGCCCATCGAGATGATGCCAGCAATGCTGAAAATCAAAGAAAAGGCTAGGAAGTACCACTTCTTCCCGAGCCAATCCACATTTACGCTACGAAAGAATTCCACTGGTTCTCTCCGCTTCCTGGGAGGCTGGAGCCCCAGGGGCTCCAGCGCTGAATATTTCTCACTACCGTTCGTGCCGTGCTCGTGCCAGATCTAGATGGACACCAGTTCCCCTGGCTTCAGCTTGTTCAGGTGGGCGTCGAAGATCACCCGCGAGACAAACACCGCCGTGAACAGGTTGGCCGCCAGACCGATGGTCAGGGTGACTGCGAAGCCCTTCACCGGCCCGCTGCCGAACAGGAACAGAATCGCAGCTGAAACGATGGTGGTTACGTGCGTATCGAGAATGGTCACCCAGGCGTGCGCAAAGCCCTGGTCGACGGCCGCGGCCGCGGCCTTGCCGGCGCGCACCTCTTCGCGGATTCGCTCGAAGATCAGCACGTTCGAATCCACGCCCATGCCGATGGTCAGAATGACTCCGGCGATGCCCGGCAGCGTCAGTGTGGCGCTGGAAACGCCCATGAAGCCCAGCAGAATCACCAGGTTCATGATCAGCGCCAAGTCTGCGTTGATGCCCGATCCGCGGTAGTAGATGAGCATGAAGACCATGACCACCAGGATGCCGACGATGGCCGCCGTGACGCCCTGCTTGATCGAATCCGCGCCCAGCGAAGCTCCCACCGTGCGATCCTCAAGATAGTTCAGCGAAGCCGGCAACGCGCCGGTGCGCAGCATCTTCGACAGGATCGTCACCTCGTCCGCTGTGAAGCTGCCGTCGATCTGGCCGCTGTCGCGAATGGCGCTCTTGATGTTGGCCACCTCGCGAACCCGCCCGCCCATGACCACGGCCATGGCGCGGCCCACGTTGGCGCTGGTGTACTCGTAGAACTTGTCGCCGGCCTCGTTGGTCAAGGTGAAGCGGACGTTCCTCAGTCCGTTCTGATCCGTGCCCGGATCGGCGGAGCGGAAGTCGCTGCCGGCCACTACTGAAACCCGCTGCAGAATGTACACGCTGTCGGTGTCGGAGCCAGTCGCCAGCGCCCCGGAGCCATGCACCATGACCTCGTCGGCCGGAACTGTACCGCCCACACTGGCCTGTGCCTCCGCCTCGTCTTTGTAGGGCCCTCCGACCACGGCGTGAATCTCAAGCCGCGCCGTGGACTGGATGATGCTCTTCACCCGGTCCAGGTCGTCGATGCCCGGCAACTCCACCAGAATCTGGTAGTCGCCCAGGCCGTACTCCTGAATCAGCGGCTCGCTGACGCCCAGCGAGTCCACGCGGTCGCGAATCGCCTCGATCGCCTGCTGGACCGTCTTCTTTTCCAGAGCCGTCTCGATGGTCGGCTTCATGGTAAGGGTCCAGGTGTTGTCCGCGCCCCCGCCTGCAAGGTCGTATTCATTGGAATACTTGGTATCCAGCGTGGAACGCACAGTGCTCGCCTGAGCCTGCGTCGTCCCCTCCACCCGGATTACCTCCGGCTTGGCCGTCGAATCGTCGGTCTTGGTCAACGGGTAAGGCTTGAAGACCTGCGTAAAGCTCAGGTTGGCCGTCTTCAGGTCCTGTTGGATCCGCCCCACGGTGTTGTCCGTCTCGGCGTTGACCGCCTCTTTGACTTCCACCTGCAAAATCAGGTGAGCGCCGCCGCGCAGGTCCAAGCCAAGGTGAATCCGTTTGGCCACGGCCTCCGTCACATCCTTGCCGGTGAAGCCCGAAGGCACCCCGAAGATGCCGTAAATGCATATCGCCAGGACCGCAACAATCAGGGCAACTTTGCTCTTGAGATTCTTCTTCATCGTCCCGTTTCTCTAGTTCCGTTTCTCTAGTTCAAAAGACACAAGCTGGTTCAAAACTTAGGAGCCCGAAGTGCCATCCTGCGTGGTGACCGAGGCAATCGCGTTCTTGGCAATTTCCATCTTGATGTTGTCCGGCGCCACGCGGATCACAATGACATCGTCCTTGATGGAAAGGATAATGCCGCGGATGCCCCCAGCGGTGGTCACCCGGTCGCCGGCCTTGATCGAGCTCAGCATCTCCTGCCACTGCCTTTGCCGCTTCTGCTGCGGGCGAATCATCACCAGGTAGAGTACCGGGATCAATAGTAAGGGCAAAAGCATCGGAAGACTGCTTCCGCCCATTCCGGCGGACCCATCCGCCCACATTGCGAAACTCATCGCCACACTCGTCCTTTACTCGCCCCTGGCCGCAAACGCGCTTGGCCGCTCAGGGCACAGGCACACCCGGCTTCAAACCGAGCGCCTGAAGAAATTTCGTCTCCGGGAATGGTCCTGGGCGCTGGTCAAGTCCGGCCCAGGCTCTGGAAGGAGGACCCGGTTGCCGCATGACGGGAACTGCACTCCAATCCCGCATTCACATGCAAACCACTGATCCAACTGCCGTCTGCTTCCTTTTCGACACGGCCTTCCCTGAAACCCGAATCCGGAAATCCAATTTCGGAGGTCGCACACGTCAACCTGTGCCTGTTCCGCCCGAATTCCAAAAGAATGCCTACGAAGATAAGATACGCGCGGCCTGTTACGTGTCAAGGCGCTTCGCGCCCGAACGGCCCCGGCTCTGTGGCTCCCGCGCGGCTCCGCAAAGGTTCTTCAGGCTCATTCCCCGCTCCTTATAAAGCTCTTATGAAGTGCGTATTCCTTCCTTACCGCCTGTGGTTTCTGCTGGGAGCGTAACGCTTTCCGCTCCTGGCGCGCTCGGAAAAGCCCGCCCCGCACAGTGGAAGGCCGGAACGGGGCTCATCGTGAAGCACGCCGCAGATCTCACTGTTTTCTTGCTCATTCCCGTAGGTTTGGCCGTGGCTTTTATGCTTTGGGTGTTATGGAATTTTCACCAGGCGGCCAAGAGGCCATAGCGATCTGTCGGGCGTCACCGCTCCCCGGCAATCGGCTCCCAATAGCGCAGCTCCCGGCGCGCGCAGCTCAAACAGAGCCGTTCCTCATCCGTCTGGACAAATCTGCCAAAGTTCACGCCCTCGCCGCAACGCGGGCAAACCAGGCGGTCGGCCTTGTAGCCGGGCAGATCGGCAGCGTCGAGTTCCACCCGCACCCGCTGCTCACGGAAAAGCCGCTCGGTGGCCAGTTCCTGGTAGGCAGCCATCTGCTGCCGGCTCATGCTCTCCACGTGGGGATAGAGTTGGCGAGCCAGTTCACGCGAGTCCTCAAGCGCCACAATGCGCACCCCCCGGCCCGATTCGAGATCGACAAAGGTTGCCGCCATCTTGCCCCAGTCGCGGAATTTGAGCGTCCGCTTGCCCAGCCGGCAGCCGGTCACCAGGCCGATTGCATCGGTGGCGCAGCGATCGATCTCGACAAACGTAACCAGCCGTTTGCGATCCGCGCCCCTCGGATCTTCGATTCCCAGCCGCTCAAGGCCCAGCAGAGCCATCCGCACGCCCAGAATCTGCCCGGCGCATAGGTGCCCGTGCGCCGCTTCGGCCATCCGCAACAGTTCGTCGAGAGATTCCATTTGTTTTCGCTGACTTGCCAGCTTGCTACTTCGCCTTAGGGTCCCCTGCCGGAGTCTCCGGCTCGTCGCTCGAATCTTCCACCAGCACCGCCGAACCCGGAACGATGTCAAAACCGGCCGCATCCTTCCCCGCCGGATGAAATGTGATCCGCAGCGGCTCTCGCTGCCACTCCGCTGGGCCGCACACCGTGTCGGGATGGTTCTCCGCATCGAACGCAGCCAACTTCTTCGCCAGCAACGGCTTGCGCGCCGCCACCTGCGCCACCACGGCATACAGGCTCTTGCCGCTGGCCGTCACTCCACAGTAGGCGGCATAGTCGCGAAACCAGCTCACCTGGCTCACGCCCGGATCGTAATCCGGCAGCTTGAGCGCAGTTACACGGCCGGTCACGCGGTCCACCAGCAGCCACGGGCCCCGCTGCCAGACCCAGTGGCCCGGCCTTTCGCCGGGCCCTGGTTTGTCTCCTGGCAGGGTGTCATTCAGCCGGAGCACCCGCCGCACCACGAAGCTGCGGTCGGTCACGTCGTGGGCGTCGCCGGTGGTCCACTCCTTCAGAACGCCGTCCACCAGCAGCGCACGAATCTTCAAGGCGTCCTCGCCGGCAGCCGCGCCGGCCGGGTCGCCGGCCTTCGAGTACGGCACATGCTTTACCGCACCCAGAACCACCGTATGCACCTTGCGCGGAGCAGCCTGGGCTACCCATGCCGCGGCGGCCAGGATCGCCGCCATCGCAAAAACCGCAACTGGTTCGCCGACTCTCATGCTGTTTACTCCTGAGAGGTTGGCGCAAATCTGTCGGGAGAAAAAACTGCAGTCTATTCACCGCACAAGAACAGCCGGAAATCATTCATGAGGCCAGCCATTCAACATGCGCTGCGCCCCTTGCAACAAGTCTCTAAAGCTCTGCTGCCTCCACCGCCCGCGCGACGCGAAACGCCGTCCCCTCATTCAAATGCGCGGCCAGCACCTGCATCCCCACCGGCAGGCCGGCCTTGGTTGCTCCGCAGGGTACCGTCACCCCGCAGATGCCTGCCAGGCTGGCCGTCACCGTGTAGATGTCGGCCAGATACATGGCCAGGGGGTCGCCGGTCTTCTCGCCCAGCTTGAATGCAGCCGTGGGCGCGGTCGGAGTCACAATCGCATCCACCTCGGCGAAAGCCCGCAGATACTCCTCGGCCAGCAGCCGCCGCACCTGCTGCGCCTTCAGGTAATAGGCGTCGTAGTAGCCGGCCGAAAGCGCGTAGGTCCCCAGCAGAATGCGGCGCTTGACCTCCGCGCCGAAGCCCTCGTCGCGGGAGTGCGAATACATGGCCGACAGGGTCTCCGATGCCGGAGAGCGATAGCCGTAGCGCACGCCGTCGAAACGGGCCAGATTGGCGCTGGCCTCCGCCGTAGCGATGAGGTAATAGGTTGGCACGGCATAGCGTGTATGCGGCAGCGAAACCGGCTTCACCTGGGCTCCGGCTGCCTTGAGCGCGGCGATGCCGCTCTCAATAGCCGCGCGCACCTCCGGGTCAAGCCCCTCGGCAAAGTATTCGGCGGGAACGCCGATGCGCAGGCGCTCCGCGCCTTGATCGCTCTCGGCAGCAAAGTTGGGCACAGGAGCGGTCGAACTGGTGGCGTCCTTGGGATCGTGCCCGGCAATCACGCCGAGCAGCGTGGCGGCATCGCGTACATTGGCGGCAAACGGCCCCACCCGGTCCAGCGACGACGCAAAAGCAATCAGCCCATAGCGCGAGACGCGCCCGTAGGTGGGCAGCACGCCCACCACTCCGCAAAAACTTGCCGGCTGGCGAATCGATCCACCGGTGTCGCTGCCCAGCGTGGCCACGGCCATGTTGGCCGCGACGGCTGCCGCCGAACCGCCGCTGGAGCCGCCCGGCACCCGCTCCGTATCCACAGGATTGCGCACCGGCCCGTAGGCAGAATTCTCGTTGGACGAGCCCATGGCAAACTCATCGCAGTTCACCTTGCCCAGCAGCACCGCGCCGGCTGCTTCCAGCTTGGACACCACCGTAGCGTCGTAGGGTGGGCAATAGCCCTCCAAAATCTTCGACCCCGCCGTGGCCGGCGCGCCCTTCATCACCAGCACGTCCTTGATGCCCACCGGGATGCCGGCCAGCGGCGGCAGCGGATCGCCCTTGGCTGCCAGCGCATCCACTTGGCGAGCCTGTTCGAGGGCACGCTCTTTGGTGAGGCTCAGATAGACATTCAGGCGCGGATTCACTTGCGCGATGCGGTCATAATAGCTGGCGGCGAGGTCCGTGGCCTTGGTGGTGCCGGCGAAAATCGCTGCGCGCAACTGCGCTAGAGTTTTGGGCTTCTCAACGTAAGATTCGGCCGATTTGGCTTCGCTGGACAATGGAACCTTCCTCTTTGTGGCCTCTTTGCGGCCTTGCTGCTGCCTCGCCGCAGCCTCGCGGGCCGCGCATTTCCCGCAAGCGTCTTCTACCGCTCGATCACTTTCGGCACCTTGAAGAAGACCTGATCGGTCTCCGGCGCCTGCGCCAGTACGTTGGCGCGATCCAGCGAGGGTGTCACAACATCGGCGCGCAGGACACCCGCGCCTGCGCCGTTCCCGAGTTCGCTCACTTGCGCGAGCGGCGCCACCCCGGCCGTATCCAGTTCATTCAATTCGACCACGTAATTGAGAATAGCGTTCAGGTCATGCAACATGCGCGGAGTCTCCTCCGGCTTCAGTTCCAGATGCGCCAATTCGGCCACGCGCTCGACGTCTTCCACGGTTACTCTGGCGGTCATTCTCTCGTCTTCCCTGTTCCCGGTGTTCCCACGGTCTGGTTGCGGGCGCTCCAAGGTTTGGCCCGAAGATAAAGTATAGCCCGCTGCAGTTTCCACGATCGGCTACAAAAACCTGTCCTCGGGGTCCGGTGCGGTCCGCCCTCCCCGGCCAATCTCAGGCTCAGGCCCTTAATCTACGGTCAGCGTCAGAGCCACGGACTTCTGTACGGCTCCGGCAGTCACGGTTACTGAGATAGGGTACGTTCCTGGTGGGGTCACGTCGATGCCGGTAAGGCCGCCCGAGCCGCCCGTTCCTCCTCCCGAGCCCGCGCAACTGGAGACGCCGCCCACCATGATCGCCAGCAGCGCAGCCACCAGCAAAGCCTTCCGGCGCCTTCTCCATGCCGGCGGTAGCAACACCAGCCCACAAGCCAACGGAAGCACGCGCCAGCCGTCCAGGCCGGTCGAACGAGCGGACGAGGATTGCCCTGTCGAAATCTGCACCGCCACGGTTCCGGTAGCGCCCGCATTTACCGTCTCAGTCGCGGGGTTGAAGAGGCACAGAGCGTAGGCGGGAAGCGTGCCGCACTGGAACGTAAACGTCCCTCCCGGCGAGAGCTGCACCGGCGCGATCGACAAGCTATAGCTGGCAGTTTGCCCGCTTGCGACCGTCTGCGTGCTGGAGCCGGAGACCGTCACTGTGAAATCAAACGGAACCTCACCGGTGCCACTCAGCGCCACGGTGGCTGGGGTGAGCACCGACTCGGAAGCGATGGTCAATGTGCCCGTCGCCGCCCCACTGGCTGTGGGCGTAAAAACTACTCCAACCGTGCAGTTCGCCCCCGCTGCCAGGATCTCGCCGGAACACGTGTCTTGCGTAAGGCTGAATGGGGACGCGACGCTGAGTGTAAGCGAGGCAGCGGCATAGCTGCTTGTGTTGGTGACGGTGACCGTCTGCGCCGCGCTGGATTGGCCGGCGATTGTAGCCGGAAAGGTCAACTGCAGAGGGCTAACAACGAGCTGAGTGGTGGATGTCCCATTGCCATTAAGCGGCACTTGAGCCGCCGTAACACCAAGAGTCGAAGAAGAGACGATCAGCATGGCCGCGCTCCCGCCCGTCGCGGCCGGAGTAAAGATCACCTGCAGCGTGCAACTGCTCCCGTTGTTCAGCGTCGCCCCGCAAGTAGTGGCGCCGGTCGTAAAGCTGCTGGCGGCCGGACCCGTAATCTGGAAACCCACATTGGCCAGCGGAGCTCCGCCGGTGTTGGTCACCGTCAGCGTGGCTGGCGGGCTGGCGACGCCCACTTGCTGAGCTGTGAAGCTCAAACTGGCCGGGCTGACGCCGAAGGCCGGCGGCAGGAGGCCAGTGCCGGTCAGAGCCACCGTTTGCGCCTGAGCCCGTGTTACATCGGCGACCGTCAGTGTGCCGGTCTGAGTTCCCGCCGCTGTGGGAGCATATTGCACGCTGATTGCACAATTGGAATCCGCCGTCAGTTGACTGTTGCAGTTATCCGACTCGGTGAACGGACCGCTCACCGCGATGGAGATTCCCGTCAGCGGCAAGTCGCCGATATTGGTCAAGCTGACTGTCTGGGCAGTCGAAAGCTGGCCGATGATCGTGCCGGGAAAGGTCAGCGAAGTGGGATTGAGAGTATCGGTTGGCGGCGCCGAGCCCCAGCCGCTCAGTTCAACCGTCTGTGTTCCGGCCCCATCGGTAAATGTCAGCGTCCCCGCCGCCGCTCCCCGCTGAGTGGGCGCGAACGCTACCATCACCTGGCAATCGGTCTGCGGCGCCAGAGTACTCGTGCCACATGCGTTACTCACGATGGTGAAAGGCGCGGTAATGGCCACGCTCGAGATGCCAACTGGCGTGTTGCTGCTGTCGCCCGCCTCCACCTGCTGCGGCGCAGATGTGGTATTCACCGGCACCGGGGGCAGCGATGAACCTTGGCCCGGCGCTACGCCAAAACTCAGAGTGGCCGGCGTCAGCGTCACCGTTCCCGACGGCGCGCCGGTCCCGCTCAGTTCCACACTCAGTTGCCCGCCGTAAACATTGGCATAGACCGTCATCTGGCCCAGCAGAGGAAGAGTACCGGCCACGGTGGGCGCAAATGTGACTGTGATGGCGCAGCTTGCGCCCACGGGCACGGTCTGGCCCTGGCAGGCATCGGTCTCAGTAAAGTCTCCGCTCACGGCAATCGAGGTCGGCAATAGAGGCAGAGTGCCGGTGTTTTCGAGAGTTACCGTCATGGAGCTGCTGGTGCTGACCGGCACCGGGATGGGAAAGTCGAGCGGGGACGGGCTCGCGAGTGCGGTGGTCAAACCGGTTTCCGCGGTCCACAGCGGAGTCTGCCAAATGCCGCGGCCATAGGTCGCCGCCACCAGCACTGGCGAGGAAGCCGTCAACGGAGCGGCACTGAGTTCAACCACCGGAGAAGCCGGCAATCCCGTTCCAAAGGCCGACCAGCAGATCGGGGGCTGATTCGCACAGGTTGCGATCTGCGTGGTGAAGTAAACGCCCTCGTCCGTGGCAATGTAGATCGTGTTGGCGTCCTGCGGGTCGACCACAATGCCGTTGGCCGGAGCCCAGGGAAGGTTTGCCGTAAGATTCGCCCAGTGCGCTCCGCCGTCGGTCGAGCGGTAGACCATCTGCGCTTCCTGCAACACGTTCGCGATGCCTTCCACGGTGACGTAAACCGTCTTCCCGCTCGTATCGTGGGTACTGTCGATGAAGATGCTGGAGATGTCCAGGCCGTAGGCGTTCATCGCCTTGCCATCGTTGGTGACCGGATTCAACGTCAGATCGGTCCACACCGGCGTCGCGCCGCTGGCGGGGTTGAATGTAGCGCTCCAAATGTGGCCCGGCAGTCTGGTGTCTCCATTGGCGGAGCCGTACATGCCCACGTAGACCGCTTCGCTGCCGCCGGGAAGCGCCGCCGCGGCCATCGAGCGAATCAGCGCATCGCCCGCGCATGGGCCGGCAAACGACTGATCGTCGAAGATGGAGCTGATTGCGTTGCCCGTGCTCCAGCCCGAGCCATTGGCCGGCCCCCGCCACACCCGGCAGGTCCCGATCAGCAATTGCGACGAGTCCACCGGGTCAACCAGAAACGGCGCCGGCGCGGGCATCGTCAGCCCGTCCTCGACCACCTCCGGTATCTTCGGAGCACCGGTCGAGAACGTGAGCACCGGGCTGAACGCGCCCGGAGTGGCGCCCGTGGGTGGCGTTCCCAAGTAGATGGAAACGCCCGCATCGTTGTTCACATACCAGTTGGCTGTGGTTTTCGGGTCGATGGCCACCGGTCCGCCGTCGCCGCCCAGAATCTGCGGCCAGTCCGCCGTCGCTCCGGCGGGGTTGTTCACACCAGCGGTTCCATTCGCACCCAGCCCAGCCATTATCGTATAGGGCGTGGCAAGCACCGGAGAGAGGCTCACTACCTCCGCCAGCGAACCCAGACTCCCGTTCAGGTTCTGGAAGTGTTGCGCATCCGTCGCTGCGCACGCCGAACCCGTTTCGCCGATTGCGTCCTCCGACCGCCAGAGCCCGCTGTCGTTGCCCAGAAAAATCTCCAGAGGATTAGCCGCGCCGCCCCAGGCCAGCGCATGTTGATACGGGGCCACCTGCGCGCAAAACCCTACCGTCGCGTTGGTGGTGTTGCGCCATGGACAGCCCGTCGCGAGGCTGCACTTCCACAGATCGTTGGCCCCGGCCAGCAGCAGCGTGTCCTGCTCGGACGGCACAGCGGCCAGCGCCAGCGTGTAGTCGCCGTTTTCAATGGTGGCTGGCCCCAGGCTCGTGTTCATCTCAAGAAGCGACGTCGTCAACTGCGTCCCAAACGCGATGTTCTGGCTGGCGCAAGCGCCGCCGCTCATTCCGCACTGGTCCTGCCAGAGTCCCTGGTCCTGGTTGTTGACATCCACCGTCCAGGCAAAAGTATCCCCGGTTTGCGGATTCACCGCCAACGTGCCGCGGAAGATTGGGCAGCTTTGCGAGCCGATGCTGCCGAGGTTGGTGGGACACGCGGAGGTGGTTAGCCCGGAGCCGGGCTGCGCGGCCATGCGCGTCCAGGTGATTCCATCCGTGGATTGGTAATAGCCGTGGAAGCGCACCGCTGCCACAAACAGTTGGCGCACCGGATTCCACACCACCGCGGTTGCCGCATTGCCATCCGGCTGCCCGGAGACATACTCGTACGCCGGTCCCTGAACATCCGCTCCGCTTCCATCCGTAATCGTCGCCAGGTGCCAGGTTTCGCCGGCATCGGAGGAGTAATACAAGCCCTCGTAACTCTGCGCGGGCCGGTCCGCATCCACCAGTGTGCCTTCACGGGCTTGCGAAACCGCGGCCACCACCAGTTGGGGATTCACGGTGCTCCAGGCAAAACCGGCAAAGCCTTCCCCGGCGAAGCCGAAGTCCTGACCGCTCAGGCCGTCCTCCACGTCCATGGTTCTTGAGATCAGGCTCCAGGTCTTTCCGCCGTCGGGCGAACGCAGAATTCCAGCGCCGTAATAGGAGTCCAGGTTGTCGTTCGGGTCGCCGGTACCGGCCAGAACCACGCCCGATGCCCCGCACACCGGCTCCGTTCCCGGCTGCACCGTCAATGCGCCGATGCTGATCGAGGCGTCCTGCGCGCCGCTCAATGCCCCCACCGTGTCGGTGAGCGGATTGAAGACTACAGAGGCCGCACTGGAGGCGCCCGCGTTATTCGCCAGCCATATTCCACCGCCGGTCGTTCCCACATAGAGACAATTGCCGACCGCCTCCAGGGGATCCATCGCCAGCGCGGAGACCCGGCCGGTCACCAGCCCAAACTCAGGTGTAATCACCGCGGAGGGACCGAGGGGCTGCCACGCGGCAGTTGCTGGCGTCTGGCTCTGCGATGCAGCCTCGTTCGCCCGTTCGCGAAGTCGCCCGCCCGCCCGCGCTTGCGTCCAGCCCCGTCGAGCCAGAAACCGCTGCGCCTGAATCACTCTAGGGGGCAGATGGGACTGTCGCGGCGCCGCGTTCCCCGCATCCTGGGCAACTTCACAGTGCGCTTCGGCCGGCGGAGCCGCCGCAGAGCAGATAGCCGCAAGAACCAGCGCCCCGGCCGTCCTGGCCAGCCAGTCTGCGCCTCGCTCATTGGTCCGCTTCGCAGATAGAATCCCGCACGAAGCAGACTCATCATGAATCCTCTGAAAAGCCGTCATCGTCACACGCGCCCGGTTTCCGACTCCGGACTCCCCTCTCCTTCATCTTCCGAGGGGGACATGAACGGAATCCAATGGAATACGCCGTGTGAAACAAGCAGTTTCCGGGATTGGAATTGGCTCAGATTATAGTGCAGAAACGGAACAGAAAGATGAGAAGTTATTAACCCTGACCTACCAGCAATGCCCGGCCCCCAGACTGTACCACCTAGAGCAACAGCTTCTCCTCCCGGCCTCCGTGCTGACGAATGTACTCCTCTGCGTCGAACTTCTTCCCCGTTGAAGCGGCCGTCATGGTCCGCACCAGCCCGAAAATCGGACGGTTGAACCAGGGGCGGTCATGCCGGCCCACAATGGCCCACGCGATGCCCGCATAGCCGTTCGGGTCGCGCCCGTCCAACTGATACTTGTCGTTCAGCATCACCGCCCAATCGAAGGCCGTGGCCGGGTCCGGCGCCCACTCGAGGATCTTCTTCGCCCAGTACATGCGCATGTAGTTGTGCATCCAGCCGGTATCGACCATCTCCCGCTGGGCCGCGTTCCAAAGCTCGTCTGCGGTTTCTCCGCCCTCTAGTTGCTTCAGGCTGTAGCGATGAGGCCGCGGGTCGCCTGCGTGTTCGATGAGCGTCTTGCGTGCCCAGGACGCTGCGCACTCCCAGTTGTCGTAGTTCGGCTCGTGGCGCACAAACAGCACCGAAAGCTCCCGCCAGCCGATCAACTGATCGAGAAACCGTTCGCGGACGCCAGCCGTTGCCTTGCCCTGTTTCACGGCCTCTTCGACCGCCAATGCAATGGTGAGCGGCCCGATGTGGCCAAAGTGCAGATACGGCGACAAGCGGCTGGTTCCCTTCGTTTCGGGGTGGTTGCGGGTCTCCTCGTAGCTCGCAAGGTCCTGGTCGACAAACTCCCTGAGACGCCGAACCGCGGAGCGCGCACCCCCGGTAAAGCTGTCCACCGGCTGCACGGTACGTTCCAGCTTCGTAAGTCCCGCGGAAATATCCTCCGAAAGGGAAAACCCCGGAGGGGCTTTCCACGGCTTCCACTCGTGATGCGGCGCAATCTTCTCCGCGGCGATAAGGTACCTGGGCAATTGCGCCTTCAGATGCGGGCGGAAGTGGTGCAGCAACACAAAACTGCGACCGAAGATACGGGACGGCACAACCACGTCGGCGTCGACCGTCCAGTAGGGCAGCCTGAGCCTCGCCGCAAGCGCTTTGCGCCAGCGTTCCGGCTCACGGCACGGGTTTTCATCGCCGATCAGCAGCGCAGCTTCCACCTCTTCAAGAAATGCCTCCAGCGAGTTATCCGGAGGCCGTCGGACCACAAACCCTATCCCGCGCTCAGCGGCGTTCTCGGCCACATCCCGCAGCCCCTGCGCCATGAAGTGGTAATGGCGCAGATTGGCATGGGGATAGTTGGTAATTACCGAGAAATACACCACTACCGGCAATCCCAGCAGGTTTCCCGCCTCGATGGCTGCGTCGAGCGCAGGATTGTCCTCGATACGCATCGCCCGCTGCATCCAGTAGACGACGCATCGGCCGCCTTTGCGGGGTACGCCGGCACGGCGCACCAGGACGCGGGGCTGGCTGGCCAGCCGGCCAAGCTCTTCAGGCATCTGCGGGGCGTCGGGCATCAAATTCACCTCGGGGCGGTGACTGCAATGATCCCAGCTCTCAGCATCGAGATCTCTCGACACGTTCAGGACCGGTTCTGGGATACGCAGTTTCATTTCAGGCCAAGTGTGGGCACGAACGATCCGATGAATCGCGCCCGGAATTCTGCGTCTCAGGGAACGGCCACAAGACTATTATGTCTTTCTAGAGAGATCGGGCATTTCTCTTCGTAACCTGTCGCAAACGCCAGATGCAGAGCGGAGGTCTCGATGAAAACAGCGTGGCAATCCGGTGCAGGCCGTATTGTGTGTCGCTGGTCTGGAACGGGAGAACGCGTTCTGTACAACCCCCCCTGGCTTCAGGAGGCATCAAGAAGCGTTGACAAGAGCCTGGCGCCGGCGGCTCCGAATTTCGCCGGGCACAGTTCGCTTGGTTCAGGGGAATGGTTCGTTCCCTGGAGTGCCCGATGGAGCGTGCCGGGCAGGTCGTCGGAATAGCGCCGCCGGGCAGCCCTCCTGCAAAACCGCGCTGCTCATCCGCCACTGACAACTGATCCTTGTCCTACCACTGCCCCCAGGCCCGGCTGATGTAGTCCGATAGAGTCATTCCAACCAGTGCAAGAAACATGAAGATGCCCGCGCCGACGGTGAGCATGGTCAGCCTCGTGCTGTATCTCACATGCATGAAGTAGAGCACCACCAGTATCGCCTTGGAGCAAGCGATGACCAGCGCAACGATCGGATTCCAGTAAATGACCAGTGTAGAAGTCAGGTGCCACGCGCCGAGGTCGACAAACGATGCCCCCACCGTGAGCGCGGTGCCCAGCAGCAGGGCAAAAAGAATCGTCACGTAGACCTTGGGGCCGACAATGTGATGCGCGTGCTCGTTTGGTTCGCTCATGCCATATGTCCTTTTGCGTTTAGGTCCCATGCCTGCTGATCAGATAGAGCAGCGCGAAGAGATAGATCCAGATAATGTCGACAAAGTGCCAGTAGAGACCGAAGTTCTCGACAAAGGTCACATGGCCTGATGTGTAAGCCCCCGCCCGGGCGCGGAAGATCATGAATCCCAAGATTCCGATGCCGATGATCATGTGCAGCGCGTGCATGCCGGTCATGGCGAAGTAGAGAGAGAAATAGATCTCAGTGTGGCGCGCCATATCCAGCGGCAGCGGCTTGTCGCCCGCGGCCTTCGCTGCCTCGTCTGAATCCGGATCGAGAAACGACTGCAAGCTGTAGTGGAAGCCGGGAACATGGTGCTTTTCAATCTTTTCGGAATACTCGATAGTCTTGATGCCGAGGAATCCAAGGCCGAGAATCAGGGTGAGCGTGAGGCAGAGCACCAGCCCGCGCCGGCGCCGCGTCTCCGCGCACCACACGCCCATGGCCATGGTGAAGCTGGAGATAATCAGCACCAGCGTATTCAGAGTGCCCCAAACCACATTCAACTGGTGGGAAGCGGCGACAAAGGCCGCGTAGTACCAGTTGCGGTAGATCAGGTAAGCGGTAAACAGTCCGCCGAAGAACATGACTTCAGTGAGCAGGAAGAGCCACATGGCAAAGTTGGAGGCATCCGCCTGCTGCTCGACTGAATTGAAGTGATGGCGCAGATAAGGCGGGTGCTCACCATGAGTGTGCTCGGCTGCGTCTGGCGCGCCATGTGCGATCGCTGTGCTATCCGGCACTGGTCACCTCCGCTTCTTTCTGGAGCGCCTGCTGGTTCTCCAGCCACTCGTAGTCGTAGGCTTCGTGATCCATGATGGGCATCTCGGTAAAGTTCTCGGTCAGCGGCGGCGACTGGGTTTGCCATTCGAGCCCCGTGGCCTGCCAGGGATTGTTACCGGCGATCTCGCCGTACTTCAGAGACCAGGTGAGGTAGAGCACCGGCAGCAGATAGCCCACACCCAGAATCGAGGCGCCGGCCGTCGAGAAGACATTGAGTATCTGGAACTCAGGCGGATACGACGCATAGCGCCGCGGCATGCCCAGCGTCCCCAGAATGAACTGCGGGAAGAAGGTCAGGTTGAAGCCGATAAAGGTGACCACCGCCGCCAATTGCGAGATCTTCTCCGGATACATGCGTCCGGTCATCTTGGGCCACCAGAAGTGGATGCCGGCCAGAAAAGCCATCAACATGCCGCCCACCATGACAAAGTGGAAGTGCGCCACGATGAAATACGTCTCCGTTAGGTGGATGTCGGTTCCCGAGGTGCCGAGGAAGACGCCGGTCATGCCGCCGATGGTAAACAGCCCCATGAAACCGAAGGCATAGAGCATCGGCGTCTCAAAGGTAATGGACCCTTTATAGAGAGTGAAGGTCCAGTTGAAAATCTTGATGGCCGAGGGCACCGCAACCAGCATGGTGAGCAGCGAAAACACCAGCGTGGAATAGTTTGAAATGCCCATGATGAACATATGGTGGGCCCAGACGAAGAAACCGAAAACCGCGATCGCCACCGACGAGAAAGCCACCGCCGTATAGCCGAATACCCGCTTGCGGCTGAAGGTCGAGATCACCTCGGAGATCACGCCCATGCCGGGCAGAATCATGATGTAGACGGCGGGGTGGGAGTAGAACCAGAACAGATGCTGGAACAAGAGCGGATCGCCGCCCTTGGTGGGATCGAAGACGCCGATGCCGATGGTGCGCTCCAGAGCGACCAGCACAATGGCGATGGCCAGCACCGGCGTGCCCAGCACCATGAGGATGCTGGCCGCGTAGTGGGCCCACACAAAGAGCGGCATCCGGAACCAGGTCATACCCGGCGCGCGCATTTTGTGGATGGTCACGATGAAGTTCAAACCGGTAAAGATGGAACTGAATCCGGCGATGAAGACCGCCAGGCCGGTGGTGAGCACGTTGGTGTTCACATAGTGCGTGGAAAGCGGCGTGGTAAAGGTCCATCCGGTATCCACGCCGCCGGTCATCATGGTGTAAAGCGCCAGGATGCCGGCGCCCATATACAGGTACCAGCTCAGCAGGTTGACTTTGGGCAGCGCCAGATCCTTGGCGCCCAGCATCATGGGGATGAAGAAGTTGCCCAGCGTGGCCGGCACCGAGGGCACCAGAAAGAAAAAGATCATGATGATGCCGTGCATGGTGAACACCTTGTTATAGGTGTCGGTGGCCATCAGATCGGACTGCGGCGTCAGCAACTCCAGGCGAATGAGCCCGGCCAGAGCCCCGCCGATGAAGAAGAAGAATGTGATCGAGATCAGGTAAAGAATCGCAATCCGCTTGTGGTCGCCGGTCAGCAGCCAGCTCAGGATTCCGTTCTCCTTGCTGAGGTAGTTCAGCTTGGGAATCCTGGCCGTGGATTGGTCGGGAAGACGGACGATTGTGGCGCTGCTGCTCATGGCTTCACCTTCCCTTGCGTGGCGGGCCCTTGCCCAGCGGACTTTTGCGCCGCCGGCGCAGCCTTGCCTTCGCTCTCCGGCAGCAGATCAGTGGTGGTCAGCGTCTGCTGGACGCGGTAGTCGGAGTTGAGGTTCTTGATGTACTCAAGCAGCGCGATCACGCCCTCCTCGCTGATTTGCCCCTGATAAGTGGGCATGATGGGCGCATAGCCCTGGGTTACATGCTGCGAGGGATTCAGAATCGCCTCGCGCAGGTACGCGTCGTCCGCGGTCACCGCCCCTCCGTTTGAAAGCGTCAGTTTGGAGCCGTAGACATTGGCCAGCGAAGGGCCGCGCGCATCCGGCCGGGCATTGTGGCAGGCAGCGCAGCTCAGGCTGGCGAAGAGCCGCTCTCCGTTCTGCGCCAGCGACATGCCGCTGGTGGACTCGGCCAGCCACTTCCTGTAGTCCTCGGGCGTCATCACCACCACATCGCCGATCATCTGCGAGTGATTGGTTCCGCAGTACTGGGTGCAGAACAGGTGATAGGTTCCCGGCACCGTGGCTTCAAACCAGACCGTGGTGTAGCGGCCGGGAATCGCCTCGCGCTTCACGCGGAACGCGGGAATGGAAAAGCTGTGAAAGACATCCTGCGAAATCAGCGTCAACTGGACGGCCTTGCCCATCGGCACATGCAGCGAGTTGATCTCGTGCTGCCCGCCCGGATGCTCAGCCTTCCACATCCACTGCTTTCCCACCACGTAAATGTTCATGGCGTTGGCCGGCGGCGTGAAGACGCGGAAATAAATCAGCGCGCCCCACACGAACATCACCAGGAACAGACCCAGCGGAATGATGGTCCACGTGGCTTCAAGCAGGGTGGAACCCTCCACCTGCACCGCAACCGGATGCCGCTTCTTGCTGTAAAGGATCGAGAAACTGACCACCAGAAGGACCACAATGGTCAGCCCGATCAGGCTCACCAGAATCAGGAAGAAGAGCAGCGCGTCCATCTGAGGCGCAAGCCGCGACGCCTCCGGCGGAAACAGCGCGGAGTTCGTCAACCACTTGACGAGAAACTGCCAGATTACTGGACTGATATGCGACATTCCGTTATCCGTTCACCTTTGTGTCTGTCCCCGACGATCCTGTTCCAGTTTTTCCTGCGCCTGGCGGGTTGTCATTGCGGGCGTCCCGGCGAAACATCACCAGCATGAATCCGCCCAGCGTGAAGACCGTTACAAGTCCGCCCAACTGAACCACCCGCGCCACAATCAGCGAGTGCTTGTTGGTTTGAGGATCGTAGTGATAGCAGTAGGTCAGTATGTTGTCTACCGGCGAGCCAATGCGGTTGGCCGAGGCCTCGACCAGCCCCAGCCGCAAATCCTTCGGCGAGTACTCCACGCCCATGTAGTACTGGGCCAGCTTGCCCTCCGGCGTCACAATCTGAATCGAACTGGCGTGAGCAAACTGGGTCTGCTTGCCGTCCGGCGTTGGGAGCTTCACGTAGCCGAATCCGACCGCCTTGGTCAGAGCGTCGATATTGGCCTGCGTTCCGGTCATGAAGTGCCATCCATCCGCGGTATCCGCGTGGCCGTAGCGCTTCAGATAAGTGCGCTTCTTGGCCGCGGCCAGCTCCGTTCCCTCGCTGGGATCGATGCTCACCACAATCACGTCGAAGTCTTTGCCGGGAACGAAATTAACCATCTGCAATGCGCCCGTCAGCCCGTTCAGTTCCTCCGAGCAGAGCATGGGGCACTGGTAGTACACCAGCGCCAGAATCGCCGGCCGCTTGCCAAAGTAGCTGGCCAGTTGCACCTGCTTGCCCTGGTCGTCGGTAAAAGTCAGCGAGAGCGGCAATTGCTGGTTCAGCTTCTGCTCGATGCCCACCTTGCTCAGGATCGAAGGCGGCTTGTCGTTGACCGGCCCCATCATTTTTTCGCCATATCCTGAGACCTGCGCCAGCGCCACCGGACAAAACACAGAAAGACCCAGGCCCACCGTGGCAGCCGCAGCGAGGGCCGCGTTGCGCCAACTTCTCCGGATTGTGCCCGCATCTTGCATGATTCCTTCTTTCCTTTACTTGCTGTTTCCGGCGCAGCGTTCAGAAATCTCTACTTCTGCTGCTCCGGACGCCGCGTCCCGATCGCCTGTGCCTCGTCCTGCTCAAACCCGGTGCGCGCAAACCCATTGGTCAGCGGCAAAGTCACCACCGGCGCGCGATCGCCGGTCATCAGCGGCGCATGTTCCACCTGGGGCGCCACTGGCAGCCCGCTCTGCGCAATCAACGCCATGGCGCGCTCGATCGGAATTCTCACTTTGCCTTGCTCCCGGTCGGCCCAACTGTAGTGCTCCAGCAGCAGGTCCTCTTTGGCGTGCAGATCGGCGATCTCCTGGTTGCCATCGTCGGTCTGCAGCCGCGGCGTGGGGAAGCGCTGCGTCAGCTCATCCATCTTGTCCTTCAGCTCCGGGCTGGAGGGCATGTTGCCCAGCGGCCGCACATCCACCGGCGCGGCCCACTTGCTCTTCGGTCCGTCCTCCCTGGCCATGCGCGTGTTGATGAACTTGCCGATGCCATACGACAAAGCTCCGACCACGGCAACGAAGACAGCCAGCGCCGTCAGGAAGACGACAATGCCCGAGGCGCGAACGTCGGACCGCTCGTAGCCGTGGGATGTGTCGATCTTCTCCGGTCCGTTACGGCCCGGGTCTCGATCGTCATGCTCATGCGTTGGCATGTTCAGGCTCCAGAATCTCCGCCAGATGCGGATCGTTGGTTTGAACCAGCGGACGGGTCTTCAAACGGGTGCAGAAGTAGGCAACCCAGAAGGCCACCATCGCCACCGGCACCGCGACATATTCGAGAATTCCCCAACTGAAATGAAGGTTGCGCGCGGCATCCTTGAAGTTCGGCTCGATGAGCCAGAACAGATCGAAGGCCCGGGCGAAGACCATCCACTGGCACACCCGCACCAGCCGCTTCTTGTTCCGCTTCAAATCTCTCGACAGCAGCAGCGTGAAGGGAATCAACCAGTGGAAGATGAAATCGAGCGTGATGATGACGCCCCAACCGCCCATGAAGCGGTCCAGATACCACGGAATCTCTTCTGGGAGATTGCCCGACCAGATGATGAGGAACTGCGAGAAGGCGAGGTAGATGTTCAGCATCACAAAAGCGAAGGTGAACTTACCCAGGTCGTGCTGCTCGGTCTGGCGCAGGATGGTGTGGAATGGCTCGCCCTTTGAAAGCGAAACCGCAACGATGATGCCGAATGCCAGCACCATGTATCCCTGGCCGACCAGGAAGAGCAGCCCGTAGACCGACGAATACCACGTAGGATCAAGCGACATGACCCAGTAGATGACAGCGGCCGTCATCGTGACGGCGTACACCACGATGCCGGGACCGCTGATGTTCTCAAATCGCTTGATCCACTCGGGCGTGGTCGCGGGGGAAGCCGCATCCCGTTGAAGTCCCAATTGGTTGAGGCGCCAGGTGTAGTAACCCCAGATGGCGAAGCACAGCAGGCTCACCCACACGAAAGCGCTCGGGTTGAGCATCGGCCGCTTGAACTCGATGGCGTGCGCCTGCGCCTCGTTGATCCATCCCGATTTCAGCGCCGCAGTCACATCGTCCACCGCGGCCCACAGGTACAGCTTCTTCATGTACAGGGCGACGACCACCCAATAAGCAAAGACCAGCGGCAGCGTGCGGCTCATGGCCTCGAGAGGCCGGCGCAGGAGAAGGCCCCATTTGCCGCCCGTCACGTACTGCACCATGAGCAGAGCCAGCCCGCCCACCGAGAAACCGAAGGCGAGCATCGTGCCCAGCAGCCAGGCGCGCAGCACGTGGTCGATCGACTTATCCGCGGCGGCCAGCCCGGCGGCGATGACCGAGAAGACCAACCCGATGGCCAGCGCGCGCGTCTTCCAGGCGTCCACAAATGCCGGGGCGCCCAGATCGGCGGGAAGCGTGTTGGCGTGCGTCTCGTGAGCCATTCCGTTCGTCCTGAGTTCTTACTTCGCGGCCGCGGGGGCCGGTTTGCTTGCGGGAATCTTGATGGTCGGGTCCGCCGGATTGGCCGGAGCCAGCGCCGGGTTTCCCTGTTTCAAATCGTGCGGATAGGCCTGGATCGCGGTCGCCGGGAGCGTCCACGGCTCGGCAAAGCCCTCCGGCAGGTGGTTCTCTCGCGCCACGGCCTTCAGGTCTTTCACTTGAACGCCCGCGGGCACGTCCTTGACCGTGGCCGCCTGGCTCAGTTGCAGAGCGCGCACATATGCCGCCACCGCCCAGCGATCCACCGGCGTCAACTGCGCCGAGTAGTCCGGCATCGCGCCATAGCCGTGCGTCATGACATAGAAGTAGTGCGAGATCGGCTGCGACAGGCGCACCTGGTCGTGCAGATTGGCCGCCGGCTTGTAGCCGCGCTCCACGATCGCGCCCAGCCCGTTGCCGACCCGCGAGTGGCAGGGCGAGCAGTAGATGTTGAAGCGCTCCTGGCCACGCTGCAGCACTTCCAGCGTCACCGGGAAGGGCATCTCGTTCTTTTCCTCGCGATAGCCGTTCGCGCCCTGGACCACCCCGGTATAGAAGTAGCTGTCTTCGCGCAACTGGCCGCGGGCTACGGTGTTTGCAACCTGCGGACGCGCTCCGCGGTGATCGGCAAACATTTCCGATCCCCGCTGCGAGATGATCTTGGGCTGGTCGTGCATATCCTGGCGACAGCCGGTCACAAAGACCAGAACGGCCAGCAGGCCAAAAGCATAAAAGCCCCGTGCCCCATCCTTTCGCCTTTTTTCTGGCGAAAGGGTGGGAAGCCACGCATTCGGATTGAGGTGGTTCGCTTGCATCAGTACTCCACCTCCACCACGGAGACGGGCTTGAAGCGCTCCAAATACGCCTTCGCTTCCACCAAATCGAATTTGGGGTCCAATGCCTCCAGGCACAGGAAAAACTTGTCCGTCGTTGCCCCATCGCGGAAGTTGGGCGCGTTGAAGAGCGGATGATAGAGCGCCGGCAGTCCGTTCAGCGCCAACATGCCGAAGGCCGCCGAAAGCCCCGCCCACAAGATCGTCCACTCATAGGCGGGCACAATGAAGGCCGGCCACGAGTACAGCGGTCGCCCGGCGATGTTCAACGGGTAGGCCCACACTGAGACCCAGGTCTCAAACAGAAACATCGCCGTCAAGCCCATCAACCCGCCAATCAGCGTGAGCAGCGGCACCTTGTCGCGGTGGAAGCCGATGGCCTCGGCCGCTTCCTCTACCGGATAGGGCGTGTAGCAATCCAGCCGCCGCCAGCCATCCTGGCGCGCCTGCCGCGCGGCCCTCACCAGGTCGCCCGGCGTATCGAATTCGGCCAACAGGCCGTAGGTCCCTTCGCGTGGGGGCATCAGTCAGCAACCTCCGCTTCAGCCTTGGGCGTGATCTTGGCCCCCGGCAGCATCATGCGGATTTCAGACATGGGAATCATGGGCAGGAAGCGCACGAACAACAGGAACAGCGCCGTGAACAATCCCAGCGTTCCCACATAGATCATGTAGTCCCACTTGGTCGCGCGGTAGGTTCCCCACGACGAGGGCAGAAAGTCGCGGTAGAGGCTGGTGACCACAATGACGAAGCGCTCAAACCACATGCCTGTATTGACCACGATGGAGATGAAGAACATGAACGGGATCGTGGTGCGCAGCTTGCGCGACCAAAGTGTCGTCAGCGGAATGGCCAGGTTGCAGGTAATCAACACCCAATACGACCAGCCCATGGGCCCGAACATGCGGTTCCACATCATGAAGGCTTCCCAGTGCGAGGCCGAGTACCAGGCCATGAAGACTTCCATGCCGTACCCGTAGGCCACGATGAAGCCTGTCGCCAGCATCACCTTGCCCATATTGTCGATATGCCGCTCGGTGACCAGCCCCTCCAGGTGATAGAACTTGCGCAGCGGAATGGCCAGCGTGAGCACCATGGCAAAGCCGGAATAGATGGCGCCGGCCACAAAGTAAGGCGGAAAGATGGTGGTGTGCCAGCCCGGCAGCACGGCCACGGCGAAGTCGAAGCTGATGACCGTGTGGACCGAGAGCACCAGCGGCGTGGCCAGGCCGGCCAGCAGGAGCGAGGCCGTTTCGTAGCGCGCCCAGTGGCGCACCGAACCGCGCCAGCCCAGGGAAGCCAGACCGTACAGATATTGGGCCAATTTGTTGTGCGAGCGGTCGCGCATGGTGCCGAAGTCCGGCACCATCCCGATGTACCAGAAGACCACCGAAATCGTTGCGTAGGTGGAAACCGCGAACACGTCCCACATCAGCGGCGAGCGGAACTGCGGCCACACGTTCATGGTGAGGGGAACCGGCAGCATCCAGTAGGCCAGCCAGGGGCGTCCGACGTGAATCAGGGGAAACATGCCGGCGCAGACCACGGCAAAGATCGTCATGGCCTCGGCAAAGCGGTTGATCGAGTTGCGCCAGCCCTGCTTGAAGAGGAGCAGAATGGCCGAGATCAGCGTGCCGGCGTGGCCGATGCCGATCCACCAGACAAAGTTGATGATGGCAAAGCCCCAGGCCACGGGCTGCGTGATGCCCCAGATGCCCACGCCCTTGAGGAAGAGCCAGGTTAGCGCCACCATGAGCATGGTGGCCAGCGCGCCACCCACCCCGAAGATGGCAAACCAGCCCAGCGGCGTATCGGGCGTGAGCACGATGCGCGCTATTTTTTCGGTAACCGACTTGAAGGTCTGTCCCGGCGCAATGACCCGGTATTCTCCCGTCGCTGGGTCGGTCCCCGCGATGAGAGTTGGATCTTTCGGTTTCAGGTCGCCGTTTGCCATCGTGGCTTCGAGCCTCTCAACCCTTCACCGGCGCGTGTTCCACCGGCGCAGCTTCCAGTTCCTGATTCGGATTCAACACCGCGGCCACATACTTCGTCCGCGGACGCGTATTTTGATCGGCAAGCACCTGGTAACTGCGCTCGTCGGCCTGCAGCTTGGCCACACGGCTCTGCTTGTCGTTGATGTTGCCAAAGGTGATGGCAGAGGCCGGGCAGGCCTGCTGGCAGGCCGTCACGATCTCGCCGTCGCGCACTGCGCGATTCTCCTTGTCGGCCTCGATCTTCGCCGCCGAGATGCGCTGCACGCAGTAGCTGCACTTTTCCATCACGCCGCGCGAACGCACGCTGACGTCAGGGTTGCGCATCAGCTTCAGGCTTTCGGTCTCGTAGTCGGAGTAGAGCAGGAAGTTGAAGCGCCGTACCTTGTAGGGGCAGTTATTCGAGCAGTAGCGCGTGCCCACGCAGCGGTTGTAGACCATCGCGTTCAGCCCTTCGGGCGTATGCACCGTTGCGCCCACCGGGCAAACCTGCTCGCAGGGCGCGTTCTCGCAGTGCTGGCAGGCCATCGGCTGAAAGTGCGCGCGCGGCGCGGCCAGGTCGCCCTCGAAGTAAGTATCGACGCGCAGCCATTGCATATTGCGGCCAATCCTCACCTGCTGCTTGCCCACCACGGGGATATTGTTCTCGGCATAACAGCTCACGATGCACGCGTTGCAGCCCGTGCAACTGTTCATGTCGATGGACATGCCCCAGGCATTTTCCTTGTACTCCCAGTTGGGGAAGAGCGTGTTGTCCTTGTCGGTCTTGGTGTGGGTCTCGCCTTCGTTCGCAAATCCAGGGTTGGCCTTGAACTCAGCCAGCGTGGCGTAGCGAATGATGCCGCGCTCGCTGATCGCTTCGTCGGCTTCCAGCGAGTTATTGCCGTTACCCTGCCCGCCAAAGAGCTTTGGTCTGTGATCCTGGAAGTGGCTCTTGGTAATGGCGGTGCCCCACTTGCCTTCCACTTTCCTGATCGACCCCGTGGCGTAGAACGGGGCGTCCATCATTCGAATCAGATACGCGTTGAAGCCCGCGCCCGAACCTACGCGCCCCGCAAACGAGCGGCCATAACCCAGATGAACCGTGACGGAGTTATCCGGGTGCCCCGGCGCCACAATCACCGGCGCTTTGACTTTGCGGCCGTTCACCGTCAGCTCGATAATGTCGTCTTCTTCCAGGCCCAGCTTGGTGAGCGTCGCGCCTGAAACCAGCGCCGCATTGTCCCAACTCAGGTTGGTCACCGGCTTGGGCAGCTCCTGGAGCCAGCCCACGTTGGACCAGCGGCCATCGTAGATATTCAGGTCGGGGCGGAAGATGATCTCCAGCGAATCCTTCGATGATGGCGCGGGAACCGCGCCCAGCGACTCGATCGCCACCCTCGGAACCACAGGGTACGCAGTCCCATCAATCCAGCCCTGATGCAGAGCCTTGCGCCAGCCCGCCTCGAAATCGCCTTTGATGACTGGCTTCCACGTTTCGCGCACAGCGTCGTACGGACTCAACCCCGGTTCATTCAAAAGCGTCTGAAAGATGTGGTGCGCTGTCTTGCCGCCATAGAGCGGATCGATCATCGGCTGCACAATCGAAACCGTGCCGTCGTAGGCGCGCGTGTCCGACCACGACTCCAGAAAATGTGCTGCCGGAATATGCCAGTGAGAAATCTGCCCTGTCTCATCAACGTGCGACCCAAGGTGCGCAACCGTCTTTGCTTTTTCGAAGGCCGTAGCAAACTCCAGATCGGCGGGCGCGGCGTAGATCGGATTGGCATTCAGAATCACCAGCCAATCCACCTTGCCCTCATTCAGATCCGCAACCAGCGACTTCAGCTCCGCAGTCTGATTCGACGAAAGAGCACTCAAACGCGCCGGATAGGAAACCGTCTTGCCAGAGTTGCCCAGCACTTCATTGATGACGAGCGCATGATTGGCAACCGTCGGATCTTGATACAGTCCCGGAATCACCACGCACTTGCCTGCGTGCGCTTTCAGGTCCTTGGCCAGCGCGGCGAGAAACTTCTTCTGCTCATCGGTCCATGCGACCGATGGAACCGGAAGGACCTCGATGCCAATGGCCTTCGCCAACTCCGCCGCAAAGGCCGGAATCTCGCTGACGCGCAAGCCGAGGCGATGCTCAGCCTTCAACCCCGTTGTGGTCGGCGTGCTCTCAATCGCATAAAGCCGGTTCAACTTTTCAGGGTTCTTCCGCCGCTCCGCATACTGGCGCACTAACTTATGAAAACCCGGAAACGCAGCGCCAGACAAGAAGTCAGCGTCGAGCGAAACAATCACATCCGCTTCGGCCAAATCATATTGACCACTCAGCCCATCGGCGAGCGCAGTTCCCGCAATCGCTGGGTCGTACTGCACCAGCGTTGCCTTGGGGTACTTCGCCTGCGCCTCTTTCCACTGCCGCGCCAGCGTGGGCGAAGTGATCGTCTCGCTGAGAAAGTAGATGCCGGCGCCGTCCTTGGTGCTGGCAACCTTGTTGCGAAACTCGACGGCAAACTCCGCCCACTCGCGATTCTCTCCCTTGAAAGTCACATGCTGCGAGCGGTCAGGATCGTAGAGATCCAGCAGAGTCGCCTGTGTAAACGGATCCGACGAGCCCTGATTATAAGGATGCTCGGGATTGCCGTCGATCTTGATGGGGCGGAACTGGTCGCTCTTGACCAACAGCGGCACCGCGCCGGTCACGAACGGGTGCGCCGTGGCAAAGTACATCGGCTTGCCCAGGATCAAATCTTCCGGCGCCTTGACGTAGGGATAGATTGGCTCGTCGGGCTGCTTGGTGCAGCCGGCGAGGCCGGCCAGCGCCAGCGAAGCGCCCATCAGCTTCATAAAGCCGCGGCGCGAGACCGGGTCAATCCACTCCTGCGCCGAACCGGGAAACTCCCGCTCGACCGCCGCCTGAAACTCCGCCGTATTGGCCAGTTCATCGATTGAACGCCAATATTTCTTGCCCTTCACGGCTTTCAACTTCTCGCGGACCTGGGCAAGGGTCATGGGCGCGGCCGGGGCGGCGATCGTTTCCGAGGGCTGAAGACTTCCCTCAGGGGCTAAAGCCCCCGCCGATTTTTGATTGCTGGCGGCACGACTAAAGTCGTGCCCTTTTACAGAACTTGCCGCATGATCGAATTCGTGCCCTGTTGCAGAGCGGATCTCTCCCACCACATGGGCACAGGTCGTCTTCGTTTTTTCGTTCATCCGTCCGCTCATCGATGGCAGACCTCGCAACTGGTCAGGTCCTTGGGGGTGCGAATCTTGTAGTGATCCACCAGAAAGCTCCCGAGTTCATCCTGGCTGGTGAACTTCTTGTAGACCGGCGTAACCGGCAACGCAGCCGCGAGCCCATCAGACGGCAGCCCTTGGGCGTTGGTCTGAGGCAACTCGAGCAAAGCTACATCCACGCTTCCCTGCGCCGGATCTTTCGTCACGCAGTTCACACTTTGGGCCGTGGGCACGCCTGTCTTGACCTCGCCCACCGAGCACCATACCGGGCGATCCGCGGCCGGATTCTCCCACGCCATGTTGTAGATCTCGCTGGTGGGCCGCAGATTCTTGGCCGGATTGCGATGGCAGTCGAGGCACCACTCCATCTGCAGCGTGTTCTGCGCATACATCAGCGGCATCTGGTCCACGCGGCCGTGGCAACTGGAACAGCCAAGCCCCTTGTTCACATGAATCTCATGGCTGAAATAAACAAAATCGGGCAGGTCGTGGACCTTGGTCCAAACCAGGGACTGGCCGCTGGCCCAGCTTGCACGCACCGGCTCCAGCAGTTGGGCGTTGGTCCATATCTGCGCATGGCAGTTCATGCAGGTCTTGGTGGGCGGGATGCCGGCGTAGCTGGACTTCTCCACCGTGACGTGGCAGTACTGGCATTGAATGCCCAGTCCCTGCACGTGATGCTTGTGGCTGAAGGGAACCGGCTGGTCCGGGCGCTGGCCCTGCCGCGTCACCCAGGGCGAACGCTGCAACTGGTCCAGCGTGACCCCCAAGGCGATCACGATCAGCCCCGACAGGACAAGGCTCATGCGAGCCAGGCCATTGGAACTGCGATCAAATATCTGCGCCATGAATGCTTTCCCTGTGCGGCTTCATTCTTTGGATGTGTCCGCTGTGCCGACGGTCACATAAGTTGTGTGCAAGTTTTTTTCTTGGATACAACTCACCTGTGAGGCAGAGAACCCCGAAAAACCAATATAGCAGCCAAATCCTTTCCCGCAACAGTATTTGACCACCGAAATTTCAAAAGAGTTGCATTCGCGCCGTTTCGCAATCTCTTGAAAAGAAATCTATTTGTGATAAGTCTGGGGGAGGGGAACAAACTCCCGTGCCTCTGGCGCCGTGCGTACCATAAGCTGGGATATTGGCACCAAACTATCACGCCGATTCCACAGTGCACCACTCGCGTAAAAAAACCTTCATCCCTTCCAGAAGGCGATCACCAGCCCACCGACCACAATCAATCCTCCACCGACGTAGACAGGTGGCGTGGGCCACTGGCCGAAGCGCACCTTGTTCAGCACCTGCGCCATCACGAAGAAGAGCACCACGTAGACGCCGAGCAATTTGCCGAAGTCCCAGCGCGGCACGTTCACCACCATTCCGTACAGAGCCAGAATCACCGCACCGAAGACAAACGGCAGCACCCGGCCGACTCCCGCCGAACGGTGGAGACCAACCTGGAAAAACGAGTCCCCATGGGCCTCAAGAAAGGCGGCCAGGGTGAGAACGGCAAACGCGCCCACCGGATTCGATACCAAGCGGTCAAGAGCATTCATGAATAGGACCTCCGTCGATCTTGGGGAAAAGCCGGAAAGCCGGCAAGGGACAGACCCCTGCGCAGCGGAGGCGGAAGGGGCGGCATCCGGTGCGCGTCTCCCGATGGTAACAAGCAGATGCTTTAGAATTCATAAAGGCGTCGCAACCGGTTGCCCTCAGAGAAAAATCATGTGCACATGCGGACGCGATGTCCGGAGGGCGGCCGTCCATCCCGATGCCTGAAAGGGAAGAGAGCATGAAATATGCCGGATTGCTGGCGATGCCAGCCGGGTTCTTTCTCTCGATTGCCGCGGTTCTGCTGTTTCCCGCCCCGGCCCCACGCACAGCTTTTGTCCTGTGCGGGCTGGCGGTGGAAGGACTGGGACTGGCCGTTGCGGTGCGCGGACACATGGAAGCGCGTGGAGAGAAACTCTCATGACTCCTCTGCTCACGCAAGCCGCTCTGCCCTTCTCTGAAGCTACCTTCGCCCTCACTCTCGCCCTCCTCATGCTGGCTCCGTTGGCCATCGCCGGCGTGGCGCTCATCAACGCCGGACTGGGACGCTCCCGCTCGGCGGCGCAATCGCTGCTGGGCAACGTGGCCATTCTGGCCGTGACCGCCATGGTCTTTGCGCTGATCGGCGCCACCTGGGTTGGCGCAGCCGGCGGCGCGGGCCACACGTTTCAACTCGCCGGCCAGAGCTGGAACTGGCTGGGAGCCGCACCGCTGCTGCTGGGCGGTTTCAGTTCGGCGCTACCGCAGACGCAGCTTGCGCTTTGCTTCGAGTTTCTGGCCGTGGCGCTGGCGGCCATGCTGCCTTGGGGTTCAGGCGCGGACCGCTGGCGGCTGACGGCCGGCTGCGCTGCAGCGGCGGTGATGGCGGCAATCGTCTTTCCGCTCGTGGCGCATTGGATCTGGGGCGGCGGATGGCTGGCCCAACTGGGCGTCAACTTCGGCCTGGGCGCGGGCTTCCTGGACGGCGGCGGCGCGGCCACGGTCAACGTGCTCGGCGGCCTGAGCGCCCTGGCGGTGGTCTGGATCGCCGGACCGCGCAAGGGTAAATTTCCCAAGGAAGGCCTTTCGACCGCATTGCCCGGCCACAACGCCGTCTATGTGCTCTTCGGCTGTCTGCTGGCCCTGGTCGGCTGGCTGGCATGGAACGTCGCCGGCGCGGTTCTCTGGCTCCATGCGCCCCTGTCCGCGCTGCCGGTGACCGCGGTCAACACCCTGCTCTCCGCCTCCGGGGCCATCATGGCCACCTTCACCGTGACCCATATCCGCTTCGGCAAGCCCGACGCCAGCCTGTGCGCCAACGGCTGGATGGCCGGACTGGTTGCCTCCAGCGCCTGCGCGGGACTGGTGACGCCGCTCGAGGCGATCTTCACCGGCGTCGTGGCCGGCATCATCACTCCGCTGCTGGTCGAACTGCTGGAACTCGCTCTCTCCATCGACGACCCCTCGGGCGCCATCACGGTGCACGCAGCGGGCGGGCTGTGGGGACTTTTGGCCGTGGGCGTGTTTGCGCCGCAAGCCGGGCAACTGGTAGCTCAACTGGTGGGCATCTCCGCGCTGCTGGGACTGGTGCTGCCGGTGGTCTATCTGCTTTTCTGGCTGCTCAACCGCGTGCTTCCCTTCCGCGTGGACCCGGACGGCGAGCGCATCGGCATGGACCTGCACGAACTGGGCGGCGGCGCTTATCCGGAGTTTGTCATTCACCGCGACGAATCGTACCGATAGCCGCAAAAGGAATGGATACGGAACGCCCCGAATCTCGATAGCGAGATCCGGGGCGTTCGGCATTCAGGGTCTTGAAAAAGGGCGGCGGCGAGCACGGATTCACCGTTTCACGCACCCTGTGAATCTGTGAGTTTCTCCAAAATGACCCTTGATTCTGCTTGAGTTAGGTGCGTTTTCACAGTTTCACAGCCAAAAACGCGACCGAAAAGAATTGAAGGCCGGCAGGGCTTGGGGGAAATCCGGGCCAGCGGCGGAGAACGCGGGCGCGGCATTGCTGCTCACCCGTCCTCTCTATTTCAATTGTGCGCCAACGGAGGGATATTTTCTGCAAAACGCGGCGCGGATATTCTTTGCGCAATACCTACTCTGCGGCCGCGCCGGCACGATCGACAAAGACCTCCTGCGGAGCGTCGATTTCCGCCGCGAAACCGTTCACTTTGAGCTTGAGGGTTTCGATTGCGGGCTTGCGGTCAAGATGGGCGGAGAAGCTGAGCTCGTACTGGTTGTCGAGACGGCGGGCGAGATCGTCCAGATAGGGCTGCAAGGAGACCGGACTGCTGGTTGGCATCCCGTAGCACTTGCCGCCGGTGGCCTGGCTGACCAGGACCAGCAGGCTCTGGCCACCGTTGGCGGTTTCACTCGAAGAGAGGCCGGCGCCGTTCTGGCTGTCCCAGAAGATCGAGTAAACCACCAGTCCGGCGCGAACGGAGTCGGCAATAGCAGACTGGACGTAGGAATCGTCCGGATCGTAGCGCGGGTTGTAGGGATCGACGCCGTTGGTGACCAGCAGCACCTCGTGGCGCGCGGCTCGATCCCCGGAGGGCCAGTGTTTGGCCAGGTCGGAGAGGCAGAAGTACGGACTGGCGCTGGACTGGCCGGAGGGCAGATGAAGGCCGCGCAAGACTTGCGCGCGATCCGCCGACAACGGGCCGGCCAGAGCCGCGCGTCCATTTTCCATGTAGCCGATGGCGATCTTGGTATGCGCGGGCAGGCTCTGAACGAATTGTTCGATTTCTTTGAACTGGGCGCCGAGATTGCGCGCCGAACTGTCGATCAGCAGCACCAGTTCCAGGTTGTCGTCCGGGGCGCGCAGCGGCAGCCAGCCGGTCACGTTGGAGTCTTTCCCGTTGGTCTTCACGCTCAAATCCTGCTGAGAGATCTTGGGAGCCAACTCGCTGTGCGCTTTGGCGAGAACGGTGACCACAGCCTGTCCCTGGCCGGTACGATTCTCCTGCTGCGCAAAGGCCGCCGCCGACAGCAGCAGCGCCACGGCAACCATCCCCATCGCTCTACCCAGATTCCTCATGCGAATTGCCCCTCTCGCGGCGTTGCCGCCGGCAGCCCAGCGCGAGCCGCCTCTACATCATTAGACTCGCATTCGTTGGGAGCGGTTAGGGCGCATTCAGCCCGCGGCTTGATTGCGCCGGTGAAATCGGCTGAGGAGAACTTCAGTTGAGGAGCCGCAGACGGGATTCAGGCGAACGATTACTCCCCGCCGACCGCCTTCAGGAAGGAATAGAAGAAGTCCAGCGACTTCCAGAATGAGTCCACGGGCAGGCGCTCGTCCTGACCGTGGGCGCGGTCGTCGTCGCGCTCGAGGGCGATGGCCGAGTAGCCGTAGCTGGGAATGCCGGCCTGCGCGAAATAGATGGAATCGCTGGCGCCGTTCTCCATCACCGGGGTCACGGGCACGCCCGGCCAGAGGGTTTGCGTCAGCCGGGTCAACGGTTCAAAGACCTCTTTAATAGGAGCGGGCGGGACCATGGCTTTACGCTCGGGCGCGGTATCGGAGAGTTCGCCGGCGTCGGAGACGTACTTCACGGTCAGTTTGGGATCGGCGAAGAGGGCAATCAACTGCTGGCGAATCTCTTCGGGCGAGTGGCCGGGAAAGATGCGGCAGTTGACGTTGGCCTGGGCGGATTGAGGCAGGGCGTTGTTGGCGTGGCCGGCCATCAGCCGCGTGGCCACGCAGGTGGTGCGGAAGTTGGCGTTGAAGCTGGGCTCGGCGCTGAGGCGCGCGGCGGCGGCCGGAGCGGGAGGCGTGGCCAGGATGGCGCGCATATCCGCCGCAGCCTGACCGGATTCCCGCGCCGCAAGATTCTTGAAGTAGGTGCGCGTGACCTCGTTCATCTCGAAGGGAAATGTGTAGACGGCCAGCTTGTTCAACGCGGCCGTCAGCTCATAGATGGCATTGTCGGGCCGGGGAAGCGAGCTATGGCCGCCGCGATCGAGGGCCGCGATCTGGAAGTCGGAGTAGACCTTCTCGGTTGCCTCGACGTCGGCGACCACCGCATGGCCATGATTCAGCTCCACGCCGCCCGCGTCGGGGTTGATGACGAAGGCCGCGTCGACCAGCTCGCGATGCTGCCGCACCAGCCAACTGGCTCCGTTGAATTTTCCGCCTTCCTCGTCGGCGGTGAGGGCCAAGATCAGGTCGCGGTTTGGCTTGTAGCCCTCGCGGTGAAGGCGCAGAAAGGTCGCCACCAGCGCGGCATCGGAGTTTTTCATGTCCTGCGTGCCGCGGCCGTAGTAGTAGCCGTCCTGCTCGACAAACTGGAAGGGATCGGTGTGCCAGTCTGAACGCAGCGCCTGGACGACGTCCATGTGGCAGAGAAAGAGCACGGGCTTCTCCGTGGCAGGGCCGGCGGCGCGCAGGCGGACGACGAGATTCTGCTTGCGCAGGTCGGGCCCCAGCAGATGCACATCCTCGGGCGGAAAACCGGCATCGAGAAACCGCTTCTGCATGGCGGCGGTCGCGGCGGTGACATTGCCCAGAGGCGTGTCGGTGGTGTTGATCTCGATGAGTTGCTTGAAGATTTCGCGCGCCAGGGAGCGATCTTCCGCGGAGGCGGCGGGAAGCGCGCTCTGGGCTAAGACAGGCGAGCCGAGGCAGCAGACCGCGAGAACGAACGCGGCGATCGGAACGGAGGAATCGTTTCTGCGCATGGAGGCATTGTAGAAGCCCGATGCCGGGCCTTGCCCCAACTAAATCTTGCGCAAAACCGCGGCCAGGCTGCGGCGCATGGAAGGACGGCGCACCGGATCGAGTCCCGCCTTCTGCGCGGCCTCGAGTTCGCTCTCGAATTTATCGGGCTTTACGTGGCCCGCGGGCTCAACCAGAAGCAGCAAAGCGCCCGGCCGGAGCGTGGAGGCGACTTCGCGGAAGAACACCTCGGCGGAAGGCACCTCATGCACCATGGCAAAGGCCAGGACAAAGTCCACCGTGTCCTTGAGGTCGTCGATGCGCATGGAATCGGCGTGCGCCAGGCGGGTTTCAATGCGCGGCAACAGGCCCGCCTTGAGCGCCCTGCGGCGCAGGCTTTCTAACATTTCGGGTTGAATATCCACGGCGACGATGCGCCCGTTGGGGCCGGTCATCTGCGCCAGCGGGAGGGTGAAAAAGCCCATCCCCGGCCCCGGCTCCAGCACTGTCATGCCCTCGCGGATATAGGGAGCCAGCATGTTTTTGGGGTTTTGCATCCGCCATCGCCGCAGCGGGCTGGCCATCAGGTAGCCGAGCCACCAGGGACATACGCGTTCCGCCATTTCGCTTTCTCCTCGTCTCTCGATCGCGAGAGAAGATTGCGAGATTGCCGATTGGGGAATGACCGGACAGCATCGCCTATAGGAGAGAATACGCACGGAAGATTGCAGAGGTTTCAACGATTCTGACCGCGATGAGCGAAGTTTGTGCCGAAATGGGACGACCCGGGTTTGCAACCGGCCGACAATCGATTTATCGTGATCCCGCGATACTCCTTGAGGTGTTGAATGAATTCCAGAGTCCTTGCTGCCGCATTTCTCGTTGCCTTTTTCCTCCCCGCCGCCGCTCAAATGCCGGACAAACCGCTTGCGCGGCCCAAGATTACCGGCATCTCGCACCTGGCCGTCTATACTTCGGATGCCGCGGCCACCGACCGCTTCTATCGCGAAACCGTGGGCGCGGCCAAACTGCCCGATCCCGAGGATCCCAAGGGCGCGCGCTACGCTCTCAGCGATACGCAATTCATCGAGGTGCTGCCGCTGCCGCCGGGCGCGGGCATCAACCGGCTGGACCACACGGCCTGGAATACCGAGGACGCCGAGGGGCTGCGCAGGTACTTGGCCGCCAAGGCATGGAAGACGCCATCGAAAGTGGAAAAGGGCGCGGACGGGAGCAGTTGGTTCACCGTACTCGACCCCGAAGGCAACAAGGTGGAGTTTGTCCAGCCGCCGCGGCTGCCCAAAACCGTGATCGCGCCCAACGCGATCGGCCACCACATCATTCACGCCGGATTCCTGGTGCGCAGCCGGGCCGTCGAGGATACGTTTTATCGCGATCTGCTGGGATTCCGCCCCTACTGGTTTGGCGGGATGCAGGAGGGAAAGATCGACTGGGTGAGCCAACAGGCTCCGGACGGCCACGACTGGCTGGAATACATGCTGACCAGCGGCCCGTCGGGATCGGGCATTCCGGCCAACATCTCGCAGCATCAGCTGGGCGTGCTCGACCACCTCTCGATCGGCGAATACTCAGTGGACGCGGCCTATAAGACCCTCAAGGACGGCAACCGGCTGACTGGGGTGGTCAACGACGGACATACGCAGATGGGCAAGGACGGCAAGGGCCAGTTCAACATGTACGATCCGGACGGGATACGGCTGGAGCTGATGAACTTTCACGCCACGGAGAAGCCCTGCTGCTCGCCGTTCACGGCGGAGGATCCGGCGGAGTAAGGCACTCTGATTGCAATGCAAGGGGATAATCGTTGGGGGCGGCTTATGGGATACGTTCTACCAATTGGGAGTTCTAGATACGGTGGCCCGAAGCGTTTTCGAGACTACTTCCGGCCTAGAGCCAAAGCGCCGGTGAAGCTTCCCCCTCCGGTGAAGATTCCGCGTTTACGCCCTGAGTTCAACTCAGGGCGTTTCCCTCCACTTTTCGGAAGTTGTCCTGTGGAGGCACCTCATTCTTCCTCAAAATAATCGACATCAATTCGGTGAATTGTATAGGCGATCACCGGTTCGACGCCGATTCCGAACTCAATACAAAGGCTTGAAAGTAGCTCGCCGTCAATGAGGATGATCTTCTTCTCAATCCGATTCACGTATTCCTTTGCATCACCTGAGAACTGGGAAGTTGTAATAAAGACCCCTTTGCGGGCCCGATGCCCTTCCAAACTACCTGCAAAGGACTGAACGTCTGGCCTTCCGACCGTTGCCTTCCATCTTTTGGCTTGAACATACACTGCGTCGAGTCCAAGGCGATCCTCTTTGATGATTCCATCAATGCCGTCATCTCCCGACTTTCCGATTGCCTGGCCTGCGTCTTTTCTTGATCCTCCATATCCCATGGCCACGAGGAGATCAACCACCAACTTCTCAAAGAAGCGGGGTGATGATTTGGATATCTTTTCTAACAGGTCCTCTGCAATTTGACGGTGGAGTGTTTGATAGCTACTTTCGAGCAACTCTTGGGGAGTTTCCTGTGCTACGTTCAGTTCCGCTCCGTTTTTGCTCTCGGAGATAGATTTCACGGAAGCCGTCCCCGTACGAAATTCGACGAATTCGGGATACTGATTCAGCAAATTCACGTCGATTTTTACAGGCTTGGTCTTCAAGAGTGCAACTCCGCGGGGCGTAATCTTGAATCTTCCACGACCAACAGCCTCAAGAAGTCCCGCTTTAGCCATATATGATCTCGCCCAGCCAATCCGATTAAATATCTTCAGTTGGCCGCCGCTCGGCAGCATTTCATTTCTCTCGGCCTCACTCAGATCGAATTGCTGAGCTAATACCTCTACAGCTTGCGCCAAAGTGTGCTCTTGACTGTCCGCAGTCAGGCGCAGAAGCGGGAGCATCAATGTTTGATAGTCAGGAACCGGCATTCTTAGCCTCCGAGCGGCCTTTAGTCACGGTGACCTTCATATTCGTGTCACCCAATGCAACCGACTGAACTTCGGAAGCAATTGTATTACACGAAAAAACTCCAAGAGGACATGCCTAGACCGAGTTGCAGGAAACTACTTCCCGGTTGTTTGTTGATTTTGAGGAGCCTTCACCATTCGGCCATCTACGCACAGGGCTTGCTGCTTCGCGCTAAAATTCAGATATGCCCGCAGCCGCGCTTTTACCGGAAGTTCTGGCCAAGTACGAGCCCGTGATCGGACTCGAGGTCCACGTGCAACTGCTCACCGCAACCAAGGCCTTTTGCAGTTGCGCCAACCGATTCGGCTCGGCCCCCAACACCAACGTCTGTCCGGTGTGCCTGGGGCTGCCCGGAGCCTTGCCGGTGCTGAACGCCAAGGCGGTGGAGTTTGCCACGCTGGCCTCGCTGGCCATCAATTGCGAGGTGCGGGAGCGCTCGATCTTCGCGCGCAAAAACTACTTCTATCCCGACCTGCCCAAGGGCTACCAGATTTCGCAGTTCGACAAGCCGCTGGCCGAAAACGGGTGGATCGAGGTGCCCACGGCGGAGGGCGGGACGAAGCGGATCGGCATCACCCGCCTGCATATGGAAGACGACGCCGGCAAGAGCATCCACGACGGCTTTGGCGACTCCGCGACGCGCACCTACATCGACCTGAACCGCTGCGGGACGCCGCTGGCGGAGATCGTGAGCGAGCCCGACATCCGCACGCCGGACGAGGCCTGGGAATACCTGACCAAGCTGAAAGAGATTCTGCTCTACTGCGGCGTCTCCGACTGCAACATGGAGGAGGGTTCGCTGCGCTGCGACGCGAATGTCAGTGTGCGTCTGAAAGGCGCGCCGCAATTCGGGACCAAGGCCGAAGTGAAGAACGTGAACAGCTTCCGCTTTGTCCGCGCGGCGCTGGAGTACGAGATCGAACGCCAGATCGAGGTGATCGAGGCGGGCGGGCGCGTGATCCAGGAGAGCCGGCTGTGGAACGCGGACGAGGGCCGCACGTATTCGATGCGGTCAAAGGAGCAGGCACACGACTACCGCTATTTTCCCGAGCCGGATTTGCCGCCGCTGATCGTTTCCGCCGAGTTTTTGGCCGCGACGCGGAAGAAGCTGCCCGAACTGCCCGAAGCGCGCCGCGCCCGCATGATCGCCGAGTACGAGCTGAACAAGCAGGACGCCGCAACGCTGACCGCTTCGCGCGAGTTCGCGGACCGTTTCGAGGCCGCGGCGAAGACCGCACGCAACCCGCGGCGCGTGGCCAATGTGCTGTTGAGCGAGGTGGGCGGACGGCTGAAGGCGCTGAATCTCGAACAGGAGCAGTCGCCCGTCTCGATGGCCGGCATTGTGCAGGCCGCCGATCTGCTGGACGAGGGCAAGATCAGCTCCAAGCAGCTCAAGCAGCTCTTCGATGTGTGCTTTGAGAAGGGCGAGGACTTCGCCGCCGTCTACGAGCGGGAGAAGCCCCAGCAGCTTACCGATGTTTCCGCGATCGAGGCCCTGATCGACGAGGTCATCGCCGCCAACCCCAAACAGGTGGAGCAGTACCGCGCCGGCAAGAAGACCGTGGCTGGATTTTTTGTGGGTCAGGTGATGCGGGCGTCGAAGGGGCAGGCCAATCCGGCGCTGCTCAACGAGCTGGTGGCGAAAAAGCTGGAGGGATGAAACACCTCACGGCATCTGCGCGATGCCGTGAGCCTTTTCCTACTTCATCTTCAACTCGCACTCGAATTCCGTGCGGGCGTCCCAGGAGCTGACGGTCTTGGTGGCGCTTCTCTTTCCGCCAATTTCCGCCCAAATCTCGTAGTCATCCGCCATATTTACCTGGGCAAAGCGGAATCTGCCCTTGGCGGAGGTGGTATAGCTGCGGATGGCCTTGGTCTTCAATTCCTTGAGGAAGACCGTGGCGCCGGCTATCGGGGTGGAATTCGCGTCCACCACGCTGCCGGTTACGGCGCGCTGGCCCAGGTTCTGCGCCTGCGCCACGGCCGGCCCAAGACCCAATCCGTTTGGACCGCCCTGCAGCGCCATGGGAACCACACCTGCCGCCAGGGCGGCAAACGCCAGCCCGGACAGCAATTTCGTACGGCTAAACCTCACTCTTCCTCCTCTTCGAACAGGTCGTCTTCCTCGTCCAGGTCGTCGTCTACGCGCGTCAGTTCGAGCGGTTCCACGCCAACGATCTCGTACTCCGTTCCGCATTCCGCACAGGCAACCACATCGCCTTCTTCCACTTCGTCCAATTCAATGTCTAGTTCATTCTCGCATTCAGGGCAGCTCGTCATGGCAGCCTCCTCTCTTTCCAGAGCATTTCGTATTGCAGGATGGCGGTACCTTCCGGTACGACACGCCTAGTTTTAGGGAGAACACGGCCTCCGGTCAAGGGGTGGAAAACGCGGCAGCGGCCGGAACTCCTCCTCGTGGAGAATAGACTCCGATTTCCCGCCGGCGGTGCAACTTTATTGAAAGCGGCGCAGCCAGAAACCGCGGTCTGAAGACGGTTCCATAGCGGAACCGAACCGGGCGCCGCAGAGCATCGAGACCACTCTGGGCGCGTGCAAGCCGGGTTGCTCTTGCAGAACCATGACACTTGCCTGCTCCACGGTTTACCCTGTTGACTGCCATGCCCAGAATCGGCGCCAGCCCGTTTGCCTTCCCCGACTTCAGCGGCGCCACGCGCCGGCTCGTGCTCTGGAACCTCTTCGCCTTTTTTGCGTTGCTCCTGGCGCAGTTGGCGTTTCCGAACTCAGCAATTCCGTTCAGCTTCCGCTTCGGCTTTCTTCCCAGCGCCTTTTTGCACGGCTGGCTTTGGCAGCCCTTTACCTACAGTCTGATTCATCTGGGGCTCCTCGGAACCCTGTTCGAGCTGCTCTCGCTGTGGTTCGTGGCCGGATTTCTCGAGAATTATCACGATTCGACGTGGATCACGGGCCTCTACGCCGCATCCGTGCTGGGAACGGCGGCTGCCGCAACCGCGATCTACGCCGCCAGCTCGACGCTGGGCTATTCGCTCGATGAGATTCCGCTCTACGGCTGCATGGGCGGCATCTTCGGCTTGCTGGTGGCTATCGGCTCGCTCTACGGCGACGTTCAGTTTATGCTTTTTCCCCTCCCCATCGGCATCAAGGCACGCTACCTGGTGGCCATCTACGTGCTCATCTCGATCGCCATGCTCTTCGGACAGCAGAAGATGTACGCCTTTGCCCAGTTGGGCGGTGCGCTGGCCGGCATGCTCTTCGTCCGCCTGGCCCCGCGGCGGGGCGTGAGTTTTGCGTTCAGCGAGAAATGGTACGCGGTGCGCAACCGCTATTACCGCTGGAAGCGGCGCCGCGCCGCCCGCAAGTTCGAGGTGTACATGCGCTCGCAGGGGCGCACCATCCACTTCGACGGCAAGGGCAAACAGATCGACGACGACCAGAACGACAAGAAGCGGTGGAACTGAGACCTGTTCCGGCGCCCAGAAGCAGCTTCTGGCGGCAGGGGTAAAAGGTTACAATCCTCTCTGGAATGTCCACCAAAATTGCTTTTCTCTTTCCCGGGCAGGGTTCGCAGGCCGTTGGCATGGGCCGCGAACTCGCCGAACGCTTTCCCATCGCCGCACAGACCTTTGCCGAAGCCGACGAAGCTCTTGGCTTCCCGCTCTCGAAGCTGATCTTCGAGGGTCCGGAGGAAGAGCTGCGGCTGACCGAGAACACCCAGCCCGCAATTCTGACCACGAGCGTGGCAGCGTGGCGCGTGCTGGTCCAGCACGGCGTGGAGCCGGCGCTGGCTGCCGGGCACTCGCTGGGCGAGTGGACGGCCCACGTGGCCGCAGGAACGCTCGGCTTTGCCGACGCGGCGCGCGCCGTGAAGGCTCGCGGCCGGGCCATGCAGTTGGCCGTTCCGGCCGGCCAGGGCGCCATGGCCGCGGTGCTCTCGCTGGACCCGGCCCTGGTTGTTGAAGCATGCCAGGAAGCCGCTGCCGAGACCGGTCTGACGGTGGCCGCGGCCAATCTGAACTCGCCCGGCCAGACGGTGATCTCGGGAGCGTTGGCTGCCGTGGAAAAAGTCGCGGCACTGGCCAAGGCCAAAGGCGCCCGCCGCGCCGTGATGCTCCCGGTGAGCGCGCCCTTCCATTGCGCCCTGATGCAGCCGGCGCAGGAGGAGGTCGAGCGCGTGCTGAGAAGCCTGAGGCTGGCCGATCCCCGCATCCCGGTCGCAGCCAACGTGACCGGCGGCCTGGTTTCGACCGCCGCGGCCGCGCGCGACGCTCTCATCCGCCAGGTGACCGGCGCGGTGCGCTGGGTGGAGTGCGTGGAGGCGCTCAAGGGCGCCGGCGCGGAGTTGTTTATCGAGGTGGGACCGGGCAAAGTGCTCTGCGGGCTTCTGCGCCAGATCGACCCGGCGCAGAAGGCTCTGAATGTGGAAGATGCGGCCAGCCTGGAAAAGACGCTGACGGAACTCAAAGGCGGAGAGGTTTCGGGCGGATAACCCACGGGCTCCCGCTCTCGAGCTTCTTCCTGCTTACGACTTGGGAGGGTTTTCCGTTTCTTCGGCGAGTTCTTCAGAGAGCTTGTGGGCGTCTTGAGAAAGTTCATGCGCCTTTTTGCTGAGTTCGTGCGCGGTCAGACGATCTGCTTTGCCGTGGGCGACAGCGGCGGAAGCGTGGGCGTGGGCTGCCAGGTTGTGAAGTTCCGCGGCTCGATCATGGGTGCTCTGGGACATGGTGTTCTCCTGGCGTATTCGATGCAAAGCAGAGGTGCGGGGTCCGCGGAAGCACTTCCCGATGCCTGGAAAAAGCCGATGGCCCCCATGCGCTCGATCCCGATCGGGGAGCGAATGGAGGCCAAAGAATCCATTCCAACCACAAATTCCGCGGACTTGCCGACCGTCCGCGTCTACGGTCCCAGGTACAGTTCCACGCCCGGCGGCGAGAAATTCAGCGAGTGGGTCTTGGGATCGTAGTCCAGATTAAGCGCCTTGCTCTTGCGCCCGTTGATCAGCACGGCCACCATCAACACATTGCCATACATGCGCGCCGCAACAATCTTGTGGCTTTGAATGGCGCCGTATTCGTTGTCGGGGCTGGTCGAACTCCAGTCGTCCTGGAAGCGCGAAAACGGGTAGGCGCCACCCTGTGCCGGATGCTGTTGCCAGTCCTTGTCGTGCGTCCAGATGCCATAGGCCGCGGGCAGGTCGTTCTTTTCCACGGCTGCGAGAAACCGGTTCACGGCCGAGCGGCCCGTCAGATGGCTGTTCCAGTTCCAAGGCCAGTCGACCGGACGGCCGGCCATCAGCCACCAGCCGACAAACAGCACCAGCAGCAACCCGCCGGCGCTGGAAAGAATCAGGCGGCGGCGCCGGTCGCGAGCTTCGTCAAAAACAGGAGCGTCGAGCAGAGTCATGGGAGATCTTCCTCGGAATCAGGATACGGCAAAAGGCAAGTAGTTCGTGGTCAGTGAGCAGATGCGCTTGTTCGGCGACAGAACGATCGCCATGCCAGCCTGCTTTTTCTTTAGACACCGGAGGCAGGTTGGCGGTTCCCAGGCCATACCGGCCGCTCCCGTCATTGCGACCTTGGAAACTGGCTATCGATCCCTGATCACCGACCACTTTTTCGCTACTCTTCGCGGCTATAGGTCGTCCGGCTCTTCTCGGCGTGGCGTTCGAGAGCCAGTTCGATCAGACGGGTGATGAGGTCCTTGTAGGGCAGCCCCGAGGCTTCCCACAGCTTGGGGTACATGCTGATGCGGGTAAAGCCGGGCAGGGTGTTCACCTCGTTCACAAAGATGCGGCGCTTGCCGTCAGGCTCCATCAGGAAGTCCACACGGGCGAGTCCGGAAAGGTCGCAGGCGCGGAAGGCGGCGACGGCCATCTCCTGAATCTGCTTTGTTTCGGCGCGGGTGAGTTTGGCCGGAATCACCGGCACCGAGCCCTCGCAGAGATACTTGGCCTCGTAGTCGTAGAACTCCTTGCCGGGAACGATTTCACCCACCACGCTGGCCTTGGGGTCGTCGTTGCCCAGAACGGCGACTTCGAGTTCGCACGCCTTGGCCTTTTTGCCGCCTACGCCGGCCTCCACGACCAGCTTGCGGTCGTACCGGGCGGCCAGCCGCAGGGCCGGGCCCAGTTCCTTGCGGTCGTGCACCTTGCTGATGCCCACCGAGGAGCCGAGGTTCGCCGGCTTCACAAAAACCGGATACTTGAGCGCCGCTTCAACCTGGGCGATGGCCTTGCGCGGCGACTTCTCCCACTCGGCCCGGAGCAGGGTAACGTGCTTGACGATGGGCAATTTGGCGTTGGCGAAGAGGCGCTTCATCACGTCCTTGTCCATGCCCGCCGACGAACCGAGCACGCCGGAACCGACATAGGCGATGCCGGCCAGCTCGAAGAGACCCTGGATGGTGCCGTCTTCGCCGAAGGTGCCGTGCAACACCGGAAAGACCACGTCGAGCGACTGGCCGCCCAGCGCCGCGTGGCTGTCGAGAGCCGAGTGACCGCCGGGAGCGAGCGATTCGGCTTTGGCAGGCTCTTCCGGCTCGGGAGCGAGCAGCGTGGGCTGGCCCTGGGCCAGTACGCGCGCGCCGGGAGTGGCCGCCGGGTCGCCGGCGCGGAGTTTTTTCGGATTTTTTGCAGTGGTGGAAGCAGGCAGGCGGGCCGCATCCGCTCCCGTGCCCTCCAACAGCCCCTGCGCGGCCCCGGCGGTGAGCCAGTGTCCGGACTTGTTGATGCCGATGGGCACCACGTCGAATTTGCGGCGATCGATCGCCTTCAAAACCGAAGCGGCCGAGAGGAGCGAAACCTCATGCTCGCCGCTGCGCCCGCCAAAAACAATGCCAACCCGTAGTTTTTTTGCCATTTCATCTTCAATTCTAGTTGGGCTTAGTGACCAGACTGTTGCTCACCCGGATTACCGCCTCGGCATGAGCGAATTGTTCGCTTGACGGAAGGGTGAATAAAGAGCGAAACTTTCTGCGACATGAGCTCAGACTTGAAGATCGACGAAATTGGCTATTGGTCAGAGGTAAAGCTCTCGATTCTTGAGGAATACGCCACGCCCTACAATCGAATCCTCTTGTCCCACCAGTTGCGCCCAATCTACATCGATGGCTTCGCCGGTGCAGGGCACCACAAGGCAAAGGGTTCCGATAGGATGATTGATGGAAGTCCGATGCGAGCTCTTGGGGTCGAGCCCCCATTCGATTTTCTCCACTTCGTCGATATTGACGGCGCGCGCGCTGCGGAACTGAAAAGGCTATCGGCCGGCCGCACAAACGTTTGTGTGCACCACGGGGACTGTAATGACGTTCTCATTAACCAGGTATTTCCAAGAATCAGCTATGCGAGCCGCCAACGGGCGCTTTGTATTCTTGACCCCTACGGACTGCACCTAAACTGGGAAACGATCCTGAAGGCAGGCGAGTCAAAAGTCATCGAGATCTTTCTGAATTTCCCCGTCATGGATATGAACATGAACGTTCTTTGGCACAACTCAGAACGAGTCTCTGATGTTCAACGAGAGCGAATGACAAAGTTCTGGGGAGACAATTCATGGGAGGACGCGGCTTATCAGACCATCCCGGGCCTATTTGAAGAGATGCAGGAGAAGGCTTCCAACGAAGCGGTTGCAGAGGCATTTCGCGACCGGCTCAAGAAGGTCGCAGGCTTCAAGCATGTTCCAAGGCCAATGCCGATGCGCAATAGCAAAGGGGCGGTTGTCTATTTTCTCTTCTTTGCAGCTCAACAGCCAACCGCAGACAAAATCGTGAAAGACATCTTCGCCAAATACAAGGATCGCGGGGCGGTTTAAAATGGCCGAGCACTCCACAATCGAATGGACGGACGCAACCTGGAACCCGGTACGCGGTTGCACGAAGATCAGCCCCGGCTGCAAGCACTGCTACGCCGAGGTGTTTGCAGAGCGGTTTCGCGGCGTGCCGGGCCACCCCTACGAACAAGGCTTCGACCTGCGCCTGGTTCCGGAAAAACTGGCCGAACCATTGCGCTGGCAGACCCCCAAGATGATTTTTGTGAACTCCATGAGCGACCTTTTTCACGACGGCGTTCCGGACGAATACATCGAGGCAGTTGCCAGGGTGATGGTGAAGGCCGAGTGGCATACCTACCAGATCCTCACGAAGCGCTCAGCCCGCATGGCAAGCCTCTTGAGTGGGCGTTTGCGCTTTGCTGCGAAGAATCCGCACATCTGGTGGGGTGTCAGCATTGAAAACAAAGAGCATGGTCTTCCGCGCCTTCGCGACCTGCAGAAGTCGCCCGCCAAGGTGAGGTTCCTTTCCGTGGAGCCGCTGCTCGAGGGGTTGGGGCGCTTGAACTTGAAGGGCATCCAATGGGTCATCGTGGGCGGAGAGAGTGGTCACGGCGCCAGGCCCTTGAAAAGGGAGTGGGTTACCTCGATTCGAGATCAGTGCGACGAAGCGGGTGTGCCTTTCTTTTTCAAACAATGGGGCGGAGTTCGAAAAAAGAAAGCTGGCCGGGAGTTGGACGGGCGAACCTACGATGGCTTTCCCATTCGGGTCAGCAACCCGGTTTCCCCTGTCGCGACAGCTCTGAGTTGGGCAAGAGAGATTCAGGAGGGATACGCCGCTTCTCGGGGTGAACTTCTACCTGTTTTGGCCTAGCCGCTCACAGAATCTTCTTCCCAAATGCCGAGCAGGCCAGTTCGACGGCGAGGTCGGCGGTGCGGTTGTGCTCGTCGAGGATGGGGTTGACTTCGACGATCTCAAAGCTGAGCAGGCGGCCGTCGTCGGCCAGAATCTCCATGGCCAGGTGGGCTTCCCGGTAGGTGGCGCCACCGCGCACCGGCGTACCCACTCCGGGAGCGTCCTCGGGATCGATCCAGTCCATATCGAGCGAGACATGATAGCCGGCGGTTCCCTGCCCGGCGGCGCGCACGGCCTCTTCCATCACTGTTCTCATGCCGCGCTCGTCGATGTCGCGCATGGTGTAGACGTGGGCCACGCCGGCGCGGCGGATATTTTCGCGCTCGGCGGCATCGATGTCCCGCACCCCGATCAGCACGGTGTTTTCGGCGGCGATCTTAGGCGCGTAGCCGAAGATCTTCCCGAGCGGCTCCGGCCCCAGGCCGAGCAGCGCGGCCAGCGGCATGCCGTGCACGTTGCCGGAGGGAGAGGTCTCGGGCGTGTTGATGTCGGAGTGGGCATCGATCCAGAGGACGCCGATCTTCTGGTTTCTGCGGCGATAGAACTCGGCCGCGCCGGAGACCGAGCCGGCCGCCAGCGAGTGGTCGCCTCCCAGCAACAGGGGCGTCATGCCCTCTTCCAGCGTTTTCATCACGGATTCGGCGGTACGCGCGCAGGTTTCGGCGATCTCGTTCAAATAGCGCGCGCTTTCGTTGCCGGAGGTCTGGGTCTCGGCGATCTCGACGCGGATGTTGCCCCCGTCGGTCACCTGATGGCCCAGGGCTTCAAGCCGTGGCGCGAGTCCGGCGACGCGCATGGCGGAGGGTCCCATGTCGACACCGCGGCGGCTGGCGCCCATATCCAGCGGGACGCCGATGATGCGGATGCGGCGCGTGGGCCGAGCCTGCGTGCCGCTGTGCGGGAAGGTTGACGCGGCTGTGGAAATCCCGGAACGATTCGGCATGACGAAGCTCCTTGCGATGAAGGCCGACGCAGGTTTTGTGTGCCTGCGTGAGCGCGGGACGGAAAACAGGCCGGAAGGGCGTCCAGCGGCGCTTTTGGCGTGGCAATGTGAATCTGCCATCACCCAAAATGGCTATTAAACCAGATTCCGGGAAGAGTAAGATAATTGCACTTAGATTTTGGGTGTTACGCGCGTGTGTATGGAGCCTTCTTTTTGTTTGGGTTGGAGTGAATCACGTGGTAGGTTCTGTCGATAGGTAATTGAATAAGCCAGACAGCGTATCACCGGTTAGGTTGGAATTCGTCGATGAAGAGGTTGGCGCCAGCGTTCGCGATCATGATCGGGTGTGCCTCGGCCTGCTGGGCAGCAACGCCTGGCGCGGTGACTACCCTGCAAGCGATCCATGCGCTGAGCAACGAGGAAGCCGGCCAATCTCTGCCCGTCGCCTTTGAAGCGACCGTGACCTACTGCCGGGGGTTTGAGAGGACTATTTTCGTTCAGGATGGCGACGTGGCCATCTATATTCGGCCAAGAACAGAAATCTATCTGGCTCCTGGCGACCGCGTCCTGGTGAAAGGGATCACGCAAGCGAGCTTTCACCCTTCTGTGAATGCCGACAGCATTACCGTGCTTCATCACGGCACCGTGCCTAAAGCGCTCCCGTCGACGTTCGACGACATGATCCGCGCACAGCACGACGCGATGCTGGTCACCGTTCGCGGCGTGGTCCGCGCCGCCGACGTCATTCTCACTGGAAGTCAGCGCACCACCCGGCTGCAAGTGATCGCTGACGGAGGCTACATTGAAGCCACCGTGGACTCCAACGATCCGGCTCCGCTGAAAGACATGCTGGACGCCGAGGTGGAGATTACGGGGATCGCGGGCGGATTGTTCGACGGGAAGATGCAGCAGAAGGGGATTCTGATGCATGTCTCCTCGCTGGCGGACGTGAAGGTGATCAAACGCGCCAGCGCCAGTCCGTGGACCCTTCCCGTGACGCCCATGGACCGGATTCTTGCCAGCTACCACGTGGAGAATCGCACCCAGAGAGTCAGAATCCACGGCACCATCACCTACTACCAGCCCGGTTTGGCGGTTGTGCTTCAGAGCGGCTCGAAGAGCATGTGGATCATGACGCAGAGCATCGCGCCGCTGCACATCGGCGACCTGGCGGACGCCATCGGCTTTGCCGACGTCCACGACGGCTTTCTGGCGCTGACCCAGGGCGAGATTCTGGATAGCCAAGTGCCGGCCCCGATCATGCCGAGTCCAGCGACCTGGCGGCAACTGGTGCGGAGCAACCGGGTTTTCGACCTGGTTTCGACCGAAGGACAGGTGGTGACGGGAATCCGGGAGTTCGGGCAGGACGAGTATGTGCTGATGGCCGATGGACATCTGTTCTCCGCCATTTACCGTCATCCGGACGGCTCGGACGCGCTTTCGCCGATGAGGCAGATTCCAGTGGGCTCCAAGGTGCGCGTCAGCGGCATCTGCGTGCTGGAAGATTCCAATCCGTTCGACCGCAATGTGCCGTTCAATATTCTGCTGCGTTCCCCCAGCGATATGGCCGTCATCGCGGAGCCCTCGTGGCTGAACATCACCAACCTCGTCCGCATCGTCAGCGTGCTGCTGCTGCTGGTGATTGCGGTGAGCGCCTGGGGCTGGACGCTGGACAGAAAAGTACGCCGGCAAACGGCGGCCCTGGCAAAGCGGATTGAAGCGGAAGCCGCGCTGGAGCGGCGGATGGCCCAACTGGAGCAGCGGCGCAGCCGCATCCTGGAGGACATCAACGGATCGCGACCGCTGGCGGAGATCATCGAACAGATTACGGAGATGGTCTCCTTCTGGCTCAATGGCGCGCCCTCCTGGTGCGAGATCGCCGACGGAGCGCGGCTGGGGAATCACCCGCCTGTCGCCAGCGGTTTGCGCATCATTCGGGAAGAGATTCCGGCGCGCACAGGACCGGCGCTGGGAACGCTCTATGCGGGACTCGATCCGCTCACGCAGCCGGCGTCCTCCGAGCCGGAGGCGCTCTCAGCGGGAACGCGACTGGCCACGCTGGCCATCGAGACCCGGCGGCTTTACTCCGATCTGCTGCACCGCTCGGAGTTCGATCTCCTGACCGACATCCACAACCGGTTCTCGCTGGAGAAGCACCTGGAAGGACTGATCGACGAGGCGCGGCTGAAGGCCGGCATCTTTGGATTGATCTACATCGATCTGGATGAGTTCAAACAGGTGAACGATCTCTACGGGCACCAGGTGGGAGACCAATATCTACAGGAAGTGGCGCTGCGCATGAAGCGGCAGCTTCGCAGCCACGATCTGCTGGCGCGGCTGGGCGGCGACGAATTTGCCGTGCTGGTTCCGATGGTGCGCAATCGCGCGGACGCGCAGGAGATCGTCCAGCGGCTGGAAAGCAGCTTCGACAAGCCTTTTGCCGTCGAGGGGGCTGTCTTGCAGGGCACGGCAAGCGTAGGCGTCGCCATTTACCCAGAGGATGGCGACACGAAGGACAGCCTGCTGAGCGCAGCCGACGCCGCCATGTACGTGGCCAAGCACATCAAGAAGCTAAACGGGCAAATACCGGCCGGGCAACAGAAACCGGACTTCAGGCCGGAATGATTTATACTTCGCGTTTCACAACGCGCCTTGAAAACAGGAACTGCGAAATTGAGCCCGAGCGGCGCCGGGGTGAAAGATTTTCTCCGATGAAGAGTTGGATTGTAGCGTTCGCGATGATTCTCGGATGGTCCTCGACTGCCTTGGCAGCACCGGACACCCCTCTCACCACCTTGCATGCCATTCATGTCCTCAGCAACGAAGAAGCCCGCAAGGGACTGCCCGTCGACTTTGAAGCCACGGTCAACTACTCCCGCGGGTACGAGAGCCTGCTCTTTGTGCAAGACGGGGACGCCGCCATCTATGTACGGCCTCCCACGACGGCCCAGTTGGCTGTGGGCGACCGCGTGCGGATTGTGGGAAAGACGCAACACAGCTTCCGGCCGCTGGTGGTGGCCAGCAGCATCACCCTGCTCCACCACGATGTCCCGCTCAAGCCAATTCCCGCTACCTTCGAAGAGTTGATTCGCGCCCAGTTCGACTCTCAACTGGTCACCGTTCATGCCGTGGTCCGCGCCGCGGACGTGCTGGCGAGCGGCTCGACAAATCTGGTGCGCAGCGCACGCCTGCAGTTGCTTGCCGAAGGCGGCCATTTCGAGGCGAACGTAGACACCGACGATGACCGCGCGCTCCAGGACCTGATGGATGCCGAGGTGGAAATCACCGGCGTCGCCGCGGGCAAGTTCGACAACAAGATGCAGCAGACCGGGGTCGTGCTCTACGTTTCGAGCCTGGCGGACGTAAAGGTTCTCAAACATGCCAGCGCCAGTCCATGGTCCCTCCCGGTCACGCCCATGGATCAGGTTCTGGTCCGGTACCATATGCGCGATCTGACGCCGCGGGTGCTGGTGCATGGGACGATCACCTATTACCAGCCGGGATCGGCCATCGTGCTGCAGGACGGCGCCAAGAGCCTGTGGATTGCGACCCATACCCTGGAGCCGTTGCAGATCGGCGACCGGGCGGACGCGACCGGTTTTCCCGACGCACACGACCGTTTGCTGACCCTGACGGACGGCGAAATCAAGGACAGCCAGATTCAAGCGCCCGTGACGCCGCAGCCGGCCACATGGCGGCAACTGGCCTACTGGAGCAACAACAGACCGGATGGGCATCAGAACGATCTGGTCTCCATCGAAGGGCAAGTTGTGACGGAGGTCCGCGAGGCCTCGCAGGACGAGTACGTTCTGGCCTCCGACGGCCGGCTGTTCACGGCTGTCTACCGCCATCCCTACGCCGGCGGCGCGCTTCCGCAGATGGCGCAAGTCCCAACGGGGGCGAAAGTGCGCATCACCGGAATCTGCGTGGTTGTGGACGCCCATTCCGTGAACCCCGGCGAAGAGGTTCCCTTCAATATCCTGCTGCGTTCGTTCAGCGATATTACGGTGATTGCGCAACCATCGTGGCTGACCGTCCGCAACCTGGTCATCCTCGTCGCCTTGTTGATTGCGGTTGTCTTCGCCGTGGGGGCCAAAGGCTGGACCCTCGATCGGAAGGTGCGCCGCCAGACGACGGCATTGGCCGCGCGCGTCGAAGCCGAAGCCGCCCTGGAGCGGCGGCGCAGCCGCATCCTCGAAGACATCAACGGAGCGCGGCCGCTGGCCGAGATTATCGAGCAGATCACAGAAGTCGTCTCTTCCCGTCTGGATAGCGCTCCCTGCTGGTGCGAAGTCACCGATGGGGCGCGGTTGGGGAATATTCCGCCGGAGGCGGAGAAGCTGCGCATCGTCCGCGAGGAAATTGCCGCCCGCTCCGGTTCGCCGCTGGGCACGATCTCCGCCGCCTTCAGTCTGGGAAGCCGGCCCGCCGCCCACGAGAAGGAAGCACTCTCAGTGGGAGCGCGGCTGGCCACTTTGGCCATCGAAACCCGCCGTCTCTACACGGATCTGCGGCGGCGCTCGGAGTACGACCTGCTCACCGACATTCACAACCGCTTCTCCCTGGACAAGTACCTGGACGCCCAGATTGAAGAAGCGCACCAGAAGGCCGGCATCTTCGGGTTGATCTACATCGACCTCGACGAGTTCAAACAGGTAAACGACCTCTATGGGCACCAGGTTGGAGACGCATATCTCCAGGAGGTGGCGCTGCGCATGAAGCGGCAACTTCGCAGCCACGACATGCTGGCGCGGCTGGGCGGCGACGAATTTGCCGCGCTGGTCCCGGTGGTACGGAACCGCGCGGATGTCGAGGAGATTGCCCAACGGCTGGAGCGCAGCTTTGACGCGGCGTTTGCCATCGATGGCCAGGTCCTGCACGGTTCGGCGAGCGTGGGCTATGCCCTCTACCCGGAGGATGGCACAACCAAAGACAGCCTCCTCAGCGCCGCCGACGCCGCCATGTACGTTTCAAAACACTTCCGGCACCAGACAGGGGTACTATCGGCCGAATTGCAGAATCCCGACTGACGCGCAGGAACCGCGCTTAGAGCGAAACCAGAGCAGCTATGCCCCAGTTGAGGGTATTCGAGGTGGCTTCTTCTTGAGGAAGAAGCCACGCGGCGTCATGCCTTCTGGCACGGCCACTCTGGTTTCGCTCCAGCCGAGAACGGCCCTGGCTGTCTCCAATCCCGCCACGCGCGGCGCCGCTTTGCTGAATCGATGCCCAGGCGCACCGCGGCAGATTCTCACAGAAGCAGGATTGCGGCCAGAGAGAACCGCGGCCACACGCTCCTTTTCCAGCTTTGTTCCTCAGCGCGCGATGATGGATGGGCGAATTCTTGCCGATAAATGGTTTGAGCGCCCGAAGAAACAAGCGTTGAACGATTGGTTCTGCCCAATGAAGCGGCTGATTCCCACCATCCCGATCATTTTCGCCTGCGCCTCGGCCGCCTGGGCAGCGCCGCCCGCCGCTCTCACCACGCTGCATGCGGTTCACGCTCTCAGTCACGCGGATGCCGTCAAAGAGCCGGCCGTCGCCTTCGAAGCGACCGTCACGTACAGGCGCGCACATGAGACCACGCTGTTTGTGGAAGATGGCAGCGAGGGGCTTTATGTTTGGGCAAAGGATGTCGTGCTGGCTCCCGGCGATCGGGTTCTGGTGCGGGGAAAGGCGCAAGACAGCTTCCGCCCCATTGTCCTTGCCGAGAGCGTGACCGTCCTCCGTCACGGCGCGATGCCCGCCCCTGTCCCAGCCACCTTCGACGAACTGATGCGCTTCGAGCACGATGGCGTGCGGGTCAGCGTCCGCGGCGTGGTGCAAAGCGCCGATCTGGGATTGAACGCCGACCACAACGACTCGCACCTTGTGTTGATCGTGGACGGAGGCACCATCGATACCTACGTGGACAGCGACGATGGGAGCGTTCTCAATGGCTTGCTGGACGCAGAGGTCGAGATCGCCGGAGTCGCCTCGGCACGGTTCGACGGCAAGATGCAGCCGACGGGAATCGGTCTTTCCGTGCCCTCCATTGCCGACGTCAAGATTCTCAAGCGCGCCAGCACAAGCCCCTGGTCGCTGCCTCTGACGCCGATGGACGGCATTGTCGGCAATTATCGCGTGATGAATGAAAGCCGCAGAATCCGGGTCCACGGAACCATCACCTACTACCAGCCCGGTTCGGCCCTGGTTCTGCAGAACGGCACAAAGAGCCTTTGGATTGCGACCGTCTTCGAGAAGCCACTGCGTGTCGGCGAGCTGGCCGACGTCACCGGCTTCCCCGATGTGCATGAAGGCTTTCTGACCCTCAGCGGCGGCGAAATCCAGGAGAGCCCGGTCTACGCTCCCATCGCGCCCCAACTGGAAACCGGGAGCGAACTCACATCAAGCAAGCATATCTTCGATCTGGTCTCCATCCAGGGGCAGGTGGTGATGGAAGCTCGGGAGAATTCACAGGACGAGTACGTTCTGCTCGCCGATGGTCGGGTTTTCTCCGCCATCTACCGCCATCCGGATGTATCGGGATTGCAGCCAATCCCCATGAATCCGATCCCGGTCGGTTCCCAGGTCCGTGTCTCCGGCATCTGCATTCTCGATAACTCCAATCCCTACCGGGGCGATGTTCCGTTCGATATTCTCATGCGGACTCCGGGCGACATTGCGGTGCTTGCCCGGCCCTCGTTGCTGACTGTCCGCAACCTTATCCTCATGGTCTGCTTTCTGCTCGCGGTGGTGGTTGCCGTGGGAGCAAGAGGCTGGGCAATCGAACACAAGACGCGGCGGCACACCACCGAGCTGGCTTACATCGAGCGCCGACGCCGGCACATCCTGGAAGACATCAACGGCTCCCGCCCGCTGGCGGAGATCGTAGAAGAGATCACGGAACTGGTCTCCTTCAGACTGAAGGGCGCGGCTTGCTGGTGCCAGATCGCCGATGGGGCAAAGCTGGGCAACTGCCCGCGGAACCTGTCCGGCCTGCGCACGGCAAGCCGCGAGATTCCCGCCCGCTCCGGGCCAGCGCTCGGCACCCTCTTTGCCGCCTTCGATCCGCTGACCAAAGCGCAGCCCTTGGAGTCAGAAACCCTCGAGATGGCCGCTGGACTGGCCACTCTGGCGATCGAGACCCGCCGCCTCTACTCCGATCTGCGGCACCGCTCGGAGTTCGATTTGCTCACCGACATCCACAACCGCTTTTCACTGGACGAGCATCTGGACGCCCTGATCGCCGAGGCGCGGGAGAAGGGCAGCGTCTTCGGCCTGATCTATATCGATCTGGATAAGTTCAAACAGATCAACGACCTCTACGGACACCGCATCGGCGATCTGTATCTGCAGGACGTGGCTCTGAGGATGAAGCGGCAACTTCGCTCCCACGACACGCTGGCGCGGGTGGGCGGCGACGAATTTGCCGTTCTGGTTCCGGTGCTGCACAGCCTTGTGGATGTGAAGGAGATCGCTCAGCGGCTGGAACGCTGCTTCGACGACCCGTTTGCCGTGGAAGGGTACACGCTGCAAGGAGCGGCGAGCGTGGGCATTGCCCTCTACCCAGAGGACGGCACCACCAAGGACAGCCTGCTCAGCGCAGCCGACGCCGCCATGTACGCGGCGAAGAACAAGAAGCGTTCATTTGCCGATAGGCTGAATGCCGAGCTGGCGCCGGTAGAACGCGCATAAGAAACTGCCGTCTCATGGCGTTTGCAGGAAAGCCTTGCCTTTTTGACGCTCGTTGCCGGCCGCAGCCCGCCGGGACTCTCGATGACTTGAGCGAATGGGCTTCGCGGTTCACCCTTCCGGGAGACGCCATACCCCTCAAAGGTGACACTCTTGCATCAGAAACATCCCCTAACTTTGGGATGTTTCATTGTATTTGTTTGCCGAAAGGAATTGTTCCAGTCAGAAGAGATAACATCGAGTTTGCCGGATTTTATCCGATGAAGAAACCGATTACCGTTTTCGCAATCGTTCTAGGATGCGTTTCGGCTGCATGGGCAGCGACGCCAGCCCCGCTCACAAGCGTGCGCGCGATCAACGATCTCAGCAAGGCCGAAGCCAACCTTGAACTGCCTGTAGCTTTCGAGGCCACAGTTACCTATTTCGCTCCCGGATTCCGCTATCTCTTTGCGCAGGACGATGGCCAGGCCATCTTTGTTTTTGCTCCGGTGGGCGCCGCGTTCGTCCCCGGCGACCGGGTTCTGATCCGGGGAGTCACGAACGCGGAGTTTCGGCCCGACGTGGTGAGCAACAGCATCACTCTTCTTCGGCACGGCGTCCCGCCCAAAGCTGTCCCGGCCTGCTTCGCCGAGTTGATGAGCGGACGGCGCGATTGCATTCTGGTTACTGTTCGAGGCAAAGTGCGCGCCGCCAATCTTGTCCTGCGCCCGGATGTGCGCAACCCGATCACACGCACGTTGCGGGTTTCGTACCTGGAGTTGCTTACCGACGGCGGCTACGTCAACGTGATCGTAAACAGCCAGGACGAGAACGCCCTGAAGAACCTTCTGGACGCCGATGTCGAGGTCACGGGAGCAGCCGGCGGAGAATACGACGGCAAGTGGCATCAGACCGGAATCGTGGTTCGCGTCTATGCGCTATCGGACGTGAAGATTCTGAAACGGGCCAGCGCCAGCCCATGGTCCCTCCCGATCACGCCGATGGACAAGCTGCTCACCGGCTATCATGTTCACGCTCTTACGCCGAGAGTCAGGGTACGGGGGACCATCACGTATTATCAGCCCGGCTATTATCGGCCAGGATCGGCCATTGTGCTCCAGAACGGCGCGGAGAGCCTGTGGGTGAAAAGCCTGGCCGACAAACCGCTGCGGATCGGCGAGCTGGTCGACGCGACGGGAATTCCCGATGTGGCCAGCGGATCGCCGATTCTGACCCACGCGGAGGTTCAGGACACTCTGACACAAGCGCCCGTCGCGCCGCTCAAGGTGACCTGGCAACAACTGGCCGGCGCGGAAACGGCGGGCAATCACCACTACGATCTGGTCTCCATCGAGGGCCAGGTGGTCACGGAGGTCCGTGCGGCCTCGCAGGACGAATATGTCCTGAGCGCCGACGGACAACTGTTCTCCGCCATCTTTCATCATCCCGACGCAATCAGCCAACTCTCGGTTCCTGCCATGAAGCAGGTGCCGCTGGGGTCAAGAGTTCGCGTCACGGGCATCTGCATTCTCCAAGACACCATTCTCTTCTCGGGCAAGGCGTCCTTCGATATTCTGCTGCCTTCATTCGACGATATTACCGTCGTCGCCAAGCCCTCCTGGCTGAGCATTCGCAACCTTGCCCGCATGGTCATCCTGCTTCTTCTGGCGGTGATTGCGGTGGGCGCCTGGGGCGCGGTTCTGATGAGAAAGGTACATGGGCAGACGCGAGCCATTGCGAGCCGCATTGAAGCCGAGGCCGCTCTGGAACGGAGGCGCAGCCGCGTTCTCGAGGACATCAACGGCTCGCGGCCCCTGGCAGAGATTCTTGAAGAAATCACCGAGATGGTCACCTTCATGCTCGGTGGCGCGCCGTGCTGGTGCGAGGTGACGGATGGCGCCCGGCTGGGGAATTACCCGGCGGAAGCGGACCGGCTGCGCGTTCTCCGCGAAGAGGTTCATGCCCGCTCAGGGCCGGCGCCGGGCAGGCTTTTTGCCGGCTTCGATCCGGAAGCGCCGCCCTCCCCTGACGAGGCGGAGGCGCTCTCAGTGGGAGCACGCCTGGCCACGCTGGCCATCGAATCCCGGCGCCTCTTCTCCGATCTGCGTCACCGCTCGGAGTTCGATCTGCTGACCGACACGCACAACCGCTTCTCACTGGAAGCGCATCTGGATGCGCAGATTGCCGAAGCGCGCCAGAAGGCAGGAATCTTCGGATTGATCTATATCGACCTGGATGAGTTCAAGCAAGTGAACGACATCTACGGCCACCAGATCGGAGACATGTACCTTCAGGAAGTCACGCTGCGCATGAAGCGGCAGCTTCGTCCTCGCGACATGCTGGCAAGGCTGGGCGGCGACGAGTTTGCGGCTCTGGTGCCCGTGGTGCGGAGCCGCGCCGAAGTCGAGGAGATCGCGCAGCGGCTGGAGCGCTGCTTCGACGAGCCGTTTGCCGCCGAGGGATTCGTCCTGAATGGTTCGGCGAGCGTGGGCATTGCGATGTATCCGGAGGACGGCGCGACCAAGCACAGGCTGCTGAGCGCCGCCGACGCCGCCATGTACGGAGAGAAGAACGACAAAAAGGGCGCCCCGGCCGAGCAGCAGAATGAAGATACCGAGGCCGCGGCCCGCGAATAGACAATGCGTCAGGACTCCGTCCCATTCCACGGCTCAAGCGCCGCTTCTGCCGATATATACTCTTGGGGATCAGAGCAAAGTGTTTGCTCTCCAGAGCGCCCATGATGAAGAGGCTCATTGCCGCGTTGGTCCTGCTTCCTGGATGGACCTTTGCCGCATGGGCAGCCGAGCCAGCTACACTCACCTCCCTGCGCGCCATTCACGCCCTGAGCAACGCCGAAGCCAGCCATGGAATCCCCGTCGCTTTTGAGGCCACGGTCACCTACTATCGCGACTACGACATCGACCTCTTCGTGCAGGATGGCAGCGTCGCCATCTACGTCCTCTACAAGCCCGGAGCCAAGCTGCTTCCAGGAGACCGGGTTCTGGTCGAGGGAAAAACGCAAAACAGCTTTCGCCCCAACATTGCCGACGCAAAGGTGACCCTGCTCCGCCACGGCCCTGTTCGCGCAGCCGTGCCCGCCACGTTTCAGCAGTTGGTCAGCGCTCGAGCGGACGCCATGCGCGTCGCTGTGCATGGGCTGGTCCGCGCCGCGGATATGGTTCCAAGCGCGGGAAAGCGCAATATCTACCTGCAAGTGCTCATCGATGGCGGAACGATCGACGCGGCGGTCAACAGCGGCGATGAGAGCGCCCTGAAAGACTTGCTGGACTCGGAAGTGGAGATTGCCGGAGTTTCCAGCGCCAAATTCGACCAGAAGATGCAACAGACCGGCACTATCCTCGATGTGCAAAGCCTCGCGGATGTGAAAATTCTGAAGCGTGCCGGCGCAACTCCCGCTTCCCTGCCCATGACGCCCATGGAGGATGTGCTGGGCAGCTATCATGTGCGCGATTTCTCGCAGAGAGTCCAGGTTCAGGGAACGATTACGTACTACAGGCCCGGCTCTGCCGTGGTGCTGCAGAGTGGCGCCAAGAGCATGTGGATCATGACCATGACCTACCTTCCCTTGCGCGTGGGCGACCTGGCGGATGCCTCCGGCTTTCCCGAAGTCCGCAGCGGTTACCTGGCCTTGACCCACGGCGAGGTCCGGGATACCCAGGTGCAGGCGCCCATCCAACCGCTGCCCGTGGACTGGTGGGAGCTGGGCATGGGCGACAACGCATTCAACCTGGTCTCAGTCGAGGGACGGGTCGTGATGCAGGCCAGGGAAGAAGCGCAGGACGAATATGTGCTGACCTCCAACGGCCACCTCTTCTCCGCCATCTTCCGCCATCCGGGCGCGGCCACCGATCCTCGGCTTCCTGCGATGAAACAGGTTCCGGTTGGCGCCAAGGTGCGCGTGACCGGAATCAGCATGTTCTACAGCTCCGATCCATTCAACGGCCCGGTGGCGTCCGATATCCTGCTGCGCTCGTTTGACGATATCTCGGTGATCGCCAACCCCTCGTGGATGTCGATTCGCAACTTGATTGTCCTGGTCGCCGTGCTCTTCGTGGGGCTGGCGGGAATGGCCGCGTGGGGCTGGAGCGCGGAGCGCGAGGTGAGCCGGAAGACCAAAGCGCTCGCAGCCCGGACCGAGGCGGAGGCATGGCTGCAACGGCGGAGCGCTCTGCTGGAAGGCCAGCGGAGCCAGATTCTCGAGGACATCAACGGCACGCGTCCCCTGGCTGAAATCATCGAGCAGATCGCGGAACTGGTCTCGTTCGGTCTCGAGGGCGCTCCCTGCTGGTGCGAGATCGCCGATGGCGCCAGGCTGGGCAAGCCCGCACCAGCGACCGAAGGCGTGCGCGTGATCCGGCAGGAGATTCCGACGCGCGCCGGTTCGCTGCTGGGCGCAATCTTTGTGGCACTGCCCACAGACGCCGATCCGGCGGCCGATGAGGTTGGCGTGTTGTCGGTGGGCGCGCGGCTGGTGGCGCTGGCCATCGAAACCCGCCGGCTGAATGCCGACCTGCTGCACCGCTCGGAGTTCGACCAGCTCACCGACGTCCAGAACCGCTTCTCCCTGGACAGGAATCTCGACTCGCTGATCGACGAGGCGCGCAAGAAGGCTGGAATCTTCGGACTGATCTACATCGACCTCGACGACTTCAAACAGGTGAACGACCTGTACGGACACGGCATCGGCGACCTTTACCTGCGCGAGGTCGCGCTGCGCATGAAGCGGCAGTTGCGCACCCGCGACCAGTTGGCGCGGCAGGGCGGCGATGAATTTGCAGCCCTGGTGCCCGTGGTGCGCAATCGCGCGGAGGTCGAGGAGATCGCGCAGCGGCTGGAGCGCTGCTTCGACGAACCGTTCGAGCTGGAGGGCCAGGCGATGCCCGGTTCGGCGAGCGTGGGCTTCGCCATCTACCCAGAGGACGGCGTCACCAGGGACAGCCTGCTAAGCGCCGCCGACACCGCCATGTACGCCGCAAAAAACGCCAAGAAGCAAAACGGGCAGATACCGGCCGAACAACAGAATTCCGGATTCGCATCGAAAGACCGTCTCTAACAGAATTCGCGCCGGCAATCGCTCGCTGAATCATGGACGACAGATGTTTCGGCACGACAGCGGGAGTTATGCACTCTCCAGATAGATGCCGACAGTCGATGAAGCCGGTCCGAAGGTTGCCGCAGCCCGGTGGCCATGCGGTGTGGCGTCTCTCTTTGTTCCACGGCCCTCGCCAGGCGCTCCATGCCACTCGCGCCAAAGCTTGCATCCATCTCCACCGCACCTCAAAGGTTTATGCTCTTTGTTGACGCCGGAGTGATTTATCTCGCAATTCCTGCCGATAGGCTCAGTTTGGGAGCAGATGAGACTCACGCTGCGCCGTGGAAATCTGCCCGATGAAGAGATGCATCCTTAGCTTCGCGATCATCCTAGGCTGGGCCTCGGCTGTGTGGGCAGCGCCGCCCGCACCCCTGACCACCCTGCACGCCATTCATGCGCTCAGCAACGCCGAAGCCGACAAGCGACTGCCGGTCGCCTTCGAAGCCACGGTCACTTATCGCCGGAGCGATATAGGAACGCTGTTTGTGCAGGACGGTGGCGAGGCCATCTATGTGAAGGCCACGACCGACGCAAAGCTGGTTCCCGGCGACCGTGTCCTGGTGCGGGGCACGACGCGGTCCGACTTTAGCGCCGATGCGGAGAGCCACGACATCACCGTGCTCCGGCACGGCGAAGTGCCCAAAGCCATTCCCGCCACCTTCGATAATCTGATCCGCGCCAAGTACGATTGCCTGCTGGTTAGCGCGCATGGCGTGGCCCGAGCCGTCGACCTGGGGGTGAATGACCCTTCGCATTCGATTCGCCTGCAGTTGCTTACCGAGGGCGGGTACATCGAGGTATTCATCGAGAGCGACGACGAGAATGCGGTCAAGAACCTCCTGGATGCGGAAGTTGAGGTCACCGGGGTCGCCGCGGGAAGTTTCGACGGTAAGATGCAGCAGACCGGAGTTCAGATCTACGTTCCGTCCCTGGCAAATGTAAAGGTACTCAAGCGCGCCGATGCCAATCTCTGGTCCATCCCGGTCACAAACATGGGCGAAGTTCTCGGCAGCTATCATATGCGTGTTCTCACTGAGAGAATACGAGTGCACGGAAGCATCACCTATTACCAGCCAGGCTCGGCAATTGCGCTTCAAGACGGCGCCAAGAGTCTATGGATCACAACCCGGACGCGCGTCCCGATGCAGGTCGGCGATGTTGCGGATGCAATCGGCTTTCCCGATGTGCACGATGGCTTTTTGACCCTGACCCGCGCCGAAATCCAGGACAACGGCGTGCAAGCGCCCGTTCCGCCCAAACCGGTAACCTGGCAGCAACTCTCATCGAGCGCTTATCTGTTCGACCTGGTCTCTATCGAGGGCCAAGTCGTCACGGAGGTCCGGGAGGGTTCCCAGGACGAGTATATTCTGCGGGTCGGCGATAAACTGTTCACCGCGATCTACCGCCTTCCGCACGGAGACTCTCCTCCGCCGATGAGGCAGGTCCCGCTGGGCTCCAGAGTCCGCGTCACCGGCATCTGCATCCTCGCCGACTCCAACCCATTCGACGGACAGGTTCCCTTCAACATCCTGCTGCGCACCTTCGACGATATCGCGGTGGTCGCCCAGCCCTCGCTGCTGAACGTACGCAACCTCATTCTCATCGTCGGCCTGTTGCTTGTCGTTGTCTTCGGCATAGGCGTCAGAGGCTGGTCCATCGAGCGCAAGATGCGCCGCCAAACCGCCGCATCGGCCTACATCGAGCAGCGACGCAGCCGCATTCTGGAGGACATCAACGGCTCCCGCCCCCTGGCTGAGGTGATCGAAGGGATCTCAGAACTGGTGTCATTCAAGCTCCATGGCGCAGCCTGCTGGTGCCAGATCGCGGATGGAGCACGGCTGGGGAATTGCCCGCCGCAAACGCAGGGCCTGCGCATCGTCCAGGAAGAGATTCCCGCCCGTTCCGGGACGCCGCTGGGCACGCTCTTCGCCGCGCTCGACCCGCTCGCCAAAGCCAGCGCCAACGAGCCGGAGGCGCTCACAATGGGCGCTGGACTGGCCACGCTCGCCATCGAGACCCGGCGCCTCTACACCGATCTGCGGCGGCGCTCGGAGTTCGATCTGCTCACCGACATCCACAACCGCTTTTCCCTGGACAAGCATCTCAACGCGCTCATTGAAGAGGCGCGCGAGCAGGCCGCGATCTTCGGGCTGATCTACATCGACCTCGACGACTTCAAACAAGTGAACGACATGTATGGGCACCAGGCCGGCGACCTGTATCTGCAGGAGGTAGCGCTGCGCATGAAACGGCAGCTTCGTCCTCACGATATGCTGGCGCGGCTGGGCGGGGACGAATTCGCAGCCCTGGTTCCGAGGGTTCGCAACCGGGCGCACGCCCAGGAGATCGCCCAGCGGCTGGAGCGCAGCTTCGACCAGCCCTTCACGATCGAGGGAGATGTTCTGCGCGGGTCGGCGAGCGTGGGCATTGCCCTGTATCCGGAGGACGGCGTCACCAAAGATAGCCTGCTAAACGCCGCCGACGCCGCCATGTACGCAATCAAGAACGCCAAAAAGCAGGCCGGGCACCGGGCATCCTAACTCTCAGCTGAAGATCGCACATAAAAAGAGGCCCGGCTTGCGCCGGGCCTTTGAGTTGATAGAAAGAGATTGCTTTGGAGGATGGCCCTTATTCGGCGGCCATCTCTTCGGCTTCGCCTTCCTGGCGCATGAGTTCCAGTTCGCGCTCGGCGGCTTCGATCTCCGCGGAAACTTCCTGCTGCACGCGGGCCGCCGCTTCCTCCAGCTCCGGAGAGAGCTGCACGTTGCGGTAGTACTCCAGGCCCGTGCCGGCGGGAATCAGGCGTCCGACGATCACGTTCTCCTTCAAGCCGCGCAGGTTGTCCACCGCGCCGTTGATGCTGGCCTCGGTGAGCACGCGGGTGGTCTCCTGGAAGCTGGCAGCGGAGATGAAGCTGTCCGTGGAGAGCGATGCCTTGGTGATGCCGAGCAGCAGCGGACGTCCGGTTGAAGGACGGCCTCCCTGCGCGATCACCCGATCGTTCTCCTCGCGGAAGCGGAAGCGGTCCACCTGCTGCTCGAGCAGGAAGTTGGTGTCGCCCACATCGTCGATCCGCACCCAGCGCAGCATCTGCCGGACGATGACTTCAATGTGTTTATCTGAAATGGCCACGCCCTGCAAGCGGTAGACTTCCTGGATCTCGTTCACCAGGTACGCCTGCAACGCCTTTTCACCGAGCACGTCGAGAATGTCGTGCGGGTTCAGCGGCCCATCCATCAGCGGGTCGCCGGCGCTCAAGCGCTCGCCTTCCTGCACGTTGACATGGATGCCGCGCTGCACCGAGTATTCCTTCTCGTCGCCATTGTCCGCAGTCACATAAATCTTGCGCTGTCCTTTGGCGACTTCGCCGAAACGGACCACACCATCGATCTCGCTGATGATGGCCGTCTCGCGCGGCTTGCGCGCCTCGAAGAGCTCGACCACGCGGGGCAAACCGCCGGTGATGTCCTTGGTGCGCGTGCTCTCCTTGGGAATCTTGGCCAGCACGTCGCCGGGGCCTACTTCGTTGCCATCCTCGACCATGAGGTGAGCGCCGCGAGGCAGCAGGTAGCGCTTGTGAGCCTTGGCATTCTTGACCATGAAGGCCGGCTGCCGCTTTTCATCGGGAGCGTCCGCCACCACCCAGCGCGAGAGGCCGGTCACTTCGTCCACCTCTTCGTTGAGAGTGATGCCTTCCTGCAGGTCCTTGAACTGCACCGTGCCGCCGATTTCCGTAAGGATGGAGTAGGTGTAGGGGTCCCACTCGGCCAGCAACTGACCCAGCTTCACACGCTCCCCGTCCTTGACCCGGAGGCGCGCGCCATAAACCACCTGGTAACGCTCCTTCTCGCGGCCGCGATCGTCCTGAACGGCGATCGAACCGGAGCGGTTCATGGCCACCAGCGTGCCGTCCTTGCTCTCAACGTAGTTGAGATTGATGAAGCGCACGAAGCCGTTGTTCTTGGCGTCGAGGCGCGACTTGTCCTGCACGCGGCTGGCCGTGCCGCCGACGTGGAAGGTACGCATGGTCAACTGCGTTCCCGGCTCGCCGATGGACTGCGCGGCGATCACGCCGCAGGTCTCGCCCAACTCCACCATGCGGCCCGAACCCAGGTTGCGCCCGTAGCACAGCGCGCAGACGCCGCGCCGCGACTCGCAGGTCAGCACCGAGCGGATCTTCACCCGCTCGGCGCCGGCGCCCTGAATCGCCGAGGCGATATCCTCGTCGATGCCCTGGTTCACGTCCACCACAATGTTGCCGTCGTAGTCCTTGATGCGCTCCAGCGAAACGCGGCCGATGATGCGGTCGCGCAACTCTTCGATGATCTCGCCGGATTCGACGATCGAGCCCACGTAGATGCCTTCGACCGTGCCGCAGTCGTACTCGGTCACGATCACATCCTGGGCCACGTCCACCAGACGGCGGGTCAGGTAGCCGGAGTCGGCGGTCTTCAACGCCGTATCCGCCAATCCCTTGCGCGCGCCGTGGGTCGAGATGAAGTATTCGAGCACCGTCAGTCCTTCGCGGAAGTTCGCGGTAATCGGCGTCTCGATGACTTCGCCCGAGGGCTTGGCCATCAGTCCGCGCATACCGCTGAGCTGGCGAATCTGCTGCTTCGAACCGCGGGCGCCGGAGTCGGCCATGATGTAGATCGGGTTCATGGCCCCTTCGTCGTCCGCCTTCTTCATGTTGCCGAACATCTCGTCGGCAACGCGGTCGGTAACCGCCGACCACATCTGGATCACCTTGTTGGAGCGCTCGCCATTGGTGATGGCGCCGTCCATGTACTGCTTCTGGACTTCGATGACCTTTTTGTCGGCTTCGTCCACGACCGTGTACTTGCTGGCCGGAATCACCATATCGTCCAGGCCGACCGAAAGGCCGGAAACCGTGGCATAGCGGAAGCCCAGCGCCTTGATCTTGTCCAACATGCCCACCGTCACCTCGAGACCGAGGTTCTGGTTGCAATAGTTCACCAACTGGCCGATGCCCTTCTTCTTCAGCAGGCCGTTGACGAACGGCATGCCGGCGGGAAGCGAATCGTTCAGGATGACGCGGCCGACGGTGGTGGAGATGTACTCCTTGTTGAAGTCCACGGCCTCGGTGTGGGTCAAATCCTGGTCGTCGTAGGCGGTGGTCATGTCCAGCACCTTGCCCGTATAGCGCAGACGGATGGGCGAGAGGGTCTCGACCTCCTTGGCTTCCAGCGCCATCAGGATCTCTTCGGTGTTGGCAAAGACGCGTCCCTCGCCCTTGCCGCCCTTCTTGGCCTTGGTCAGGTAATAGAGGCCGAGCACCATATCCTGCGTGGGCACGGTGATGGGGTGGCCGGAGGCCGGCGACAAAATGTTGTGCGAGGCCAGCATCAGCACGCTGGCTTCAATCTGCGCCTC
>Ga0181535_10000244_pt1 | contig 83662 bp, 68 predicted proteins | sample PEATcosm2014_Bin_44_FD_119774 | JGI IMG/M metagenome (GOLD analysis project Ga0181535, IMG submission 119774) | Peatland microbial communities from MTU Mesocosm Facility, Houghton, MI, USA - PEATcosm2014_Bin17_30_metaG | ecosystem: Environmental > Terrestrial > Soil > Wetlands > Peat | place... | reverse complement strand
GCCGGTCTGGCTGAGAGAGCTGGATCTGTGTCCCGTGCCGAAGTGGCGGAATTGGCAGACGCGCGTGGTTCAGGTCCACGTACTCGCAAGGGTGTGGGGGTTCGAGTCCCTTCTTCGGCACCAATAAATTATATAAACCATTGAAAACAAAGATATTACAAGTCGAATGAACAACTTGCAGCCAGTCTGAATTGTTCCCGCAGTCAGGCTGATTATGCCTAAATAAGCCCCTTACGGCTCTTTTGCATTACTAACGCCGAAATACATTACCAAGGCTAAACTGCACATTCTGCACACCAGCGCTTATCTCTTCAGAACTTCCCCCAGGTCGCCATTGCATGCAGGGCTATACTCCAGTGCGTAAGGGGAACCACATGGAACGGTACTCCAAGCTGACAGAGTGGCTGAAGAATCCAAGGTTGATCTTTCTATCGTTCGAGCAGATTGAGGAAATTATCGGGAACAAACTCCCAGATGCTGCAACCAAGTACCGACCTTGGTGGGGCAATGAAAAGGGCAATGCGTCGCGCCAATGCAGTGCATGGATGGAAGCCGGATGGGAAGTGGACAGAGTGGACTTGAACGCCAGAATTGTTCGTTTCAGAAAGGTGTAGGCCGTGCAAGCGTGGCAACCCTTTCGAGGAGGAACAGAGCTTTTATGGCGATACGAGCGAAACTGCTGGCCGTTTCCGACTCGGTGAAGAGACTGGCGAAGAAACTGGCTTTCCCCGATTGGGTGAATATTGTCGTTCTTCTTGTGGCAATTGCTTCTCTCGTAGTAGCAGTCATTTCGGTCCATATATCGCTCGTGGCGCTAAAGGCTGCTGATGACGGCACCAAAGAAACTATCTGTGAGCTTCACAAACAAGAAGCGCAGCTCGACGAGTCTAGAGCTTTACTGGATAAATCATCCACGACCCTCGGAGGACTTCTCACACAGTCTCAACAACAAGTGACAAATGGGCAGACAACTATTGACCAACTTAAAGCTCAACTGCGACTGAACAAGATGCAGACTGCCAATTCGATTAAACAAGTATCAGTGGAGGGTCAGCAACTTGACGCAATGCAAAAGCAGTTTGGGAAACGGGCAGATCTGCAGTTCAGTCTTGTGTGTCACGGTCCTAAAATGGGGTCGGTTGATTTCGATTACAAGAAGCTGACAGAGAGCGAATTTAGCACCAAGCCAGCAAGGCTCTTAATAGACCTCCCAGATGATTCGGCGACAATTCATTGTGTGTTGACAGTGATAAACGATGGAACGGACGACGCCAAATCCGTGTTCGTAGATGCACAGCTGGGTAACGTCAGTCGATTTAGTGGAGGTCGTCGAAGCTCCGATATTCCCGAGTTCCGAGAGATTGAAATCGCCGCAAATGGCAACAAGTCATCAGCGCTGGAAGGCAATTTGAACCTAGGTCAATGGCCCTCCATTACCCAATCGTCCCTTACAAATTCCCCATATAGTCTTCCTTTCGACGTTATTGTCAATGACTCCTTGGTCCAATTCTTTACAATGCAGCTCTCAGCAAGAGGGCAGAATTTGAAAGACCACATCGTGATTGCCAGTTTCCAATTCCGACGTCCGAGTGGTCGCTGAGTCTATTGCGGCACCTTATGCAGTTCTTGGATGCCAACAGCCGCGCAACCATGTGCGGTACACTTGGGAGTCTCATAATCCATTCAGGAGACGCCATACTCATGGAACAGCGGATACCAGAGTACCCAACGGAGCAACGGATAAAGGAATCGTTTGAGGCGTGGAAAAAGGACGGGAAGGCGGGTCTACTGGAGCTAATCCGAAAGAGGCGTGAGCAGGAACGGGAAGACGCCGAAGCGGAGAATGCCAGGGACAGTCATCATGCTTAGCCAGGAAGATGCGCTCCGAGCTTACGCAACCATGTTTAACACGTTAGATGCTGGCAAGTTTGCTCCTCTGCTGGCGGACGACTTCCACTACGCGAGCCAATGGGTGTTTGCGGAGATTACGTCCAAGGCAGAATACCTCGACTACATTACGAAGAAACTGGAGGCGGTGAAAGCCTCTGGCGTAAAGGTCTGGGCTGAAATCGGAGAGATTGAGGAGTCCTTTGCTGTTCTGTCTCACGGTTGGGGTGATCCTTGCGTTTTTATGGCTAACGGTGGACAGGATAATCTTGTTTCTATCGTCTTAGCCGAGGTGAAGGACGACAAGATAAAACGATTGGACATGTGCATGCTCGACCTATATCGCGGGAAACGGTCCGGCGAATATCCGAGATGATCGTGACGTAAGCAGCACACCAACACTAGCGAATCGGGGTCTACTCTGCACCAGAACAATCAGAGCTTGCCGTCGCTCCACCAGCAATGGCCCGATGAATTGCCGTTGTCGCAATACTCATAGTAGGTTGTATTTCCGTTCGGATAGTTGCCTACAGTCTTTTGTTTCCCAGTGTAAAACGCTGGAACGTTGTGTATAGAACAGCGTAACGAAGGAGCCTGCGCGATTGCAGGAAATGCAAGCACCAGCGCAAAAGCAAAAACAGCGAGAAATTTCTTCATTGTTTCCTTCCGATGGTTAACTTCTTTTGAAGAGCCAGTCCCGTTTGGGCTAATACAGGCTGCTTTATAAGCTGAAGTTGTCCATGCCGCTAGTTCACCAGCCCTTCACAAAAGAAACATCAATCTGACATGACTCCATCCCTAGATAACCAAACATGATCAGTTTCTCTGCCTTCATCGCATAGACAGAATTTCCCACGGCAAATGGGCAGCGAGCCATGGATACAGCAGTCGCTTTCCATTCTGCCCCGTCGGAAGTATCTATGAATGTGGCTCCATCTGGGCTTGGCGCTTCCCTGACTATGTATTGGGAAGAGGCGTCATCGTTGAACTTATTTGAATCCGTTTGCCCAATCGTACGAAAGTCTCCGCTAAGGAGTGTTTCAGCAGAAACCTCGCTTCTAGTTCCACTATGGAACTCCTCGTACGCGAACTCAATGCCGCCCAAGTCGTACATCTTGTAAATGCGGGTTTCGCTCCCGTCGTCCCGCTTCATCCAAGGAGATCGGATAATGACAGTTCCTTTATAGGCAGTATCATCCAGAGTTTTTCCAATGGACTCCAACACGTATCGCGCGTTCCCTTCCTCAAGAGCGAGCATGAAGTCATCGTAATCAATCACAATAACGAGTGCTTCATCGGTCGCCACCATCGCGGAGCAAGTCGGTATTTGCCGATTGAAGGCGTGCGCCCATGGTTCACTCTCCTTCTGGTACGCATCGCACGCGATCTTAGCCAGTGATTCAGCGCTCTCCTTTGATTGAGAGTGATCTGCCTTCTTGCCTAACGTCAGTTCTAGCCACCATAGCTTATACCAATCTTCCGAAAAGTCAGGTCCGTGTGACTTAACCGCCCCTATCCAATCGTCATCAAGAATTAGGCGGTAATGCAATCCAGACTCGGCCATATTGCTGTCCGCAATCTCGATTATGCACTTAGATGATCCAACAAAGCAGCTATCGCGCTGTGATTTATCTTTTTGGATTGACTGCATCGCTTCAAATAATGCCGAAGACCATGCACGCCGCAAATCGGTTTGGAAAACATTCTTTGCGGCGAATACGTTGATGCGGAGATTTCCTGAAAGGCTCTTCTCCCCAGTGCAAAGTGTTGGTACCTGCTGCAGAGCCGATGTCATCTTACCAGTGATGAATGAGCAGACGGCGTCTGGGCTGGCAGCATGTGTACGATTTGTTTGGGCATCCAGCATCAACCCGCTACAGAGAATCGCTACCACGGCCAGTTGCTTGAGCATTTTCACGATATCCCTCGGTTTAGTCCTGTTGCGGCTCGGCAAATTTTGCTACCGGCAGTTTCGCTCAGTCTTGTCCTTGGCTTTGCCGTCTGCAATGGTTTGCCACTGCATGTTCGATGGAGCATCGGTACCGCCGCACTCCAGAGGTTTCACATGGTCAATGACATATCCGGGGCAGGGTCCAGAACTCTTACCTGTGGACGGGCAGGGTCGCTGCCGTTTGAATGCGTCCTTAGCTTCCGAGCTTCGCTTGATGCGTCCGTGCTTGTCTCTCGTCACCCCATCCGCAGAGTGGATAGGGCCAGAGCGCGAATGATGACTGTAGGTTCGCGGGATAGAGGCGCGAGGAGTGCGCGAGCGCGATGAACGCGGTGTCGAAGTAGCGATGTTACTCGTTTCCGGCAGGCTGTGTGAATGCGCGGAAACATAGGTTCCGTCTTTGCCTGTGTACGATCGGACGTGAGCGGATTTAGTAGAAGACCTAGATCGGGAATGCGACGAATACGCCGTCCTAGAGTGATATGCAGAATGAGTCCCCGAATGGGCCGAACTGGGCAGCAAAGCCAGTCCAACCAGAAGTAGCCAGATGCAAATCGTTCTACGCATCGCGGAACCTTCCGGCGGTGATTGAGTATCCGCAATCGTACAACTCCTACCTCATCTGCACAACGCGAACTTGCGGAGGCAAGGTACTAGCTCTTTCCATACGATAGTGTGGATGTGCCTTCCAGCTTATCCCCACGATAGTAGGGATGGCAAGAGACATCTGCACTGCGCTCGGAGAACGCATTCGGCTGCTGCGCCAAGAGCGTGGTTGGCGTCAGATTGATCTCGCCGAAGAAACGGGAATGCACGAAAACTATGTTTCAGACTTGGAACTAGGGCAAAAAGAGATCTGCCTTCGGATGCTCCAGACAGTCGCACGAGCCTTTGGAATGACAACTGCGGAGCTTCTCAAAGGAGTGGAATAGGCGCGGTACCCTCTGGTGGTCTAACGCTGTATCGCATTGTGACGCCAGACGCTGGAGGAGAGCCAGAAGGCTCCTGAGGGTGGGCAGTGACCTATGCCCACCCCCACATACGCGACGGGCGCTTAGCCCACTCAGGAGAGGCATTCCAGCGCGTCTAGCGTATGTACCTGTACAGGGTTTCTCGACTGATACCGAACTCCTCAGCCAGGTGCGTCTTTCTTTCTCCAGTCGTTACCCTTTTGCGTAGCTCCGTCACTCGTTCTGGAGTCAGCGAAGGGGCGCGGCCCTTGTAAATGCCCTTTCGTTTGGCCAGGGTGATTCCTTCCCGCTGTCGCTCTCGAAGCAAGGACCGTTCAAACTCAGCGAATGCGCCCATGATCGAAAGGAGCAGGATGGACATGGACGAATCGTCCCCGGTAAAAGTCAGGTGTTCTTTGATGAACTCGACTGCTACTCCCCGACTGGTTAGGTCCTTGACGATCTTCCGCAAGTCGTCGAGGTTGCGAGCTAGACGGTCCATCGAATGAACTATCAGCGTATCCCCCTCTCGCAGGTATTCCAGTGCCCGCTTTAGCTCTGGACGCTTTGTGTCCTTCCCACTTGCCTTGTCTGCAAATTCCTTGTCCAGTTCCACCCCGTCAAGCTGACGCTCGGTGTTCTGGTCCAGTGTGGACACTCGAATGTAGCCCACCCTTTTACCGCTCTGTCTTGCCGTCATCGGTCGTTCTCCGTTCTCTTCGTTCCGCTCAGTTTGAGAATCCGCTTTCATAATTCGCTGGCACTCTGCTTAAAAGGTGGAACCGCGCCAGGTCGCTCTCGATTTTGAATAGTCTCTTAAGCGAAAGTCTTTTCATTTCCGCTTCATCAGCGAATCCTTTTCTAGCGTCATCACAGAGGCAGCCTCCAGAGCATTCATCCGTCAAGCAGAGACGGTAACCGCACACCACGCAAAGACCCAATTCGTGATAAGCCTTCACCTCGCCGCACGCTTGGCAATATGACGCCGTTTCCTGCTGTCCTGAAGGCAACTGATCCAGTCGCATTTCGTCATTCCCCTTTCGGATTAGCACCTCTCTGAGGTGTCATATAAATTCTAAGACCCAAATGACAATATGTCAAGAAGAAAATAAAAGGACCCTATTGACACGTAAATTAGACCATCTGGAATCGTTGTGTTGGGGTGTACCCCAATGAGACAGCGGTCCCGCAGAATGTGCAGACCGGCCCGCTCCCGCCCGTTTGCCCGCCCCCCGCTCCACCAATAGGGTTAGGGGTTCTGGATACCAGAGAGCAGGCGTGAGCCTAATAGCTGGCCGCTGCGCAATCTGGAGGCACAAGAGACAGGAGACATAGCAGGGGAGCAAGGTCCAAGCGGTGACGACGCCGTGCCTTTCGCTGTGTCGAACACTTTGCCATGCGCCGTGCTGCACTGTGCCGAACGCCGTCAGGCGCTAGTTTGCTCCTTCCCGTCAAAATGCTTCTGTTTTGGGGCTCTGCCATTTACTCAGATGCATTTCCGAGGGTGACAGTCGGGAAGAGTGCCCGCCCGTGATGCGGTCGTGAGTGCGGGAAACCCGCGTCATTATTGGGGTTGGGTCCCCTTGGTGATGCCGGGAAGAGGATGCCGTGAGGGTCTCTGGGGTGGGGTACCCTTATGCCATCGCGTCCAGACCAGTCGCTAGAATCCTCCCCCCTAGACCCCCTCTAACACCCCCCTGTTGCTCTACAAAAACGGGTCCCTTTTGGGTCCCCGGCAACCTCCCCACCCCAGGGATCAGCACCCTGGCCCGGAGTACCCCCTAACTGGGGCCGGGCAAAGGTGCGCACACAGAAAGGAAAAAATGGATTCAAAACGTCCCGATGAGGAGCTTCTATTCAGCTTGCTAGAGGGCGATCCGAGGGCCACGGTCATTCTGGAATCTTGGCGCTTCAGCTTGCCTGTAACCGTTCTACCGCCAGAGGAGTTTGACGCCCTAGTTCTCCGGTCCCATACCGTGTTTGAGTTGCCCCGTCCGGCTGACGGAGATAAAAGGACAGGAGGGTATTACGATACTGAGGAAATTGGCCTAAGTGTTTGAAAATAATTGAGATTTCTATTGACAGGAACCTGCGATGTGTGATAGACTTATAAATGGTAAATTATGTCGAAAAACTCCTCTGCCGGTCTTGTCTAGATCCAGAGACAAGCCAATTAAAAGCGGACAGTCGAAGCAAAGCACCACCTCCCCGCCGCTTGGGAATAGCTTACAAAGCCTAACAAAGCCAATCAAACAATGTTCAAGTCGGTGCGCTGGGCAATCCAGCGAAGGTGAGCATCAGAGCGCCAGCCTTAAATAAATGGGGCGTATCTTCTCCGGGTAAAGCCGGGGACTACCCGCCGAATAGCGGGGTGGGCTGGCTGATAGCGACTCTAAGCGCGATAGGGATGTGAGGGTTCCTCTACCTATTGCCGGGGTTGTGAAATGTACGTGAAGTCTGCGTAAGACCTAGAGCCTTAATAAGAGTGACGAAATCCGGGCAACGTTCTCAACGAAACGACCCGGTGCAAACGGGACTGGTGAAAGCCAGATTAGATAAGCATTCTTACCCTTCAATGAGTATTAACCGGCTCAATTAGCAGGAGTGGGTATAAGCCTGCAAACAGTCCAGACTTCCGTTCTGGTACTGGTGCTGTCTATGGATAGGCATATTGGTACAGGTGTGTTCAGTGATGCTGATACTGTGACCTGTAGCTGCTTATCTGCGGTATGAGACAGCGCTCCCTTATATCCCTAGCCTAGCCGTAGGTGTATCCAAAATCAGGCGAAGCCATGAACTTTCGGGCCTGAAGCAGACCCGGCTATCTTAAACGACTGCACATTGTGCGCAACCTACAGCCCCGCTCATGCCGGGGCTTTGCCATTCTGAAAGAAGAAAATGAATGTCGAAACTGATTGATCTTACAGGCCAGCAGTTTGGCCGACTCACGCCGCTAGATAGAGCGCCGAACAAAAGCAACTTAACGATGTGGCGGTGCTCTTGTGAGTGCGGCAATGAAACGGTCGTGTACGGCCAACACTTGCGGGACGGGAAGACGCAGAGTTGCGGATGTCTCCAGCAAGAACGGTCGATAAAGCACGGACATTGTGCGGGCGGCAAACGCAGCCGAGAGTACCAGAAATGGTGTAGTGCAAAAGCCCGCTGCTATTGCCCAGGGGCTGGTGGGTTCCGCAACTATGGCGGTAGAGAAATCAGCATGTACCCAGAGTGGCGATACAGCTTCATCGCATTCTATCGGGACATGGGTCCTTGCCCAGAGTGGTGCTCATTGGACCGTTTCGACGTTGACGGAAACTATGAACCCGGAAATTGTCGCTGGGCTACACGGACAGAGCAGGCCCGCAACAGGCGAAACAACCGATACCTGGAGTATGACGGGGTGCGCCAGACTCTTACGGAGTGGGCTGGCTATTTGGGAACATCTCTGTCCGCCCTCGGTTACAGGCTCAAACACGGCCATACCCTAGCGGAACTGGTTGAGGCCCATAGAATGCCGTTGGCGGCGTAGCCAGCAATACTAACCACAGCCCCAGAGTTTCACCCATACGGCCCTGCGTCCATGCGGGGCTTCGCTGTCTTAGGAGACCAATGACTGAACCGTTTGATGTAATTGCCGAATTGTCCTCTCGCCGTAAGGCTCTAACCGTGATGGAGTTTGCAAATCTACTGGCGATCTCGAAGCAAAGCGCCTACGAGCAAATCAAGCGTGGTTCGCTGCCCGCGCTGCAACTTGGGAACACTATCCGTCTCAATCCCAAGGATGTGGCGCGGTGGCTCCAGGCACGCCAGACCGTGGAGGTACCACTTCGCCGCGCTGCCTAGTCCGCTGTCCAATTGATCGCTGTCACTCTGTCACGGATCGCGCCAGTCTCGTTTGGGCGCATATATCGCATGGTGGTCTGGATGTCAGAATGCCCCATCAGGGCTTGGATCGTTCTGGCATCCATCCCTGAGCGATGGAGCTTGGTGCAATAGGTGGAACGAAACTTGTGAAGGTACCACTTCTCGCACTCCCCATAATCCTGACACCCGGCGCAAGCGGCGCAATTGAGGCCAGCGGACTTCACCAGTCGCTTCAATGTGCGAAGCAAATGGGTATTCGGCCTGTCAGTGCGGGTTCCGAAGATTAGACGGGTATTCGGGTGTTTTGTCCGCCATTCCTTGAGCATTTCGAGCAAGGCATCCGAGAGGGGCAATTCCCGCTGCTCATTGTCCTTTACTGCGAAACCCAGATCAGGTTTAGAGCATACGAGCAAAGTGCGAGTTGAGAAGTTGATGTCTGGCCAGCACAAATGCACCGCTTCCATTTCTCGGAGGCCGCATTGCAGGAGCACGGTAAAAAGCACCCTGTGGTAATCGTCAGTGAGTGAAGCGAAGAATGCCTTAATCTCTAGCCCCGTGTAGACCTCTGGGAGACCTTGCTCATACTTCGGGGCAGCTGGGGCCAACTTCTTAACGTCCAGCCCAGAGAAGCGCAGATATCCCTTAACGTTGGAGTAGCGATTGTAGAGCGTACGGGGACTCAATCCCCGGCTGCGCAAGGCGCGGAGGTATGCCCGCATATCGTCCGCCGTTAGCTGGTCCGCGTATGCCTTGCCGGTCACAATCAGAAATTCATCCACTGCGAGCCTATAAGCATCGGCTGCAATGTTGCTTCCACGGTCCTCCGTCGCCAGAATGAATCGGTCAAGTTGCGTCTGCAATCGAACGCGGGATGGTTCCTCTACCAGAACTGCACCTGCGCCTGCGGCAGCGTCCTGTGCTGCCAGCAATCGCTCTTTCTGGTGCAACTTGAGGAGAGCATCTGCCGCGCTATCGCCGATGGACTCGTAACGGACCTTGCTACCCTCGTAATACCGGAGTAGATAGCTGCCTTGCGGGTATTCGACCAGCTTGCCATCTTGACGAACATAGCCAGGACGCACGCGTCCATTACCGCCTATCACCGCTGGCAATCGCTTCCAGCCGTCCTCAGTCTTGCAGTACCTTACGAGTGTGACCGTCTTATTCATGCTCTGAACTCTAACAGCATTACTAAAATATGACTATGACGAGTGTCACAATCGCATCGTTTCTATTTTCAATAGTTTGCAGACGTATGCTGTAGAGTCCCTTCTTCGGCACCAACGCTGAAAATAAAGGTCTTAGATAGCTGGCTACACGGCTGGCTACACTTTTTCCACGAGATATGTCTGCTTTCTTCCTGATGACGGGTATTTACCTTCAGGAGAGAGGACGTGTAAGTTCGCCTCTATATCCGGTTCTGTCCCGCTAACAGTTCCCGCCAAGGCAAGGAACGGTACCGGAAACTCCCGTTTTGCTCTGCTCGCTCGAAATAGGAAGGGGATGCAGGAGAATACGGGTATGGACTTAAAGGGTTGACTCTCCACGTGGCGCAGTACCGCTGCAACTAAGATGAGAAGGGACGGCCATAGAGTCGAGCTCCTTTCCCAGCCCTTTCATGGACCTCCTGATTTATCTCATCGAGAAGAGATTGCATTCACGAACCTCCTCCTTGCCGGCTTGATACGCTGCCACGGGATTCAGAATAGCTTTGACATGTCGATCTTTTCCACGGCTCCAGAGTCCCCCTGAATGCGAAGTATCGAATCGTCGATCCTCTCGCAGAGACTGCCTGCGGCCCTGTACATTGCCACCACATTCGAGACAGGCGTTCCCACCTGGATGGCATGTGTAGGCCCGAGGAAAAGTCCGCCTTTGGGGAATAACTTCAGCCGGCGTTCGACCTCGCGGACGACATCCCCCTCCGAGCCCCAGGGTAACGTCGATTGCACGCACACAGTTCCGCAAAAATTTAGCTTTTCACCGTAATGCTCCTGCAGGTACGCGATGTCCATCCTCGGAGTTGTGGGCTGGACAACATCCTCGATGTCCAGGCCCAGTTCGATCAGGCGAGGCAGGAAGCTTTCCACGCATCCGCACATGTGCATCATGGTCTTCGCTCCGTAGCCATGGGCCATATCGAAATAGGCCTTAAACTTCGGGGCAAAGTGCCGCTCAAAGATTCGCGAGCTGATCATGGCGCCCTTCTGGTTGCCGAGATCCTCGCCGATGTGAACAATGTCGATCAGTCCGTCCGCGGTCTGCAATGCGCGCTCATGCTGCTCAAAGTAGAACTTAAATCGCGCGTTCATGATCTCGAGGTAGACCTCGTTGTCGCTAGCGAGATCTATGAGAACCTCTTCCATCCCCCGGGCGCGGGCAATTGAATTAATAAAATCCATATCGCCCGCCGTTCCAAAGCAAACGGCGAATCCTTCGTCACGCAGTCGTTCGGCCTGTCCTTTGACGGTGGAATAATCAAACCAGTCTGCGGTTGGAAAATGCGCGCGATCAAGCTTATCAAGAGTCTCAATTCCGGCAAAAGGCTGAAAAACTGACTCAAGAAACTGTCCACCCTCGAAGGAGGCGTATTTGTAACGCTCGCCCCAGTACCCCCCAACACTTCCATCGGGGGAAGTCCTCAGTTCAGGGCCTATATAAGGAAGACTTACGTACCGAAAGTCATCGCCCAGTGCACGGAGCAGCTGCTCCAAATTCAACAGGCCGAGGTGTGCGATGAGTGCACGGTTAACTTCGGGAGTGCCCTCGTGTTTTACCGGAATACGATCGTAGCCTTGGCGCGCCAGCGAAGCAAGCACGCGCTCTCGATGGGTCATTGAAATTCTTCCAATCATACGCTTGATTTCCGCATTGGGTTCCGCTGGGTGCAGAGGCACCGTTCACGCGAAGTACGAGGAATCCCAGATCAAGGTGGGCCTCCCCTAGACACTGGTGCTCGGCTCATTTGTTGGCGAACTGACTCTAAATGTTCGCACTCATGTTAATCACTCACGCTCCGTGTCGCGATGCGCGGCGCCCTCCCACTTTGATTTGTAGAGGCACGACAACCCCCGTATCTGCTGGGCGGGAGCGATCAGCCCTCCCCCTACAAGCCGGCCATGCTTAGCATTTCTCGGTCTTATTGAGAAACCGGGAGACCGTCGGCTTTGTCTTTGCTCTGCTCCGTACTCGGCGAACGATAGAGCTAACCCCGCGCGCCTTCCGACTTTCAATCAGTTCATTGCACTGACTTCGATTTCAAGCAGTTTCCTCAACCGGGGTGTCGGGTCGTTGATACGTTGAGCCGGTAGTAGTGCCAGCCCCATTCTCGCTTCCTGACGCCCCCTCGTGATCTGACCTGCCGCGCGGTACGCTTGTGCCAGAGTCAGTTGCATAGCGGCGGTTTTCCCAAGGCTGCGCTCCACTGCTCGCTGAGCGCAATTCAAAGCGAACTCGGGATCGCGTAGAGAGGGAGGCTCTACTTGGAGATAAGCGTCAGCTACAGCGTAGAGCATAGCTGGAGCGGCATTGTCGTGGGCCATTCTGCGTAGGGTGTTCAGCTGTTTGCGAGCCTGCACATCATCTTCGTTGCGAGAATGTAGTTGTGCATGCAGGGAATTGACATGCAGCTCGAGTTCAGCGAGAGTTTCCTGAAGATCCTCGTTGGCAGGTTCTCGGCGCAGGAACTTCTCAGCAAAAGGAACTGCTTGTGCGTATAGGCTTGCCGCCATGCTTAGATTGCGACGACGATCAGCGGCAACCTGCGCGAGTGCCGGGGTTGCGGCATACTCATATCCGGTCGCCTCGTCATTGAGGTCGCCAATCAGATCCTCAAGCAGCCGGACGTCAAGCGGATCTGCATGTTGCCGTTTGAGATCTGACTGATAGACATCATGAAAGAGTCGGGCGGCCTCATCGTATCTACCAAGTTCATTCAGTGATATAGCTTTGCGATGAAGAACAGCGGAGCGGACACGGGCGGGGCCGAAGTTTGTCTGTTCGGTCTTAGGCATTGCGTCTAAGAACTGGAGTGACAGGTCGAGATCGAGAATTGCCTCCACTGGATCCGCATCCATTTCTATCTCGCCTATCCTCATCGCAGCCACGGCGGCGACACGATGCGTCTGCGGCTCTGAAGGATATCGTTGTTGTGCGCTAAGAACAAGACTAAGATCCTTGCGATAAGCTGCAATTGCATTACTCTCATCGTTGAGGCTTTCGGTCAATGGCTGGCCCAACTCGTCTCCCATCACTCCGTAGGCATTGGCAGCATCCGCCAATATTGCAGATGAAACATTCGGATCGCTCGTAAGGATATCGAATGTGCCAGTGGCTTGCCGGATAAGGGGAACGGCCTCGGGTGTACGGCCAACTCGGAAAAGCGTTTCACTTCGCGATCTTAAGGCAAGGGCTACTGTGTGCAGTGCTCCCCGATCACTGTGATCCGATGCTGAGAGCGATTGGGCGATCGTGATTGCCTTGTCAAAGTCAGCCAAGGCGCCAGAAACATCCCCCATATTCTGAAAATACGGATCGCCCTGAACTTGCCCGATCTGAATATAGGCGTTCGCGAGATCCAACTGTGTCTGGCGATCACCTTGTGCGTCATTTGCCATGCGATCCAAGTGTTCGAGCACGCGCGTGACAAGCAGCTTTTGTGCACCCGTCGAGCCGGGGAGCTGTCTGATTGCCTCGTTCAGTTCCGACAAAAGACTGTTGCTGAGTTGGCGCAGGTCCGCTGAGCGCGCTTCTGCCTTGCGCCTTTCCTGGTTGGCAACTCTGCCTTGCCACATTGTGCTCACAACACCCGTGGCGAGGGTAGAGGCCAGCATGATAGCTGCTGTGAGACCGAACCAGTGGCGGCGGGTAAACTTGACGGCCCGATAGCGAATCGTTCCTTGACGCGCTGCCACGGGTTGTCCGCAGAGATAGGCGCGCAGGTCAGAAGCCAGATGTTCGGCGGTCAGATAGCGCTCGAAGGGTTCCTTCCGCAGGGCTTTTGCCAGGATGGCTTCGAGATCAGAATCGAGCCGCTTGTTTGAATTCGCAGCGTGGGCCGGCTTTCGAGGCGGCTCCTCGCAAACAACGCGCAGCATCTCTGCCGTTGTAAGTTCCTTGAGCTTATACGGAAGGGTTCCGGCTAGCAGAACGTACAGCAAAACACCAAGAGAGTAGGTGTCCGATGCGGTGGTGATCGGATTGCCCAGCACCTGCTCCGGGCTGGCATATTGCGGTGTAAAGGATCGGTATCCCTCGCGTGTCAAGTCGCCTGCTGGCCCGGCAAGGGCGGGAGAAAGCAACTTGGCCGTGCCAAAATCCAGCAGCCGAGGGGTGCCGTCATCAGCTACCAAAATGTTGTCCGGCTTCAAGTCCCTGTGGACCACGAAATGCTGATGTGCGAACTGGACAGCCTCGCAAACCAGCAGAAAGAGAGCTATTCGTTGCGGGACAGACGATCCATTGCTCTCACAGAACTGTTGAATCGGTACTCCGTGTACGTACTCCATTACCAGATAGAGGTCGCCTTCCGGGGTAACACCACCATCCAGCAGACGGGCGATGTACGGATGTTGCAGCCCGGCTAGTATCTGGCGCTCCTGGCGGAACCTCTCGCGAAAGACATCCGTTGCCAGAGGTAGATCGATCAGCTTGATGGCAACCTGCTGCTCAAACTGTCCGTCTACGCGGTGTGCCAGATAGACCACGGCCATGCCGCCTCGCCCCAAGAGCTGGTCAAACTCATAGGGACCAGCCCGTTTGCGGTCGAGCCTTGGGTCAGGACCAGAATCCAGTTTCAACCTCGCGGTCTCTGTTACACGCGCTTCGGTTTCGCAGGCATCGAGCAGCAGGTTTACTTCAGCGATTAAGGCGCAATCTCCTCGGCATCGGGTCTCAACCAGTCTTTCCCTTGCGTCCCCGTGAAGCTCTATGGCTTCGTGAAAAACAGCCTCAACTCGCAGGAATCTTTCAGTCAAATTGTTCATGGGACCAGCGACCCCGTCCGTATCTGTGGCCATTACAGGAGGTTGCGCAAAAGGGACCCGGAATGCATCAAACCTTTGCCTCACCCCGTACGCAATCCGGTTGAATGCGCTGGTAGAGCCAGCTCTTAATGAATTTGAATTCGCGATCGACTGTCGCCTTGGATATCTGCATCAAGCCCGCGGTCTCCTCTGCTGTACAACCGAGGAAGCAACGCAACTCGACAAGGCGGACCTTATCCGGGTCTAGCGCGGCCAACTCATCCAGCGCGCGGTTCAGGTCGATCAATTCAGGGCTGCCGATCTTAACCCATGGGAGATCGTCGCTCAAAGGAACCCGCTCGGTGCCGCCTCCGCGTTTGAGAGCCTGGCTCTCACGCGCGTGGTCGATCATGATCATGCGCATCACTTTGGCGCAAAAGGTATAAAAGTGCCGGCGGTCGTCCCCCACGGCTTTTCGCTGATTCAACAGGCGAAGGTACAGTTCGTGGACAAGGGACGTTGCCTGAAGAACATCTGAGTTGCGCTCGCGACGAACATAGGCTGCCGCTACCTCACGAAGGTGAGGGTAAACAAGCGGGATCAATTCGTCGAAGGCGGATGTTTCTCCTCCACGCCACTTTGCCAAGAGCAAAGTGATCTCTCCCCTTGCCGGTTCCAAAGGTCCCTCAGCGCACATAAAAGATCCAGCCGATTTTCCAGCTATGTTACTCCTTTTCCCTCCCCTTCATATCCCCCGGAAGGGTCCTTCTGGTCGCTCATTCGTAATCGCAATCAAACCTGAGGCATTTTTCTCCTGTTTTGCGCTGTCTAGGTGAAGTGGCAAAAAGGGAATCCGTTCCTTGATGTCCAGGGAGAGGGCACAACCATGAAAAGACTCGTCTTGATCCTGTCCGGATTGTTGTTTCTGTGCGGTTGCGGCGGAGGGGGAACTTCAAAGAAAGTTGCACCCGTCGTTTCTGTTTCTCTTGCTCCGTCGACTCAGACCTCCATTGACCAGGGCCAAACCCTGAGTTACACCGCGAGCGTTACGAACGACTCTAGCGCCGCAGGGGTGACCTGGAGTATGTCGGGAACAGGATGCACAGGCGCAGCATGCGGGACGTTGACCGGCAGTACGACATCCGCGGCAACCTATAATGCACCGGCAACCGTCTCCGCCAAAATGACAGTGACAATTGTCGCGACTTCGGTTGCGGACATCACCAAGTCGATATCATCGACGGTCGTTGTTACTCCGTCGCCGAGCGTTACCACGAGTACTCTTGCCGGCGGCACGGTTGGCACTGCCTATAGCGCCACTTTGAACGCCACGGGAGGCGCCAGTACCCTTACTTGGACCCTGGTATCCGGTTCATCGCTGCCCGCGGGCCTCTCCCTGAGTAGCGCTGGAGCGATTTCCGGTACGCCGACGGCTGCCGGCACGACGACTTTCAGCGTCAAGGTGACGGACCAGTCCGCCGCCCAGCAGGGCCCGGTCTCTGTCACGCAACAACTCAGCATTACCATTGCACCACCAGCTATTTCTGTTTCAATTCATCCGTCGACTCAGACAGCCATCGATCAAACCCAGACGTTGAACTTCACCGCCACGCTGGCCAATGATTCCACCGCCGCAGGTGTGACGTGGAGCCTGTCGGGAACAACGTGTTCCGGGACCGCGTGCGGCGCCTTCACAAACAGCACAGTTTCCGCAGCCACTTACAACGCTCCCGCCACCGTCTCTTCGAACATGACGGTGACCGTAACCGCGACATCGGCTGCAGATACGACAAAATCGATGTCATCTACAGTTGTCGTTGCCCCTGCGCCGAGCATTACGACGACGACACTGGCCAATGGAACGGCAGGTACGGCCTATAGCGCCTCGTTACAGGCTACCGGTGGTGCTGGCACGGTCACCTGGGCGCTGGTCAGCGGCTCGTCCCTCCCCGCCGGCCTCTCATTGAGTAGTGCGGGGGCAATCTCGGGTACGCCGGCCACTGCGGGTACCACCAATTTCACGGTGAAGATCACCGATGCTTCAGGTGGACAACAAGGTCCCGTCTCCGCCACGAAGCAATTTAGCCTCATCGTCGAACCCGCCCCACTGACAATTACCACCACTTCGTTGCCCAGCGGCGTGGTAAATACCCCGTATAGTGAGCCGCTTCAGGCCTCCGGCGGCACATCGCCCTATACCTGGACGGTAGCCTCCGGCTCAACGTTGCCGGCCTGGCTGACAATAGGCGGTTCAGGAACGAGTTGGGCAATTTCCGGAACGCCCACGGCTCCAGCCACCTCGAAGTTCTCTCTCGTGGTGACCGATTCAAGCACCCCGAAACAGTCCCTGACTCAGGCCTTGAGCCTTACGATCAACCCGGTCGGCGCTTGTACGGATTCGGGTAGCGAGTCGCTTCTCAAGGGGCAATACGCCTTCATCCTGGGCGGGTACACCCAGTCCAGCATCCTCGCTACAATTGGTTCCTTTACCGCAGATGGCACGGGCAAGATCACGGCGGGGGCGCTCGACAGCAACGGCGCCATTGTTCAGTCTAACGCGAGCCTTGATACTACTCAGAGCTTTTACTCGGTGGGTTCGAACCACCTTGGCTGTCTCACCCTCGTAACCAGCTCTGGCACTTTCACCACGAGACTTTCCATTGGTGGGATCACCTCTAATGTGGCGACACAAGGTCGTTTGGTCGAATGGGATGATGCGGGCAATCCCAACTATCTAACCGCAACAGGACAAATTCGCAAACAGACTGTTCCCACTAATGTGTCTAGCGGTAGCTACACGTACGAGCTCACAGGAGCCTATGGAACCTTGAGTCAATACCGGACCGGCATCGTCGGAACAATCGCCATTCAGGCTGGAAATAGCGGTGGCACCGTCACGGGCGGTGAATATGACATCAACGTAGGGGGCACCATAAACGATGGCAATGGACTCTCCACGCCTTACAAGGGCATGACTGGCAGCTACACCGCTCTCGATCCAGCGACCGGCCGATTCACTGACGCCACTACGTTGAACGGTATAACTGTTAACCACGTTGCCTATGCCGTGTCGAACTCGCAATATGTGGATCTGACGACGGATCCCTTCACACTCTCGAGTTTAGTGGTGGCTGGCATGGCGCAACTCCAGAGCGGATCTTTGTCCTTCTCCACTGGCAACAATCTCGTGTACTACGCGACGGGCACGCTTAGCTCAGAGATTGGGCTCATCAAGGTCACTGGATCTACCAACTACACGGCCACCTACTATGAGGATGTAAGTGGTGGGCCTGAAACCCCTCAATCTCCATCGTGTGCCTACTCCATCGACACCTACGGCCGTGTAGTTGCTAGCGGTGCCAGCTGCACGATGTATCTCACTTCATATTCAAAGATGTACCCGCCTGTGTTCTACCTCTCCGGTCCTAACACGGGTTTCATGCTCGGGACTGGAGCTGGTGTCTATTTAGGACAGGTCGAACCGCAGGTTGCCCCAAGCGGCGGCTTTTCCGCTACCTCTCTTTCAGGCACTTTCTATGACGGCGATAGTGAGGTGGTCAACGCGGGCGTAAGCGAGGAAATGATAGGGGTTGAGGCATTGACCTTCGACGGAAGTGGCGGCATCGATATTGTCGGCGACTATATCGGTAGCTATAGCGGAGTCGCAGAGGACCAGGAGTCCGATCAATCAACGACCGGGTCGGTTGGAACCGTGAATGCGAATGGTACCTTTAGCACCAATTCTGCCTATGGCCAGATCAATGCCATCATGATATCCACAAGCAAGATCGTGAATATCGACGATGCCACCCAGCGTGATCCCATCATTCAGGTAATCAAGCAATAACTGCTGCGAACGCTCGATAGGGCCTTACCGTTTCGACGGTAAGGCCCATCGCTTCGGCAAATTCACCGCGTCCCCGAGACATCGGTAGTAATACGGAATATGCCGTTGCACTGCGAGACTACATAGACCCCTCTAAGTAGGCAAGTGTTTACAAATGTGCTCGCCGCGCGTGTGCAAAGAACCCCCTCTTACGCATTTGACCAGTAATTTGATGCAGCTTGCGAACCCAGATAGAGAACACATGGCCGGACTGTCTTTTGTTGTTCTCTGGTTCCGGGTCGTCCGGCCGTCAAATGTGCAGCCAGCGGACGAGATCTGATAACCACAAGTGAGCTGCGGCGTATACTGGCTTGAGTCTTGACGTTTACTGGTTCAATGACCGAAATGTATTTCACGAAGCGCATGAAAGGTTATGGCGGGCATCCAAGCGTCGCCGGAACTTAGATCGCAAGTCGAAGCCGTGATCGGCCAAGTGGAGTCTTATGTCCCCTGATGCTTCTCAAAATCCGACAAACGATCTGGCGCTCGAAGCTGCACAGTTGCAGGCCAAATATGACGGCCTCGCTGGGGACAGCGAATGGGGTGAACATCCCAATCACCCGATGGAGGAGTGGCGGAACGAGGTTCATTGCAAGAATACCCGCGTCGGCTACTGGGATTGGGTTGTGACAAAGCTTAAGCTTGCAGATAACAAAAACAATGAGGACCCTGTTTTGGCGGACGCAGAGGAGGAGGAAATCGCGGAGTTGCAGGCGGACGACCCGGGAAATCAGGGTGCTTAGATTGGTTCTGGCCGTCCTAATTCAAATCCACGTCGATTGAGTACGACCCTGACGTAAGTTCAAACCCGGTTTGTCCGTTCATCACGGTTGGTGTAATAGGGCGCGTTACTTCGGGGCCATTAACATGAAACCTGTATTTTGCAGGAGCATCTGTTGGCAGCCATCCTTTAGTATTAGCCGGCAAAGTAAGATTCCACTCTGCAGTTTCTCCCTTCACTGTCCACCTTGAGCGGATGTTCCCATAGGACGACAAGTACTTTAGGTCCACACTTCCTAGCAGTGCGTTAAAGGTCGGATGCAGGACAACGGTGTGGAAACCTGGATCAATCGGCGTTGTATCCACGCCTGCAGAATATCGATATAGCCAGCTCGCAACGGCGCCATAGCTATAGTGATTGAATGAATTCATCGCGGGGTCAGACTTCATCTGGTCGCCGTTCCAGCGCTCCCACATTGTCGTGGCACCATGCTCAACCATATAGCCCCATGAGGGATACTTCGTGTTTAGCAAGAGCTTGTATACCAGGTCTGCGTGTCCTGACTTCGTGAGTTCCTCAAGAAGAAGTGGCGTGCCGAGAAAACCGGTTCCCAACAATCCATGATTCGCCTCTATCTTCCAAATCAGGCGCTGAACTGCTTTTTCGCGCAGTTGATCCGGAAGCAGGTTCATATGTAAAGCAAGCACGTAACTGGTCTGCGTATCGCCACCCGTGCTCCTCGCATTCGGGTTGTTGATCTGCCCAAAAGTTTCATCGGGCGAGTTATCAGCGCCAGCAACAAAACCATCGTCGCGTACAAAGCGCTTTTGGAAAGCTGTCCGAAGCTTTTCGAATAGCAGGCCATACTTCTTCTCGTCCTCTGTGCGGCCAGTGGCATGGGCCATCTGCTGCATGGCTGTTGCATCGTAGGCCCAGTAGGCCGTCGAGATCAGCGTGTAGTTCGTTCTGCCCTCAGGCGAAAGCCAGTCGCCCCAAGGGACACCGTTCTCATTCTTCCAAAGGCCGTCTGGATTCACGGCCTCAATGGCTGCGAGATACCTCTCCATCGCCGCCCAGTTTTCGTCGATTATCTTTGTATCGCCGTTCTGGAGCCAGGATGTCCACGGAACCAGCACACCTGCATCGCTCCATGCTGCACCGCTGCTGCTGTCAGACAGCGCCGTGCCTGGTGCGTAGATGCCGTAGAACGCGGTACTGGCCTGAGTGCCGCGCAAGTCACCAGCGAACTTGCGTGAAAAGGCGGCTAGATCCATATCGTAGGTTGCCGTGCGCCAGAAGACCTCTGAATCGCCCGTCCAACCCAGTCGCTCGTCGCGCTGTGGACAATCTGTTGGCACGCTGACGAAGTTCGAGCGCTGCGACCAGAGAATGTTGCTCCAAAGCTTGTTAACCATAGGACTGCCGGTGTCCAACTCCGCCGTGAAAGGTGCTGCAGTGTGCAAAACGACCGCAGATACGGACTCTTTGGGCAGCGCTGCGGGAACGCCTGTAATCTCAATATAGCGAAAGCCATGGAAGGTGAATTTTGGTTCCAGTATCTGCTCCCCATCCTTCAATGTAAAGTAGTCTGTTGCCTCCGCTGTGCGGAGGTTGTCCGTATAGATTGTGCCGTCCTCATTCACAATCTCAGCAAAGCGGGCACGCACCTTCATACCTGAGGTTCCCTTCACCTCTAGTCGTTCAATGCCAGCCAGATTCTGCCCGATGTCGTAGACGTAGACACCCTTTTGTGGCTCGGTCATGGATATGGCCGTCACAGTGCGCTCAGCGCGAACCGGCTGGAAATCTTGAGCCTCGATTGCGACAGGTTTCGGTTCGATGACCAGCGAATCGTGCCAATTTCTTCCCTTGAAATCTGCTGTCTGCCATCCAGATTCGGCCCGACGGGCATCTTGTGATTCGCCATCATAAAGCTCTGAGCTGAGAATCTCAGACCCATTCGCTTGCCAATCTGAACCGGTTGAAACCCATTCCACGGTGCCATCCTCGTGCTCAATTCGCAATTGGGCACGCAGCGCCGGCGGCGTTACTCCGTAGTTATTCGGTTGCTGGAACCATTCAAGCGATGTCGAATACCACCCAGGTGCGAGTAGTGCGGATATTGCGTTCTTTCCCGCTGCCACTAATGCCGTAACATCATATGTCTGGTAGTAGACGTGCTCGCGATAGTCGGTCCATCCCGGAGCAAAAAAGTCCTCGCTGACAGGTTTGCCGTTTAGAAAGAGCTCATAGGTTCCCAAAGCCGTAGCGTACAAGCGTGCGGAGCGAACAGGAGACGCGACTTGGAAATTGTGCCGTAAAGCCTTCACAGAGTCCGGAATCCAGGGATTCGTTGGTGGGGCGTTGAACCCATTGAAATTCAACTTGGGAACAATGGCTTGCTTCCATCTCGAGTCGTCGAAGTCCTCATGTTGCCAACCCGGATTTGGACCAACTGATGCCTTCCATTTTGGACCGGTACTGAAAGTGGCCGAAGACCCATCCTCGTAGTCCACGTAGAGCGTTGAGATCATAGGAGCCGGATCCGAACTTACATGTCCACCCGGGTTCACAACGTAGTGGAGCGTCTCGATGGCCAGGCTGTTCGAGCCCTGCTTCAAGTCCATAGTCACATCTGTGCGCACAAACTTTTTCCACGGCATCTGCTTCCATGGAGGCAGGGGCTGCTCTTTGAGCACTTGCACGCCATTTACCCATGCCGCCACAGTATCCTGCCCCGTAGCGTAAAGAGTGGCGCTTCGCACAGATTTGTTGATTTCGACGCGGAGGCGGAAGGCGATGCGATCCTGAGGAATGTCCCCACCAGCATGCACTGGCGGCTCCGGGCTCGCAATCCACTGGGCCTGAGCGTGTCGGACGGCAGCCTCCTCGGCGGTTTCGTATCCGATCCAGGAAGCTTTCCATGCTGACTGTTTCATTAAACCGGTCTCCCACCATGAAACTTCACTGGCCGGATAGGGTTTGCCTTCAGCATCCCAAACTATTACTTGCCAGTAGTAGCGAGTCGTTGCTTCAAGCGCCGGTCCTCCATAACGCACATTCAATGACTGCGAAGACTCAATGCGACCGCTTCGCCAGAGCGCCTTTTGCCCCGCCGCTAATTGTTTGGGATCGTGCCCAACCACAATCTCATACGCAGTCTGTTGGGCGTTGAACGTGGGATCGCGCAAGACCCAGGAAAAGCGTGGTAAAGACTCGTCTAGCCCGAGCGGGTTCTTCAGGTTCTCCACACGTAGTTCAGCGGGCCCTACGTTCTCCGGCGGCTTGACGCCGCGTACTAGGCACGTAGACAAAACTAGAGCGAGAAAAGGAACAATTCTAAGATTCCGCTTCATCGTTTTTCTTCCTTAATGACAGTGTCTCTCACGATCCACGCACCGGCATTGCAAGGCGAGCGGGCTCGGCTACCGAGTCAATTAGACTTCACTCATGGGACAAGCGAGTCATGTGGCCTCCTCGAAATCTTGTACCAGTCGGATTGCTAGTGTGGTGCAATGTGAGGGGTCCAGTCTTTTGTAGCAGACGTAATGTTAACCTTCGGCGGTTTTGGGTTGCAGTCAGTACCCGGCTAGTACGCGGCCAGCCGCGTACTAGCTGGTGAATTCGCTTGGCGTCCTCTCATTGAGAGCCGGTAAAGGACGACTCCCATTGTATTCTCGTCGCCGGGTTTCGATAGGCTGTCTCGCCTTCGTGAGGGTTTCGAACTAGCGGACGTCCAGGCATTCATCGCGGAAGATCTCATAAAACGACTCAACGAATGCGCTGTCCGTTGGCTTCCTTCGTATCGATTGGGCCGTTCTTTCCGTACTGGATGTAATCCGGTCCAATGCCGTGTTGGCGCCACTTTATTGAGAGTTCGCGAGAGAGGCCGAGAACGAGAGCAGCACCGTATTCATCGAACACTGGATTATTGCAGATGGGCTCCGGGGAGGACCGGAATGGAGGCGTTTGGAAAAGGTGGGAAGCGAGCACGGCCGTCGGGCTAGGTCACTCGAGAGAAGCGGTAGGATAAGGAGCGGAGGCTAATCCGATGCTGATCGTTCACGTGCATGTGCACGTCAAGCCTGAATCGGTGGCGGACTTCAGGCGGGCCACCATCGAGAATGCCCGCTCGAGCGTTCTGGAACTCGGTATTGCGCACTTCGATGTCGTCGAGCAGCAGGATGACGCGACCCGGTTTGTATTGATCGAGGTCTACCGCACGCCGGAAGCGGCGGTCGCGCACAAGGAGACTGCTCATTACGCCAAGTGGCGCGATACTGTGGCAGACATGATGGCTGAGTCGCGTCGGAGCGTGAAGTACAACTCTGTCCTTCCTGAAGCGCAGGACTGGTAGAGTATGCGCTTCGAGTTTGCGACCGCAACGCGCATCATCTTCGGCGAGGGTACCGCTGCCACCCTCCCGGACCTGGCTCGCATGTTCGGCACACGCCCGCTCCTGGTGACAGGCGCGTCGCCAGAGCGCGTGGAAGGCTTTATTTCAGGACTCTCCTCTGAGACGTTTGCAGTGCGTGGAGAACCGACCGTCGAGCTGGTCCGCGAGGGCGCAAGACGGGCACAGGACGCAGGCAGCGATGTCGTGATTTCGATTGGCGGGGGCAGCGTAATCGACGCCGGCAAAGCGATCGCCGCTCTTGCCACCAATGGCGGCGAGCCGCTCGAATTTCTCGAAGTGGTTGGAAAAGGCCGAGCCATTACGTCTCCGCCACTTCCCTTCATCGCGGTGTCGACCACGGCTGGCACCGGAAGTGAAGTTACCCGCAACGCCGTGCTCGGGTCGCCGGAGCACAGCATCAAAGCGAGCCTGCGCAGTCCACTTATGCTACCGCGGGTCGCCGTGGTGGATCCTGAGCTGACATACGGGCTGCCGTCTTTGATCACGGCCTATACCGGATTGGACGCGCTGACGCAGCTCATCGAGCCCTACGTCAGCTCGCGCGCCAATCCACTGGTCGACGCCCTCTGTGTTGAGGGGATCCGGCGCGTTGCCGGGGCACTTCGACGTGCATATCATGACGGAGCGGATCGGAATGCGCGCCGGGATATGGCACTAGCAAGTCTGTTCGGCGGGTTGGCGCTTGCAAACGCCGGACTGGGTGTCGTGCATGGTTTTGCGGCGCCACTCGGGGGTCAATGGAAGGCACCGCACGGAGCGCTTTGCGCAGCTCTGTTGCCGCACGGCATCGAGGCCAATGTGGCCGCCCTGCGAGCACGCGCGCCGCAGCATCCGTCCCTCGAACGTTACATCTCGATCGCGCACCTGCTCACCGGTCGGAGTGATGCAACGATTACGGACTGCATCGACTGGGTACACGTGCTCTGCGCTGAGCTCAACATCCCTGCACTGCGCGCATGGGGGATCAGCCAAGATGATTTGCCGGGCATAGTCGAGAAGGCAGCAAAGGCAAGTAGCATGCAAGCCAATCCGCTTCCGCTCACGAGCGAGGAGTTGATGGCGGTCGTCACGGCCGCGATGTAGTGGAGAGGCCTGACCTCTAAGAACTTCCGGTTCTCGGAGGTCGGAAGCATGAAGCTGACTTCGAATTCAGAGTTGCCCCTAGGCGTCTTTCTACAGTCCGTTACTGAACCGAGAAAGGTACGAATTCTGTGATCATGCATCCTGTTTGTGGTCATGCAAAGTGAACCTACAATAGGATTCTGGCCGGACAATTCGGGCAATTTGATACGAGACGGACAGTGTGTAGTTAATTGACTTTATTGGTTTTATGTTTGAATCATCTTTGGAATCAGAAAGTTGGAAAATAGTCTGGCGGAGAGAGAGGGATTCTACGCCTGTATCCTGCGCAGGTCAGTTCACAAAGAGCCCCGCGTCTCGTCCCAATGCGATAATCCCGCGTTAGAAACTGAACAGGATGCGGTTTAAATAGAGCTCACGGTCTAATTCGACGCATTCCGTTGATCTGGATGGTTAACCTGCCGCCACAAGATGCAAGTCAATCCGAACTTTCCCGCTTGAAGGTCTGGCCAGGGCCTTGCTGAGAACACCTAAGTCTCCGAGCCTTGAACGATTGCGGAACGGCTGGTGAGCGGTCAATCAGGCGTCCATTTCACCTGACCTCAAGACCAAGAACGGAAAATATGTCAAAAATTAACCTTGCATAGCGAGCCTTGATAAAGCAACGGTACCTTGTCAAATTGGTTTCATTGTTACTCTTGGTACCCGCACCAGGCCAGCCGCAATCTTCGCTTGTTTTGTGAATCTTCTCACTATAGGCACTGAATTCAGTACGGCCGAAACCTGAAAGAAACTCGAAGAACCAAAACGCGACAAGCCCTTTACTGGAGCGGTCGTGTACCGTAAGGTGTCCGGCTGAGGCGTGTAACGCCGTCTATCCGGGGCTTAGGTTATCTGTTTAAGAAACTCCGTCTTTGAATGGAACTTTTTGGGGCATGAATCTATAACTCTATAGTTACTTCGTCTTATTACGAACGTACTTTTCATACTCTCACATCCATTCGAGACGCCCATGGGTAATGATCAGAATTCATTACCTATGGGGCTTGACAGCCTAAAATGCGCGCCATAAAGTCGCGGAAGCATATAACCAATATCCAAGGTACCAGATCATGCGTAAGTGGCATGTGATCTGTCGACTGAAGGTGTGCTCCGCACTCTTCAAGGTCGGACTTGTCTTCTTAGTCCTGACTACTTCCTCGTTTGCACAGAATGTGGTCACGCAGACGCTGGATGTCACCGTCGTCCCACTGGGCGGGCTTTTCATGCAAGCCTCACCGCTCGCACTTACTAAGACGGGAACCTTCAATGGCTTTACCGGCACCATAACTCTTAGTTACCGTGCACGCACCAGGCAAGGTGCGGGGCAGGGATCTATTACGGTCAAAGCTACCTCAGACTTCACGCCGACCGGGGGACCCTCCATCGCGAGCCCTCCTGGCACGGCAGATAAGTTCACCTATACATGCAGCGGAGCGACGTTAGGCGTTGCGTGCTCCGGCATTCAAACGGTGAGTACTACAACATCAACCAATGTTGTTTCGCTTGGCGCTTCGGCGTGCACGGGCGGCGGAGCACCTTGCAGTACCGCTAACCCGAACTCGGCGAACGTCACCTTCATCCTTCCAGATGATCCCAAATACAAAACGGGGTCATATTCGGCAACCTTAACCTGGACGATCAGCGCAAGTTGAAAGAACTATGAAAAAGACTCTGGGAATCATGTCGCTTCTTGCGCTCGGCTTACTGCTTACGGCACCCCGAGCGCAGGCACAGACTGGCGCTCCCACCGGGACGACTACTGTCAGTGTGACCATTGGGCCGCAAGCGGGCCTGACTGTCACAAACAGCAGCACGCCCCTGGCGGCGAGTGGCTCCAACTTCAACCTATTCACCGGCACTACGGGTCTCACCTACTTCGTCCGTACAACCACGACGGGCGGGGGCGGCAGCATCACCTTGAAAGTTACCTCCGACTTCAGCCCGACCGGCGGTCCGTCAGTGGCATCCCCACTCGCGCCCGGCGACGCGCTCACCTACACCTGTACTGTGGCCAGTCCGGGAACGGCCTGCACCGGTACGCAAACCGCTTCCACAAGCAGCCAGACGAACCTGGCTACCTTTGGAACGAATGTTCATACCGGCACTGGGGGAAGCACAGCTTCAGTTGGCTGGAGCCTGGCCAACGACCCCAACTACAAGACAGGAACGTATAACTCGACGGTGACATTCACCATCAGCGCGTCCTGAACCACTTAACCCCAGCGTAAGCTGCGTACGATCGAAAGGAAACATAGCCATGAAGAAGACTTTAATGGTTGCATCAATCATGCTGCTCGCGGCGTCAATGAGCTACGCGCAGAACACCGCGACAGCGAGTTTGACCGTGTCGGTGGGAACTGAGGCAGCGATCTCTGTCACAGCGAGCCCGGCCCTAACATCGAGCACAACCTTCGGCGACTATACGTCCACCACTCAACTCAATTACAAGGTCCGCACTGGCGCTATCGCTACTACCGCCGGGATCACAGTGGAGATTACGCAAGACTTCAGCACCGGCGGCGCGAATGGTGGCCCGTCAGTTGCGAGCCCACCCACGAGCGGCGACTTGCTTACCTACTCGTGCACCGCAGTGGCCCCGCCCGCCGGAACCGCAACACCTTGCACGGGTTCGGTGACTGCCTCAACCAGTGCTGCCACAAGCGTGGTGGCCTTTGGGGTCAACACTCAATCCCTTAAAGTTGGAAACGGCGCCACGACGTCTTGGGATCTGATCAACGACCCGAATTACAAGGCAGGATCGTACACCGCAATCGCGACTTATACCATCAGCGCTATATAACGCACACCGCAAGTAGGCAACGCCCGTGGCTCCTTTGGAGCTACGGGCTACACCTACCGTGGGATTACAGAAGTGAAGAAGAGAGACTAGGATGCGCAAAAGCATCTTGTTTACGACGATAGCCGCGTTGATGTTCGCTGCAGGATGGCTGTGGGCTCAGAAGCCGATCACGAGCAAGGGCCAGCCTATTCTGACCTCGCCCTCTGCGAGCCAGATTGCTCCGGGCTACGGGTTCACTCAAGTCAGCGATCTGCGGGCAATGCCCCGCACCATTTCTTTTACGGCAAATAACCCGGGCAGCACAATTCCCGGCGGCTCGACTGCGACGCTAACCTGGGAAATCGACCGGGGAATGAATGGAAGGACGTGGACATTGATGGTCGGCTCGGGTTCGCCGAGTTTCAGCGGATGCACTACCGTGCCGGTATCCGCCATCAGCCTCAAATGCGTTTCGGCATCGGTAGATGGCGGCGGCCAAGGTAGTGCCGGCTGCAATATGTCCAATTTCACTCCTCTTCCCAACACGCTTCCCGGCCTGCCGGTGGCGAGCGGGAACGAGGGAAATGCCAGCGGCCACAATTTCACGGTGGTGCTGAGTTATCAGTTAATTGACTCTTGGAGGTACATAGCAAACTCATGTCCACTAAATGTTTCATACACCGTAATTGCGCAGTAATTGTTCTTTCTGCCTTGCTTGGATTGCTTGTTAGTCTTCCGGCGCAGGCACAGATGGGTTTGGGCTTGGTGCCCATGCGGAACGAATTGACGATCGCGCCCGGTCAGCAAGTCTCCGGCGCTTTGAAACTCAGCAGCGAATCGGGTGCGAAGGTCCGCATTCGGGCTGAAGTAGATGACTTCTTTATCGACGAGACCGATACGCCTCAGTTTGAGCGTGACATTCCGCACGAGGCCGCTTACTCCTGCAAGACCTGGCTGAGCCTGAACCCCATGGAGATCGAGCTTGAAAAGGGCGGATCTCTGTTGGTGCGTTACACCATTCGGGTGCCTGCCGACGCGGCAGAGGGCAGCTACAACTGCGCGGCGGGTTTTACCACGCTTCGCCCCGCGGGCGAAACAGCGGCCGAAGGCATGGGAATGCACATGGCGGTGCGCATCGTTTCCGCCTTTTATATCCAGGTTGGCAAGCCCGCGGTCGTGGGAAGCCTGAAGGAAATCAAGCTGGAGGCGATACCGCCGCCGGCAGCGCCCGCAGAGGGGACAGCCGCGACCGACGTGAAAGACCCCAAAGATGTGAAGGGTAATTGGCAGGCGGTCGTGGTGCTTGAAAACTCGGGGTCAATGTACTTCAGGCCCACGGGCAAGCTGGAAGTGCTGAGCGCGGATGGGAAGACAGTGGAGACGGATGATTTCCCGTCAATGGCAGTCTTGCGCAATCGTAGCCAGCGCGTCATTTTCCCGCTGAAGACCTACCTCGAACCCGGGCACTACACGCTGAAGGTCAATGTGGATGTTGGCATGAGCGAAATTCAACAAGGCACTGCGGATGTGGCAGTGGAAGCCGTGCCACCAGCGGCGGGGGCCAAAACAGCGCCGAAATAGGCGCAGACTGGGGCGTTTGCCCGGCGACCACCAAACGGTTGTCTCAATGGGAATGCGCAAGATCGAGAAGAGACGACGAATGCGGATGGTGAATGGTGTCGTGAAAAGAACTGATTGCCTGGCACAAATCGCACGTTGTTTACCGATCGGGATGACTCTGTTGGCTTCTATGCTATACAGCGGTGAAATTCGGGCACAGGAGTCCGCCGGGCAGGCAGAGGTGGCCGTGCAAGGCTACTACATGAGCGGGAGCGGACAGTCCCTGATCCAGACCTCCGGTATGGCCGAGAATTACAGCCAGTTCATCGACGGCCTGGGCCTGATTAGCACCAATGTCGAGGGTTACGGTGGCGACGGATTCCGCACCGGCAACATCTCCGCAGGATTGCGCGGAACGCCCATCTGGGGCTGGCATTGGGATTTCATCGGCGGCGACTTCCATTTCTCGTCGTACATGGTGGAGAACCCGTTCTCCAACGTCTATTCGCCCGAAATCGCCGGGCGCGGCGCGCAAATCGCCATGCGACGCACCAACAGCACCTACGAGTTCTTTGTGGGCGAGGACACTGTGCTTGAGGGGCCGCGCATTCCTTTCCGCCTGATATTGCCGCAGCGAGTCATGGGCGCCTCAATGCAACAAAAGGTCGGCGAGCGGTGGGCGTTCGGAGCCCGCTTCCTGAACCTGAACACCAGCCCGAGCGCGTTAACAAGCGACTCGACTTTTATTCTGCCGGGCCGCACATATCAGGGTTCAAACAGCCTGACTTTTCAGTCGACATTCCACGTCAGCGAGCACCTGAAAATCTATGGCGAAACTGGTTACGGCAAGGTTTCAGGATTCACTCCTTTGACCGTGGCAGAGGTGCCGTTTTCGCTCCTGATTGGTCCTTCATGGGAGGCCGACAAATTCAGTGTCCGCGCCAACTATGTGCGCCAGAGTACTTCATACATGCCGCTGCTAGGCTACTTTGCAGGCGACCGCAAAGGGCCCTACGTCGAAGGCCATTACCGGCCATTCGGGAGGGTCGAGGTCTACGGTTCAGCCAGCGCTTACTCCAACAATCTTGAGAACAACCTTGCATTGCCGAGTTTCAGCAGTACCGGCTACACCACGGGCGCTTCAGTTACGCTGCCCTGGAAACTGAGCGCAGGCAGTTCGCTCACGTCCCTGCGGTTAACTGAGCGCGACCCTTCGCAACCGATTACACTCCCTTCAAACAATAGCCAGCTCAACTTGACCGTCAGCCGACCGCTTTGGCGTCACAACCTGCGGTTCTCCCTTATTGACATGAAGCTGAATGTCAACGCCCAGCCCCAGTCGCAACGCTTCGAGGAGGTTGAAGACACGTTTACCTGGAAGCATTTTGTGCTGGGTGGGGCCGTCCGGCTGCAGAATACGCAATCATCAACACAGGATCTGAATACGGTCTTCTTTCGCGGATCGATGCAGGCCAATATCAAGCGCATCTCCGCATATGCGTATATGGAGAAGGGCAATGACCTGGTGAACAAGAGCGTTTTCAGCACGAACTCAGTCAGCAGCACAGTAATGGGACTGAGCACCCCCCTCTTTGATGGATGGACCCTGCATTTTGAAGCCTTCCAAAACCAGCTCCTTACCGCTCTGAACCCCGAGAACATCTTTCTTCTTGGCAACAGCGACCAGGGCCTGAATACCCAGTTAGCAGGCTTCAATCAGCGGAGCATCTACTTCAGGGTCAGCAAGCGCTACTCGTGGGGTAAAGCACTGGAGCAGGGAAGCACTATTGAGCAGTATGCGGCGTCGCACGCGCCGCTGGTCGGGAGCGTCGAGGGCTTCGTGACGGAAGCAGCGCTGGCCGGAACGCAGCCGGCTCCCAACGTTGCCGTCATCCTTGATCACAACCGAACCGCGATCAGCGACGCTGCCGGCCGTTATGCGTTTACCGATGTACCCGAGGGGATGCATGAGGTGGCGTTGAACATGGAACAGCTTCCTGCCGACTACTCGCCAGGTCCCGCCAATATCGCACACGTAAGCGTTGCGCCCCGAGCCATTGCACGCACAGACTTCGACGTATTGCGGCTGGCGAACCTCGCCGGGAAGATTGTGGCTCCCAAGGATGTGCAAATTGAAAACGTGGTTGTCCGTCTGGTGGGCACGAAGTCTTACACAACCCCCTACGAAGACGGCACGTTTTCCTTCTACAACGTGGCCGAGGGGCATTACGAGGTGGAAATCGATATAGCGACGCTTCCTGAAGGTTACATACTGGCGTCGCCCGCGCGCGTTGCGGTCGCCGCATCAGGCACCGGCGCGGCGGCGCCCTTCGGATTCGAATTGAAGATCAAGCCCGCGGTGGAGAAGCCGGTCCGCGAGATGCTGAAACAGGAGATACACGTCAACACGCCCGCCGCCAGCACCCGCCACTAACGATGGTGCGGGTGATTCGGTTCGAACAAAGCGGGCCATTGAGATTGGGTCATTGAGACAGCAAGTGATCGGGAACGAAAGAGAACGATGAAAGCAAGGCGATCAATCGGCAGGCAGAAAGCAGGCAGAGCGACTTGGCGCCGCCGCGTAGCTCGTGCGTTGTATAGAACCTTCGAACTCGCCCCCGTGGTAGCCGTGATTCTCCTCGCGAGCTGCACTCTTCTCTTTGCGCAGAACACCAACACCGGCACCGCAAGCCTGGCAGTGCAGGTGGCACCGGCAGACCTGTTGACCATTACGGGTGGTACCACTGTGTCCCTGGAGATTCGCCTTGGGACTGGGCCAGCATACCTCTGGGGGGATAGTCTTAGTGACTGCGCCTTGCCTATCGGAACCGCGACTACGATCAGCACGTCAGGAACGTACACCCCTCTTCTCACAGCCGTTCCCTTCAATACGACGAGCAACGACTACGTTTGCGTGTACGATCCAGGAACCATAAGTTTGAATACCTATGTGGCGTGGCCGCATAACGGCCTCGCGCTAGCGTTCGGTCAGTCGCCCACGAATACCGCAGCGGGTGTTTCCATCTCCCCGGCGGTGACAGTGCAGGTGAAGGACAGTAATGGTGTCTTGGTGGCCAGCAGCGCAGCGTCGGTGGCGCTCGCAATTACATCGGGAACTCCCGCTACAGGCGGGCCAGGCACGCTGAGTGGAACGCTGACGCAAAGGGCGGTTAATGGCGTTGCCACGTTTAATAATCTCTCGATCAACACGGCGGGTACGGGCTACTCGTTGACGGCGACGAGCAGTGGGATGAGTGCTGGCACCAGCAATACCTTCAACATCACGGGTGGCGCTGTCGATCACTTTGCCATCTCGACCATTTCCTCTCCGCAGACGGCGGGCACAGCGTTCCAAATCGCAACGATCACTGCAAAGGATACGAACAACAACACCGTCACGAGCTTCACTTCGACGGTAACGTTGGGCGGCACCGCGGGAGTGACCGGGACGTCGGCGGCGTTCACTGCAGGCGTATTGACTAATGCAAGCGTCACACCCACGGTGGCAGGAAGCAACCTGACGGTCACGGTAACTGACGGGTCCAGCCATACGGGTTTGGCGACAATCGCAACCGTCAATCCGGGCGCTCTTGACCATTTCAAGGTAGAGAAGAGCGGCGGCGGGACGATTGGGACACAGACGGCAGGCACGGCGTTCAGCTTGAGGATCACTGCGCAGGATGTGAACAACAACACCGTCACGTCGTTTACTTCGACGGTGTCGCTGACCTCGACCGGTGCCCTGACCGGCAGCCCCGTGACATCGGGAACGTTCACGGCAGGCGTGCTCGATCCGCAGAGTGTGACGATCACAAACACCGGCTCGTTCACCATTGCGGCGACCGCCTCCGGCAAGACTGGTACGAGCGCAGCTTTCACCGTCAGTGCGGGCACGGCGTCGAGGCTGGTCTTCACAACGCAACCTGGCGGTGGCACTGGCGGGACAATCTGGTCGACGCAGCCAGTCGTGACCCTGCAGGACGCAAACGGGAACACAGTCACAGGCACAGCTCAAAACGTCACCCTGGCCATTCAGAACAACGCTGGCCCTGGAGGAGTATTGAGCGGAACGCTGACCGCGGCGGTTAACACCAGCACCGGTCAAGCCACATTCGGCGGACTCTCGATCGACACGAAAGGCACGGGCTACACGCTCACTGCCTCCGGGTCAACGGTTGACACGGTACCAGGAGTCGTAGTGAGCAATCTCTTCAACGTCACCTTAGGCCCTGCCACCCAGTTGATCTTCACGACAGAACCCGTTGGCGGCATCTATGCGAGCCCGCTCCCCACTCAGCCAGTGGTGACGGTCGAGGACGCGGGCGGCAACACAGTGACAACCAGTTCTGCGTCGATCTTGCTAACTCCGAGCAGCTCGTCGCTCACCGGCTGCACTAACCCGTTGGCTGCCACTTCCGGTGTGGCTACGTTCTCGGGCTGCAAGATCTCTACGGCGGCCAATGGTTATACTTTGACTGCGACCAGCGGCACGCTAACTCAAGCGATCAGCAGCCCCTTCAATGTCACGTCGGGCCCGGCCGGCCTCAGTGCCCCCACTGTTGGTGCGCAGACTCCCAACCCGGTGCCCGCAGGTAGTTCTGCCACATACGGCGGGACTAATGGAATCACAGTCAACATCAGCCCTGCTTCGGCTTGCACGGCTACTATGAGCATCGCGGGCCTACCGAGTGGAGCGAGTGGCACCTTTAGCCCCAACCCGCTTGTCTTTACAACGCAGAGTGGCCTAACTTCCACACTAACCGTGACAACATCCGCGACAACTCCCGTTGGCACGTCAAGCGGAGTCAATATAAGCGCCACGGGAAGCAATGGTTGCTCGGGAACGTACACAAAAACGACTACCTTTGTTGTCGCCGCGGGTCCGGGCAACGCGACAAATTCTACGGTCACCGCCAGTCCCACTACCGTGAAAGCTGACGGCTCTTCGACCTCGACGATCACGGTGACGCTGAAGGACGCCAACAATAACCTGGTGAGCGGCAAGACAGTAACACTGGCGGCGGGTAGCGGCAGTTCGACCATTACCACCGTAAGCGGGACCACAAATGGGAGCGGACAGGCTTCCTTCACTGTGAAGGATTCTACGGGCGAGGCCGTCACATATACGGCCACAGACACGACTGACTCCAACCTCGTCATCAACCAAACGGCATTAGTGACATTCACGGCCAGCAAGCTGGCGTTTTCAACCTCACCTGTCAGTGTCGCGGCAGGCGTTTGCTCGCCGCAGATCACGGTGCAGACGCAGGATTCGAACGGTAATGCCGCGGATCCGTCGAGCACGGTGACGGTGGCACTCAGCAGCAACTCTACCGGGACCAAGGCCTTCTATAGCAATAGTGTTTGCGGGGCAACAACAACCAGCGTGACCATCGGCACTTCTGCAAACAGTGCCAACTTCTGGTACGAGGACACAAAAGCGGGCAGCCCGGTAATTACTGCGGCGGCGACAGGAGGGGTGACGGGCAGCCCAACGCAGACTGAGACCGTAAATGCGGCAGGGGTGAGTGCTTCAACATCGACTGTAAATTCCAGTCCGGCCTCGGTAATAGCAGACGGTTCGACGACCTCGACGATCACCGTCACTCTATTGGATGCGAACAGCAACCCAGTGACTGGCAAGACAGTAACGCTGGCCCAAGGTGCCGGCAACTCGACGATCTCGGCTGCCAGCGGCCCGTCCAATTCAAACGGTGTGGTCACCTTTACCGTCACGGACGCGAAGGCCCAAGCTGTCACGTACACAGCCACAGACTCGACCGACACCGTCACCATTACCAATACTGCCATCGTGACGTTCACAGCCAGCAAACTGGCGTTTACGACCGCGCCGTTTAACGTCAGCGCGGGTGTTTGCACTGCCTCGGCCGCGACGGTGCAGACACAAGACGGGAACGGCACTGCCGTGAATCCGCCAAGCTCGGTGACGGTGACTCTGGGCAGCAGCTCTACGGGAACCTACGTGTTCTATAGCAATAGCGATTGCAACCCGGGACATCAAACAACCACCTTGACCATCAACACTAGCGCAAACAGTGCCAACTTCTGGTACAAGGACACGAAAGCGGGCAACCCGGTGATTACGGCAACGGCAACTGGAGGCCTGGCTGGTACCGCGCAGACTGAGACGGTGGTCGCTGCCACACCTACGGCGAGCAATTCGACAGTGGCAGCCAGCCTAACCTCCTTGCCAGCCGACGGCGCGACAACGTCGACGATTACCGTCACTCTGAACGACACGTACAACAACCCTGTGAGCGGCAAGACCGTCACGCTGACGGCGGGGAGCGGCAGCTCGACGATTACCACCGTAAACGGGTCGACGAATGCCAGCGGGCAGGCCACCTTTTCAGTGAAGGATTCCACGGCCCAGGCGGTCACTTATACGGCGAAGGACACGACCGAGAATGTCACGGTGTCCCAGACCGCAACGGTGACGTTCACGGCTAGCAAGTTAGCATTTTCTACATCGACGTTTACGGTCACGGCAAACACCTGCTCGCCAGTGATCACGGTACAGACGCAAGATGGCTCTGGCAACCCGACTAACCCACCCAGCACCGTCACAATCGCACTGTCCAGCACCAGCACTTCTGGTACCGGTACGTTCTACAGCGGCAGCAGTTGCTCCGGCGTGATAACGAGCAGGACCATCACTTCTTCGGCCAACTCGGTGAGTTTCTACTACAAAAATACTGGAACGGGCCAAGAGACGATCACGGCAGCGGCGACCGGAGGCGTGACAAGCACTCCCACCCAGCTCGAGCCCTAAGAGCAGATGGGCTTCTGGCGAGGCTGGTAACTCATCATCGCTGCGTCGAGGTCAGCCGCAATTCGGGCCTAAGGCAGTGTCAGCCTTGCGTTCATCGCGAAATCGATAAGAGGCGTTGTCTTGGAATGGTCAGGTCGTGATCCTCCGCCCAGGCTGCTGAAAAAGCATTTCCTCTGTCATTGAATTCGTTACTCAGACTTCCAGGACATGATGGATCGCCCAGGATGTTGTGGAGCACGAAGTCGTGACCACAAGTCTGATCGCGTTCCGCCATCCACTCGATGTGGAACCTTTTGGTTTTATCTGCAAAATGAGCCCAGCGTTCGCGATTGGTCTTGTTAGGTAAACGGATCAAGAACCTCTGCTGTCGAACATCAACATCCGAAAGGCGCAGGTTGCAGATTTCGCCGATCCGCAACCCGGATTCTTCGCCTACTGCCGCGGCAAAACGGGTGCGAGCATTGCCCCGCTCCGCGAGGATGCTCCACATCAAGCTCACTTCATCGGCTTCGAGCGGACGTGGCAACCAGTGTTTTGCAGGGGCACTATGAATCAGACCGACTACGGGGTTGGTAGCTTTGCGGCGCCCTTCGGAGATTTGCCATTTGAAGAAAGTCGAGATGGTTCCGACCGAATAGACCAAGACGAGCCGCTGCGAGTCTCTGCCCCAAGCCAGGTATGCAGTGATCGTCCGAGGAAGAACTCGAACAACATGCGCTCCTCAGGGAGCGCAGCCGCGAACAGCGCCTGAAGTTGATCCGAATCGTAAGCATCCGGCACCTTCTCGTCGTACTGTGGCTTGTCATGCCGGGCGAGGAGACCGATGATCTTGTGCGACCGCAGCAGGGTCGTGATTCGTGCAATCTGGTTGTAGATGGTGCGTGGGTGCAGGCCCTGTTCCTGCAGAACGGACATGGAGCGAATTTCGCGGGCTTTATCTTGCAGATTCTCCAGATAAAAAAACTGTCACACAAGGTGCAACATGGAGTCCTGCTTATTGATTATAAACGGCTTATAGACTCTGGCGGAGAGAGGGGGATTCGAACCCCCGATAGAGCTTTTGACCCTATAACGGTTTAGCAAACCGCCGCCTTCAGCCGCTCGGCCATCTCTCCGTGTCTGTGCCGGATTATACCGGAAGCGTGGCTCCACCGTCCCACAGCGCCCCAAAATCCCCACCCTCAGGGCACCAACCTCACGCACCCGCACTTGTCCAGCGGTGTCAGCAGCCAGCCAGGTTCACGGTTCACTTCCCGGCAATCTCCGGCGGAGCAGTCCCGCTTCGCATAGCGTGTCAAAGAGCGCGCCGCAACCGCGTTGCCCGCGATCGCAGCAGCAGCAGGTATGCAGCCAGCTTTCTGAGAAAAAATCTGCAGCTCATTCCTGTGCGAAACCGGCCTGTCGAGCCGAGCAATTCAGGCGCGAAATACACCGCAAAACGTGTCTCGCTTTCTGTTTGAGTGAACTGCGTTCCCACCCGCGCCAGTCGCGGCGTCGGCCCACCTTGAAAAAACTTGGTTCAAGGGTCATTTTTTTCTTTCTGCACGAGGCAAAAGTTGTTAGATTCACAATCATGTATTTCGCCCTTAAACCGGCCCGGCGGAAGATGCGCTTTCTGCCCTTGATCGCGGCCACTTACTTCATGGTTTCGGGCGGTCCCTACGGCATTGAAGACATTCTCGGCGGCGCTGGCTTTGTCAGGGCAATTGTGATTTTGCTGTTGTTGCCAATTCTCTGGAGCCTGCCCACCGCGCTGATGATTGGTGAACTGGCCAGCACTCTGCCCGTTGAGGGCGGCTTTTACATGTGGGTGCGCCGCGCGCTGGGCCCCTTCTGGGGCTACCAGGAGGGTTGGCTCTCGCTCTCGGCCAGCATCTTCGATATGGCCATCTATCCGGCCATCTTCGTTCTTTACCTGGGCAAATTCAACCCGGCACTGACGGCCGGCTGGCAGGGATACGCATGGTCCCTCGCCGTGGTGGTACTTTGTTGTCTCTGGAACCTCCGTGGCGCGCCGGCTGTGGGCGAGGGCTCGGTGGGAATGTTCACCCTCTTGCTCGCGCCGTTCGCCGTTTTCGTAGTCCTCTGCCTTTGGCGCGGAATCTCGCTCCATCCCAGTGTGCAGTGGGGCCAGGCCGGCTCCGAGACTGCGCTTTCCACTGCGGTTCTGGTTGCCATGTGGAATTACATGGGCTGGGACAATGCTTCCACCGTGGCTCAGGAGGTTGAGAACCCGCAGCGCAACTATCCCCGCGCCATGGTTTCCGCAGCCCTTCTGGTGGCCGTCACCTATATTCTCCCGCTGGCGGCCCTTGCGTTGTCCGGCCTGTCTGTCCAAAGCTTCTCCACCGGCGATTGGATGACCGCGGCCAACACCATTGGTGGTCCGTTGCTGGGTTTGGCGGTGGTAGCCGGTGGCGCCATCTGCGGCGTCGGCATGTTCAACGCGCTCATGATGAGTTACACCCGCCTGCCCATGGCCATGGCCGAGGACGGCATGTTGCCGCGCGTGGTTGCCCGGCGTAACAGCCGCGGAGTGCCATGGGTCAGCGTGCTGCTCTGTGGCCTCGCCTGGGCCTTGGCGCTTAAGCTGCCATTCGAACGGCTCATCTCCATCGACCTGATTCTCTATGGTTCCAGCCTGATTCTTGAGTTTGTCGCCCTGGTCGTATTGCGCATCCGCGAGCCGCAGCTCCACAGGCCCTTTAAGGCGGGCAATCTGGCTTTTGCGTGTTCCCTCGGCGTCGGCCCTGCGGTCCTCATTGGCTATGCGCTTTACGCCTCGCGCGCTGAAAGACTCATGGGCACCACTTCAGCCCTGCTCTTCTCCGTCGTTGTCGCGCTTCTGGGTCCGGTGTTCTACTGGCTCACCGCGGCGCCCATGGCGCGTCGCCGTCTCGCCGCCGCTTCTGCTGCCGACTAGCCCATTTTCAATTCCGGCGTTCACACAACCGTGGGTGCCCCAGGTCCGGATTTTCGGACCTGGGAAGCCTCAATACTGAACCGCGGCAGTCAATCTATTTTGCCGCCTTCAGCTTCCCCGCACCCTGTTTGGTCTTATTGTCGTCAAACTGCTTGGCGGCCAGGATCACCCGATCCCGGGCATAGGCCGCGTCGTGCCATCCCTTGATCTCCACCCGCTTGCCTTCCAGGTCCTTATAGATTGAGAAGAAGTGCGTAATCTCCTTCAGCATGTGCGGATAGATATCCGTATAGTTCCACACGTTGCTGAAGCGCGGATTGTTCTTCCCCACCGCCAGCACTTTTTCATCCAGCGTGCCCTGGTCCAGCATCTCCAGCAGGCCGATGGGGCGCACTTCCTGCACGCAGCCCGGGAAACTGGGGCTGGGAACCAGCACCAAAACGTCCAGCGGGTCGCCGTCGTCGCTCAGCGTAGACGGAATAAAGCCGTAGTCTCCGGGGTAGTGCACCGGCGAGTGAAGGTTCCGGTCCAGCTTGAAGACGTGCAGTTGCTTGTCGTATTCAAACTTCTGCGTCCCGTCCTTGGGAATCTCGATCACTGACCGAAACACCTCGGGCGACCGGTCGCCAATCGGCAATTCCAGATAATTAACCATCTCTTTCGTTTCTCCTTACGCAGTGGGGAGGTGGTCCGGCACAAAATCTCTTTCCGGATAAAAGGGAAGTCACCGGCCATCTGCCGGAGTGTGGGTCTGCGCACACTTCTGGGCGTAACCACCCCGGCAGCATGAGCAGGTCCCTATATAATCAGGGATAATGAAGGCGAATGTCTATGTCACGTTGAAGACGTCGGTCCTCGATCCGCAGGGCCAGACCATCCAGAATGCCCTCCACAAGATCGGGTTTGCAGACGTCACCGCCGTGCGCCAGGGCAAGTATTTCGCCCTTTCGCTCGCCGACGGCCTGTCTCCTGAGGCCGCGCGCGCCCAGGTCGAGCGCATCGCCCGCGAAGTCCTCACCAACCCCGTAATCGAAGAGTTCACCTACCGCATTGAGGAATAGCCCCGCCGGCCAATGGGTCACCTTGATGCCCGCAGGCTTCAGCCTGAACAGAGGCTGATGAGAGAGTCCTCGTTTTAAAAAGGGTATCGGCTTTAGCGTTGAAGGGCGTGTGCTTTAGCGTTGAAGGGTGCGGGCTTTAGGTGAAGGGCACGGGCTTTAGCCCGTACGAAAGTGCCACCAAACCAAGCGGGCTTTAGCCCCTGAGGCCTGCTTTTCGGGCTCCTCACTCCAACTCAGCCCTTCTTCAGTGCCACAAGAGTCGCAAATTTCGTCGGGCTTAATAGGCAACACAAGGGCACTTTGCGTCAGGGCACGAGTTTACTCGTGGCGCAAATGCAGCCAAACCAACGAGGGCTTCAGCCCCTGTTGGTCGCTCGCACCGCCGCTGGCTTGGAATCTCGATTTTTTCCGCAGCCTGTTCAGCCCCTGCATAATTCCCGCAAAATCGAACGGCCTTCACAGCTTGCGGAGAAACGCATTCCGGAGGGAGGCGGGGGTTTTCAACCCCCGCACAAAGCCGCCAGAATAAGCGCGAACTTCAGCCCCGGAGAAACCGCATGTGACTCAAGCCGCCAATTCCAATTGAGAAGGACCCGAGTCCAATGACTTCCGAGAAGCCGACTTGAACTCGAACTGTTGCGCGCGGGCGCTCCAGATACAGCACTAAGACTTTCCATTACTAAATCTGTTCTATCGAGGTGTGGGCCACAATGAATGTCACTTTCGCACAGGCTGCGATGATGTATATCCTTACCTATGGCAGAAGGCACGTTGGACGGAAGGAATCGGGTTCCCTCTGCGACCGGACCGGCTGGCCCGATCCCGCATGCGAACTACTGCACTCATCAGTGCTACGCGAAAGGAAAGCGTGAGCTGTCGAGGTCTTGTAAATGCAAGGGGTGTAACGGCGCCGCGCATGGGCGCAAGAGAAAATATGCGTTTGACCACGGCTATCTCAAGTCCTCACCGCCTGGTTCACGCAGACCACCATCAGGCCAAGAGCCGCTTTTCCCTGAAGAAAGTCCTGCTCCAGTTGACGTCAACGATCAACCCTGATCAGATGGGCCTTATTGCCCGTTGGGTGCGGCGCGGCGATGATACCTTGCCGCTGGCATAGAAGGGCATAGAATTTGCGTTGTTTCGTCGCTACCTGATGCGAGTCCTTTGTTGCAGGCGTGGGGTGCCTTACGTGAGGTGTCCGCTGAGCAGGTATCGTGCTAACCTCAATCTTCCCCCAAGGTCCGTTTGGAGTGTTGAGTGAGTTCTGAAGAGACACGGCGAATTGCCGAGCTACTTTCAAACGAAGGCGACGCGTTGCGATTACTAGAAGGCGCTGTTCATCAGGAATTCTGGACATCACAACCCGGACAGTTGTCCGATTTCCAACTCAGCAAGCTGATTGGCGAAACCGGTGAGATCGATGGCCCGGAACTGTACAGGTCTTTCGAAGCCATGTTTCGAAGGCTGTATGAATACACAGAATCGCCCATAGAACGAACTCTCTTCGGAGCTCTCTGTGTTCGGTTGTGTTTCGGCTCGCGTCGCTACGATGTCTTCGTACACAAGCCGACATCCGATTTAGAAAAATACATCAACGATCTCACGGGGTACGTGGACAACTTCACGTCTGCGTGGGCCTGTGACGCCTTTACCCGAGGCCAGGAATACCCTGATGAGGACGACATGTATCTAGGGGGCGCGTTCCGTTGGGGTGACCCGTTCCTGAACGACATTGTCTGGGAAGCAAACAAAGAGTACATAGATTTTGTTAACGCCGTGCACTTAGTTCCGCAAGCGGTTCTTACGCTCTCCGGAAGGACGATCAGACCAGATCTTGCCATGTGGTTTCCTGCAGATGACAGTGTGCGCTTGCTGATCGAATGCGATGGATACCAATTCCATTCGGGCAGAGACAAATTCAAGTCCGACCGGGCTCGAGACCGGGAGCTACTGGAGCTTGGGTATAGGGTCCTGCGGTACTCGGGTTCTGAAATCATGGAGGATCCCGTCACCCTAGCCAAGAGCGTCACGGATCTCTTGCGTACTTTGTCCATACCTGTACGCCCAAATCTCTATCGCCGAATGGTGAGCCAGATGAATCTCCTCCGGTCTCATTCGGCGGGACTCGTTGGTCTGCCGGAAGACTTCCGCGAGATCGCCGAGCTTAGCCGCGCTGTTGCCGAAATCTGCGACGGGATCTCCGTTTCCCAGAAAGTTGTGGAAATAGGTAGCGCCAGACGGGACCAGACCTCTGAGGAGGTCCGGCCGCGACTGGTTTTGGCTTTGGAGAGGCTGGACGATGATCGGCTCCGTGAACTCCTGGGAGCAGTGCTCTTCGGCCGTGACTATGATCCCGCACATGCCACGGCCCCTATGCAGTTTCTTGAGAGCATTCGGCATGCTCGACGCCACCCTCGTGACTTCTGCATTTTGAACCTCACGAGGAGACCCATAGCTCAGTGCTTGGACAAGGCCGCGCATTATCTTTCACAGTCTCGATCTGCGGCTATTGGCTAGGTTGAGGAGTCTGCCCGGGGAGTGCTCTCAATCGTTGATAACAGGGCAAAGCGCTTATTGAACTCCTGATTAGGAGGCCGGGTGCCCCATTCCTTTCAACAGTCTCATCGTGGAAGGGGAAGGTGGCCACGTCCGCTCACCGGCCGCCTCAATCCTTTTGCAGAAAATAACCCGCTCCGGCTGCACAATCGAAATGAGGGAATGAGCGGTCAGGGATGTGAACGGTCCGTACCCCCCGGAAGGGTACCCACCCCCTCCCCCTCCAAAACCCGCCCCCGGAAGGGTCAATTCCAACATAACATGAATGTAATGAACAATATAGAAATTTGCCCCATGTACTCATCGGTAAACAAAACTACCCGATTTTCCCCTGTTTTTGGCCCCAAAGTGCCTTGGAATCTCAGAAAACGGCCCGGCCGAAGCCAATTCCGGACGCCCAGGTCCGGATCTTCGGACCTCAAATCCCGCGCCCCGTCACCTTCTATCGCCCGGTCGTCGCATAAAATCGCTTCATGTGTGGAATTGTCGGGTACGTCGGACCCAAGAAGGTCGTTCCAGTCATCATCGAGGGGCTCAGGCGCCTCGAATACCGCGGCTACGACTCGGCAGGCATCGCTGTGGGCAGTCCATCCAGCTCCACGCTGGACGTTCGCCGCGCTTCAGGCAAGCTGCATAACCTTGAAGAGGTCCTCGCCCAACACCCGCTCGAAGGCACATTCGGCATCGGCCACACCCGCTGGGCCACCCACGGCCGCCCCACCGAAGAGAACGCCCATCCTCACCGCGACTGCACCGGTCGCATCGTCGTGGTCCACAATGGCATCGTCGAAAATTACCTCGACCTGAAGCGTGAACTCACCGCTCAGGGTCACAAGTTCGTCACCGAAACCGACACCGAAATCATCGCCCATTTGATTGAGCAGGTACAGGCGGACGCCGAGGCTGCCGGCGCGCCTATTCAGCTCGAGGTGGCCGTCCGCCGCGCCGTCAAGCGGCTCACAGGGGCCTTCGCCCTCGGTGTCCTGTCCGCCTCGGAGCCCGATAAGATCGTCGCCGCCCGCCTTGGTCCGCCCGTAGTCATCGGCGTCGGCGAGGGCGAGTCTTTTGTCGCCTCCGACGTTCCCGGCATCCTCCACCACACCCGGGACATCTACTTCCTCGCCGATGGCGACATGGCCATCCTCACTTTGGCCGGCGTTGCCCTCACCGACTTCGACGGCAACCCCATCCAGCGCGCCATCACCCACATTCAGTGGGACCCCATCCAGGCGGAAAAGGGCGGCTACAAGCACTTCATGCTCAAGGAAATCTGGGAGCAGCCCCGCGCCATTCGCGACACCACCCTGGGCCGCGTCTCGCTGGACTCGGGCAAAGTTTTCCTCGGTGAGATGAAGATCGACGACGAAGAACTGGCTACCGCTTCCAGCATCAACATTGCCGCTTGTGGCACTAGTTGGCATGCCGCGCTCAGCGGCAAGTACATGATCGAGCGTCTCGCGCGTCTGCCCGTGGATGTGGACTACGCCAGCGAATACCGCTATCGCAATCCCATTCCCGATCGCAACGCGCTCGGCCTGCTCATCACCCAGTCCGGCGAAACCGCAGACACCCTGGCCGCGCAGCGGGAGATGATCTCGCTGGGCTCAAAGACCGTCGCCATCTGCAACGTAGTCGATGCCATGGTGGCTCGCGAAGCGCACGGTGCCATCTACACCCACGCCGGCCCTGAGATCGGCGTCGCTTCCACCAAGGCCTTCACTGCGCAACTCACCGCACTATTCCTGCTGGCGCTCAAGCTGGGCCAGTTGCGCGGCAGGCTCGACCCGGCCCGGTCGGTCGCACTGATTGAAGAGCTGAGCCGCGTCCCCGCCAAGATTGAAGAGGTGCTTCGCTCCCGATCTGCCCAGTGCGAGCAGTTGGCTAAGGACTTCTCCACCGCGCGCGACTTCCTCTACCTGGGCCGCGGCATCCACTTCCCGATTGCCCTCGAAGGAGCACTCAAGCTCAAGGAGATCTCCTACATCCACGCCGAGGGTTACCCCGCCGGGGAGATGAAACACGGCCCCAACGCCCTCATCGACGAGACTTTGCCCGTAGTGGTACTGGCCACCTGCGACCAATCCGACCCCGCGTCTAAGCTGCGTTATGAAAAAACGCTCTCCAACATTCAGGAAGTCACCGCCCGCTCCGGTCGCGTAATCGCCGTGGCCACTGAGGGGGATACCACTCTTGGCAACCTCGTCGAGCACGTCATCCACATTCCTCCGGCCATTGAGATGCTCTCTCCGCTTATCGAGATTGTTCCCCTGCAGTTGCTTGCGTATTACATCGCCGTTCGTCGTGGCTGCGACGTCGACCAGCCCAGGAATCTGGCCAAATCCGTCACGGTGGAGTAGCCTGTTCGCACCGTCGCCCGACGGCTCCAACCTCCCCAGGAGCAGAACACCATGCCCCCACTCTCCGAACCTGATGTTGTCTCACGCCTCACCGCTCTTCCCGCCTGGCAAGTCACGGATGGCGAATTGACGCGGACCTTTGTTTTCAAGGACTTTCTCGCCTCACTCGCTTTTGTGAACCAGGTCGCCGGCTTGGCCGAAAAAGCCGGCCATCATCCCGACATCGACATTCGCTACAACAAGGTCCGCCTTGGCCTCGTCACTCACAGTGCTGGCGGCCTCACCGCCAAGGACTTCGATCTTGCTGCTGCCGTCGACAAGCTGATTTGAGCGCATTCCGCCCAGCCTCTGCAGATCATTCCCGCGGAACTCCGTTCTGCCAGCTCCGCGGATTGACCTGCACCTTTTCCGTCGATATAGTAGTCAACATGAGCTCGTGCTCCACTCCGGCTACTTGTTGCGCGTGTTGTTGCGTGACGCGCCGGACTGTGGGGTAAACCAGCTTTAGACTCAGATCGACTTCCCCCTAAGCCCGCGCTGCAGATTCTCTGCTGCCGCGGGTTTTCTATTTTCTGCGCAAATGAACGGAGTGATCGGATGAAGGCTCTCGACCGCCTCAACCACATCCAGCTTCTCGAGGCTGAAAGCATTCACGTCATTCGTGAAGTAGCGTCGGAGTTCCAACGGCCGGTGATGCTTTATTCCATCGGCAAGGACTCATCGGTCATGCTGCGTCTTGCGCAGAAGGCCTTTCATCCGGCTCCCATTTCGTTTCCGCTGTTGCATGTAGACACGGGCTACAAGTTTCGCGAGATGTTGGAATTTCGTGACCGCTACACCGCCGAGTTGGGAGTCAAGCTAATCGTGTGGCGCAACGAGGAAGCGCTGGCCAACGGTGCTAATCCCGTCCAACTCGGAACGCAGCGTTGTTGCGGGCTGCTTAAGACACAGGCCCTGCTCGACGCGTTACGCGCGCACGGCTTTGACGCTGCTTTTGGAGGCGCGCGCCGCGATGAGGAGAAGTCGCGCGCCAAGGAGCGCATCTTCTCCTTTCGCGATAGTGCCGGGCAGTGGGATCCAAAGAACCAGCGTCCGGAATTGTGGAGCCTTTTCAATGGCCGCATCGGCCCAGGCGAGAGCATTCGCGTATTTCCGCTCTCCAACTGGACGGAGCTCGATATCTGGCACTACATCCATCTCGAGAAGATTCCCATCGTGCCGCTCTATCTTGCCAAGGAACGCCGCATGCTGGTGCGTGCCGACAGCCTCATCCCCGTGGAGCAGTCGTTTGTGAAGGGATTGCCCGGCGAAGAGCAATGGGTCAAGTGCCGCCTGCGCTCCCTGGGATGCAGTCCATGCACCGGCGCGATTCGCTCCGAGGCCGATACCGTTCCCAAGATCATCGCGGAACTGATGGCCGTGCGTAACTCAGAGCGCGCCAACCGCGTCATCGACCATGATCAGGATGGCTCCATGGAACTCAAGAAGCGCGAGGGCTACTTCTGATGATCTTTGCGGGTGAACCCATCGCAACCGCCACCATTGACGCGTCCCCGGACGACGCGGATATACGCATCGAACAGCAACTTGAAGCCGAGCGCGCCAAGGATCTGCTCCGCTTCAGCACTGCGGGCAGTGTGGATGACGGCAAATCGACCTTGATCGGCCGTCTTCTTTACGACTCGCAAAATGTCTATGAAGATCACGTCCGCGCCGTCACCCACAACGCCGCCATCGACTTCGCACAGCTCACAGACGGCCTGCGCGCCGAACGTGAGCAGGGCATCACCATCGATGTCGCTTATCGCTATTTCTCCACCGCCAAACGCAAGTTCATCATTGCCGACACTCCAGGTCACGAGCAGTACACGCGCAACATGGCCACCGGCGCATCCACAGCCGATGTGGCCATCGTGCTGGTTGACGCGCGCAAGGGAATCCTGGACCAGACCCGCCGTCACGCTTGCATCGCCGCGCTGCTCGGAATCCCCACGGTCATTGCAGCGATCAACAAGATGGATCTCGTGGATTTCTCAGCGGAAGTTTTCGAGCGCCATCGCCGTGACCTGCTTGCCCTTGCCCAGCTTCTTGAGATTCCCGAGATGATCGTGGTTCCTGTCAGCGCGCTCGATGGCGACAACGTCGTTCACCGTAGCCTGCGCATGCCCTGGTATACCGGTCCCAGCCTCCTCGAGTTGCTTGAGACCGTGCCCCTCGCCATCGAGCGCTCGCTCGACGCCTTCCGTTTCCCGGTGCAGCGCGCCATTCGTCCTCATCAGGACTTTCGCGGTTTTGCCGGACAGATCGCTGCCGGTACCGTCCGCCCCGGTGATGAAGTTATTGCACTACCCTCTGGCAGTCGGACCCGCGTGCGCTCAATCGCCACTTGGGACGGCGACCTCGAAGCCGCCAAAGCGCCTCAGTCTGTCGTACTTACGCTTGAGGACGAAACCGACCTCAGCCGCGGCGATATGATCGCGGCGGTCGCCGCGCCGCCGCACAGAACGCGGCACTTTGAAGCAACCGTGGTCTGGATGCACAGCAATCCACTGCGTGCAGGTGCAACTTTCCTGCTCAAGCACTCCACCCAAACGGTCCGTGCCCACGTTGTGCAGATTCGCTCGCGCATTGATGTCGAACATCTCGACCAGCGCGCTACTGACCAACTCGCACTTAACGACATCGGTGAAGTGGTTATCGAAACCAGCCGCGCCCTGCTCGCCGATCTCTATCGCGAAAATCGTGCCACCGGCAGCTTCATTCTCATCGACCCCGCCGACAACGCGACCGCCGGCGCCGGCATGATCCGCAGCATCTCCGATGTGGACGAATCTGCACCCACTATCAATCGCGCAACCCGCGGATTGCTTGTCGTAGGCAATCGCTCGCAGTTAGCTTCTCAAATCGAGAAGGAACTTCTCGAAGCGGGGGCTCTTGTCCTGCGCACGCGTGTTCCAGTCTCGGCCTCGCTTGTCACCATCGCTCGCCTCGGCGCCGTTGTGCTGGTCGAGAGCGACGACAATGGTCCGCTGACTCTCGCTCGAGTAGACGTGCTGAACGCAAAGCCGCTTGAACTGGCCCCTGCTTTCGAGTCTGTCGATCCCGATCAGATACTCAGTAAACTGCAATGCCTCGAATCGATTTCGACTGGAGAAAATGAGAATGACAACGGCCTCGGTATCTAACGCACTTACCCTTGGAGCCATCGGATTTCTCCGTGATCGTCTGGCCGGGTCGCAGCATGCCTGCGTCACCAGCAGCTTTCAGGCCGAGGACGTGGTTGTTCTTCACATGCTGCGCGAAATCCTTCCCGAGATCCCCGTCATATTTCTTGAAACGGGCTATCACTTCCCTGAGACCCTTGCCTACCGCGATCGCATTGCCTCGGAATGGAATCTGAATCTGGTCAATGTCCAGGCCGAACGTACCGTGGCCCAGCAGGAAGCCGAGTTCGGCATTCTTAATCAAACTGCTCCCGACCGCTGCTGCGCCTTGCGCAAGGTCGAGCCGCTTTTTCGCGCTCTCGCGGACTACCGAGTGTGGGTCACAGGACTTCGACGCCAGCAGTCAAAGTCGCGCGCCAATCTCCAGCCGGAGGAGACCTTTACCCTTCCCACCGGCCATACTCTTGCCAAGCTCAGTCCGCTTGCCGACTGGACCACGCGCGATGTGTGGCAGTATGCCGGGGCGAACCACATTCCGCTGTTGTCGCTCTATGAGTTGGGCTACAGCAGCATCGGGTGTGCGCCATGTACCAGCCTGCCCATTGACCCCAACGATCCGCGATCAGGACGTTGGTCCGGCCAGAAACTGGAATGCGGTATTCACGTGCAAGGTTCGTAGTTGCGGAGAACGTGATGGAATTTCTACTGGGCTTCTTGATTGCTGCACTGATTGCGATGACCGGCGTCGGTGCGGGCACTATCACTGCGCCGTTGCTGATCCTCTTCCTCAATGTCCCGGTCGGCGTCGCCGTAGGCACAGCCCTCGCTTATTCGGCTGCGGTCAAACTTGTCGTTGTTCCGGTTCAGATTTGGCGCCGCTTGGTGTCGTGGCGCATTCTCGGTGTCATGCTGCTCACCGGCGTGCCCGGCGTGGTGCTGGGCACTTTGGTTTTTCGGCGCGTGGTCGGCGCTCAATCCAACAATGTCTGGCTTTACCTGGCGCTCGGTATCATGATCGCGGCCTCATCCGGATGGCACGTCTACCGCCATTTTCGCCCCGTCCGTATCAGCGGTGACCGCCCCTATCGTCCCCGCTGGCTGGCAGCCGCCATGTTGCCGGTAGGCGCGGAGGTGGGCTTCTCGTCGTCCGGGGCTGGGGCGCTCGGAACTCTCGCTCTGCTCGGATTCACCTCGCTTGAAGTTCAGCAGATTGTTGGCACAGACCTAGCCTTCGGTTTGTGCCTCTCTTTGATCGGGGGAGGGTTGCACCTAAGTCAAGGTGGATTCGATCCAGTCGTGCTGAGCAAGCTCATAACAGGCGGTATTCTTGGAGCCCTGGCCGGCACAGGTCTGGCTCCCAGAGTCCCGGCTCGTGCCATGCGTCTGGCGCTCTCCCTGTGGCTATTTGCTTTGGGACTGCAACTCTGCTGGCAGGCCTTGCCCTCCCTCGCAAAGTTAGAGACTGTCGTGCTTGCTTTTGCCAGACAGTAACTCCCATAACTCACCTGCACGTGCAAGATAAGTTATTTACAAAGAGATAACCTGGTAACCTGTCTCAACCATCCGCTAAGGAAGGGTCTCTAGCTTCTTCAAAAATTGTCTTGACTCACTTTGGGGATTGCGCCTAATCTGAGCGCCTCGTTCGGAGTGCGTGTTTTCTCCGGGCTTTCGGGAACCCGCTTCCCCACCACGTTTCGCGGGTTCTTCAAATTGCAGGAATCCTGCTAAGTCGCCATCGCCTATCCAGGCGGGAGGATAACCATGTCCACTTACACCTACCCCGGTGTCTACATCCAGGAACTGCCTAGCCCTGTCCATCCCATCACTGGCGTGGCCACATCGATTGCTGCATTCGTCGGATACACTGCGCGAGGTGTCGACAATCGCGCCCAGGTCATCTATAGCTTTTCTGATTTTGAGCGGCTCTATGGCGGGCTGGCTTCCAACAGCGAGGTCAGCTATGCCGTGCAGCAGTTCTTCCAGAATGGCGGTTCGCAGGCTTACGTGGTGCGCACGCCAATGCACTATCCGGCCAGCCCAACACCCGTGATTTATGCCGAGGTTGAGATTGCCAAGTCTGGAACCAACGGCATCACTTTCACCGCGCTCAGCAGCGGACAGTGGGCCAACGGACAGCTTCTGGTCGATATCGATGTGCAGGGACTGGACCTGACGACCACCACCGGAGATCCTCTGTCTTTCAACCTGACTGTTACCGATCTGCTGGATGGGACCACAGAGTACTTCCCTGAAGTAACGTTGAACTCGGCCCTGCAAAACTACTTCGTCGCCGTGGTCAACGATCCAGACAACGGCTCTCAGCTCGTCAACGTAGCCGCCAATCTCCCCACTACGCCGACCGCTCTTGAAGTCACCGGCGTTCTGGGCACGCCTCTCACCATCTCTGCGGTAAACACGGCACTTGGCGGCGGAACTGCCGTGGCCAACGCAGACTGCAGCCTCACCTTGACGCTACCCAATGGCCCGGTGACGCCGCCGACCATCAAGGTCATTGGCAGCGGCATCACCATTGCCCAAACGGTTTCCGGACTGGCCTCGCAGCTGCAACAGGCGCTCAACAACTGGCTCATGGTCAATGTTCCGGGCGCATCAGTTACCTGCGTAGCCGCGCCCAGTGGCACTGGCACGGGGATTCGCGTGAACGCTCTGCTGCCCAATCAACCGGACGCCATGATCTCCTTCGGCTCGCCGGCAACGGGCAACGACGCGTCAAAAGCGTTGGGCTTGAATCCCACCGAATTCAGCAACGTGGCCCATTATGCGCTCGGCACAACCACGACCAACGCTGGACTGGGCCTCGCTTCCACGCCCGCCACAAAGCCCTCCGGCCTTCCCCTGAACGATGAACTCATCGGTGATCCATCAGCCTTCTCCGGCATCTATGCACTGACAAAGGTGGACCTGTTCAACCTGCTCAGCATCCCCGAAGCGGCGCGCGCTCTTCCCGGCAATCCCAACTCGCCCGATCCCAACATCAACGCCACTGAAATCTATTCCGCGGCCATCGCGCTGTGCGATCAACGTCGGGCCATGTTGCTCATCGATCCACCGCCCAATGTAAACACAGTGGCCGCTGCGGTGGATTGGAAGACCAATACGCTGGGTGTGGTCGATGCCAACGGCGCGGCCTTCTTCCCCCGCCTGCGCCTGGCCGATGCGCTCAATAACGGTCAGTTGCGCACCTTTGCGCCTTCAGGAGTGGTCGCGGGAGTGTATGCCAACACCGACGCTACACGCGGTGTGTGGAAGGCGCCTGCCGGCATCGGCGCCACTTTGAACGGAGTGCAGAACATGACTTACCAGCTCAGCGATCAGGAGAATGGCGCGCTCAATCCGCTGGGGCTTAACTGCTTCCGCACTTTCCCGTTGTATGGCCCCGTGTTGTGGGGCGCGCGCACCCTGGTGGGCGCGGACGCCATGGCTAACCAGTGGAAGTATGTGCCCGTGCGGCGCGTTGCGCTCTTCCTTGAAGAGAGCCTCTATCGAGGCACCAAGTGGGTAGTCTTTGAGCCCAACGATGAGCCGCTTTGGGCGGCCATTCGGCTCAACGTCGGATCGTTCATGGACTCCCTCTTCAAGAAGGGGTTCTTCCAAGGCATCACTGCCGACCAGGCCTATTTTGTGAAGTGCGACGACGAGACCACCACACAAGCGGACATCGACCTGGGCATCGTGAACATCCTGGTCGGATTTGCGCCGCTCAAGCCTGCGGAGTTCGTGGTTATTCAAATTGAACAGTTGACCGGACAGGCTGGCTCGTAACCCGCATGCGGCCGTCGCGCTGGCGCGGCCCTTGCGCATGAATAACGAAATCGGAGAGACGAGGGAGGAATCATGGCGGAGTTTGTCGTCAACGCGCAACGCTTCGATCCGTACAAGAATTTCAAATTCAGGCTGAAATGGGATGGGCAATATGTCGCCGGTCTCAGCAAATGCTCGGCCCTCAAGCGCACCACTGAAGTGGTCAAGCACCGCGAAGGGGGCGATCCCAGCACCAGCCGCAAGTCGCCGGGGCGTAGCGAGTTTGGGCCCATCACGCTCGAACGCGGCGTCACCCACGATCTGGCCTTCGAGGCCTGGGCGGCCAAGGTGTGGCAGATTGGCGCGGGACTTGGCGCGGAGGTTTCCTTGGCCGACTTTCGCAAAGATGTGATCTTGGATTTCTACAACGAAGCCGGGCAACTTGCCATCAGTTACAAGATCTATCGCGCATGGGTCTCTGAATATCAGGCCATGCCCGACTTGGACGCTAACGCCAACGCGGTCGCTATCCAGCACATCATCCTTGAGAACGAAGGCTGGGAGCGCGACACGTCGGTGACTGAGCCGACCGAGCCAAGCTTCACATCGACACGGGCATAGCCGAATCCGGCCCCGTCTCCCGGCCACCAAACTCATTGATGCCGGCGAGGAACTCAGCGAACTTTTCTCTAGCCCGAAGACCTCGGGAATGAAAGAGCATGCCGTGCTTTCGTTGTTGCAGCGATCAGCCATGGTGAAGAAGGCTTTCGAAAAGTAGGCGTGACGTTTGGCAAAGACGGAGTACAAACCGATGTACGCACTCGAAGGCGAGCGGATGTTGACGGCGTGGGAACGGGGCCGCGAACAGCGGGAGCCCTGGCGCGCGCTCGCCTTGCTGCAGGTTGCGCTGCCGGAATGGGACGTTGGCGCTCTTGCTGCTTTGCCGCTTGCGGAACGGAATGCGCTGCTGTTGCGGCTGCGCGCCATCACCTTCGGCGGCCGCATCGAGGGTTTCGCTGTTTGTCCGGAGTGCGGTGAGCAATTGCAGTTTGTGGTAGATGTGGCAGATATCGAGCGGGAGTTATGCCCCCCCGTGGAGGAGTCTTGGCTGGAAGGGGCGACCGAGATACGCATGCGCCCGGTCAATAGCAGCGACCTGGCCGCATCCATGGCCGTCGACAGCGATGCGCAAGCGCGCGAGCTGCTGCTGGAGCGGACGTTAACCCTGCCTCAGCTCGCGAACACTGAATCTCCGCAGCTCAAGCGCACACAGCGTTCCGATTGGCTGGCCCGTTTCGATCGGCTCAACGCCTCGGCGGAAATCCGCTGCTTGTTGCCCTGTGCTGCGTGCGATGGTCGTCCCGTGCTCGACCTGGATGTTGCCGGTTTCGTCTGGCGTGAGGTGGCGCTTGCAGCCCGGCGTCTCCTCGTTGAAATTCACCGACTGGCTCGCGCCTATGGATGGAGTGAGCAGGCAATTGCGGCTATGAGCGCCCCGCGCCGCGCCGCATACCTGGAGATGCTGGACGCATGAGCGGAGTACTCGACAGAATGGTGCAACGTACGCGCGGCGAATTGCCCGCGGTTGAGCCATTGGTGGCGCCCCAGTGGACGGTGCCTACAGCTCAAACGGCTTCGCCTGAAGAGACCGTTGAGCACGAAGCTCGTGTCCGCGTGGATTTGCCGCACCGCGAAGCCACGCCCTTGTCTAAGCCGGAGGGAACCGCAAAGACTCCGGCATTGAACCAGAGTGCGCCCGCTCCCGCCGATCTGTCAGAACTCAGCCGGAGTATGGAGCCTTCATCAAAGGCCTCCGAGCCGGCGCACCCTGCGCAGATTCGCTCTACCGCTGAGAACCTCGGTGAAGTTAAGCCCCAGGTTGCAGCCCGAGTCTCGCAAGACTCTGCGCCCCCTGAGTTGCGTGTTCTCGAAGTGCGCACCGTGAACGCACCAGACGCAGTATCGGATGTGCAGCGAAAAGCGGCCGGCGAACCACAACGGGCTCTATCACCGATAGTGCGAAAACCGGAACATGAAGTGAAACCAGCGCCTGCCGCGGTTCAGCCGCGCAACGATGTTGCGCCGGGGATGGACTCAGGCACCGAACACACTGAGATTCACATCACCATCGGCAGCATCGAGCTGCATGCGCCGCGCACCGCAGCCAAAGCGCCTCCATTCCAGCCTCGCGTAACCCTCGAACAGTTTCTGAACCGCAGGTCGGGAGCCGCGTCATGAGCGACTATCTTGCGGTTGGCGGCGTCAGCGCCGTACTCAAGTCCCTACTCACTACTGCGCTTGCGGCGGGCGGTCCGTCCACAATTCTTGGTGCGGCGGCGGGCATCACCAACGTCGCGCCCGATTTGGTCTCAACCGGCCCAGATGAGTCCGCACAGATCAATCTTTTTCTCTATTACGCCAGCATCAACCCTGCCTTGCGCAATCTGGGCTTGCCTTCGATGAACGCCAGCGGCGCGCCCTTGAGCAATCCGCCTCTAGCCATCAATCTCCATTACCTGGTCACTGCGTACGGCAGCAATCCATTCGACTCGGAGATTCTCCTTGGCTGGGCAATGCAGGTCTTTCACTCGACGCCCGTTGTGCCGCGCGAAACCATCGAGCAGGCGCTCGCTGACCTGGTCTCCGTCCACCCCGCTCCGGCCGAGCAGCAGTTGATCTCCGGCAGCACCCTCGCCAGCCAAGTGGAGCACATCCGCATTACACCAGAGACACTGACTACCGAAGAGATTTATCGTTTGTGGACCGCCTTCCAAACCAGCTACCGGCCCACAACTTCCTACCAGGTCTCGGTAGTGGTCATTCAGGATACACAGAGCTATGCGTCGAATCTACCTGTGCAGCGGCGCTCGGTTCTGGCCCTGCCGCTCGTGAGCCCGCTCATCGCCAACGTCACACCTGCAATGATTGCCTCGGGCCAAACCCTCACCATCACCGGCAGCAACTTCCTGGGCGACATAGCTTCGGACACTCAAGTATCTTTCGACATGGGCGCGGGCGTGGCTGCCGCCACGGTACAGGGCTCCTGCGTACGCGCCGTGGTTCCCGCCACGCTCACAGCGGGTACGCACAATGTGCGCGTGCTGCGCAACGTCACTTTTCCGTCCTCCACGCGCGTGCATCCGGGCTTCTCGTCGAATCCCGTACCCTTCCAGCTTGTTCCGGTCATTACGCTGCCAGTCACTCCGCCTATCAAGGCGACCCAGGGCAATCCGCTCACTCTTACCCTCACTCCCGCGGTGGGCGTGATGCAGACCGTGGTGGTTTACATAGGCGACCAGGCCATCCCCATGCCGCCCATGCCGCTCAGTGGCCCGGCAACGTCAACGCAGATCACGGTCACGGTGCCTGCATCGATTGCAGTCGGCACATATCCACTGCGCGTTGAAGTAGACGGCGCGCAGAGCCGCCTCACACTCGACACGAATTCAGGCAGCCCGACCTTTGGCCAATTCCTGCCCCAGGTGGAGGTGAGCGCATGACCCTCGTGCGGGAAGCTACCATGCTGGCCTTGTGGGACGAGTTGGACCGCGTGCTCGCGCAGTTGCAGCGCCGCGCGCAATCTAATACTTCTCACGACAATGTCTCTCCTCTTAAAGGGAACGGATATCGGCCGGACGCCGCGCCCTTGACCGACGATCGTGACGAGCCGCTCTTGCCCCCTCGTTGGAGTCCTGTCGAGCGGTTGCGCGAAATATTTTCGCTCACCAACTTTGAAGTGGACATCCTGCTGCTCTGTGCTGGTGCTGCATTGGATCCGCGCTTTGCCGCGGCCTGTGCCGCCGCTCAGCCGGATGCGTCCCCCGCGTCCGCATCCTGGCCGGCTTTCGGGCTTGCGGTCGCCGTGTTGGACGAGCCCCACTGGAGCGCCATGAGCCGTCTGCGGCCGCTCCGCTACTGGCGCCTTCTTGAAGTTGGGTCGGGCCCGTTGCTCCATGCGCCGCTCGAAATCGATGAACGCATTCTGCAGTTTCTGCTCGACGTTCCCACCGCGGATGAACGGCTTGAACTGCTCATGCATCCGCTCCCCCTCGAAGAGGCGCACGGCGAAGATTTGTCTGCTGGTTTGCGCCAGACAGCGCAGCGCGGGGCGTTCCATTGGCGTCAACCCCGCGGAGCGCGCGGCCCGCTGCTGTTAACCGGAGCGCGTGGCAGTGACCGTACCGCGCTCTTCCACGCTTTGTGCCGCGAGACCGGTGTGCGCGCCTGGGAAATGGAAGCGGCTCATCTGCCCGAATCGTCGGTTGAGCGCGAGCGCCTGGCCCGTGCCTTTATGCGCGAGGCTGTGCTGTGGCCGGTAGCCTTGCTGGTCCACACCGCCCAGCTTGAAAACGTGCAGGCCCTTGCGTCCTGGCTCGACCGCGTCGATGCACCCATCGCGGTTGAGGTCGAACCGGGTTCGCCTGCCGAGCGGTTGCAAGGAACGCGGCTCGATACGCCCGCCATGAGCGCCGCGGAACGCAAGACAATGTGGGCCGCGCACCTGGGTCCCCTCGCTGCGCAAATGAACGGCGCGCTGGGCGCCATGGTGGATGTGTTTACCTTGGATGCCGCTGAAATCTGCCGTGCCGCCGAAACGGTGCGGGAGGAAACGCTCCTCGAAGGCGGTAGCGGAACACCGGTGGCCCAAACGGCTTGGCGCGTGTGCCGCACCACCGCGCGGCGCTCGCTCGACGATCTCGCCGCACGCGCTGAGGCCCTTTCGTCATGGGAGGATCTGGTGCTGCCTGATGGCCAGGTAGAAATTCTGCATCAGATCGTAGCCAACGCGCGCCAATCCGCGCTGGTCTTGCAAGATTGGGGATTTGCGGGTCGCTACACGCGCGGCCTCGGGCTCTCCGCACTCTTTGCCGGTCCCAGCGGCACCGGTAAAACTATGGCCGCCGGCATCCTGGCGCGCGAACTCGATCGCGACCTTTACCAGATTGACCTTGCCACCATGGTCAGCAAATACATCGGCGAAACAGAGAAGAATCTTCGCCGCGTATTTGACGCTGCCGAGCACAGCGGCGCCATTCTGCTCTTCGACGAGGCGGACGCTCTGTTCGGAAAGCGTAGCCAGGTGCGCGACAGCCACGACCGCTACGCCAACCTTGAGATCAGCTACCTCTTGCAGCGCATGGAGTCCTATCGCGGCATCGCCATCCTGACCACCAATATGCAAGGCTCCCTCGATACCGCCTTCCAGCGCCGGTTGCGCTTCGTCGTACAGTTTCCATTCCCCGACGCGGCGAGCCGCGAGCGCATCTGGCGCAGCGTCTTTCCCGCGGCCGCGCCAACTCAATCGCTCGATTTTCCTCGTCTCGCGCAGTTGAACATTACCGGCGGCGTCATTCGCAACATCGCATTGCTGGCCGCATTTCTGGCCGCGGATGAGAATGCCGCCATCGCCATGTGCCATGTACTCACCGCCGCGCGCACTGAATACGCCAAGCTTGAAAAGCCGCTCGGCGCGGCAGAAACGCGAGGCTGGCAATGAACTCCCGCAAGGTGCACATTCACATCGACCGCCTGGTGGTTGAAGACCTTCCGGCTCATGCGCAGCAGCGCTTCGTCCACGCCCTTGAGAACCAGTTGACCCGGATGGTCGATGCGCAGGCTCCCCGCGAACTCTCTGCCTCGGGTTCGCGGCGCATCGCATCGCTTGATGCCGGTCGCATGCGTGCCGGTGCCACACCCGAGCAGGCGGCCGCGCAGGTCACCGCGGCTCTCCACGGCAAACTTGCCGGAAAGGGGATCAACCGCCATGGCTAACGTCTCCCCGCTGCTCCAGAAAGGCGCCATTCTGGTGGTCGATCCCACCACCGGAATTCCGCTCAACACCATCAGCTTCGAATACAACCCTGAATCGATCCGCCGCAGTCTGCAACCGCAGAGCGTCGGCGATCAGCCCGACCGCACTGAAGTGCTGCGCCTCAAGGGACCGGCCATCGAGACCATTCACTGCGATGTCGAAATCGACGCCACCGATCAACTGGCTGCTTCCGATCCCACTGCGATGAGCCTGGGCATCTCGCCGCAACTTGCGGTGCTGGAGTTGCTGGTCTATCCCTCCAGTTCCATCCTCATCGCCAATGAAGTGCTCTCGCTTGTAGGCACCATCGAGATTTTGCCCATGTCGTCGAATCTCACCATCTTCATCTGGGGTCCCAATCGTGTCACACCCGTGCGTATCACGGGCATCGAGATTGCCGAGGAGGCATTCGATCCCAAGCTGAATCCGATTCGCGCCAAAGTTTCGCTTTCGATGCGCGTATTGAACGTGAACGACGTAGGTTTCCTCACCCCGGCTGGCGCCATGTATATGGCCTATCAAATGAGCAAGGAGTCGCTCGCGCAGCGCGCGTGAGCAGGAGGAACGCGATGGACAACGCATTAGCGGCATTGGTGCAGGCAGCTACCGGAACCGGCGCGCCCACAAATCCCAGCAGCCGCTACTACGGCAACGCGGTGGAGCAGATGACCCTGCCCAATGGAACCGTGGTTGCCTACCTGTCGCGGCGCATCATTCCGCAGGCTTCCATCTGGCCGGTTACGCAAAATTACAGCGTCGTGGTTGCGGACCGGCTTGACAATCTTGCCGCGCGTTTTGTCGGCGATCCCATTCTCTTCTGGATGATCGCCGACGCCAACACCGCTTTCAACCCTGACAACCTCACCGCCGAACCGGGCAAGGTGATTCTTATTCCGTTGGTCTCGGGCATCCCCTCTGGAGCGCGCAATGGTTAGTCCGCTCTATCTCACGTTGCTGGTGGGCCCCATGGAGCCTCTCCCTGCGCCCAAGCCGCTCGTCGATGCGCTGGTCTCTGTCGAGGTCACTGAGAGCGCAACCGGACGCAGCGGCTTCCAGTTGACGTTTACCCTGGCGGACAAGGGCATCCTCGAAACGTTCTTCCTGCTCGCCGGCAGTTCGCCGCTGCCGATTCTGCGCGTGGTCCTGCTGGTCACTTTTCCCGGCATTCCTCAGGTACTCGTCGATGGTGTGGTCATGCACATCGAAGTCCAGCCTGACGCCATGAGCGGCTCATCCAAACTCGTGGTGTCCGGTCAGGACTTGACCGCGATGATGGACCTGATCGACTTCAGCGGCCTCCCCTATCCCGGCATGAGCCCCGATATCCGCGTGTTGACCATCCTCGCCAAATACGCCATGTTCGGAATTGTCCCTGAAGTCATTCCTGTACCCGCTCCCGACATTCCCATCCCCCTGCTCCAGATCCCCACGCAGAAGAAGACCGATCTCAAATACATTGAGCAGCTCGCCCGCGAAGTTGGCTACGTCTTCTATCTTGTACCCGGTCCGTTGCCCGGCATGAACCAGGCGTACTGGGGTCCGCAGATGCGCCTCGGAGTGCCACAGACCGCGCTCAACGTGAATCTCGACACGTGGACCAATGTTGAAAGCCTCAACTTCCGCTACGAGCCGCAGACTTCGGTGCTGCCCATCGTGTTCATTCAGGATCCGCTGTCGAAGGTCAGCATTCCCATCCCCATTCCTCCGGTCACGCCGTTCAATCCGCCTCTCGGGTTCGCCGTTCCCATTCCCCAGAAGATTGAGCCCATCACCGAAACAGCCAAGCTCAACCCCGCCCAGGCCATCATGCGCGGATTCGCGCGCAGCGTTGAGACCGCCGACGTGGTTACCGGCGAAGGCTCGCTCGACGTCATGCGCTACGGACAGCCGCTGCGTGCCCGCAGCCTGGTAGGTGTACGTGGTGCAGGCCTTCCATGGGACGGCATGCACTACGTGGATTCCGCCACTCATCGCATCAAGCCCGGAGAGTACAAGGAGAGCTTTGTGTTGAAACGCAATGCGCTTATTGCGAATACGCCTGTTGTGCCGTCGCTGCCGTTCTAAGGTGCGGCGACAAATTGTAAGGAGAAACAAAAAGTGGAGAAGTATTACGGCAAATATCGCGGAACGGTGGTCATGAACATTGACCCCATGAACATTGGCCGGCTCATGGTCCAGGTGCCCGATGTCTCCAATGTGATTCCGTCTACATGGGCCATGCCGTGTTTTCCCTTTGCCGGGATTCAGAACGGATTCTTCGCTGTGCCCGCCATTGGCGCTGGCGTGTGGGTGGAGTTCGAGCAGGGCGATCCGGATTATCCCATCTGGTCGGGCTGCTTCTTTGGCTCCGCTGCGGAGACTCCCGCTCTGGCCCTCGCCACGCCCCCCGGCTTGCAGGCCATCGTGCTGCAAACCGTTGGCCAGAACACCCTCATGATCAGTGACACGCCCGGCCCCACCGGCGGAATCCTGCTCAAGTCCACCTCCGGTGCCATGATCTCGATCTCCGACACCGGAATCATCATCAGCAACGGCCAGGGCGCAACCATCCTGATGAATGGCCCCAGTGTCATGGTCAACGAAGGCGCATTGGAGGTGGTGTAGCGATGCCCGGTTTTTTGCTTCATCAAGGTGCGGTCGTCATGTGCCTGCATGGCGGTCAGGCCATGCCCATCGTGCCCAATCCATCGGTCACGCTCATGGGAATGCCCTCCGCTACCCTCACGGCGCCGTGGGTGGTGGCCGGCTGTCCCGGAATTCCCCCCGCCGTGCCTCCGTGTGTCACAGGCCAGTGGGTCATGGGAACCATGCGCGTCACTTCATTCGGCCAGCCGCTCGTGGTGCAGTCCGGCATAGCCATCACCGCTCCCGGCGGCGCAACGCTCATGCCGGTTTCCATGCAAACGCGCGTAACGGCGATGTGAGGCAACCATGTCAACCATGAATCTCGCCTTCCCTTACGGATTCGACTCCACGGGCCGCACTGCGCAATCCCCGTCCGTGGCGCAGCACGTCGCTGACATGATCGAGCTGATTCTGTTCACCTCGCCCGGCGAACGCGTTAATCGCCCCACCTTCGGCAGTGGCACCGCGCAGCTGGTCTTCGCGCCCAACAGCGATGTGCTCGCCGCGGCGCAGCAGCAGGCTATTCAATCCGGCCTGCAACAGTGGCTCTCCGATCTCATTCGCGTGCAATCCGTCACTGTCGTCACCCAGGATTCCACGCTGCTCGTCACCGTCGTTTACATCCTGGTCTCCAACCAGCAACAGCAGTCGCAGCAGTTTGTCTATGGAGGGCCAACCCAATGATCGCCTTCTGCAGTGACAAGCGCCGCCGCGACCTGGTGCTGCAAACCCAGGGCCTCAACGGCATTGATTATCTTGAGGTGCTGGGTAATGCCGGCTGCGGCACCCAACTTGCGCTCACCTTTCTTAAAGATGCGCGTTCCCTCGCGCTCACACCGGCCAATGTCGTCCTCACCGGCGACACCGTGCTGACCGTTACAAGCATCCAGCCGCCCACCGCCGCCGATCCTCTCACCATCACCGTCGTGCTCGACCAAACCGGCGATTTCTCGCCCTATGCGCTTACCCTCGTGGCCGGCACGGCGAACTTTGATCCGCCACCCACCATCGATTCGCAACTCGCATGTGTCAGTTTTTCCTTCAAGGCTGGTTGCCCATCGCCCGCTGATTGCCAGGTCACTTCCTGCTGCCCGGCCGCGCCCACTCCCGCGCCCGACATCAACTACCTGGCCCGCGATTACGATGGCTTTCGCCAGGTCATGCTCGACCGCATGTCCGCCCTGGTTCCGTCCTGGACTGAGACCCACGTCGCCGATCCCGGCATCACCATGATTGAAGCGCTTGCCTACGCCGCCGATCGAGTCAGCTACCTGCAGGATGCGGTCAACACCGAGGCCTACATCGGCACCGCACGCAGCCGCATCTCCCTGCGCCGCCACGCCCGCCTGGTCGACTACTCCGTCCAGGAAGGCGCCAACGCCCGTGCCTGGGTCTGTCTCGCCGCTTCCCAGGATGACATTACAGTCCCCGCGGGGACCTTGATTTACCCGCTCGTTTCGGGCCTCAGCCCATCCGTCGATCCTGACAGCTACGCCGCCGATACATTGCGCGCCAGTCCCGGTCCCGTCTTCGCCAGCCTTGCCGACCTCACTATCTTTGTCGAGCAGAATCAGATGGACTTCTACACCTGGGGCGATGGCCAGTGCTGCCTTCCTATCGGAACTACTTCAGCCACACTTGACGGCGTCTTTCCCAGCCTCCAGGCAGGCGACGTGCTCATCTTCGAAGAAGTTATCGGACCGCCCACTGGCGATCCTGCCGACGCCGACCCCACGCATCGCTGGGCCGTGCGCCTCACCAGCGCGACCACTGTGGACCAGAGCGGAATTCCTCTGCAGGATCCGGTCAACGGCGCACCCCTTACCAGCATCGCGTGGCAAAGTGCCGATGCGTTGCCCTTCCCGCTCTGCCTTTCCTCGGTTACTGACACCGCACACGAATCGCTGCCTCTCTCCGGCGTCTCGGTGGCACGCGGCAACGTTCTCGCCGCCGACCAGGGCCAGTGGACAGTCGGCGAATCCCTCGGTGTCGTTCCGCCTCCGCCGCCTTCGCCGGTCGCCGGAATGGGTTGCAACTGCTCCGCCGCGCCTGGTGCTCTCACCCCGCGTCCCTATTTCCGGCCGACGCTGACCAACCTGCCCCTCACCTTTGCCGTTCCTTTCGATGCCACCGCGCCTGCTTCAACATTTCTTGCTCCCGACGTCTCCACCGCGGCGCCGCAGGTCACTCTCTTCAGCGATGACGGCACAACCTGGACACCCATCGAAGACCTGCTTGAAGAGGACAGCGAATTTACCGGCTTCGTTCCTGAAATCGAATACGACAACACGGCCCACCTGCGCTTCGGCGATGGCACTTACGGCGCCGCGCCCGCCATGAACCTTGCCTTCACCGCCACCTATCGCACCGGCAACGGCGCCGCCGGCAATGTCGGCCGCGAAGCCCTCGCCCACGTTCTCTTCTCCGGTCCCGGCATCAGTGGAGTGCGCAATCCGCTGGCTGCCGCCGGAGGCACAGACCCCGAAACCATGGACCACATCCGCCAGGTTGCGCCGTTCAGTTTTCAGAGCCAATTGCGCTGTGTCACCGCCGCCGACTACGGCACCATGGCCGAAACCCTCTCGGGCGTAGCCGAAGCCAGGGGTACCATGCGCTGGACCGGCTCCTGGTACACGGCCTTCGTCTCCGTCGAACCCTCTGCAACCCTCGACACCGATCTCACCGCTTCCTTGAAGCAATCTGCAACCGCCAGCCTGAACAAGATGCGCATGATGGGTGTCGATCTGGTAGTGGAACCCGCCATCCTGGTCGGCCTCCGCATCGGTTTGGAAATTTGCGTTGCGCCCAGCTACTTCCAGGGCGATGTGTACGCGGCAGTCTGGCAGGTGCTGGTCGCCGGCGATCCATGTATCGGCGTTCTGGGCTTGCTCAATCCAGCCAACTTCCAGTTCGGAGAAACGGTCTACGCCAGCCCCATCATTGCCGCGGCTCAGGCCGTCACCGGCGTGGTCGCTGTCAGTCTCACCACCTTTGAGCGTATGGACTCGCCCACCCCGCCGGGAACCGCAATTCCCACCCAGCTCACCATGGGGTCGCTTGAGATTCCGCGTTGCGACAACGATCCCAACCACGCCGATCGCGGCCTGCTGGTGCTCACTATGGATGGTGGCAAATGAGCTGCACTTGCCAAAGCACGGGACCTCAACTCTGCGGCTGCTGCGCCGGAGTCACGCAATCCACGCCTGGCGCTATCTCGAACCGCCCCGGCCTGCCCGCCATTCAATATCGCGTAGGCGTCTACTCCAGTTTTCTTGAAACCATGCTTGCCGCGCTCTCCTCGTCGAGCGTTCCCGCGCTGGCCGGCCTGCGCACTCGCTCTACCGGAGATTTCTCCATCGCCTTGGTTGATTCCTGGTCCGTGGCTCTCGACATCCTTACCTTCTACACCGAGCGTCTCGCCAACGAAGCCTACCTCGGCACTGCCGTCGAGGGCCGCAGCGTCTTCGAACTCGCTCGCTTGGTCGGCTACAAGCCGTCTCCCGGCGTCAGTGCGTCCACCGTGCTCGCCTTTACCCTGGCCTCCGCACCCGGTTCGCCGTCCATCGTGCCCATTCCTGCCGGAACCCGCGTGCAGAGCGTCCCCGGTCCCGGCCAGTCTCCGCAGGTATTCGAAACCTCGACCGACATCACCGCCACCATTGCCGCCAACGCCATCCCCGCGTCCACATCGCAGCCCTGGCAACTTCTCGGCTCCGACACTTCCACCTGGATTACAGGAACCGCCAACAATATCCAGGTAGGCAACGCCCTGCTGTTCGTCAGCGCCCCTGGTGGAACCCCTTCAACCACCGGCCCCGGGGCGCTGGTCTTCGTCACCTCGGTCACCATTGATCCCGTCGGCGGCAACACCTTCATCGCGTGGGACCAGCCACTACCCTCCGGCATTTCCGGCTCTCAAGCTTGCGTCTATATCTTCCGTACCAAGGCTGCGCTGTTCGGTGCCAATGCGCCTTGGCCCGGAATGTTTCCGAAGAAGACTCTTCCCAACATCCCCGGCGCTCCGTCCTCGCCGTCCGACGATTGGAACTGGCAATACGCCGGCGGCCAGACCATCAACTTGGACAATGCGTATGCCGGCCTGAATCCGCCTACTACATCCAACCCCACACCCGCCCAGTTGCAATGGCTCGTCCTCACCTACGCTGGAATCACGGCGCTCTGCCAGATCTCCTCCGCCACTGAGTCCAATCCCGCTCTTTACGCGCTCTCCGCCAAAACCAGCCAACTGCAAATGAGTTCGGCCATCTTCCTGCCAGCTGAGACGCTCGCCACGATTGACGAAATCCTCCAGGCGTATGTCGATGCCACACGACTCATCACCGTCTACTCTCAAAGCCAGTTGCTCACCGGCGCCAGCCTGCCCCTCACTAGCTGGCCGCAAAGTAATACCTATCCTCTGGCTTCGGGAATGCTCGTCCCTGTCTCCGGCACTGCACTTGTGCTGCAGGGATTACAGGCGCTTGCAGATAACGCGCCCGTCGCCGTCAGCGGCAAGCGTGTACGCATAGTTGCCACCTCGGCGCTGGCTACGCCCACTGGTGGATTTACCCCCTCCGGTGCCACCGGCCTGCTTGCCGTCAGCGCCAATCAGCCTTTTCTCGTCGATGCATTTCCGCCCGCCACCGACACCGCAACCAGCAACCTGCTGTGGAGCGTGTTGACGGTGACCGGTCAGCCCGGAACCCTCTCCGTGCCCACCGGTTCATTCACATTGCAGCCTTCTGCTTCTTCTGATCCTGTGGCCGGCGAAGCCGCCGTCCTCTCCAACGTGGCCGTCCAGAACGCGCAAGGGGCGACAACCGCCCTCACCTTCAACGCTGCGCTCACCCGCATCTATGACGCGCCCACCGTTACCGTGAACGCCAACGCCGTTGAGGCTACGCATGGCGAGACGACCCAGGAAATTCTCGGTTCCGGCGACGCCTCCAACCCCGCGCTCGAGTTCCAGCTCAAGCAGTCTCCGCTCACCTACGTTTCGGCGTCCACCGCCACCGGCATCCAATCCACGTTGCAGGTGCGGGTCAACAATCTCCTCTGGTCTGAGGTTGCCAACTTCCTCAACTCCGCGCCTGCTGACCGTGCCTACGTTACTATCCCCAACTCCGCTGCCGGTCCCACGGTGGAGTTCGGCAACGGCGCCAACGGCGCGCTCACGCCCACCGGACAATCCAATATTCAAGCCCAATATCGCAAAGGCATCGGTCTCGCCGGCATGGTGGCGCCCGGCCAGCTTACTCAGCCTCTCGACCGCCCCCAGGGCCTGCAATCGGTCACCAATCCCAGTGCCGCCACCGGTGGTGCCGATCCCGCATCCCCCGCCGATGCGCGCCTCTCCGCTCCGCTGCCCACCCTCACCCTCGACCGCGTGGTCTCGCTTGAGGACTACCAGAACTTCACCCTCAACTTTGGCGGCATCGCGCTCGCCCTCGCCTCATGGACTTGGTTCGGCACCACGCGCGGCATCTTCCTCACCGTGGCCGGCGAGGGCGGCTCAGTTCTCAACAGCAACGACAACGTGGTCCAGAATCTAGTCCTTGCGCTGCAGACCTACGGCTTGCCCTACATGCCCGTGCAGGTCGTCTCCTACGAGCCGGTGCTCTTTGAGATCGCCATGCAGGTTAAAGTCGATTCGCCCACCTACGATCCCACGCTGGTTGTCGCACAGGTCTGGCAGAGCCTCTCCGCAGCCTTCGCCTTCGGCCAGATGCAACCCGGCCAGAGCGTCGCCGCCAGTTACGCCGTTCAACTCGCGCAGCAGGTTCCCGGCGTCATCGCGGTCAACCTCACCGCCCTCAATCGCAGTGGCGATCCGCCCGGTGTGCAATACATCCTCTGTGCCTCCGGGCCGCAGCCCACGCTGTCACCGCCTGCCGGAGCTGAAATCTTGCTTCTCGATCCTGCCTCACAGGGCAACGTAGGAGTGTGGCCATGAGCACGACACCTGCTCCCGGACCCATCTATTCGCTGTTGCCGGCGGTCTTCCGCACACGCGACGCTTTGCAGGGCGGCCAGCTCGAGGCTTTCTTCCAAGTCCTCGAGAGCCAGGCCGCCATCGTTCGCCAGAACGTATGGCAGCTCTACGACGATCAGTTCATTGAGACCTGCGCGCCTTGGGCCATTCCCTACATCGGCGAGTTGATCGGCTTCGATCCCGTCTACACCGTCGCCCTCAGCGGCCCCGACAGCCGCGCCGAAGTTGCCAACACCATCGGCTACCGCCGCCGCAAGGGAACGCTCCTCGCCATGGAGCAGTTGACCCACGACGTCTCTGGCCGTACCACCATTGTGGTTGAGGAGTTCAAACGTCTCATCACCAACCTCAGCCTGCGCGATGTCCGGCCCCATCACGCGGATCACGCGAATCTCCGCCGGGGCCGCGATTGGGAAGACCAGCAGGGCCCCTTTACGCGCCTCAACCGCACCATCGATGTGCGCCGCATCGCTCCTCGCAATCGCGTAGCGCCCGCCGGTCCTGACCCCACCCCGCTCGAAATCACCTTGCACGGCCCAGGCCGCTTCAACATCCCCGATATCGCAGTGTGGATGTGGCGCTGGCAAAGTTGGCAGGTCGTTCAAGCTCCGGCTTTCGATCTCGGTGCGGGTGGCTACTTCTTCAGCTCCCTTGGTGGCCCTGTTCCTCTCTTCCAGCAACCGCCTCCCGCGCCGCTACCATTCACGCGGCTGATGAATCAGGGCGATGCCCCGCAGCCCATCACGCGCCGCGCCTTTGAAGTTCGTACCGCCGATTTCTATCCCTCGAGCGTGGAATTGATCGCCGATGGCGTCGCCGTAAACCTCGACCAAATCGTATGCGCGAACCTCACTGAAACCAATGGCAGTGTCTGCCGCGTGCCCTCGGGCAAAATCGCCATCGACCCCGAGCTGGGCCGCATTCAGTACGCGACCGATGTACCCCTGCCCAACGATTTGCGCGTGATCTACAGTTACGGAGCGGCCGCGCCTATTGGCGGTGGACCCTACAACCGCATCGCCAATCTCACTCCACCCGCTGCCACTGCATCCTCCTTCCAGGTCGGCACTGCTGCGTATCCCACTCTCCACGATGCCGTGCAGGCGTGGAACGCTCTTCCTCCAGGGTCTGCCGGAATCATCGTGCTTCCCAACTTCGAGTCGTACGAGATTGATCTCACCGGTCCCAATGCGATTCAGCTCTCTTCTCAATGCCAACTGCTCATCGCCGCCGCGGACGTCACGCAGCAGGGCGCGCCTCCTGAGTGGAACCGGTCCTGCGTCACTCTGCGCGGAGACATCGAAGTGGTCGGCCTGCCCTTGCAAATGCTGGCTGATGGTTTGGCTGCGCCCGTGGGCCAGGTGCAGTTCAGCGGTCTCCGTCTGGCGGGAGAAATCCGCGTGTTCGGCGACTCACCGTGTGTGCAGATCGCCGACTGCACGCTCACTCCCGGCCGTTCGCTCACCCGCCAGGGCGACGCCGCATCTCCCGGCGAGCCCAGTCTCAGCGGCTCCGCAATTGGCGCCAGCGTGTGCCTGTCCCGCGTCATCAGCGGGCCCATTGCACTCCCCGCAAGTTGCTCCGTGCGCATTCTCGACAGCATCGTGGATGCCGGTTCGCCATTCTGCCCGGCCATTGCCGGCGCGGACCTGGCCTCACCCGGTGCCTCGCTCCACATTGAAGACTCCACCGTGATTGGCCGCGTCTGGGCCCAGGCCATATCCCTGGCGTCGAACACCATTTTCTGGGCCAAGCTGGGCCGTCGCGATCCGTGGCAGGCTCCCGTCTGGGCCAGTCGCCGCCAGACCGGCTGTGTGCGCTTTTGCTGGCTGCCGTTCAACTCCCTAGTTCCGCAGCGTTACGAGTGCCTGCCGCCGGACGCGGCCAGTCAGCCCGCGCTCTTGCCCCAGTTCATCACCCTGCGCTTTGGTGAGCCGGGCTACTGCATGCTCTCCGGCGACGTCCCGCTCGCCATCTGGAAGGGCGCGGACAACGGCTCTCAGATAGGTGTCTACCAGCAGATTCAGGAAACTGAAGCGGTCACCAACATACAAATCCGTTCGGCGGAGTATCTGCCTGCCAATCTTGAGCGCGGGGTGTTTCTCATCCCCTCGCGCCCCTTGCTGCAGGCATTCCCTGAGACCAGGGCCTACGGGTACGGACTTCAGAAGCGGCGCTGCACGGGTGAAGTTGAATCCGCGCAGGATACGCCTTTCGGCATCGGGATCGGATTGCTGTAGGAGTGCGAGCCTATGGAGTTTCAAGCTCTCCATCTGCACCCGCGGCAGCGGCAACGCGGTATCAACCCCATCGATAGGCAGGACGAAATATGAGAGGCGATTTCAGCAGAATTCGATTCAACCCCGCAAAGCATTACACCGCGGTGCTCGAGCAACAGGGCCGCGTCGCGCTGGATGCCGACGGCAACGAGCGCACCGCCATCGACGCCCATCTGCGAGACACCACCAATATCGACGTGATCGGCCCCTACGGTGGCCCCATGGACGATTGCGGCTTTGCCATCGATGTCACCGCCGGCGAAATTCTTATCGAGCCCGGCCGCTACTACGTCGAAGGCCTGTTGCTTGAGAGCGAGGCCTTGCAGCACTACGATCTGCAGCCCTATCTCATCAACCCCACCTACACCGCGCAACAGCTCCTTGAAGCGGTGATCGAGGGCCAGGGGCAGGTCACAGCGCAGTTGGTTCTCCAGGTGTGGCAGCGCCTCGTCACCCAACTCGACGATGGTTGCCTCCGCGAACCCGCGCTCGGCCAGGCCGATACCACCGCCCGCCTCCAGACCGTCTGGCGCGTCATCGGAACCCTCTTTCAATCGGCGGCGCCTTCGCAGCCCGGCAACCCCCAGCCGGCGCCCTCCGCGCCGACCAACGTCAACGTCAATCCGATCTCAATCGGCCTGAGGAAGCCCATCCTCGGCCTCAAACAGGCCGCGATCGGTGCCAGGTCGTCCGCCATCAACATCAACCCGCCTGGGCTTAACTTCAATCCCAATCTGCCCGGACCGGGCCCCAATCTGCCAGGTCCCGGCTCGAATCCCTCCGGATCAACCACCGACCCGATTGTCGCTGGAAGCGCAAGCGGCTACGTCGATCCCGTCACCCAACTCTCCTCCTGCTGCCAGGGTCTTTACAGCCAGCAGACCCCCGCGCGCACCGGCGCCATGGGAGCCGACACTGGAGAAGGCAACAACCAGTGTGGCTGCCAGCCCATTCCCTCCGCCGGATACCAGGGCCTCGAGAACCAGCTATATCGAGTTGAAATTCACACCGGCGGCACACTTGACACCGCCACCTTTAAGTGGTCGCGCGAGAACGCTTCGGTTGTCACCGCCATCACCGCCATCAGTGACAGCGTGGTCACCGTCAACACTCTTGGACCCGATGCCAACCTCGGCTTCCAGGCTGGCCAGTGGGTCGAACTCAGTGACGACACCTTCCTCTTCGGTGACACCCCTAACCAGCCCGGCGATCTCTATCAGATCGCTTCTCTTGGTCCCGGTCCGCTCCAGGTAACCCTGGCCACATCGGTTGCCGGCATCCACCTTGACCAGCACCCGCGCATGCGCCGCTGGGACCAGACCGGCACCGGTGCCACAGGGCAGGGCATTGCGCTCTCGGCCACCGCCATCCCCCTTGAAAACGGCATCGAAGTCACCTTCAGCAAAGGTGCTTATCAACCCGGCGATTACTGGACCATCCCCGCACGCACAGCAGACGGAGCCATTGACTGGCCCCCTTGCGGCAGTGACGGCCAATTCTTCCAGCCTGCCAAATTCACTCCCGTCTATACCGCGCCCCTGGCCTGCATTCACCTCCGTTCCGCCAACTTCGCCGCCAACGAAGATACGTTCAACCCCTACAGCCGCTTCGTGGTCGACGATTGCCGCCTCCAGTTCCCGCCTCTCACCGCGCTGGCCCAGGAACAAACTTCGCCTGCCCTCCACGTTCAAAGCGTCACTTGGACCAACGACGACGTCATGACCGTCGATGCACTCATCAAGAACGGACTCTCCGTCACCTTCGACCAGGCCCCGTCGTGCCCCTGGGGCGGCGGCAACTTCCGCGTCACTTTAGAGGTGCCGCTGCAAGCCGACCCGCTGGTTGGATTTGGGGGCAAGCTTCCCGGCTTTCCCGCTCCCGGCAATTACCCTCCCGGCACCGATGTCTTCTCGCGCACCGAGTTGGTGCTCGATCCGCCTCTGGGCATCACCGTCTCCGGCGCGCAGGTTAACTGGATTACCCCCGCGGCCACCCAGGGCGTGGCCATGTACGAGGCCTACTACCTCTATATCGGACTCAATGCTGCGCTCAAATCCACCAGCCCCCTCGGCTTTGGGCGCATGCGCGTTCGCCTCCTAGGCGGTGCCGTGTACGCGGATGGCGCGGCTGGCAGCATCTACCTTGACGGTTTGAGCTTTGGAGAGACCGGCTCCCGCGCCGTCGATGGAAGTCCCTGCGTCAATCTCGCCACGCCCAGCGGCAGCTCTCTCAAGGCCAGCGACTATGAAAGCTGGTTCTATCTCGCGCCTTCCGTCCTCATCGCCGGGGTTGCCATTCAATTGCTTAACGGCACAGCCGTAGTAGGCACCAACGCCGTCACCGTAACCGTGAACTCCCAGGGAACCATGACCGGCCTCCAGGTCACCAGCGTGCCATCGGCTGCCGCCACCGCGGTCACTGCCGTGCAGGCCGTCATCACCATGTCTTATCCGCCCGTGACTCCTACCGATGTATCCCTTACCCTCACGGGAACCGGCGTGGGAACAGTAGTTACCATCCAGGCCACGGCCACGGTCGCCGCGGGGCAACTCTCCGTGAACGTGCCCATCAACATCCTGGCCAGCCCGGGCGTCACCCCAGGGGCTGGTGGCCTCACAGACACAGTCACCCTCGCCGCGTCCGTTGCCGGCCTGTTTTCGACCGTTCCATTCGCAGGCACAGCGCCCACTCTCGCTATCACCGGTGGCCTGGTGCCGCCGCCCGTCATTCCCTAACTCGGAGAGTCCGCATGCGAGCTGTATGGTCGTTCTGGAGTCAGCCTTACAAGGCGCAAGCCGGCCGCACCTGGCGCGAGCCGCGGCACCACCTGCTCGCCTGGGGATTGTCGCTCAAGTTGGCGCGCCGTCATTTCGATCAGACCATGCTGGTTACTGACTCCCCCGGCAAAGCTCTCCTCGTCGATCGTCTCGGACTCGAGTTCGATCGCGTCTCCACCGAACTCGATAATCTGCGCAACGTTGATCGCGGCTGGTGGGCCCTCGGCAAACTCGTCGCCTACAGCCTTCAGGATCGGCCTTTTGTTCATCTCGATACCGATGTATTCCTTTGGAAGCCGCTGCCGCCGTCGCTCCTCTCGGCCCCGGTCTTTGCGCAGTGTCCTGAGCGCCACTCGCTCGACGGTGGCTGGTGCCAGCCGAGCCACATCCAGCGCGTGTTTGAGCGGTATTCGCTCAGCGTCCCGGTGGAGTGGGAGTGGGCAACGTCGCGCGACAGCAACTGCTTTCGCGAAGAGAATTGCGGCATTCTGGGCGGAAACCGTATCGACTTCATCCGCCATTACGCGCAGACTGCCATCCGCATGGTGACTGACCCGATTCATGCTGCGCCGTGGGAGGAGCTGCCCCATAAGGATGCGCTCAACATGCTCATCGAGCAGTTCTGGCTGGCCGCCTGCCTCGACTACCACCGCTTCCATCCGCAGTCTCCCTATCGCGGCGTCATCATCCGCTACATGTTTCCCAGTTTCGAGCAGGCCTTCAATCCTCAAGCTGCCGCGCAGGCCGGATTCACCCATCTGCTGGGCGACACCAAGGCCCATCCCGGTGTATCGGAGCGCCTTGAGCGCCGCATCGCCGAACTCGATCCGACCTTCCATCGTCACTGCCGGCGCGTGGCCGCCTACGCTACCGAAATGGGAGTCTGACATGACCAGTCACTCCGCACTCGCCTCTCTCCGCACCGCAACCGCGCGCACCTCTTTGCCTTCCGCGCCTATCTCCGCGCGTCCGCGGCAGTTCTCCCGAGCGCTTCCCGCTCAGCCTTCCGCAATTCCCGTTCGCGCCATTGAGCAGTCCGCATCTGAGGGTCCCATGTCTCCGCTGCCTCTGCAGCGCAAGCTGGCCATCGGCTCATCGAGCGATCCTCTCGAGGCAGAAGCCGAGGCCGTCGCCGCCTGTGTAGTCAGTGCTCCTCCGGCAGTTGAGCCGTCGGTCAACTCCGCCCCTCCCGCGCTTCGCCGTCATCCTGCGGGTCCAGTCCAGCCAGTTGAGGCGCCGCCCATCGTGCACCAGGAGCTTCACTCTTCTGGCCGACCGCTTGATGCAGATACCCGCGCCTTCATGGAGCCGCGCATTGGTCACGACCTCAGCGCCGTCCGCATCCACACCGGGCCGCGTGCCGAGGAATCCGCGCAAGCCGTGCATGCCTTGGCCTACACCGTCGGCCAGGACACGGTCTTTGCCGCGGGGCAATACAATCCCCAATCCGCCACTGGCCGCCGGTTGCTGGCCCACGAACTGAGCCACACCGTGCAGCAATCCGGCGGCAACCCCGGCTCCCGCCTCTCAAGCGCCGCTCCCGCGCTCTACCGTCAATCCAAGTCCGACACTCCGCCGCAACAGACCACCCCCCAGGACACGTCCAAGCAGAAGCCCAAGTCCGACCAGGTCACCATCAACGTCTCCTGGGATGACTTGTTGAATCGCAAGCTCACCCCGCTCTCGTTGCTTGAGCCCCGGCAGCAGCATCAGCCCCAGCTGCCTTCGCCCGGAACCCTGACCCTCGGCGGTGCCACGGCGCCCGTGGCGCAGTATCCATACTCCCCGCCCTTCGGCTTTTCCCCTCCGCTCAACCAGTCCGCACCTTCTTTGTTCCAGCCCGGGCCCTATCTAACTCCGCCTGGCCAATCTCCCGGCATCCCGTCGTATCCGCCCGGCCAGACCCCGCTTGGTCCCATTCCCGGCCAAGCGTCTGGCTCGGCTGGCGGTGCCTCACCCTCCGCGCCATCGCGCCTCTCCCTCAAGGACATCGGCAGTTTGAGTCTCGGTCTGCGTCTCGGCTTTCCAGAAATGGAGGACGATGACAAGCCCGGCGCACCACCCTCCGCGGTCAAGGAGGCGATGCAAAAAGCCGAGATCCTCAACTACATGGTCACCGGTCAATTGCCCTCTGCCTATCAGTTGGATAAGGGCAAACTTGCCGGCGCCATCTGGGGAATCTTTTCCACCTACATCGCTCCCGACGTGGCGCGCAAAATTTCCAGCGGAATGTCCAGCAAGCACACCAGCAAGGGAATCTCCTATGAACTCGATGCCGTCCTTCTCACCGACTTCAGCGGCGGCGGAGTTTCTCTCACGCTCAAGTTCTGATCTTGCCTCGTTCCTGCGGAGCCTTGCCCATGGCAACAGCGACAGTCGCCGGCGCATCGACCCGTACCGCGAAAACCGCCCCTCCCACCGCGCGCCGTGCCGCCCCCGCGCCTGCTCCCGTTCCGCCTTCTCCGCAGTGCCATCCCATAAGCTCCGCGCTTCCCGCTAATCCCGCCTCTATCCCCGTTCACGCGCATGCCGCAGCACCTCCGCCCTCGACGCCGCCCATCGTGCGTCAAGTGCTTCATTCCCCAGGCCATTCCCTCGATGCTGCCAGCCGCCAATTCATTGAGCCACGCCTGCGTCACGATTTTTCCGCCGTGCAGGTTCACAGCGACTCCCAGGCCGCTGCGTCCGCGCGTTCCGTCGGTGCTCTGGCCTATACCGTCGGGTCCCACATCGTATTCGGCCAGGACCTCTACCGCCCCGCCACGCCCCAGGGCCGCATGTTGCTGGCCCACGAACTCGCACACGTCGTGCAACAAAGTCGCGGTAACTCTGGTGCCGGCGATTCCGTCAGCATTCTCGAAGCGGCCGCGGACCGAGCCGCCGTGGCGCTCCTGCATCCCAATGCCTCCGCCGTTTCCGTCGATGGCGCCACCGCCCCTCGCCTCCTCTGCCAGAACAAGCCGCCGGATGTTGCAGGCACCGGAACCGTCTCGGCCATGACTCCCGAGGACATGTACAACAAGCTCATCGCCATGCGCGGTTTCGATGAAGCCATCCCCGTCGCCAAGCTCGACGCCACCAAAGAGAAGCTCGCAGAGATGGAAGCCCAGCTCAAGACCAGCACCGACCCTCAGTTGCGTCGCCAATACAACCGTCTCCTCTCGCAATACAACATCTCAACCTTTGAGGCCGCTGGAGGCCCCGCCGGATATGGCTACAACACCTACGCCATCGTGCAAGTCGTTGGTCCCGACGGCAAAATCATTGCGGTAGCCGACGGCAAATATACTGGCGGACTCCACGCCGAGCAGATCGCGCTGCAAAAGATCGATGCCCAGCTCGGCGGCCAGGCCATCCCCGGCTCCCGCATTGACGTGGTCAGTGACAAAGTGGTGTGTCCCGGAGAATGTGTCCCCGCCTTCAAGGCCTTCGCCGAAAAATATAACGTCGGCAAAGTCGACGCTCACGTTTTCCGCCGCCAAAGAGTCGCTGGGACGGGCTCGGCTAGCGAGAAGACCACTGCGCGCACTGCCACAAAAGCGTCGTCCGAAGGCCTGACTCCTACCAGGCAATCAGAGACCATCGTGTCGCGCCCGTCCGTCAGCGGTACCACACCGCCCGCAACCACCACCGGCGGTGGCTCCCCTGGCTCTGCCCGCACGATAAACGATCCAGCCGCGAATGCCGCCGACAGCGAAGTCTCGCCTCGTGTCCGGGTCGCCACCGGCACAGGCGCCGAAGGCGATACCGCACCCCGTGTCCGTGTTGCCACCGGCACTGAAGGTGAAGGCACTACCCGAACCCGCGTGGCCACTGATGAAAGCGCTGAGAGCGAAGGCAATCCGCGTGTCCGTGTCGCCACCGGCGAGAACGAAGAAACCTCGTCAACCGGTCTGGGTGGCGCAGTGCGCGAAGGCGAAGCTAGTGAATCAGTCCTGGGCGGCGCTGCCAAGTCAGCCTTGAAGAGTGCCGCGGTCTCCATCGGCACCGGCGTTGCCATGAGCATTCTCCAGGACTGGTTCAAGCAGAAGGTCCTCGATGACCTCGCCGCGCTGCCCCAGCCGCGTCCCGACAAGCGCACCGCCCGCGCCTATTTGAGCGATCCAAAGACCAAAAATGGTGTCCGCGCCCTCGATGTCCTCGCCCAGAACCTTGGTCCTTTCTCCGCCGATCTCGCTACCGAACAAGCCAAAATCTCCAGCACCCGTTTCGCCCAGTTGATAGCCACTACCGTCATGCCCGAGAAGACGACTGACGACTACGAAAAGAAACTCCATCGCCTCGACGAGCTTCAAAACGGCCTCGACGCATGGGAGCAGGAACTGTTGACCATCGACTCCAATCTCGATGCGCTCCTCGAACTCGAAGGTCAGTTGAAGCAAACTGCGCAGGCCGCACAGGATCTCAAAAAAATGCTAAGCCTGATAGGGGTCGCCGATGAGCTGATCAAGATGGGATTCTCTTACGAGGAGTACATCGATCTGCTGACTGTGCTCGACAATGTCTCTAATCAAGTTGCAACCACCATGGCCAATGCGCGCAAAGCCAAGGAGGCAGTGCGCAAGGCGCTCAATCAAACCGCCGATTTCGATCACCAGGTCAATCAACTCTGGTGGCAGGAATTCGGTGGCCAGGTCAATCGGCTTGTCAAAGATGCCGACCAGGCTCGCCGCCAGGCGCAGCAGCGCAGCATGCAAAGAACCAAGATCAAATATGGCTCACTCGAAGGCCTCGAGCCGCTCCACCTTTGGAACTCCGACCAGCAGGGCATGTGGTACTTCTACAAGAATCGCGAAAGCGAAATCATCTTTCAGCTCAACGAAGTCACCAAGGGTGCCGCAAACAGTCAGGATGCCTTCAACCGCAAGGTCGCTCTCGAGGCCGAACTTGGCCGCGTCCGCCAGAAGATGCTCGAGATGCGCAGCGGCGTCGGCTCCGCAGCTCCCTAGTCTCAATAAGGCCACCTGCGTGTAGGGCGTCGCCTCGTGCAAGTCTTTGCTTGCCATTCTCCCGCCTTGCTGGCGATACTGCTTGTAGCCGCTTTTACTTGGGCTTTACCCCTTTTCCCAAGCGAGAAAACCATTGGCACGTAAGCTTTACACCGCACGCCTGGCACGAAAAGAGTGCATCTCCGAACCGGCGCAATGCTTCCACCTCGAGTTCGCCATCGACGAGCTGGAGAGTTTCCCGTATAGCCCCGGCCAGTTCGTCTCTGCCGTGGCCGAAGATGCTCATGGCAAGCAGCAGACCCGCGCCTACTCCATCGCCTCTGCGGCCAGCGGCAACCGTTTTGACGTGTGCGTCAACCGCGTCGAGGGCGGCTTCTTCTCCAATCACCTCGCCGATCTGCCCGACCTGCCCATCGGTGGAACCATCCAGATTCACGGGCCGCATGGCTACTTCACCCTTCGCGAGCCCATCACTGACTCCATCCTCATCGCTACCGGCACCGGCATTGCTCCCATGCGCGCCTTTGCCCAGTGGCTGTTCCCCGCGGATGGTCCCGACCGCAGCAACGGCAAAGACATCTGGCTGGTCTACGGCACCCGCTACGAAAGCGACATCTATTACCGGCAGGAGTTTGAAGCGCTTGCCGCGCGCCAGCCCAACTTCCACTATCTGTCCACTCTTAGCCGTGCCCCGGAAACCTGGCCCGGCCTGCGCGGTTACGTCCAGGACCACATGGCCCAGATCGTCGAAGAGCGCGCCGCGCGCCTCGGCCAGTCCCTTCCCTTAACGCCGCCCGACGTATCCATACCCGCCGCCCAGTTGAGCTTCGACGTCCACACCTACATCTGCGGCCTCAACAACATGGTTTCCGCCGTGCGCGACCGCCTCACCGCTTTCGGCTGGCACCGCAAGCAGATCGTCTTCGAGCGCTACGACTAGAGCATTTTCGATTTGAGTCTGGAATAAACTTTGAGTGCCCCATCCTTTCCACAATTTCATCGTGGAAAAGGTGGGAGACCACCACTGGCGGTAGAGAAATCAGCTTCTACAGATTGAACAACTCACGCAGCCGCCGTGTCTGCGCCCGGCTCACCGGAATCTCCGTTTGCCGTTTGTCGTTCATGCGCAGCTGGTAGCTCGACTTGAACCACGGCACCACTTCGCGAATGTGGTTGATGTTCACCACAAAGCCGCGATGCGCGCGCCAGAACAGCGCCGGATCCAGTAGCTCCAACAGCTCTTCCAGCGTGCGGCATTTTGAGTGCCCTTCAAAACTCTGCGTGACCACCCTGATCACGCCCTCGTCGATGGCCGCGTAGCAGATTTCTGCCTGGTCCACCAGCATCAGCCGGCTCTGCGCCTCCACAATCAGCTTGGCTGGCTGTGGCGTGCGTCCCCCGGCTTGGGGATGGTTTAAGAGCCGCAATAGCGCATCAATCTGCGGTCCCGGCAGCGGGCCTGCCCCTGCGCTGCCTCCGGCCATGCGTCCGCGTACCCGCTCCAGTGCCTGCTCCACACGCGCGCGATCAAATGGCTTCAGCAGGTAATCCACCGCGTTCACGTCAAAGGCGCGCACTGCGTATTGGTCGTATGCCGTGGCAAACACAATCTGCGGCAGCGGCTCCGCCTCTTTCCCGGTTTGCGCGCGATGGCGATCCACCAGCTTCTGAATCACCGCAAAGCCGTCCAGCCCCGGCATCTGCACGTCGAGGAAAACAAGGTCGGGGTGGTGTTCCTCAATCAGGTCCACGGCTTCAATGCCATTGGTCCCCTGCGCCAACACATTCACGTCCCCCACCTGGTCGAGAAGGTACTTCAGCTCGTCGCGGGCCAGTTGTTCGTCGTCGATAATTAGCGCGGAGATCGGCATTGAGACCAGAAGCTTGATTGTAGGAAGGGAACTGCACCCGGTCAATCCGCACAAGAGAATCGAAGGCCTGGGTGGGGAAACCACAAATCTCAATGGGACTTTTTTCTGTGACCCGATAACTCTCCGGGTGCCGGGTGCCCCCGGTCTCGAATCTGAGACCGGGGAAATCACGGCTCGAAGAATTCCTTACTCGCCCAGCACCCGCAGCCGTGTCGGCATGTGGTCGCGCTCCAACTCGTGGCCGCACCGTGTGCAGAACTGATCCGTGACCCGCACCGTGCGGAAGCAGTTTCCGCAACTCGCGGTTAGCTGGTAGTTACACTGCGGGCAAAAGTGAAAGTCGGTCTGCACATGCGTGGAGCAGGCCGGGCAGCGCGAAACCAGTGGCGCGCGCAACAGAAAATAAAGCACGGCGCCGATACCTCCCGGCATCACAAAGCAGAGCAGCATCCAGAACCGTGAGCTCATGGCCCGCCGCGGCGCGTCCTTGCTGACGTAACCCACCATCAGGAAGTACAGCGCGGCCACCAATCCCCATGAGAGATTCAGGTAAATGCGAATGCCGAGTGGCGGAAGATGGTGCTGAGATTCAGGAAAAACCAGCCAGAAATAATACTCGACCAGGACGAAGACTGCGGCGGCAGCCATGATCGACCACACCGGGACCAGGCGTGTGTCTTCGTTGGCGTGAATGGATTCTGGATCGCGCATAGGTCAACCCTTCCTCGGAGGGCCTTTCACATAAGCAAGCTCAACTTAGCAGCTATATAGGATGGACGGGAAGAAGATTGCGGAAGTTGCGTATTCTTTAGGGTAGTCGCGGTTATGACCCCGGATTCAGGACTCGCCGCCCTGGTGACGTGACCTTGTGATTATGCAATTGTGCCAATCAATTTGTGTGCCCCGTGTCTCACTTTTCACCGGAGTCCCCGAGGACAGGTCTTCGTCCGTGGGATGGTTTGAGACATGGGAAACCGCATATCTAGGCAGTCACAAGACTAAGACTTCCGCCGCAGCCATCCGGCCAGCAGTGCCGAGGCCAACAGTGCCGTACTGAAAAAGAATCCCCACACACTTAGCTGGCTCACCAGGCTGGTCAGGTGCTCCTCTTCAATCAGGGAATCTGCAACCCACCAGACCGGTGGACCCACCACAAAAAGGACAATCAGCGTGGCCGCCATCGCCATCGCCCGGCTGCGTCGGCAGCCGGCCTTTTGTTCCCGCATCACGCCGAGTGAGGTCATCACAACGCGCTGGGTGCGGTGCGCCACGGCACACTCCCGATTAGCCTGTCCTCCGGCCAGTGCCTCCACCAGATCGCGATCGGCGTTCATCCCCTTGTTTGTCTCTGTCGGGGTATCGGTGGCCGTACCGCGGGTTTCCATCACACCGCCTCCAGGCGATGGATACCGGCCCGCTCAAGCTTCGGTCTCAGTGCGGCAAGGCCACGATAAAGTCTTGATTTCACAGTCGAAAGTGGCGCCCGCGTCACTTTCGCAATCTCGTCCAGTGACAGCTCTTCGTGAAACCGCAGCACCAGCACCTCGCGATAGAGGGTATCCAGTTGCATCAGCGCCGTCGCAATCCGCTCCCGGTCTTCTACATTGGCCACGTTCTCAAACGGCGTCGGCTGCTCGTCGGTAACCTCGATGCTCAGCGGCCGGTCGTCGTCATTGCCGGTCTCGAACAACTCGTCCAGGCTGGCCATCGTCCGTTTGCGCCGCTGGTCGATCACCAGGTTGCGCGCAATCGCAAAAAGCCAAGTCTCGAACCGCGCCTTACCGTTGAACTGGCCCCCGCGCGTCAAAACTCGCATCCAGACTTCCTGGAACAGGTCCTCGGCCATTTCACGATTGCCGGTCAAAAAAAGCAGATAGCGCAGCAGCCGGTGTTGAAAACGGACAATCAATACGTCCAGCAGGCCGGCGTCTTGGCGCTTCAGTCCTTCCGCAACAGCAAGGTTCTCCTGCCGCACCTGTTCATCAGCTTGTACGGTGGCGCCGGGAGCGAATAAAGAACGAATAACGGCGGCAGTGCTCATCTTACTCAAGTAGACGACAGAATCCCCCTCCAAGCCGCTACATAAAGCAAGATTTATCCCCAAAGTCCCAATTCTGATCAAAATTCCTGCCAAATACCTCCGTCCACATCCCGATCCCTATGCTCTGTTACGCTTTCCCCGCGCCACCTGCACCGCCTCTTCCACCGCTCTCGCAGCCCGGCGCTCCCTGCCCTCCACGGTTTGCACGTAGAAGATGCCCAGCAGATGGTTGCGTCTCTGCGTCGGCGTCATTGCGTTCCAGCCCTCTTCTGCCAATGGCTGCCGCTGGAATCCAGCGCGCAAAATCGGCGGTGGCTCCTCCTCGCCTTCCATCGCCAGCAGCAGGCTTTCGGCCATCTTTTCGCTCCGCATTTCTCGTGTCGCAGCGCTCTTGGCTTGTGCCACAAAACCCCCGATTCCTTTTCGCATCGACGGGCTCAAACTGTCGAACCACCGTCCCAGCCGCCTGTCCTCTTTCAGCGCCTTCAGCAACTCCGCGGGCACCGCCTCAAGCCTCTCCTCCAAGTCGGGTTCCAGCCGAATCTGCACTTGCTCGCCCGCTTTGGCATGGGCGCCGGTCTGCATTTGCTTGTTCACCAGTAAAGTGTGTCCCTCACCCTGCGCTCCTGGAAAGAGCGAGGTACGAAACGCAAACCCATTGATCTCCCCGCGCACCCGCCGATTACGCCACTCAGGCCAAGCCTTCTTCAGGTCTACCGGAACCCGCGCAATCACCCAGCGCAGCCGTGTTCCCGTGGGCTCCAGTACGGCGCGAAACGTCTTTGATGTAGTTCCGCTCATTGGCTTTTTCGCAAACTCAGTATGCAAGTGATCCGGCCGGCCAGGCAAGCACGCTGACCATCTACACTATCCCTCATGGAAGTTCTCTACGGCCTGCATCCTGTCGAGGAGGCCCTCAAGGCCGGTCGCCGGCGCTTTGACCAGGTGATAGTGGCGCGCGAGCGCCACGATGACCGCCTCGCCCGCCTCGTGGAAACCTGTCGTCAGGCGGGCGTTCGCGTCCGCTCTGAGGTCCGCGAGCAGCTTACCCAGCTCGCCGCGACCCCCGCCCACCAGGGTGTCGTTGCCCTGGTCCGTCCCCAGGAATCTCTCGCCATTGAAGACTTCTACGACCCGCTCCCATCCCTCCCAGGAGCGTCGCGCCCGCCGCGTCTGCTCCTGGCTCTCGATGGAGTTGAGGACCCGCAAAACCTCGGTGCCCTGCTGCGCGTGGCCGACGGTGCTGGAGTCGATGGAGTCGTGCTCACCGAACGTCGCGCCGCGCCCCTCAGCCCTGTCGCCGTCAAGGCCAGCGCCGGCGCCACTGAGCATCTCCGCATCGCCCGCGTCGTCAACCTCGTCCGCGCTCTTGAAGACCTCAAGCGCCAGAATTTGTGGATCATTGGCCTCGACGAGCGCGGCCAGACCGACTACGACCGTTTCGACCTCACCGGCGACTGCGTCCTCGTCCTCGGCCGCGAGGGGTCCGGTCTCCATGATCTTGTCCGCCGCACCTGCGACCACCTCCTGCGTATCCCCATGGCCGGCGGCGTCAGCTCCCTCAACGTCTCTGCCGCCGGTGCCGTCGTCCTCTATGAAGCCTTCCGCCAGCGCCGCGCCGCCGCGCAACAGCAGGGAAGTAACGGCTCCTCCGCTCGCCCCATTGGTCAGGCTGCGTCCAAACCAAAGCCACAGAAAGGCCTCGGTTCATGAAGTTTCTCCCTGCCGGGACGCTGGCTAGCCTCGCGTTTGCCGTCCTCCTGGCTGCACTGCCCGGCGAGCCTCAAACCCCCGCCGCTCCGCCCAAGCCGCAGACCCAGACCTCCGGCGGCCAGGTCATCTTCTCTCGTTCTACTGACGAAAACGGCCAAACCACCACCCATGCAGGTCCCGCTGCTGCCCGGCCCACCATCCAGATGGCTACCGCGCCCTCCGTCGAAGACGCCGATCGCCGCGCCGTCACCTTCACCGCCCTCGACCTCGACGTCCACCTCCACGCTGCCGCCCAGCAGATCGCTGTCCGCGCTCTTCTCACAGTGCGTAACGACAGCAAAGCCCCGCTCCCCCGCATTCCTCTGCAAATCTCGTCGTCTCTCAACTGGGAGCAGATTCGAGTCGGCGGCAAGACCGTCTCCTTCCCCGTCGCCACACTGAACTCCGACACTGACCACACCGGCCAACTCCACGAGGCCGCCGTCCCGCTCGATGCGCCGCTTGCGCCCGGTCAGTCCCTTCAGCTTGACGTCACTTACTCTGGCGTCATTGCCCCCACAGCCCAGCGCCTGCTCTCCGTCGGAACTCCTGAAGACCTCGCCCTTCACTCCGATTGGGACCAGATCGGCGTCCCTTTCACCGGCCTGCGTGGCTTTGGCAATGTTGTCTGGTACCCGGTCTCCAGCGTCCCCGTCATCCTGGGCGACGGTGCCCGCCTCTTCGACGAGATCGGCGCCCACAAGCTGCGCATCTCCGGGGCGCACTTCCGCCTCCATCTCGCCGTCGAATTCCCCCACGGCCAGCCGCCATCCGTGGCCCTCATAAACGGCCAACCCGCCGCGCTCTCAGTCACTGACAAAGGCGGCCTCGACCCCGACTTAGCCGGCGTCGCCACTGCCTCCCTCGATGGTGCAACCCTCGGGTTTGACACCCCCAGCCTCTTCCTCGCCGTACGCACCGCCCACACCGGCCCCAACGTCACTGCCTTCGCGCTTCCTGAGAATGAGGTCGCCGTGCAGAGCTGGACAACAGCTGCAACCGCCGTCACGCCATTCCTTTCTGGCTGGCTTGGCCCGCATCCGCATGCGCAGCTCACCCTCCTTGACCTGCCCGACCCTCAGGATGCGCCTTTTGAAACCGGGGCTCTGCTCGCCATCAGCCTCCATGAAGCACCCGCCGACCGGCTGGAAGGCGTTCTAGCTCACGCCCTCAGTCATGCCTTCACGCAGAATGCAACGCGTCCGCCTCCCGCATGGCTCAACGAGGGACTTGCCTTTTTTATGGGTACACTTTGGGTTGAAAAGCAGCACGGCCGCAGTCAGGCCCTGGAGCTGCTCGAGGCCGACCGCGCCGCGCTTGCCCTGGTTGAGCCCGTCAGCCCCGGCGAGAATCCCGGCCAGCCTTTGGCCCAGGCCATCGCACCCGTCTACTACCGCACCAAGGCCGCCTATGTCCTGTGGATGCTCCGCGATCTGGCCGGCGACGATGCGCTTTCTTCCGCTCTTCGCGCCACCAATTCCGCGTCCGATGCCGGTCCCAGTGCTGCTCCCGCCGCCTCGTTGCAGGATCTCCTCAAACTGGGCGGTGCCCGTCAGGATCTCTCCTGGTTTTTCAGTGACTGGATCGCCACAGACAAGGGTCTCCCTGACCTGTCCATCGTGAGCGTCTTCCCTAATGCCGCCCAGACCGGCACCTGGCTGGTAGCCGTCGAAGTGGCGAACACCGGCTATACAGCCGCCGATGTTCCCGTTACCGTACGTTCCCCTTTGACCTCGATTACTGAGCGCGTTCTTGTCCCCGCCCGGGGTACCGTGGTCCGGCGGATCCTCATCCAGGGCCAGCCGACTTCAGCCCAGGTCAATGACGGCACCGTCCCTGAAACCCAGG
>Ga0181535_10000243_pt1 | contig 83868 bp, 72 predicted proteins | sample PEATcosm2014_Bin_44_FD_119774 | JGI IMG/M metagenome (GOLD analysis project Ga0181535, IMG submission 119774) | Peatland microbial communities from MTU Mesocosm Facility, Houghton, MI, USA - PEATcosm2014_Bin17_30_metaG | ecosystem: Environmental > Terrestrial > Soil > Wetlands > Peat | place... | reverse complement strand
CAACGTGGAGCTGACGATTGAGCTGATTACGCCGGTAGCCATGGAGAAGGGCCTGCGCTTCGCGATTCGCGAAGGCGGCAGGACCGTGGGCGCAGGCACGATCTCGGAGATTATCAAGTAGCGGTGAACGGTGAACGGTGCACGGTGAACAGTGGGGCAGTAACAGTCCACGGCTCACGGTCCACAGTTCACGGTTCCCCAAAGGGGAACACATGGTAGGACAGAGAATTCGAATCCGGTTGAAGGCGTACGACTATCGCGTGCTCGACACATCGACAGGCGAAATTGTGGATACCGCCAAGCGCACCGGCGCAACCGTTGCGGGGCCGATTCCGTTGCCGACGATCAAGAACAAGTACTGCGTCTTGCGTTCGCCGCATGTGGACAAGAAGTCGCGCGAGGAGTTTGAGATTCGCACGCACAAGCGGCTGATCGACATCCTCGAGCCCACGCAGCAGACGGTGGACGCGTTGATGAAGCTCGATCTGCCGGCAGGCGTGGACGTCGAGATTAAGGCGTTCGAAAAATAGGGGTCAGTTATTAGTAGTCAGTTGTCAGTAAACGCGTGGTGACAGCCAGGCTGATTGAACTGACAACTGCCAACTGAAAACTAGTTTTTCCGGCAGTGCGAGACTTTCCAGCTCGCATGATGAGGTGAGGAAGATATGGCAGTTACAGGGATTCTGGGCAAGAAGATCGGAATGACGCAGGTTTTTGACGAGAAGGGCGACGTGCACCCGATTACGGTGCTGCAGGCCGGCCCCTGCGTGATTACGCAGTTGAAGACGGCGGCGAAGGACGGCTACGACGCGGCGCAGATAGGGCTGGTTGAGTTCGTGAAGAGCTCGCACATGACCAAGCCGCAGACCGGCCACCTGGCAAAGACTGAAGCTCCTCCAGTGAAGTTGATCAAGGAAGTGAACTTGGAAGCGGCCAGCGATGGCGCGGAAGAGACCAAGGCGGGCGATCGCGTGCTGGTGGATATCTTTACCGATGCAAAGTTTGTTGACGTGGTCGGCACATCGAAGGGTCGCGGATTTGCGGGCGTGGTGAAGCGTCACAAATTCGGCGGCGGTCCCAAGTCGCACGGCCACATGTTCCAGGTGCAGGGTTCGATCGGCGCCTCGAGTTTTCCGTCGCGCGTGTTTCCAGGGCAGCGCATGCCGGGCCACATGGGAACCGACCAGGTGACGGTGCGCAATCTGCGTATTCGCGGCATTGATCTCGACGAGAACCTGCTGATGGTTGAGGGAGCTGTGCCGGGACCGCGCGAGGGATACGTTTTGATTTCGAAGGCCAAGACGCCGCCTCGCGAGCGTCGCGGATTTGCCGGCTCGACCACGGTCGACCCGTTGAAGGCTTCGAAGAAGGCGCAAGGCAAGAGAAAGTAACGAGCCTTCAGCTATCAGCTTTCAGCTTAGGTTGCGGCGATGAAGGCGGATGCAGTGGGCGTGAGCAAGATGAAGCTGAGAGCTGACAGCTGAGAGCTGACGGCTTGTAGGAAGAAGAAAATGGCAAACGTAGACGTAGTAAATCTGAACGGTGAAAAGGTGGGCACGGTTGAGCTGGCTGACGCGGTGTTTGCGCCGGAGCAGGTGAACGAAGCTCTGCTGTGGGAGGCGGTGAAGCACTACCGCGCCTCGCTTCGCCAGGGCACAGCCGCCACCAAGAACCGCAAGCTGGTTGCCGGATCGGGCAAAAAGCTGTGGAAGCAGAAGGGTACTGGCAGGGCGCGTATTGGCTCGGTCCGGTCACCGTTATGGCGGCACGGCGGTACTGTGCACGGACCTCAGCCGCGCAGCTATGAATATGCCTTTCCGCGCAAGAAGCTGCTGGGCGCGCTGCGCGCGGCGCTGGCGTCAAAGCTGGCCGACGGCAAGCTCACCGTGGTGGACTCGCTGGAAATCAAGGAAGGCAAGACCAAGCTGTACTTCAACGCGCTGAACAAGCTGGGCGTGACGCGCACGGCGCTCCTTGTGGAGAACGGCAAGACGCTTTCGCAGGCGCTGATCATGGGCGCGCGCAACCTGGAGGGCGTTGAACTGGTGCTGAACAATGAGGTTCATCCCTACGATTTGCTGCGCTACGAGCGGGCGATATTTTCAAAGGCGGCCATTGAGCAACTTACCGAGTCGCTGGTGAAATCAGCTTCAAAGCGCAGGGTCCATGAAAAGGAGGCAGCGTAATGCCTACCACATACACAACGATTCGCCGCCCGCTGATTACTGAAAAGGGATTGGCCAAGAAAGAAACGGAAGACACGCTGGTGTTCGATGTAGCGCCCGAGGCAACCAAGACCGAAGTGAAGCAGGCCGTGGAGGCTCTTTTCAAGGTGAAGGTGGCCGCGGTTCGCACTTCGAACGTGCTGGGCAAGGAACGGCGTCGCGGACGGTACGCGGGCTTCAAGCCGGATTGGAAGAAGGCTTATGTTCGCCTCAAGCCCGGCCAGAAGCTGCCCGAGTACGTGAGCAATCTGTAAGGCAGCTATTAGCTTTCAGCTCTCAGCTTGTTTCGTGCAAGATCGGGATGAGGAGCTGAAAGAGAGTTGAAGAAGTTTTGTTAAGCAGGATGAGCTGAAGGCTGATAGCTGAAAGCTTATCAAGGACAACGACGATGGCAATCAAGACATACAGACCGGTAACGCCGACGCTCAGGTTTCAGACCTCTCTGACAACAGACGATCTGACCACGTCGACTCCGCACAAGCCGCTACTCACGACGCGCAAGCGTACGGGCGGGCGCCGCAACTCGGGCGATCTGACGATCCGTCATCAAGGCGGCGGGCACAAGCAGAAGATCCGCCTGATCGATTTCAAGCGCGAGAAGTATGGCGTGCCCGGCAAAGTGGCGACGATCGAATACGATCCAAATCGTTCGGCGCGCATCGCGCTGGTGCACTACGCCGACGGCGAGAAGCGCTACATTTTGCAGCCGGTGGGCCTGAAGGTGGGCGCCACGGTGAGTTCAGGGCCCGAAGCAGACATCCTGGTGGGTAATGCTCTGCCGCTCAAGAACATTCCCGCGGGCACCACGGTGCACGCGATTGAGCTGAAGCCTGGCAAGGGTGCGCAGATGGCGCGTTCGGCAGGCGCGCAGGCGCAGCTTGTAGCTAAGGAAGGCGACTACGCGCTGCTTAAGCTGCCCTCCGGAGAGACGCGCAAGGTTCTGACCGAGTGCATGGCGACCATCGGGCAGGTGGGCAACACAGAGCATGAGAACATCTCGATCGGCAAGGCAGGCCGCAAGCGCTGGATGGGCATCAGGCCGACCAACCGCGGCGTGACTATGAATCCCGTGGATCACCCGCACGGCGGTGGTGAAGGCAAGACCTCGGGCGGTCGTCACCCGGTGACGCCGTGGGGCCAGCCGACGCGTGGATACAAGACGCGCAACAACAAGCGGACCGACACGTACATTGTGAGCCGCAGGGCGAAGTAGGAAGGACAGCCTTTAGCTATTAGCTTTTAGCTCTTAGCTAGCGGTTGGCAGAACAGAGATTTCAGGCATTGGCTAAGCGGTTGGCTTCAGCACGACAAAGCTAAGAGCTAACAGCTAAGAGCTAGGAGCTAAGTTTTATGGCACGTTCGACAAAGAAGGGTCCGTTTGTGGATGCGCACCTGAGCGTGAAGATTGAGGCGCTCAACCGGGCCAACGACAAGAAAGTTGTGAAGAGCTGGTCGCGGCGCTCGACGATCTTTCCTGAGTTTGTTGGCCACACCATCGCGGTGCACAACGGCAAAAAGTTTGTTCCGGTGTACGTGACCGAGAACATGGTGGGTCACAAGCTGGGTGAGTTTGCTCCTACGCGCACGTTCAAGGGGCACACAGGTGGCTCCAAGGCGGCCGAGACTGCGGCCAAGCCCGCGCCGGCGAGATAAAGGCAGTCAATAGCCAGTAGCCAATAGTGAGTAGGCGAGGCGGGTGGCTGAGGCGAAACAGGTTTTTGAAGGCGGGGCTAATGAAGTGCCTGCCGGCACGAAGGCAACTGAGAGCTGAAGGCTGAAAGCTGAAAGCTCGTATTTCGAGGAACGCATTATGGCAGTCGCAACAAAAGAATACCGGGCCGAGGCAAGGTTTCAGCGCGTTTCGCCGCAGAAGGCGCGGCTGGTGCTGGACCTGATCAAGGGTCTCAGTGTCGAACAAGCGCTGAACACGGCAGCGTTCACCAAGAAGCGGATCGCTCCGGTGATTCACAAGCTGTTGACGTCGGCGGTTGATAACGCCAAGTACGTGTCGGGCGAAGAGGGCATCGACCTGGACGTAGACAATCTCTACGTCAAGCAGGCGCTGGCCAACGACGGGCCGCGCATGAAGCGTGTCCGCCCCGCGCCGATGGGCCGCGCTTACCGCTATCAGCGCAGGCTGACGCACATTGTGCTGTCGGTGGCGGAACGCGATTCGAGCGCAAGGTCCGACTTAGTCACCAAGGTTGAAGAGCCGGTTGCGGAGCCGAAGGCGGCATCTGCAGCAGCGAAGAAGGCCGCCGCCAAGAAGGCGCCGGTCCCGAAAAAGCCGGCGAAGAAGTCTGCCAAGAAGGCCGCCAAGTAGGCCCCAAGTGGGCATGGAAAGTTTGAGGAGTAAAGCATGGGACAGAAAGTCCATCCTTACGGATTCCGGTTGGGAATTAACAAGCCGTGGCGCTCGCGTTGGTTCAGCGAGCGGGAGTACGACAAGCTGCTGGTCGAAGACGTGAAGCTGAAGAAGGAGCTGCGCGAGAAGCTGAAGGCTGCGGGCGTGAGTTCGGTTGAGATCGAGCGTCCGGGCAACAAGCTGCGCTTCCTGATTCGCACAGCGCGTCCGGGCATCGTAATCGGCCGCAAGGGCGCCGAGATCGAGAAGCTCAAGACGGAGCTCGGCAAGCGCACCAACCGCGATGTGTTCATTGACATCATCGAAGTGAACAAGCCGGAGCTTGACGCGCAACTGGTGAGCGAGAACATCGCGCTGCAACTCGAGAAGCGCGTGAGCTTTCGCCGGGCGATGCGCAAGAGCGTGGATTCGGCGCTGCGATTCGGCTGCAAGGGAATCAAGGTTCGCGTATCGGGCCGGTTGAACGGCAATGAAATCGCTCGTTCGGAGTGGTATCTGCAGGGGCGTTTACCGCTGCACACGCTGCGCGCCGACATCGACTATGGGTTCACCGAGGCCAACACGACTTATGGCGTGATCGGCGTGAAGGTGTGGATCTATCGCGGCGATATCTATGAGCAGAAGCGGCGGCAGGCGCCGGCGGCAACGGGCTCGGGAGTGTTTTAAAGGCAGCTTCTGGCTCCTAGCCTCTAGCTTTTAGCTAGATATGCGGGAATGAAGCTGTAGTTGGAAATGTTTTGAAGCTAGAGGCTAGCAGCTAGAGGCTAGAAGCTGCTTTCGAGGGTTTTGCGATGTTGATGCCAAAGAAAGTGAAGTACCGGAAGCAGCAGAAGGGCAAGCGGCGCGGCAAGGCGTGGCGCGGCTCGACGCTGTCGTTCGGCGAGTACGGGCTGAAGGTGATGGAGTGCGGCTACATTACTGACCGGCAAATCGAGGCCAGCCGTATCGCCATGACGCGATTTATCAAGCGTGGCGGCAAAATCTGGCTGCGGCTGTTTCCTGACAAGCCGATTACCAAGAAGCCGGCCGAAGTTCGTATGGGATCGGGCAAGGGCGCGCTGGATCATTGGGTAGCAGTGGTGCGGCCGGGCAAGATCCTGTTTGAGATGGAGGGTGTTGCGCCCGAGGTTGCCGCAGAGGCAATGCGCCTGGCTTCGCACAAATTGCCGCTAAGGACCAAGTTCGTGCAGCGGCCCGGCGTGGAGAAGGTTGCGGCCAAGGCCGAGTAGAGATGCAGCTTTTAGCTATCAGCTATCAGCTTTTAGCTAATTTGTTTAGGAAATGGCTGAGGCTGAAGCTGAAGCTCCGAAGCGAGCACGACGGAGCTGAGAGCTGAAAGCTGAACGCTAGGAGCTGAATAAAAAGATGGAACTCCAGAAGATTCGCAATTTGAGCAACGAAGAACTCGCGCACCAGCAGAAGACAACGGCGGAGCAGCTTTTCAGGCTGCGCTTCCAGGTGGCCCTTGGCCAGAACGATGGCGTGAAGAAGATCCGCCTGCTTCGCAAGGAGATTGCGCAGATCAAGACAGTAGCCCGGGAACGCGAACTGGGTATTCGCGGCGAGTTGAATGACACGGCTCCCGCGGAAAACAAGAAGGGAGCCCGCTAAATGACGGCTACCAAAGAAACAACGCAGGCGCCCAACGCGGCGCGGCGCAATGAGAAGGTCGGGCAAGTGGTTTCGACCAAGATGCAGAAGACCATAGTAGTTGCGGTCGAGATGCGCAAGGCCCACCCGAAGTACAAGAGGATCGTGCGTTCGACCAAGAAGTTCTACGCGCACGACGAGCAGAGCTCGGCGCGTTTGGGCGACGTGGTTCGCATTCGCGAGACGCGGCCGCTGAGCAAGCTGAAGCGGTGGTCGCTCGAAGAGATTGTGCGGCGCTCGTCGCTTGCGCAGATTGAAGACACGGCCCACGAGCCGGTTAGCTAGTCCCGGCGAGAGGAGAAGAGATCATGGCAGTGCAAATGAGAACCATGCTCGCGGTGGCCGATAACTCCGGCGCGCGCAAGCTGCAGGTGATTCTGCCGCTGGGCGGCAGCCTGGGCGCGAAGGCCGGCCTGGGCGACATTGTGACCGCGGCGGTGAAGGAAGCTTCGCCAGACGGCACAGTGAAGAAGGGCAAGGTTGTGAAGGCAGTGATTGTGCGTACGCGCAAGGAACACCGCCGCCGCGACGGAACCTACATTCGATTTGATGAGAACGCGGCTGTGGTGATCGGCGACGATCACGAGCCGGTTGGAACGCGCGTGTTCGGGCCAGTTGCCCGCGAACTGCGTGAGAAAAAGTTTTTGAAGATTGTGTCGCTGGCGCCGGAAGTGGTGTAAGTACAGCTTCTAGCCTCTAGCTTCTAGCTTTTTCGTGCTGGAACCAGGGACGAGGGCAGAAGCGAGATAAATCTAGAAGCTAGCGGCTGTATTTGGAGAAGAAAATGCCGAGTTTGAACATTCATCGCAATGATACGGTCAAGGTGCTTACGGGCACTGACCGCGGCAAGACGGGGCGGGTGCTGCGCGTGTTTCCCGACAAGGGCACGGTGCTGGTGGAGCACGTGCGCATAGTGAAGAAGACGGTTTCGTCGAAGACCGGGAAGCGCACCAAGGGCGGTATCGCGGAACACGAGTCGCCGATCCAAGTGTCGAACGTGGTGCTGATTTGCCCCAACTGCGGACCGGCGCGCGTGGGCCGCAAGACTGAAGGCGAGACGCGGATGCGGATTTGCAAGAAGTGCGGGCAGGAACTGCCCACGAAGAAGTAGTAATTCAGCTATCAGCCATCAGCTCTCAGCTCTCAGCTTTCAGTTAGTTCGTGCTGAGTCGAGGATTGGGGCGGTAGCGAGATGAGCTGAAAGCTGACAGCTAATAGCTAGAAGCTGAATTGAGTCCCTTCCGAAACGGTAAACGGGTCGCTGCGGCGGACCAATCCGAGACCGGAAGAAAGAGAGCAGAGAGATGGCGGCAAGGCTGAGAGAGAAGTACAACAAGGAAATCAAGCAGGCGCTGCAAAAGGAACTCGGGATCGAGAACTCCATGGCGGTGCCGAAGCTGGATAAGATCGTGATCAACATGGGCCTGGGCGAGGCCACGCAGAATACCAAGCTGCTGGATCCGCTGGTGGCCGATTTGACGCAAATCGTGGGGCAGAAGCCGGTGACCACGAAGGCCAAGAAGTCGATTGCGGCTTTCAAGGTTCGCGCTGGCATGTCGATTGGGGCGATGGTAACGTTGCGCTCCGACAAGGCCTACGAGTTTCTAGATCGTCTGATCTCGACCGCGCTTCCACGCGTTCGCGACTTCCGAGGCGTGTCTACAAAGAGTTTTGACGGGCGCGGCAACTACACGCTCGGCCTGCGCGACCAGCTGATATTTCCTGAGATCGACTACGCGAAGGTGGAAAAGCTGAAGGGAATGAACATCACGATCGTGACCACAGCCCGGGACGATAACGGAGCGCGAGCGCTGCTCAAGCACTTCGGTATGCCGTTCCGGCAGGGGGCGTAAGAACAGCGACTAGGGGCTAGGGACTAGAGATTAGTTCCAGCCACTAGCTTGATCGAGGCGCAGCAAACAAGTTTGGGCTGCTTCGTGGGGCAAGTAAATTGATGCCTCATAGAGCGAGCTAGAAGCTAGTAGCTAGAAGCTAGTAGCTCGGGTTGAAGAGGAACTATGGCAACAACTGCAAAGAGAGTGAAAGACGCGCGCAAGCCCAAGTTCAGCAGCCGGAAGCACAATCGCTGCCAGCTATGCGGGCGGCCGCGCGGCTTTCTGCGTAAGTTCGGCATCTGCCGCCTTTGCTTCAGGGCACTGGCTCTGAAGGGCGAGATTCCGGGCGTAAACAAGTCGAGTTGGTAACAAGAGACAGCTTTCAGCTATTAGCTCTCAGCCTTTAGCTTTTTCGTGCTGAATTGAAGAAGTCGGCAGAAGCGAGATTAACTGAAAGCTGAAAGCTGTAACAACCATTCCCGCTGGTTTCCGCCCTGGCGGACGAACGGGGGATGAAGGAGAAGGAATGAGTCTGACCGACCCAGTAGCAGATTTTCTGGCGCGGATCCGGAATGCGATCCGGGCGCGTCATCAGAAGCTGGATGTGCCGGCTTCGAAGTTGAAGGCCGAGATTGCCCGCATCCTGAAGGAAGAGGGCTACATCTCGAACTACAAGGTTCAGGATGAGGAAGGCAAGCTGGTGCTGCGCGTGTACTTGAAGTACGGCGGCACAGATGCGGCCATTCGCGATCTGGCGCGGGTTTCGCGACCCGGCTGCCGCGTGTACGTGGGCCGCGACGAGATCAAGCGAGTGCAGGGCGGCCTTGGCATCTCGATTCTGACGACGCCCAAGGGCGTGATGACCGGCCGCCAGGCACGCCGCGAAGGCGTGGGTGGCGAGCTGTTGTGCGAAGTGTGGTAGAGGACAGCTTTCAGCCGTCAGCTCTCAGCTTTTCGTGCTGAGCTGATGGCGGCGGTTGAAACGAAATGAAGCTGAAAGCTGACAGCTAATAGCTGAAGGCTTCCGGGCAGGAAAGCCCGGACGGCTGCAGTGGAACGACGGCGCGTTGGAACTGATCACTGAAAACCGATCACTGACAACTGCTTTTTCGGGACTCGCAAGCCAACAAGGAATTTGAAGAATGTCGCGTATTGGAAAAAAGCCGATTCCCCTTCCCTCGGGCGTGAAGTACAAGGTTGACGGCAACACCGTTCTGGTGGAGGGCCCCAAGGGCAAGGTTTCCGCAATGGTTGCCGAAGGCATCACCCTGAAGACCGTTGACGGTCATCTGCAGCTCGAGCGCTCCGGTGACGACAAGGCCGCGGTGCATGGGTTGACGCGCGCCCTGGTGGCGAATGCGGTGCAGGGTGTCACCAAGGGCTGGACCAAGGAGCTGGACATAGTGGGCATTGGATACCGTGCCGAATTGAAGGGCAAAGGCACGGTGGTATTTACGCTGGGCTATTCGCACCAGATCGAAGTTCCCCTGCCCACCGGTATCGAAGTTGCAATCGATCCCAAGCAGACGCACCTGACCATCACCGGAATCGACCGGCAGAAGGTGGGCCAGGTGGCAGCCGATATGCGCGAGCTGCGCAAGCCCGATCCGTACAAGAACAAGGGCGTGCGCTACTCGAACGAGAAGCTGAAGAAGAAGGCCGGCAAGACGGGAGCCAAGTAAGACAGCTTTTAGCTCTTAGCCATTAGCTTTTAGCTCTGTCGTGGAAGATCGATGAGCTGGGTTCTAACTGGAAGGGGCTAAGAGCTAGCAGCTAATAGCTGCTTTACATCCGAACGGAATCGCGGGGCGGTTCCGCCGATAGGTGAGAGAGACAAGATGATCAAGAGAAACGAAATTCGCCAGCGCATTCATACACGCATCCGCGAGAAGCTTTCGGGCACGTCGGAGCGTCCGCGGCTGAATGTTTATCGCTCGCTGAACCACATCTACGCGCAGGTGATCGACGACCAGAAGGGCGAGACGCTGGTATCGGCCTCGTCAATCAAGTTGAAGACCGGCGGCAACGTGGCGGCGGCAAAAGAGATTGGCAAGGCTGTAGCCGAGAAGGCCGTGGCCAAGGGCATCAAGCAGGTGGTTTTCGACCGCGGCGGTTTTCTCTATCACGGCCGCATCAAGGCCCTCGCCGATGCGGCGCGCGAGGCGGGGTTGGAGTTCTAAGAAGCAGCCGCTAGCTGCTAGCTTCTAGCTGCTAGCTTGCTGTGCTAAGTTAATTGCCTTACCCGGGCGAAATGGGCTAAAGGCTAGGAGCTAGAAGCTAGAAGCTCAGAAGGAAAGCAATGACGATATTGAAGAAGAAACTCGATGCCAACCAGTACAACCTTAAGGATCAGGTGGTGGCGATCAACCGCGTGACCAAGGTGGTGAAGGGCGGCAAGAACATGTCGTTCGCGGCGCTGGTGGTTGTTGGCGACGCCGGTTCGGGCGTGGTGGGCTATGGATCGGGCAAGGCGAAGGAGGTTCCCCAGGCCATTCGCAAGGGAATCGAGAGCGCCAAGAAGAATCTGGTGAAGGTCAATCTGACCCAGACCACGATTCCGCACCAGGTGCTGGGCCGCTTCGGCTCAGGCCAGGTGCTGCTGAAGCCGGCGCCTGAAGGCACGGGCGTGATTGCCGGCGGCGCGGTGCGCGCGGTGATGACCTCGGTAGGTGTGCAGAACGTGCTCACTAAGAGCCTGGGCTCGCCCAACCCGCACAACGTGATCAAGGCGACTTTCGATGCGCTGGTGCAGCTGCGCGACCGTGGCGAAGTGGCCACTATGCGCGGCAAGACCGTGGAGGAGATGTAAGCCATGGTGGAAACCAAGACCAAAACCAAAGCCAAAACTAAGACCAAGGCGCCAGACAAAATCAAGTTTATTCGCATTCAGTACTACCGCTCGGCTATCGCCACGCCGACCAAGCACAAGCTGGTGATCAAGGGTCTGGGCTTTACGCGCCTCAACCAGATCGTGGAGCGCGTAGATAACGATTCCGTGCGTGGGATGGTGAAGGCCGTTCCGCATTTGGTGAGGATCGTAGAGGAGTAGGCTTCGCAAGCAGCTAGAAGCTGAATTTGTAACGCGAGTCGGCAGGGATCAACCCTCCCGGCGCTATAGCGAGGAAAACATGGCAAAGAATCTTTCGAATTTGCGCGCGCCCCGTAAGGCTAATACCGGGCGCAAGCGCGTGGGCCGGGGCATGGGATCCGGCATGGGCAAGACTTCGACCCGCGGCCACAAGGGCCAGGGTTCGCGTTCGGGTTCGAGCCTGATGCGCGGTTTTGAAGGCGGCCAGATGCCGCTGCATCGCCGCCTGCCGAAGCGAGGCTTTACCAATATTTTCAGGACCGAGTACACGGTGGTAAACCTGGAACGCATCGCAGATCTCGATGTAAATGAGATTGGCCTGGATGACTACAAGAAACTGGGTCTGGCTTCGAGCCGTAAGGCTCTGATCAAAGTCCTGGGTGCGGGCGATCTGACCAGGGCCATCACCATCCACGCGCACAGATTTTCAAAGTCGGCGGCTGAAAAGATTGCCAAGGCCGGCGGCAAGGCCGTAGTGGCTGGCGGCGAGGCCCCGGCGGCGTAAGTACGAGCGCTCAGCTTTCAGCCTTTAGCCTCAACTTGGCCTGGCAAGGTTCTTCATCAGGCACGGCGGGACGGAGAGCTGAAGGCTGAGAGCTGAAAGCTGAACTTATGTGATGCAACTCATATGCCCACTGCCTCCGGGTCCGATAGCCTGAACGCACAATGGGAATTGCCGTAAGATGATGTAGCACACAGGCGGGTTGATTTTGCCCGCGACGGATCACACAACATGCTTGAGAAGTTCCTCAATATCTTCCGGATTCCCGACCTGCGCAAGCGGGTGCTCTTCACCCTTGGCATTCTGGCTGTGTATCGTCTGGGCGCATTTATCCCCACGCCTGGCGTGAACTACCACCAGCTTGAGGCTCTGTTCAACTCGCAGAGCGGGTCGGCGCTGGGTCTGATGGACCTCTTCGGCGGCGGAAACCTGCGCCGCATGACCATCTTTGCCCTGGGCATCATGCCTTACATCACCGCGTCCATCATTTTTCAATTGTTGACCGTGGTGTACGAGCCGCTGGCGCGCATCCAAAAAGAAGGCGAACTGGGCCGACGCAAAATAACGCAGTGGACCCGCTATATGACCGTGGTCCTGGGCGCGCTGCAGTCCATCGGCATAGCCTTCATGCTCACCAAGGGCGGCCTCGTGATTCACCCCGGCGCGGGCTTTCTGCTGATGACGGTATTGACCCTTACCACGGGAACGGCGTTCATCATGTGGCTGGGCGAACAGATCACTGACCGCGGCATCGGCAACGGCATGAGCCTGTTGATCTTCGCCGGCATTGTGGCCGGCCTGCCACGGGGCGTGGGCGACCTGATTCAAAAGGTCCAGACCGACGCCTGGGGCTCGATGAGCTTTCTCGTGGTTCTGTTCCTGGTAGCGGGCATGGCAGCGGTTGTGGCGTTCATCGTATTTGTTGAGCGCAGCGAGCGGCGCATCCCGATCCAGAGCGCACGGCGCATTATCGGACGTCGCATGATGGGCGGCCAGTCGAGCCACCTGCCCCTGAAGGTGAATTCGGGCGGCGTCATGCCGATCATTTTCGCCAGCTCTATTCTTTCGGCTCCGATGCTCTTCGGCCAAATGACCTGGGTCCAGAACAATCGCCTGCTGCAGCCGATCTTGACGGCGCTAACGCCCGGATACCCATGGTACGAATTGCTCAACATCCTGGGCATTATCTTTTTTGCTTACTTCTATGTATCAATCGTGATGCGTCCTGATGACATTGCCGATAACTTCCGCAAATCGGGCTCGTTCATTCCCGGAATCCGGCCCGGCAAGCGCACCTCGGACTTCATTAACGACATACTGACCCGCATTACGCTGGTCGGCGCGCTTTACCTGATTCTGGTGCAAATGGTGCCCACCTTCCTCATTTCGGGCATCCGTTTCGACAAGATATGGCTCATTGGCAAGGCATTTGAGAACCTGCCTAACTGGGCGATTCATGGTATGGGGGTCAACTTCTACTTTGGCGGCACTTCACTTCTGATTGTCGTGGGTGTGGCCATGGATACGATCAACCAGATCGAATCGCAGCTAGTCATGCGTCACTATGACGGCTTTTCCCCGCGCTCCGGTCGCATTCGCGGAAGGAAAACCTGGTAATGTCTTTGTCTTCAGTTTTAACGTCTTCTGAATCAGTAAGCGAGGAGGGCCGGGTAATGGATCGTAAGATCGTTCCCGGCCCAATCCTTTTGATGGGCCCGCCCGGTGTGGGGAAGGGAACCCAGGCCAAGGAGTTGATTAAACTGTGGGGAATCCCGCAGATTTCAACGGGTGACTTGTTGCGTGCGAATGTGGCCCAGGGCACGCCGCTGGGTCGGACGGCCAAGGAGATCATGGGACGGGGCGAACTGGTGCCCGACACCCTGGTGAACGAGATGGTCGCGGTCAGGATGCAGGAGCCGGACACGGTTGGCGGCTACATCCTCGACGGTTTTCCGCGGACGCTGGGACAGGCCAACTGGATCGACGGCCGGATCGCCCAGCAAGCGGGGTCGCTTCCCGTGATTGCCGTAAGCATCCAAGTGAACTATAATCAGTTATTGCGCCGTATTACTGGGCGCAGGATTTGCCCTGTCTGTCAGAGCATCTACAACATCTACGTCAACCCTCCTAAAGAGGACGGGGCTTGTGACTTAGAGCGTGCGGCGCTTACCCAGCGAGCCGATGACACGGAAGAGGTTTTCAAGGAGCGCATGCGCGCTTACTCAGCCCTCACCGCGCCTGTTGTGGAGCATTACCGGGAGCAGGGAAGATTCGCTGAAGTTGATGGAGACCGGCCGATCGCTGAGATCGCAGCCGGAATTGTTGCTGCCGTGGAGCGATTGCGCAAGCAGGCGTGATCGACGCGGCGGGTTTGCGCGTTAACAGCAGTTGTCAGTGAACAGTGGTCAGTTGAATCTTGCTGGAATGCAGGGAGCAATTGGCGCAAGACTCTGGAGCGACAACGGCGAAAAAGAAAGGTGAGTGGCAGGCCAGACTGGTAGTTCGAGCATGATCGAATTGACCACTCATCACTGACCACTGACAACTGGTTTTGCATTGGCTGTCGTTATCAAGTCGTCCCATGAGATCGAGAAGATGCGTCGCGCGGGCCAGGTGGTTCGCGAGGTGCTGGAACTGGTGCGGAGCAAAGTGAAGCCCGGCGCCACGACCTTCGACCTTGAGAAAGCCGCCGAAGCGCGGCTCAAGGAACTGGGCGTGAAGGCGGCCTTCAAGGGATACCATGGGTATCCCTGCGTGCTGTGCACCTCTGTCAACAGCGAGGTGGTGCATGGGATTCCCTCGCCGAAGCGGATGCTGAAAGATGGTGATATTGTTTCCGTTGATTTTGGCGTGGTGATCGACGGCTACTATGGCGATGCCGCAATTACCGTGCCGGTGGGTTCCATTGCGCCTGAGGCGCAGAGACTTTTGAAGGTGACCGAAGAGTCGCTGAAAGCTGGAATCGCCGCGGTTCGTCCTGGCGCGACGCTGGGCGATGTGGGTGCGGCGGTGCAGGGAGTGGTAGAGGGCCAGGGGTTCTCGGTGGTTCGGGATTTTGTGGGCCACGGCATCGGGTCGAACATGCATGAGGATCCGCAGGTGCCTAACTTTGGTGAAGCGGGCCGCGGCATGAAGCTCAAGGTGGGGATGGTGATTGCCATTGAGCCGATGGTGAATGCGGGCCGTCCGGATGTGAAAGTGCTCGAAGACGGCTGGACCGCAGTGGCGAGCGACGGTAGCATGAGTGCTCATTTTGAGCACACGGTTGCAGTAACGGCGACCGGAGCGAGAATTTTGACGGAGTAGATATGACAGCTATTAGCTGTCAGCTCTCAACGTTCAGTTTTTCGTACTTAGTTGGCCGCTTTCGTTAGGGCGCGACTAGGAAGTAGCTGGAAGTTGGAAAGAGAACTTGATCTTTGCCGGGTAATAGCCTGGCGCAACAGCCGGAATGCAAATGAGCCGGCGGAACTGGATGCAGTTTGTCGAAGGAAGACGCGATTGAGGTAATGGCGACGGTGCAGGAAACGCTGCCCAACGCTATGTTCAAGGTAAAACTCGAGAATAATCACGAGGTGCTGGCCCATGTGTCGGGAAGAATGCGCAAGAACTTCATTCGCATTCTGCCCGGCGACCGCGTAGCGGTGGAGCTGAGCCCATACGATCTGAATCGCGGACGGATTGTGTACAGGTACAAATAAGCTGCAAGCTTCTAGCCTCCAGCCTCCAGCTCGTTCGCCTGGAGTCGGCTGATTCGGTTCATGCACGAAGAAGTTAGCAGCTTGAAGCTACTGGCTGAAATATGGATTCCGCGCCGGTTTTTGAAGCGCAGAAAGAGCAGTACAAGGCAATGAAGGTTCGGGCATCAGTAAAAAAGATTTGCGTGAAGTGCAAGGTAATTACGCGCCGCGGTGTGGTGCGTGTGATCTGCGAGAACGCAAAGCACAAGCAGCGCCAGGGATAAGCAAGGCCTGGCAAGTAGGGACGCTCCGTGAAGTCAGGGAATAGGCAGTAGGAAATAGGGAATAGAAAACCGACAGATCGAACCGGCATGATTTTTCTACTCCCTATTGGCTACTTACTATTGGCTACCTTCAAGAGGCTAGTTAGCTTGAATCAAGGCTTGCGATGAACCTCTGGAAACGATCCCGATAACCCGTGCGGACCGGCGCTATGCCGGAGGGCACACAACCAGAAGCAAAGGAATTCGAATGGCACGTATTGCAGGCGTCGATCTGCCCCGCAACAAGCAGGCAAGGATCGCGCTCACTTACATCTTCGGAATCGGGAATCCGCGCGCCAAGAAGATTCTGGAGAAGGCGAATGTAGACGCCTTCAAGAAGGTCCAGGATCTGGGCGAGGAAGAGGTAAACCGCATCCGCCAGGTCATTGAGGATGAGGGCGAGGTCGAGGGCGATCTGCGCAAGGACGTCTCGATGCACATCAAGCGCCTCATTGACATCCAGAGTTACCGCGGCACCCGCCATCGGCGGTCGCTGCCGGTGCGCGGCCAGCGCACCCACACCAATGCCCGCACTCGGAAGGGCCCGCGCAAAGGCACGATTGCCGGCAAGAAGAAAGCGACGTCGAAGACATAATGGCGAAACCAGAGCAGAAAGCCGGCGCTGGAAAGGCCGGCAAGACCAAGAAGTTCAAGAAGCGCGAGCGCAAGAATGTGCCGTACGGCATTGCGCACATTCAGGCCTCGTTCAACAACACAATTGTGACCATCACCGACCAGGTGGGCAACACGCTGAGCTGGAAGAGCTCGGGCTCGCTGGGTTTCAGGGGATCGCGCAAGGGCACTCCGTTCGCGGCCCAGCAGGCAGCGTCGAATGCCGCCAACATGGCTCGCGATCATGGCCTGCGCACTGTTGATGTCCGTGTCGCTGGACCGGGATCGGGCCGCGAGTCGGCCATCCGCGCCCTGGCTGCCGCCGGCATCGAGGTCAAAACCATTCGCGACGTTACGCCGGTACCGCACAACGGGTGCAGGCCGCCGAAGCGGAGACGCGTTTAAGAATCAGCTCTTAGCTCTTAGCTTTTAGCTATTAGCCATTCGTGTTCAGTTGGTGCCTTCAACCAGACACGATGATCTAAGAGCTAACGACTAAAAGCTAACAGCTGGCAACAACCGGGCCGGGACGAAGCGTCACCGAACGCGTAAACCGGCCGACATCCGAAGTCAGGAGAAGAAATGGCACGTTATACCGGAGCAGTATGCCGCCTTTGCCGCCGCGAAGGCACCAAACTTTTCTTGAAGGGCACCAAGTGCGCTTCAGACCGTTGCCCGATTGAGAAGCGCAACTTTCCGCCGGGGCAGCACGGCAAAGACCGCAAAGCCAAGATCGTTGGCTATGGCCTTCAACTGCATGAAAAGCAGAAAGCCAAGCGCATGTACTTCACCCTCGAGGGCCAGTTCCGCGCGTATTACGAGAAGGCCAACCGCGCACCGGGCGTAACCGGCGAACTGCTGATCCAGCAGCTTGAACGGCGGCTCGATAACGTGGCGTTCAGGCTGGGTTTCGCAATCTCGCGGCGCCAGGCGCGCCAGGTAGTTCGTCACGGGCACGTGTCGGTGAACGGCAAGAAAGTAAACATTCCCTCCTACCAGGTGAACGCAGGCGACGAGATTTCAATTCGCGAGGCCGCAAAGAAGCTGGTGATTGTTGAGCAGGCTTCGCAGTACGCCGCGCAGAATCCCGTGCCGACCTGGCTCGAGGCCAACTTTGAAAATATGTCGGGACGCGTTTTGCATCTGCCCAAGCGCACCGACGTGAATTTGCCGATCAACGAACAGTTGATCGTCGAACTGTACTCGAAGTAACAGCTACTAGCTTCTAGCCGCTAGCTTCTGGCTTTTCCGCACTTGAGTTGAAGACCTCAACCGAGCAGGATGAGCTAGAGGCTGGGAGCTGGAAGCTGGAAGCTGCATTCCAACCCAAGGAGCCCTTGCGCGGCCGCCGCAAAATGCATCGCGACGTACACGCCGCGCCAGAAACGAGAGATGACTATGTTGTGGAGAGGATTTCAGAAACCGAAGCGGCTTGCAGTTGAAGCCGATTCACTCAGCGACACTTACGGCAAGTTCAGCGCCCAGCCATTTGAACGGGGCTTTGGCACCACCATTGGCAACGCCCTGCGGCGCACGCTGCTCAGCTCCATCGAGGGCGCGGCAGTCACCGCCATTCGCATCGAGGGCGTGCTGCACGAGTTCCAGTCCATCACCGGGGTGGTTGAAGACGCCACCGACATCATCCTCAACCTCAAGCAGGTTCCCTTCAAGCTTGCGGGCGAAGGCCCCAAGGCGCTGTACCTGCGCGCCGACCAGCCGGGCATTGTGACGTCGGGCATGATTGAGGCCGACGGCGACGTGGAGATCCTGGACAAGGAAATCTACATTGCTACGCTCTCTGAGGGCGGCAAGCTGGACATGGAGATGCGTTTGAAGCGTGGCCGCGGATATGTATCGGCCGACAAAAACTTCGACGCCGATCTTGGCCTGGGCTTCATTCCCGTCGATTCGGTTCACTCGCCTGTTCGCCGCGTTAACTACGTAGTAGACGCCGCGCGCCTGGGCCAGATTACCGACTACGACAAGTTGACGCTTGAAGTGTGGACCAACGGCGCGGTGCTGCCTGCCGATGCTGTGGGACTGGCAGCCAAGCTGCTGAAGGACCACATGAACATCTTCATCAACTTTGAGGAAGAGATTGAAGCAGAAGCGCGTGGCGAAGAAGGCCGCGTGCTGCTTCGTAACGACAATCTCAACCGCTCGGTTGAAGAGCTTGAGCTTTCGGTACGCAGCTACAACTGCCTGAAGAACGCCAACATTCAGACCATTGGCGAGCTGGTGCAGAAGACTGAAGCCGAAATGCTGAAGACCAAGAACTTCGGCCGCAAGAGCCTGAACGAAATCAAGGAAATCCTCGCACAGATGGGTCTCTCGCTGGGCATGAAGATCGACGAGCAGGGTAACGCGGTACCTGGACCGACCAGCATTCCGCCAGCCACTGCTCTGGCAGCCAGCTACGGACGTTACGACGAAGAGGACGAGCCACTCGATTCAGTGGACCTGCAACTGCCCACTGAGACGGAGAACTTTTAAAGACAGCTACTAGCTTCTAGCTGCTAGCTACTAGCTCTATCTTGCGGGAACCAGCCAAGCCGGTCCCTTCGAGATGAGGCTAGAAGCTAGAGGCTAGTGGCGAGTGGCTCTTCAAGATTTGAAATGGCATCTCGGTTCTAGCTTTCTGGTGTAAGTACCAATTTGCCGATTCCACGGCAATCGAGCTAGAAGCTAGGAGCTAGAAGCTAGGAGCTAAGAAATGCGTCATCGCAATGCAGGATTCAAGCTCGGACGTAACACCAGCCACCGCCGCGCGCTTTTGCGGAACCTGGTCACGTCCGTCATTGTTGAAGATCGGGTTGAGACGACCGTGGCCAAGGCCAAGGCCGTCCGGCCCCACATCGAAAAGATGATCACCCTGGGCAAGAAGGGCGATCTGCACTCCCGCCGCCAGGCGCTGAGCTTCCTCCAAACCGATAAGGCCGTCACGCGCCTCTTCGACGAAGTTGCCAAGCGCTACAGCGACCGCCAGGGCGGCTATCTGCGCATCGTGCGGACGGGCTTCCAACAGGGCGACGGCGCCGAAAAGGCGTTTATCGAACTGCTTGGCGCCGAGAAGCAACTTGAAGTGAAGCGCCAGAAGCGCTCCGATCTAAAGAGCAAGAAGCGCGCCGAACTCGAGAAGCAGCTCGAAGAGCAGCAGAAGCAGGCTGAGGCAGAGGGCAAGGACAAGGACAAAGGCGGCGAAGAGGCTGCCTGAGTCAGGTTCGATTTAACCGGAATCAGAATTCACGACTCGCAGGCGCATTCGCATGACGCGAATGCGCCTGTGTTTTTTTGAGGCTTGCCGCCCGGTTTCATGCTTGTAGAATGGCCGCATGCCGTCACCGCAAGCGAAGTTATCAATGAAAGAAGCTGCTCGCTCGGCTTTGCGAATCCTCCCACCAAATCTTCATTGGGTGTTTCTTCTCTTTGCAATTCCGCAGGTTGTGTTTCTGGCGCTCTGGACGCCTCCCTTTCAGACCCCGGATGAGCCAGCGCATTTTGATCGGGCCTGGCAAATCGCGCATTTGCAAATTGGGCCGCATTCGGGCGGCTTCGCAGATACAGGCGCGGATCATATTTGGGATTACGTGGCTGGGATGCCGCATAATCCGAATGCGCTTTACACGAAGGCAGAACAGGTGGGCGCGGAGAGCGCGTCGTGGACAGGGCAGTCAACTTTTCGCGAGTTCCCAAATACGGGAACCGGCGCGCTGACCGGATATCTTCCGCAGGCAATGGGAATCCTGATCGGAAGGGCGGTTGGCCTTGGCCCGTGGCGCACGCTTGAACTGGCACGTTTGCTGAATGCAGCATTCGGAATTGCAGTTTGCGCGTTGGCGCTTTCCTGGTGCAGAAGCGGCAAGGTCATAATGTTTGCCGTACTCTTGATGCCAATGAGCCTCTCGCTGTTTGCATCGTGCGGGCAAGATGCAACGTTGATTGCTCTGACTTGTCTGGCCTTTGCAACGATCTCAAAACAGCTTGACGCGTGCAGGCCGCTGTCGCGCGTGCAGGCGACGCTTGTAATTGTGGCGCTGCTGGTTGTCGCGGTGAGCCGTCCGCCGTATCTCGCACTGTTGCCGGTGCTTCTCTTTCCCGGACTCTTCGAACAATGGCGGAACAGGCCATCGTGGATTCGAGGTTTTTGCTTTGCGTGCCTGACGTTCGTTATTACGGTAACGTGGTGGGTGACGGCGATGCATACGGCGCGGGCCGTCGCGACGCCGATGGCCGGCATCGGGCCGGTTGACGCTAAATTGCAACTCGTCAACCTGCTTCATCATCCCGGCATGCTTGGAAATCTGCTGAGCTATGCGTTTCAACACAGGACCGAATACATTGCGCAGTTCATCGGCTGCCTGGGCTGGCTGGATACCGTCATGCCAGGGATTTACTACCTGGCCATGATTCTGGTGTTCGCAGTGGCAGTGCTCGCGGAGATGTCGCACGGCAGGCGGCCCGCAAAAAGCGTTACTGTTCTTTCGATCGCAGCCTGTTGCGCTGGAGTTGCGGCAGTTCTTCTAGTCGAGTATCTGATCTGGACTCCGGTGGGAGCGGCGGCAATTTACGGAGTACAGGGCCGGTACTTTATTCCGCTGGTAATTGCAGTTGCCGTTGGTCTGCCGCGATTGGGTAATTCTCTCAAGGACCAGGAGGTTCTTACGGCGATAGTGGTTGCCGCGCAGTTGATTACAGTTGCCGTGCTGCCGCACGTAATCATGGCGCGATATTACACCGGGTGAACTCCGCCCTGCGCGTTATTCGTGGCCTGCGGCGACGCTGGTCACCACCAGTTTGCCGTGCTTGACACCGCGCAGAGTGAGGATGCCGTTGGCCAACTCGTGGACGCTCTCGCTGAGCCCATGCATGATGAGCACCTCAAGGCAGTTGTGGTGGTCGAGGTGTACGTGGGTTGTGGCCAGCACACGGCTGCCGGCGCGGTGCTGGGCGGCGATGAGCTTCTCCGACAGTCCAGCCTGGTGATGGTCATACATGATGGTGAGGGTGCCGAACACTTCCTTGTTGGCTTCAACCTCTTCGTTCACCAAGTGATCGCGGATGAGATCGCGCACCGCCTCAGAGCGGTTTTGATAACCCTTGGCGGCAATCACTTCGTCAAACCGCGCCAGCAATCCCTCTTCCAGCGAAATCCCCGTCCGTACCAGCTCACCCATTGTGTTTCTCCGTCCTTCAAAACCTTCCAGATCATCCTAATCCGTATTTCACATGACGACGCGGTCATGGCCGACGTGATCTCGCCTGGACATTCCGGGTTCGACTTGTCGGGTTGTAACCGGTTTGTGCCAGAACCTAGGTACACCTCCCCCTCCCTATACCAGGAGGAAGTAATGTGTTTTCAGGCGGCTGGCGCGGGAATTTCCGGTGACGTATCTGATTGCATGCGAGTTATCTGCAAAGCATAGATACAGAGCGTTTTAGCTGTATGTCGGAGTCAGCTCTCCGGCTGTACCGCAGTGCCGCCGGCAAAGAGTTTGAATTGCATATGAGAGGAGTATGCGCCGGGAGGGGGAAATTGAATGCAAAGGACTGGAAGAATGAACGAGAAAACAAGGGAAGTGGCAGTTCCGGGACGAGCAGCGACGGCGCGTAGCATGATTTTTGAGGTCGTGTTACCCTAAATTTGTCTGCTTCGGCGCCATTCCCCGCGCGAGGAGAACGGTTGGTTGAGTTTTCATGCGTGCTTCGAGATTGAATCCGGGGAATGATGGGCGGGGCGTCGCTGTGACGTCGGCGGCCGGAAGCGCACCAGCCGGGACGATTGCAACCAATCCCAGACTAAGACCCGGTTCGACCGTGCGACGAATTGCAGGCGTCTATGCGTTTCTGGCCCTGTTCAATGTTGGCGCGTGGATGTGGGCTCTCATCGCCTTCCACCGCTTTCCCGTTCTGCTGGGCACGGCGTTTCTCGCATACAGCTTTGGCCTTCGCCACGCCGTCGACGCCGATCATATTGCGGCCATCGACAATGTGACTCGCAAGCTGATGCAGCAAGGCCAGCGGCCGGTGGGCGTGGGCCTGATGTTCTCGCTGGGGCATTCGACGGTGGTTATTGTGGGATCGCTTGCCATTGCCGTGGCTGCGCTCAAGCTGCAGAGTCTCGCCTTCGTGAAAAGCGTTGGAGCGTTCACCGGCACTTTGGTCTCGTCGTTCTTTCTGCTGGCCATTGCCGCGGTCAACATTGTGATTCTGCGCTCGGTGTTTCGCACCTTTCAGGGCGTGCGGCGGGGCGAGCCGTATGTCGAAGAAGACCTGAACCTGCTGCTTGCCAATCGCGGATTTCTGGCGCGAATTTTCCGCCGCATCTTCAGCCTGGTAAACACGAGCTGGCACATGTACCCGCTCGGCCTGCTGTTCGGGCTTGGATTCGACACAGCAACCGAGATCGGCCTGCTTGGCATTTCGGCGGCCGAAGCTTCGCGCGGGTTGCCGATTCTTTCCATCCTGGTTTTTCCGGCGCTGTTTGCGGCCGGCATGTCGCTCATTGATACCACTGACAATGTGCTGATGCTGGGGGCGTATGGATGGGCCTACGTGAAACCGATTCGGAAGCTTTACTACAACATGACCATCACGTTTGTGTCGGTGGTTGTGGCGCTGATTGTGGGCGGAGTTGAAGCGCTCGGCCTCATCGGCGGCCAAGCCGGGCTGCAGGGCGGCTTCTGGGAATTTGTCGCGCGTCTTAACGACAACTTCGGAATGCTGGGGTACTGCATCATCGCCATCTTCGCGCTGAGCTGGATTGCCTCGATTGCGATTTACAAGATGCAGGGATTCGACGAGATCGAATTGCAGGTGGAAGCGGAAGGTGCTTCGCAGCAGTAAACGACTCGCGAATCAGGTGCAATGCCATTCACGTCAGGGACCTGTACTCCGGAAAGTGGCCGCCAATCCCACCCATTTCACGGTGAAGCCATGAAATGGATGGGGCACCTAATTTGGTCCAAACGCGGACCTGACCTGGGCTAAATTCACCGCGTCCCTACGGGAGGCGTTTCAGCTTTGCTGCCCTGAATGCTCGCACATACGAGTACACCAGCAGGATGGCCACGGTTGCGCCGCAGCAATCCAGCAGGACATCTCTCGGTGAGCCGGTTCGATTCGGCAAAAACGTTTGGTGCCACTCGTCGCAACTGGCAACCAGCGCTGTGCAGATGAGCCCCAGAACAGCAGATCTCCAAAACGCCAGGGCGCGGAGCGCGAGCATCATCCACCAGGCGCGCAGCCAGGCCAGACACAAGAGTCCATAGCCGATGAAGTGGCCGGACTTGCGGATGTAATGGTGAATCACATCCCAGGCCGCATCGCTTACGCGGCCGAAGATAGTTTCGTAAAGGTAACGCAGCGGGCCGGAGGTATGATCGGCGCCTAAGTAGGCGGTCGACTCAATTGCAATCACGCCGATACCGATTGCAACCGGCAGCCACGCGCTGATCCAGAAGCGGGGTCCCTGCCGACGATTAGCAGAGAGCACCGGGCTTGGAGGGGCGGAGATATTTGCGCCGTGCCCGCTATTCGACACGATAATTGGGCGCTTCGCGGGTGATGATTACGTCGTGGACGTGGCTCTCGCGCAGGCCCGCGCCGGAGATGCGCACAAAATGCGCGTTCTCCTGCAACTCCTTAATGGTTCCGCAGCCGACGTAACCCATGCCGGAGCGCAGACCGCCCACGAGTTGAAAGACCATTGACTCGAGCGGTCCGCGGTAGGGCACGCGGCCCTCAATGCCCTCGGGCACATACTTCGCCAGTCGATTACCCGCGTTGCGCTCGCGCTGGACGACGCCTTCAACCGATTCGGAGCAAGCCAGATCGTCGCTCCCCTGAAAGTAGCGCTCACCCCCGCCCTGGCTCATGGCGCTCAGGGAACCCATGCCGCGATAGGTTTTGAAGCTGCGCCCCTGGTAGAGGATGGTTTCGCCGGGACTCTCGTCAACGCCGGCGAAGAGCGAGCCGATCATGACGGTGCTGGCGCCGGCTGCGATGGCCTTGGTTACCTCGCCCGAATATTTGATGCCGCCATCGGCGATGACGGGAATGCCGCGCTCCCTGGCCGCGCGATATGCCTCGGCGATGGCCGTGATTTGCGGCATGCCGGCGCCGGTTACCATGCGCGTGGTGCAAATCGATCCGGGGCCGACGCCAACCTTAATTGCGTCAGCGCCCGCATCCATGATCGCCAGCGCGCCTTCGTAGGTGCCAACGTTGCCGGCCAGCAGTCCTACGTCAGGGAACGCCTTTTTCACCTCGCGTATGGCGTCAAGCACGCGCGATGAGTGGCCGTGCGCAGAATCGATCGCCAGCACGTCGGCCCGCGCCTTTACCAGCTCGGCGGCGCGCTCAAGATAGTCGCCGGTAGCGCCAATGGCGCCGCCTACGCGCAGACGCCCCTGCGAGTCCTTGCTGGCATTGGGATATTTGAGTTTCTTCTGGATGTCTTTGACGGTGATAAGGCCCTTGAGCTCGTAGTCCTTGTTGACGACGAGCAGTTTTTCAACGCGATGCGTGTGCAAAATCTGCTCGGCCTCTTCGAGAGTTGTTCCCACGGGAACGGTGATGAGGTTTTCTTTGGTCATCACGTCGCCGATGGGAATGTCGGTCCGCGTTTCGAAGCGAAGGTCGCGGTTGGTGAGGATGCCGACGAGCCGCTTTCCCTGCGTGACAGGCACGCCGGAGATTTTGTAGCGCCGCATTACCTCGAGGGCGTCGGAGATCAACTGGTCGGGCCCGATGGTAACGGGATCGACAATCATGCCGCTCTCTGACCGCTTCACTTTATCGATCTCACCGGCCTGGTCGGAGACGGAAAGGTTGCGGTGCACAATCCCGATTCCGCCCTGTTGCGCCATGGCAATGGCCATTCTCGACTCGGTGACGGTGTCCATGGCCGAGGAGATGAGCGGCGTATTCAGGGAGATTTCGCGGGTGAGCTGGGTCTGCGTGCTCACCTGCACCGGCACAACCTCGCTGTAGGCGGGCACCAGCAGCACGTCGTCGAATGTAAGGGCTTCAGTTAAGTTTTGAGACAGCATAATAGTATGACGCGCCCGGCGAGCGAGCGATTCAAGTCTCTCGGTCGGCGGGCGCTTCGTATTATTGTAGCGGGTGGGGCCGGGAAGCAAGGACTAGGGGCTAGGGACTAGGGACTGGCTTTGTGGAAAGGAGAGCTTGGGAAGAGCAGTTCGCTAGTATTCGATCTTGTTCGGGAAGTCGAGCCAGGCCTGAAAGCTTTCCCAGGCCTCGTCGCCAAGCAATTGCATTGAGCGGAGTTGACGCTGGTCAGCGTCTTTCCGAAGCTCGCCGTAGAGAAATGCGTCGTCGAAGCCGGCGCGGGCTGCATGGGCTGCGCAGGCGCCGTAATACACCATGTCGAGGCGCGACCAGTAGCAGGCTGAGAGGCACATGGGGCAGGGCTCGCAACTGGTGTAGAGTTCGCAGCCGGCCAGGTTGAATGTGCCCAGGACTTGGGCGGCGGCGCGAATGGCGTTCACTTCGCCGTGGGCAGTGGGGTCGTTAGTTGTGGTGACGGTGTTGACGCCCTCGCCGACGATTTTGCCGTCGCGCACAATGACCGCGGCAAATGGACCGCCAGAGCCGGTAACCACATTTTGGGTGGCGAGGTCGATGGCTCGGCGCAGGAATTCAGGATTGGGCGCGCTGGGCATATGGGGAATTGCCGCCGAAGTTACGGGGCAGATTCAGTATTTCATAACTACGACGGAGCCTGCCAAGCGTGCGAATTGCCGCACGCGTATACTGCGGGAAAACCATTGGAGGTTGGCGCTGATGATCCTGGGAAAGATATGGGTGTTCCTGCTTTGGGGATGGGTGGGACTGGAGGGCGTGATTGCGATTGCAACGCGTACGCGGCGGAGCCAGGGAACTTTGCATGATCGCGGCACGCAGGTGCTGATATGGGCGGTGATTGCGTTTTCGTTTTGGGCGTCGGAGTGGGCTGCAGCGCCGGCATTGGAGATGCCGTTCAGCCATTACCCGCTGCGCATTGCGGCAATTATATTGATCGTGCTGGGGCTGGTGGTTCGCATTGTTGCCATTGTGACGCTGGGTAAAGGGTTCAGCGCAAATGTGGCAATCCGCTCGGCGCAAAAGCTGCAGCGGAGCGGGCTCTACAGTATAGTGCGGCATCCGTCTTACCTCGGCATGGAAATCATTTTTGTTGCGGTTGGAATATGGGGCCACAATTGGGGATCGATGGCCGTGATGATTGGGCTGCCGAGTGCGGCCGTGCTCTACCGCATTCATGTAGAGGAGAAGGCTTTGAGGAGCGCGTTCGGGACGGAGTACGACGAGTATGCGAGGACGACGCAGCGGCTGATTCCGTGGGTGTATTGAGCGCTGAGCCGGGTTGAGGTGGGTCGATTGAGGTTCGTGCTATCCCACCCTAGCCGGAAAAACGAGAACCCGGCGTGGGTGGGCCACCTGCACCCGATGTGACTTGCGCAAAGTGGCGGATGGTAGACTCGGGACGTTTGGGGGAACGGATGAGGAAACTGCTTCAATTAGTGGGACTGGTTGTTCTGGTAGCGGCGCTGCCGGTAGCGCGGGCCGCGGACGTGAATGGCAATTGGAGAGGGTCGTTCGACTTCCAGGGAACGAGCGTGCAGCTCACCTTCCATTTTGTCGCGGATGGGAACGCGCTGACGGGAAGCGTGGAAGGATTGCCGACGACGCCCGCGGAGATCCACGACGGAAAGATCGACGGAAGTGACATCACGTTCTGGCTGAACACCGACTACCAGGGAACGCAGTACAAACTCGTCTATAACGGAAAGGTTTCGGCTGACGGAGAGTCGATTGCATTCGCATTCGGCACCGATTCCGGAGACTGGAGTTCGGAGCTGAAGGCGGATCGGTTGCGATTTACGATGCCGCCTCCGCATGTGAACGCGCCACTGGGCGACATCAAGAGCTATCCCGGCGACGGCGAAGGAGCGTACAAGACAAAGAAATACCGCGACCTTTTTGCCGAGGCTGGACACACGCCTGCAGAGACGAAGACCAAGATCGAGAAGGCGTTCCAGCAGCTTTATCACGGCGATGGACAGGAAGAGCGCGTGTATTTTGAAACCGGAGCGAACGAGAACGGTCCGCTGGCCTACATGACCGATTGGGCCAACAATGACGCGCGCACCGAAGGCATGAGCTACGGGATGATGATCGCGGTCCAGTTGAACAAGAAGCGCGAATTCGATGCGTTGTGGAATTGGGCCAACACTTACATGCTGATCACCGATCCTAACAACCCTTCGGTGGGTTATTTTGCGTGGTCGATGAACACGGATGGCACGCCGCGATCGACCGGTCCGGCGCCCGACGGAGAATCGTATTTTGTTATGTCGCTCTACTTTGCCGCGCATCGCTGGGGCAATGGGAAGGGCATCTACAACTACCAGGCGGAAGCGGACAAACTGCTGCGCCTCATGCGGCATCACGCGGTGCTGACGGGGGAGGGGCCGTTCAAGATTCATCCTGACGACCAGCCGTTTGTGCAGCCGGATCATCCCTGGCCGAGCCCGAACAACCGGCGCATGGAGGCGGAGGCCAAGGCGAGCGGAAGGCCGATGATGAGGTTCCGGTTCCCGCGCGGGCCCCAAAAAGAAACGATTGGTCCGATGGTGGATGAAGACCACTTCATGATCAAGTTTGTGCCCAACCTGCCGGGCGGCGCGACCGATCCTTCGTATCATCTGCCAGCGTTTTACGAATTGTGGTCGCGCTGGGGGCCTGAAGAAGATCGCGCATTCTGGGCAAAGGCTGCGGATGTAAGCCGTGACTTGTTCGCGAAGGTGACGGGACCGGAGACGGGACTGACGCCGGACCAGACCAACTTTGACGAATCGCCGATGATGGGCTGGGATGGGAAGCCGATGGCGTTTGGGTACGACTCGTGGCGCAGCGTGAGCAACTGGAGCGTGGACTATTCGTGGTGGCACAAAGACGCGGACGAGACGGTGCTGAGCGACAGGTTGCAGAAGTTCCTGGTGGGGCAAGGCATCGACAAGTTTGTTGATCGCTATACGCTGGACGGGCAGCCGCTGTCGCAGAGGCACTCGCCGGGGATGGTAGCGACGGGAGCGGTGGGCAGCCTTGCTGCGACCGATGGAGCGGATGCCAAGGCCTTTGTGGATGCACTGTGGAACATGCCGGTGCCGAGCGGCGAACAGCGTTATTACGACGGGCTGCTTTACCTGATGAGCATGATGCACGCTAGCGGGAGTTTCAGGATTTACTGAAGAGCAGCTTCTAGCTACCAGCTACTAGCTCCTAGCTTCTAACTACCAAATCCTGGCTCGGTCCTGTGTATAAGCCCACCCTGGCCCGGAAGGACAAAAACCCGGCGAGGGCGGGGCACCGTTGATTTTGTGGCCATGAACCTCGAGATGCGTTGGCGCGATTGGGTTCCGCGCCTGCTGTGATAAATTGTGCTAACGGTTCATCCTTCATTATTCCCCGACTATTTGCTGAAAATTGAGATCCGCACGAGGTGAGCGCCGATGACAGGCGATTCCACGCACGACGTGTATGCGACGGCACAAGCGACTGCCGATGAAGAGTCACGGCTAAAACGGATTGGCGAATCGGCGCTGCGGAAGGCAAGCCTGCGACTGCTTCCGGTGCTCGGCGTGGGCTATGGGCTGTCGTACATGGACCGCCTCAATATCAGCTTTGCCTCGCTGCAAATGAACCGCGATTTGCACTTCAGCGCGTCGGTGTACGGGTTCGGCGCGGGTCTTTTCTTTATCGGGTATGCGTTGTGCGAAGTGCCATCGAACCTGATGCTGCTGAAGTTTGGAGCCAAAGGCTGGCTGACGCGCATCATGCTGACCTGGGGAATGCTTGCGGCCGCAATGATGTTTGTGCGGACGCCGCCAGAGTTCAACGTGCTGCGGTTTCTGCTGGGCATGGCCGAGGCCGGCTTCTATCCCGGCGTGATTTATTACCTCACGCTGTGGTTCCCCTTGGAGATGCGAGCGCGGGCGGTGAGCCGGTTTTATATTGCACTGCCGCTGAGCTCGGCGGTGATGGGAATGGTGGCCGGATGGCTGCTGGGGCTGGGCGGAAAGCTAGGGCTGACCGGCTGGCAATGGCTCTTTCTCATGGAGGGATTGCCGGCGGCGGCGTTCAGCCTCGTGATCTGGAAGATGCTACCTGACAATCCCGGAAAAGCGGCGTGGCTGACGACGGAAGAGAGGACATGGCTTGAGCGCAAGCTGAAGGCTGACAGCGAAATGGCGCACCTGGGGCACGGCGCGGGAGTGACGCAGGCGCTGCTTTCGCCGAAGGTATGGATGATGGGCGCATTCTTCTTCTGCGCGCTTACGGCCAATTACGCATACACTTTTTTTGCGCCGGCAATTCTTCAGGGAGCGACCGGGTTGAGCGCGGCACATGTTGGCTACCTTGTTGCATGTATTGGATTGGCGGGCGCGGCGGCGATGCTCTGGAACAGCGCGCACTCCGACCGCCGCGGAGAGCGCTCGCTGCATTGCATTGTTCCCTGCATGGTAATGGCGGCCGGTTTTCTTATAGCGAGTTTTGCCAGTGTCCCGTGGCTGGTGGTGGTTGCGCTGGCGGCAACCTATGTATCTTTTACTGCCATGCTGGGACCGGCGAATGCGGTTCCGATGAAGTTTCTTGCCGGGCGCGCGGCTGCCGCGGGGCTTGCGGCGATGAATACCATCACAATGTTTTCAGGCTTTGTGGGGAACTACTGGATGGGCGTGATGAAGGATTACACGGGAAGTTACCAGGCGGGGCTGAGGGGATTGGTGCTTCCATCGCTTTTGGCGGCCGCAGCCATGTTCGTGTTAACGCGGAACCTGGCGCGGAGGCCGATTGCGGCCGCGGCGAAACTGGCTGAAGAGCCGGTGTGAGGCGGCTAGAAGTGACGAGTGGGGTTTGTGCCCTCCCTGGTCCCCAAATGCGAGGGACCAGGGGCACCCAGGTTTTGTGGTTATTCGGAGCCGTGAAATGGAGTTCGTGGTCTTCCCTCTGAACACAAAGAGCGTTCTGGGAGTGCCGCTGACTCAGAACGATTGAGCTACCAAGTCTCGACCCCGCTCAAGCAAAGCTTGAATGGGGCACCCGAACCTTTCATGCTCGCATAGACAACAGAGAAAAACTGGTGGGGATGACCAGTAGATAGCACGCCGCCGCGATGGTCATGGTGACGTTGATGCCGAACGCGAGGCTGAGTATAACGCCCAGTACCGAGGCGAGCACGCCGGTTGCGCCGTTGATACCCCAGAACCAGGGGGTAGGTTGACTGTCGATGGAGTTGACCAGTCGCATGCCCGTTGGAAATGCGAATCCGAGCAGGAAGCCCAGCGGCATGATGGCGACCAGCGAGATGGCAATACGTACCATGCGTTCGCGGTCAGTAGTGGCGTGGAAGACTGACGGAAGAGTGAACGCCATAACGGCCAGGCAGCCGGCGGCAAGCGCGCCCCACACAAGCAATTTGGTTCTTGAATTCAGTTTGAGCCAGTCGGAGGCCAAGCTGCCCAGGCCAGTGGACAGAATCAGGCTGAAGAGGCACACGCCCAGAGAGTAGATGGGATGCCCGAGATACACGCTGAAATACTGCAGGAGCGAGATTTCAGCCAGCATGAAACCCATGCCGATGAGTGAGAAATAAAGGCTGCCGATGATGGCGAGGGTCCGGGAGCACTGTCGAGCCGCGCTGCGCAAAGGCATGATGATGGTCAAGACGACCGCGACGATGGAGATGAACAGAATCAAGAGCAGCACGGCGAAGACGGTGAGATTGCCCAGGAAAACTCCGTACTGCGGCTCGCCATTCTTCCAGCGCGAAAGGAAGATGCGGACGCCGGTCAAGTCGAAGAGACGCATCTGGTTGAAGAAAAACGGCCGGTTGTCAGTGGGCACAGTGAGATCGAGGTAAGTCGAGCTGAGCACTTGATTGAGTGAAGCGAGATTGTGGCTGGCTACGATTTGCTGCAGCAGGCTGGAATCCGCGGGGCGGTCGGGAGCGATCAGCTCAGTGAATCCGCCATCGCGTACGGCGTCATGCAGGACGTGCAACTGGTCCGGGGTGAAAGGCGATTTGGACAGTACGAGCGTAGCGATATTGCCGTCGCTGGCTACGAAAATATATGGGCGAACATCCTGGACGCCTTCATCGAGCAATGCAGCAGTGGCCAAACCGATCATACGTCCGGTCTCATCAACATTGCTGGGGTTGTACCAGCGGCTCACGGTGAAGATGCCGTTGCTGTTGAGGGTCTTAAGAAAAGCGCGCCAGCCCTCCAGTGTGTAGAGGCCATTCTCGCTGAGGCTGAAAGCGCCGGCGCCGGTCGCGGCCCATGTATCGATCATGCTCATCTGGACCAGGTCGAATTTTTCGTGCGTAGCGGCAAACCAGCTTCGGGCGTCGTCTACGTGCAACTTCAGATCCGGCAGGGCGTTAATGTTTGCAAAGTTTCTGTAGAAGGGATCGCGAGTGATCAGATTGACGAAGATCGGATTCAGTTCCACGCCGGTGATGTCGCTGACGCCGAAGAGATGAGCCGTGAGGACGTCACGGCCGCCTCCGACGCCGATGACCGCGGACTTGTGGATGCCGGGAAGACGATAAGCCAGGCCGACCAGATCGTACTTCAGAAAGTCAATGGAGTCGCGTGTGCCGTCGAAGTGGAATATGCAGGTACTGGCTAATCCATCGATATCGAGATAAGCCTCGGATACGCGGGTCTGCGGCGGCAGGTGGGGAGATGGGCCCCACAAGATCGGGGCGGCGAAGGCGGGAGGTGTCGCCCTGATGCGGGAGTAGGAGTTCCACTTTTCGTACTTGCCGATCTTGCCGAAGGGATCGATCGTCCCCTTGGTAAGGATGGGATTGAAACCGTAGGGCGACACTGCGTTGAATAGAGCAACGGCCAGCAATGCGAACGTGACAGCCGCGGGCCGCTCCCACAAAGGCCTTGATGTGGAGCCGGCCATATATCGGGCGTTAGAGCTTGCGGCGAAGGCCACTGAGGACAGGCAGGACATGGCGCCGGCCACAATCACTGCGCTCGGTCCGTCGAGCACGTTCAGCAGAGCCATCACCGCAACGCATCCCAGCGCAGCGCCTAAGAGGTCCACGCCATAAACCTGGCCGGTGGGAAACGGACTGCGCGTCAATGACAGGCTGACCACCACCCCGGCAAACACGTATGGCAAGCCCATGGCGATGAGGAGCAAGGCCCACGCTACTACGGTGGTGAGGGTCATCGCGGGCGAAGTGATGAGACAAAACTGCACCACGACAGAAGCCGGCATGGCCAGTGCGGTGAACAGCGCGAACCTGGAGAGCGTAACGGGCAACTGCTCAGGCATGAAGCGGTCGCGCCACAGATAGACCCAGACGGCGCCGACGGTCATGCCCAGCATGGCAACGCTGATGGCGAAGAAGGCCATGTAATACCAGGTGATGACCGACATGATTCGGGTTTGGAGAATCTGGAAAAGCAGAGAGGCAAAGCTGATAAGGAAGACGCCGGAGAGAAACGGAAATTTGCGCAAGCCGCCTGAAGGCGTCATCGGTTATAGCTCCCTTGGTCGTTGTGCCAGTATATTTCAACACTCGCCAGTGGGCTTGTCACTCACTCAAAAGGGCTAAGCAGTACTGTCTAGATCACCTTGTTCACGGCTTGAACGGGAACTGTTAACTCGCATTCGGCGCAGCATGTGCGAGAAATCAGAATGGGTGGGTTGCGAGGGCAGGCCGGAGGGTCTGGAAACCCTCCGACAGCCGATCGGGAGACCGGCGTTACTGCCTGGAGTGGAAGCACTTCTTCAAATACCGGTCCGCTATCAATGGATCGGCGAACCGAGCGAAACTGTTCATTTCACGGTTGTGTTCACAATTGTTTCCCACTTAGTGCCCGCGGTGTTGACGGCGTAGAAGTCGAACTCGTCCGCGCCAGCGCTGACGCTCAGCGAGGTATTGAGGGTCGTGCTGGTCGTCTCTGTGTATCGCTTCACGCCATTCACCCACACTTCCATGCGGTCGAGCGTGCCGGTGATAGCGGCAGTGGCCTGCACCTCAATTGGCGAGCCTTCACCGTTTACGGCGGGTTGGCACACGTGCACGCCGGGCGAAGAAGGCGCGCTGCATGTTGCGCCCACGGTGAAGGGGAAGTCATAGCGTTGCAGGCGGTTGTCAACATCGGCAGCGTAGAACGTGGCCTGGTGATAACCGTTTGAGTAAGTGGAACTATAGTCGAAGTACGCGTGGCTATCCCAGGTGTGGTGCTGTTCCGAAACTTTCTTGCCGTCGACCCATAACTCGATCTTGCGAAGCTTGCCGAACGAGTCAGCGGAGGTGCTAAACAAAACCGTGCTTCCTGTGACGGTTCCGCCCTGGCAAGGATTGAAGCCTTCACCGCTCTTGGGATATTGGCATGGGCCGAAATAGCCGGTCGATGCATGGTTCAGCTCGGTGGTTAGATACGATGGCGTGTTTTGCGGTGGCGAGCCGCCGTTGGGGGTCTGGTTCAGAATTGCATCCGGAGTGAGGTAATTGCCGTTGAACAGACCAGCAACCGGCTCGCTCTCAAAAGGGTAGGTGTAAGGCAGCGAAATAACTTGCGTAGAAAATTGCCCGGGCTGGCCATTAGAAAGGAAAAACTCCATGTAGCCCGCGGCATAATTCGAATTCATGGCTACCGCAGCCAGATCCATGTATGCGTCGCCGTTGTAATCGGCCATGGTGAGCTGGGGCTGCCAGTACCAGCCATCAACGGATGCGCCAACCGGATTGCTCAGAGGCGTATCGATCCAATAACTTTCAAAGGTGCGCGACGCGTTCCCGTAAAACGTTCCCAGTTGCTGGTTGGCTGAGTGTCCGTTGGTCAAGGCCCATAAGTCGGTAAAACCGTCGCTATTCAGGTCGCCGCTTCCGATGCTTATTAAACCGTTACCGGTGTAAGGTGTGGTGGCGTCGAAAGTGAAGTTGCCATTGCCATAGAGCACGTGGATCGTAGTGGTGGCCGTGTTGCCCTCATTGTCTTCGATGGATGTAGTGGCGGCTATGTCAGCTTTGCCGTCGGAGTCGTAATCTCCCACGAATAACTGCTGGTCCGGCTGGAAAGACGTACTGTTTGCCAGCGCCGGATACGGGCTGGAGTTAAAGCTGCCGTTTCCCTCGCCCTTCAGTACGTAGATCTCAGTAACTGCAGAAGAGCTGTTTTGCCCATAGTTGGTCCAAGCTGCCAGGTCAATATCGCCGTCGGCGTTAAAGTCCGCTGCCGCGCAACCCGCACTGCTGAACACATAACCCGAGGGCAGGTCGATGGTTGAGATGACGGGGGACTTGAAGGTGCCATCGCCATTACCCAGGTAGACAGCGACTTGATTGGTGTTGAGCAGAGGCACCGCTAGATCGACGTTGCCGTCGTTGTTATAGTCTGCAGCGGCAATGCAATTGGGTATAGTGGACGAACCCGGCAGCGTGTAAGTAACCGGAGCCTTGAAGGTTCCATTACCATAGTTGATGCTGACGGAGAAAGCGGAAGGCGACTGTCCCGTGTCTTGAACAATATCGGTAAGTCCGTCGTTGTTCACGTCCACGGCGTAGATGTTAGCCGGAGTTTCTCCGGCGGTACTGGTAACCGGGGAAAAACTAACTGGATCCTGAGCCGAGATAGCAGCCGGGATGAAGACACACAAAGCCAGGGGTAGTACATGGGGAACATGCATGGGAGAAACCTCCAGGAAGTGTCGCGGAAGCCGGATAGGCCGGCAAAATAATATAGACTTACTAACCTGACGATTGAATTAGATAGAGCATCACTTACACAAGTTGCATTGTGTTTTGTGTTGTAAGTGAGCGTATTGAAATACTTTTCGACGGGCCAACAGCCCAGCGACGAGACCCAGCAGCGATTTGTACGGTTTTGCTAGAGCGTAGCGGCAGCGGGCAGGATTTCGTCGACATCGACCCATTGAGTGGGATACTGGCCGGTGTAGCAGGCGGTGCAGTAGCCCACCTTTTTCTCGTCCTGAACGGCCTGGAGCAGGCCTTCGAGCGAGAGATAGGCAAGCGAATCGGCTTCGATATATTGGCGAATCTCTTCAACGGAGTTGTTAGCGGCGATAAGGTCGCGCTTTGAAGGCGTGTCGACGCCGTAGAAGCAAGGCGAGATGGTGGGCGGGCAACTGATGCGGAGGTGGACTTCTTTTGCGCCGGCGCCGCGCACCATGCGTACGATCTTGCGGGAAGTTGTGCCGCGAATGATGGAGTCGTCGATGAGAATGACGCGTTTGCCCTCGAGAAGATTGTGCACGGGGTTGAGCTTGAGGCGTACCCCGAAGTCGCGCACGCGTTGCTCGGGTTCAATGAAAGTGCGGCCGACATAGTGGTTGCGGATGAGACCGAATCGAAATGGGAGGCGAGCCTCTTCAGCGTAGCCAAGAGCAGCAGTCACTCCAGAATCGGGGACAGGGACGACGACATCGGCGGGCACGTGCGATTCGCGCGCGAGCTGGCGGCCCATCTGGTCGCGCGATTCCTGCACCCAGCGACCGAAGATCTTGCTGTCGGGGCGCGCGAAGTACACGTGCTCAAAGATGCAGCTTGATTGCGGGACGCCGGTGGCATACTGGCGGCTGGTCAGGCCGTCGCCTGTCACCATGACGAGTTCGCCGGGAAGAACGTCGCGGATATACTCGGCCCGGAGCAGGTCGAAGGCACAGGATTCAGAAGCGAAGATGATGGTGTCGGGCGCGCCATGATTGCGGATGCGTCCGATAGAAAGCGGTCGAAAGCCGCGGGGATCGCGCGCGGCGAAGACACGGTCGCGCGTGAGCATGACGATTGAGAATGCGCCCTCAAGCTGAGCGAGCGAGTCGGCGATGGCATCGACGAGCGTTGAGGCCTGCGAGTGGGCGATGAGTTGGACGATGATCTCGGAATCAGATGTGGTTTGAAAGTAGGCGCCTGCGCGTTCGAGGCGGGTGCGGAGATTGCCCAGGTTCACCAGGTTGCCGTTGTGAGCAATGGCGATTAGGCCCTTTGTAGATTCGACGCGAATGGGCTGGGCGTTGAGCAGGGCCGAATCGCCGGTGGTGGAGTAGCGCGTGTGGCCTATGGCCATGGGGCCGGGAAGCTTGCGGAGCACGTCGTCAGTGAAGATTTCAGAGACAAGGCCCATGCCCTTGATGTTGGCCAGATGCAAGCCGTCGGCAGTCGCGATGCCGGCCGACTCCTGGCCGCGGTGCTGCAAAGCATAGAGAGCGAGGTAGGCCTGGCGGGCAGCGTCGGCGTGGCCGTGAATGGCGACGACGCCGCATTCCTCGTGAAGATTATCGTCTTCGGCGATGATCTCAGGGGAACAAGGGAACGAGGGAACAAGGGAACAAGACGGGCTTGCGCTAAGAGCTTTCGATTCGTCGGTGACGCCTTCCACGCCCTGAAAAAGCAACCGGGTCATGCAGGTACCTCTTCATGAATGTTGGCTTCGAGGGACGAGGACCAGATCTTGCGCAGGCCGGATATGGGTGCGGAGATAAAGGGTTCGCGATCAACCGAGATTTCAAGGCGCGAGCCGCCGGTGGTACCGATGCGAGCGGCGAGAAAGCCGTGCTTCGATGCGAGGTTCTCGATTTCGTCAAAGTCAACGGGCGCGGAGGTTAGAAGCATGGTGGATGCGGGCTCGGCAAACAGTCCGAATAGAGGATGGGCGAGGAGCGACTGATCCTGCTCGATCGTTGCTCCGATGGAGAGCGGGAAGGCCGCCTGGGCGAGAGCGACTGCAATGCCGCCATCAGAGATGTCGCGAGCGGAATGAACCAGGCCCCGTTCGGCAAAGAGCACGAGCAGTTTCTGCAGGCGTGCTTCAGCGTCGAGATCGAGAGGCGGAGGCTGGCCCCAGATGCCGCCGAGTACGACCTTGGCATATTCAGAGGAGCCGAAGCTGGCGAGGTTCGTGGCAGCATCGGCATCGGATGCATCCGGTTCATCTTTGGGCACGGATTGATCTTCGAGTGCGGGGAGCGGATACATGCTGATGGGCAGCGGCTTGATGGGGACGTCAAGATTGGGATCGGGAGTTTCGCCGCGCGAAATGGGCCAGAGAAGGACAATAGCGTCGGCGGCGCGCTGGAAGTGTGCGGGGACGGCGATGGTGACGTCGTCGAAGATGCCCACGATGCCTATCACGGGAGTGGGTTGGATGCCGACGCCGCGAGTCTCGTTATGAAGCGAGACGTTGCCGCCGGTGATAGGCGTCCCGAGCGCGGTGCAGGCCTCAGCGATGCCATCGATGGCGGCGGAAAGCTGGGCCATAATCTCAGGCTTCTCAGGATTGCCGAAGTTGAGGCAGTTGGTGGCGGCGACGGGGACCGCGCCGGAAGAAGCAACTTTGCGGGCACATTCGGCCACAGCGTGCATTGCGCCGAGTTTGGGATTGAGCCAGCACCAGCGGCCATTTCCGTCGAGCGCCATGGCGAGACCGCGCTCCGGCTTTTCCGATCCCTGCTCCCTGTTCCCTGTTCCTTTAATTCGCATCACACCGGCTTCGCCGCCGGGGCCGATCACGGTGTTGGTTTGCACCATGGAGTCGTACTGCTCGTGAATCCAGCGCTTGGAGCAGACGTTGGAGGAGGCAAGGAGCTTTTCGAGGTCCGCGGTGAAATTGCGCTGGGATCCGAGTTCGGCTTCGATGAAGTCAGGAGGATCGAGCGGCACAGGAGGTTTCCACACGCCGACGGGGCGATGATAAAGCGGAGCATCGTCAGTGAGGGATTGATTGGGAATGTCGGCGACAAGCTGGCCGTGATGACGGATGCGGAGGCGCGGCTCGGGCTGAACGGTGCCGACTATGACGGCGTCGAGGCCCCATTTCGAAAAGACGCTCAGGACTTCGTTTTCGCGGCCCTTCTCAGCGACCAGCAACATGCGTTCCTGGCTTTCAGAAAGCATGATCTCGTAGGCGGTCATGCCGGTCTCGCGCTGAGGCACATGGTCGAGCTCAACGTCGAGACCCACGCCGCCGCGCGCCCCCATCTCGCAGGTGGAGCAGGTGAGGCCGGCCGCGCCCATATCCTGAATGCCGACGATGGCGCCAGTCTTCATGGCCTCAAGGCAGGCCTCAAGAAGCAGCTTCTCCATGAATGGATCGCCGACCTGGACGTTGGGACGTTTGGCCTCGGTGCCCTCGTGGAATTCTTCGCTGGCCATGGTGGCGCCGTGGATGCCGTCACGGCCAGTTTTGGCGCCTACATATATCACTGGGTTTCCGGTGCCGCTGGCCTTGGCGTAAAAGATTTCGTCTTTGCGGACGAGGCCGAGCGCGAAAGCGTTCACGAGGGGATTGCCGCTGTAACAGATGTCGAACTTGGTTTCTCCGCCGAGGTTGGGTACGCCAAAGCAGTTGCCATAGCCGGCGATGCCGCCGACCACGCCCTCCAGGATGGAGTGATTCTTGTGGACGAGGAGCTTGCGCTCGTTTGCGTCCCGGATTGAATCTGCGGAGACGTCGTCGGCAGAGATGGGGCCGAAGCGGAGCGAGTCCATCACGGCTAGCGGTCGCGCGCCCATGGTAAATATGTCTCGCAGAATGCCGCCCACGCCGGTAGCCGCGCCCTGGTAGGGCTCAATGTAACTGGGGTGATTGTGCGATTCGATCTTGAAGGCGCAGGCCCATCCGTCGCCGACGTCGATGATGCCGGCGTTTTCTCCGGGACCCTGGACGACGCGCTCGCTTTTGGTCGGCAGCCGCTTGAGATGGACGCGGCTTGACTTGTAGGAGCAGTGCTCGCTCCACATCACGCTGTAAATGCCCAGCTCAGTGAGGGATGGTACGCGGCCGAGCGCGGCCAGGATGCGGTCGTATTCGTCGGGAGTGATGCTGTGTTGAGCCAGCAAGTCAGGGGTTACCGTGGTCGGCTCGGGCGCGGATGCAAAAGGGGCAGTTGTCATCGCTCACCTTTCATTGTCGCACGGCGGTAAAGATAACTTTGTGCAGTTAAAGGCTCACTTTTCCGCAGGATCGAGGGTCGCATCGGGATAGATCGCGATGCGGTGAGAGCGAAAAGTAGCCTGTTGCTGATCCAATCCCGTGGCTGTCTTAATGGCGTTCGACTTGCCCAGCGGCATGTGGCAATCCACGCAGTGGCCGCGGATGGAGGCGCCCATGAGGTGGTACCGCCCACAGGCCGTAACTTTGTGGCATTCAAGACAATGGCCGGAGAACGCGTCGGCCTTCTCCTGAGTCTTATGCACGTTGTGGCAGGTGGAACAGGTGAGCTTGCCTGAGGTGAAGCACTTGCTTTGCTCGAGAGCTCCCACCTGGTTGCCGTGGACGTCGACGGGCTTATCGGCAGGAGGCGCGCTGACCTCGATGAAATCCTTAATGTTGTTGCCCACAATATAGGTTAGCGCTGGCTTGATTGACGGGGACTGACCGGCGTGGCACAAGGTGCAGAGGCCAATCTGCTGATCTCGCGTAAGATGAGCCGGATTGATAATGGCTTCCTTGGGCGAGCCGGGGGCAGGCGGCGAGGCAGATCGCTCACGGGAGGCGTGCAGGGCGCCGGGCCCATGACAACGCTCGCATCCGATGCCCAGCACCAGGCTGTCTTTTGCGTAGTGATTGGGCATGGCGGTGGTGGTGAAGTAGTTGGCGTGGCACTCAAGGCAGCGAGGCTGCACGGCGCGCTGCCAGTGAAGCACTCCATCGGGGTAGCCGGGGCTGTCGACCCATCGATGTGAGTACGACCACCAGGAAACCGGAAGCTCGAAAAGTTGATCTCCCTCCCAATATAGATAGGTTTGGCCGTGGCGGCCGGAGCCGACAACGATGTCGAAGCGCTTCATTGTCTGGTTCAGGTGCTGAGGGTCAGAGAGGTTGACCGCGCTTTGGTAAAAGCCTTCAGGTGTGGAGAGCATCACGAAGGCCAGGCTGGGATTGCTGGTGCGGAGGACAGCGTTTTGAGGGTCAAAGTCGCCCAGGATAGTCCTGTCAGTTGCAATGCTTGAATCGGTTGCGTGCGCCGTGGCAGCGTACGATCTGGCCTGGGTGGCGTGGCACTCGGCGCAAGTGGCATCGCCGGCGTAGGCGCTCGGCGCGGGAACGGCTGCATCGTTTTGGTTGTCAGCGGTTGCGGACGGAAAGGCTGGCTGAATGGCTGCCAGGGAAATGGCTGCAAGGAACGAAAGGGCTATGAGACACAGAGTTCGCCTGACTCCGCGCCGTTTCAATACATTTTCCGTCTGCCTGACCTCGCACGGTTCCGCGTACATGGGGAAGCTATATAGGGCGATTCCAAAGTCAGTGTATCGTGCCGGCAGCGCATTGTGCCGGCCGAAGTTGGGGCGCCTGAAGTGGAATCGCGAGGCGGCTCTATGCGATACTTTGAAGGCCCACCAACCCATGCCGGGATGGCGGAACTGGCAGACGCAGCGGACTCAAAATCCGCCGACCCTTGCGGTCATGGGGGTTCGACCCCCCCTCCCGGCACCAATTTAAGACAATCAAAATAGATAAGTTGCACTGTTGCGAGAACGCGCAACAGATCGTCAGTGAGTACCTCCCAGCGCAACCGCCAGAGCCAGCGGTGCAAGCCAGGGTCGCGGTATTGCTTCCCCCATTTGCAATAAGCCCCGTCCTCAAAGGGAGGAGCGCGTGCGTAGGCGATTCACACCTACTGAGATAGGCCAGGATTTCAGACTCAACACTGCGGATCATTTTCAGGTGAGGCCGGCGACGCTATCCGGCGTTGGGAATTCTGGCTGCAGGATTGGCTGAGAGGAAGACGAAAAACGACAACTGCGTGAGCGGAAAGCCCAACAAATGCGTCTCAAAGACGTCAAAAGAAAAAGATCCTTTCAACCTTGCAATTCGGTCTTGACCGACGGTCTTCCGATTGCCGACGGTTTTCCGGTTATTGATGCCAAGGAGCTGGGGCGTATATTTGCCTGAAAGCCACAATCGATGAAACGAAGTTACATGGAATCATTTCGCACTGAACAGGTCCTAAATGAGTAGCCCGGTGGTTTCGCCCCAAGATTCGGAGGAAGCGAAGCCAGTGGATTCCCGGGATTCAGGGGCCGGTTCCAATTCAGGCCGCTTGCCGCGTGGCATCGTTTCCGCATTGGGGGCCGTATTGGCCGTGGTGTTGGTGGTTGCGGTCGTGATTGCGGCACTTTTTTCGCACGCTAGATTCAAGGCTCCAGGCACGGCCACGCAACACTCCGCGGGGCCGGCTGCGGCAGGGCAGACCGTTCGCCTGAAGGGCATGACGGCAGCGGTTGAAGCACGAGCTGTCCAGGCTCCTCTGATTGCCGGCCAGCAGGTGGGCACGCTCACCATCACCAAGCTCATCCCCAGCGGCACGCGCGTCAGGCAAGGAGACCTTCTGGTCGAGTTCGACCGGCAGGCGCAGTTGCGCGACTCCATCGACAAGCAGGCCCAGGCAGACGATTTGAATCAGCAGGTGATCGAAGCGCAGGCCAAGGAAGACGCCGCCCGCGCCAAGGATGAAACCGAGATTCTTGAGGCCCAGGACAATCTGGCCAAGACCACACTGGAAATGGAAAAGGTGGAGCTGCTTTCGCGCATCGACGCCGAAAAAGCCCAGGAAGACCTGGACGAAGCCAAGGCCACGTTGGCGCAGTTGAAGCAGACCTTCGACCTCAAGCGCAAGGCTGCGCAGGCCTCCATCCGCATTCTTGAAATCCAGCGCGACCGCACGCGCGAGACCATGCTTCATGCACAGGCCAACTCCGCCCTGATGGAGATTCACTCGCCCATCGACGGCATCGTCGTTTTCAACACCATTTGGAAACAGGGAAACATGGGCGAAGTGCAGGAAGGCGATCAGGTGCGCCCCGGCGTTCCTTTCATGCAGGTAGTCGATCCCGCCATGATGGAGGTGCGCGTGCCCGTCAACCAGGAAGATCTGCTTCAATTGAAGATTGGCGAGAGGGCGCTGGTGCATCTGGACGCGTATGGCGACCTGGTATTTCCGGCGCAATTGGAGTCAGTCGATCCCATGGGCACGGCCGGCGATTTCTCTCCCAAGCTGCGCAACTTTTCCGCCACTTTTTCGATCCAGGGCCACGACCCAAGACTGATGCCCGATCTTTCCGCCGCGGTCGATGTTGAACCGGCAGGCGCCCCTGGCGCCGGGAGCGGGTCGAGATGAAACAGAGGATTCTCGAATTATGGGTCAGGCACAGGACGATCGTGGTGATCGTCACTCTGATCGCGGCCAGTGCGGCTGTCTACGGAGTGGCCCATTTTTCTTCGAGGCCCCCTGCTATTCCCACGTTCCAGGTCAAGCGCGGCGAGTTTCTCGATGTTCTCGATATTCGCGGCCAGTTGAAGGCCATGAAATCCGTCACCATTACGGCACCCGCCAACGCCGGCGATCTACAGATTCTGAAGATCGCCACGGATGGAGCGCAGGTGAAAAAGGGCGAGGTGGTGGTGGAGTTCGATCCCTCCAAAACGAAGCAGGATCTCGCGCAGGACCAGTCCGTGCTCAAGTCTTCGCAGGCTGACATCGAGCAGGTCAGGGCCGATGGGCGTCTCAATGAAGAAGTGGATACGACCGCAGTGATGAAAGCCAAATACGACGTCGAGGTGGCCAAGCTCGATGCCAGCAAGAGTGAGGTGGTCTCGAGAATCGACGGCGCCGAAGCCAATCTTAAACTTGCAGACGCGGAGCAGGCGCTGCGCCAAGCGGAGGCGCAATTGAAGTCGGACACCACGGTTGACGGGGCGACGATTCAAGACAAGAAGAATGCCAGCCGCAAAGCGGAATTCGATGCCCAGCGCGCAGAGCGGGCACTCTCTGCCATGACGTTAAAGGCGCCGTCGGATGGAACCATCAGTCTTCTATCCATCTGGCACAACGGCGGAGAAGCTCCTTTCAAAGCCGGCGAGCGTGCGTGGCCGGGCACACCGATCGCTGAACTGCCCGATCCTGCCTCAATGCGCATCGCAGCCCGCGTCGATGAGACTGAGCGTGGCCGGCTGGCCCTCTCGCAGCCAGTCACGCTGCAACTTGACGCCATTCCCGATCGCCAGTTCACCGGCAAAATTGAGCGCATCGGCACCATCGCTACCTCCGACTTTTCCTCCGGCTGGCCCATCCCTCGCAACTTCGATGTTGAAATTTCGATTGACCAGGCGGACTCGCGCCTCAAGCCCGGTATGACCGTGCAAATCACTATCATTGTCGACCGGGTTCCAGACGCTATCACCATTCCGGCGCAGGCGTCTTTCCTCAAATCAGGGCAAACCGTGGCCTACGTCTGGAATGGCTCTGCTTTTCAAGAGCGCGCCATTCAAGTTGAAAGAAGAAGCCGCGAACGCATCCTGGTCTCCAGCGGTTTGAAACCGGGCGACCTGGTGGCCCTCAAAGAACCTTCGGGGAAGGAGTGAGATGGCGCATATCAAACGGCATCGCATTCTTGTCTGGGGATTGGCTGGCATCCTGCTGGCTGCGGGCATTGGCGTGGTTGTGGCTTCCAGTCACGTCCCCCTGGCCGCCGGTGCCGACGACATCCCAATCGCCCAGGTCAGGCGCGGTGACATCGATATCCAGGTTCGTGCGGTGGGCGAGCTGCGCGCCAGCCATTCCATCATGCTCTCGGCTCCGTCCGTCGGTGGAGATGCGCTGCAGCTTACTCATATTGTGCGCACCGGCCAGTCTGTAAAAAAGGGCGATGTTGTTTTCGAGTTCGACCCCAGCGAGCAGCTTTACAAGATGGAGCAGAACCGCTCAGAACTGCAACAGGCCGAACAGGAAATAACCAAAGCCAAGGCCGATGCCGCTGTGCTCGCCGCCGTTGACCAGGTCACTTTGCTCAAGGACCGCTATAGCGTGCGCCGAGCCGAGCTCGACGTGCAGAAGAACGAGCTATTGAGCAAGATCGACGCCGAAAAAAACGATCTTGCCCTGGTGCAGGCCAAGCGCGTGTTGGATGAACAGGAAAAAGACATCGAGTCCCATAAAGCCTCAGGGCAGGCTGCTACTTACCTTGCCCAGGAGAAGTACAACAAGGCCAAGCTTGGCATGGACCAGGCGCAGCAGAACCTGGATAAAATGCGCGTTACCGCGCCCATGGACGGGTTGGTTTCGATTCAGAAGAACGTATTTGTCATGGGCGGAATCATGTTCACCGGGATGGTTCTTCCTGACTACCATGAGGGCGACCAGGTTCAGTCGGGAGCATCGATTGCGCAGGTCGTCGATCCCCAGGGCCTTGACCTGACTACCAAAATCAGTGAGCAGGACCGCGGCAATGTCTCTGTGGGACAGCCGGTTCAGGTTGTCTTCGATGCATTGCCGGGGCAGGTTTTTCATGGAACCGTGAAGAGCGTCGGCGGAATGACGGTGCGTCAATTCTTCACCGCCAACACCAGTGGCAACTTCGACGTCTCCATTCAACTCGCCAATCAGGATCCCCGCCTCCGCTCAGGCTTCACATCCCAAATCGTCTTTCTCGGCGGCTTAAAAAAGGATGTGCTCTATCTGCCCCGGGTGGCCATTTTTCTCAAGGACGGCAAGCGGGTTGTCTATGTCAGGAAAGGTAACGGGTACGAGCAGCGAGAGGTGAAGATCGAAAGCCAGAACGAAAGCCGGGCGGCCGTCGAAGGAGTGGAAGAAGGCAGCGTGGTCGCAATGGTAGATCCCACCGCGCCGCGCAAAACCACCGGCCCTGCAACAACGGCTGGCGGCATCGGAGGGACGCCCTGATGGCTGAGAACCAATCGCTGTCGCGAGAGCGCCTTCTGCTTGTCTATCAGCAATGGACAAGAGACGCGCAGTTGGGCGTGCAAAACCTGTTGCTACATCGCATGCGCTCGCTGCTCACCATGCTGGGTATGATCTTCGGCGTAGCTGCCGTGGTGGCCATGCTGTCAATCGGCGCCGGCGCGCGGCAAAAGGTTATGGCCCTCATCGAACAGATGGGAGTCCACAACCTGATTGTCGAAGCCAGGGAAACGGTCGAATGGCAGGCCCATCAGAAAGTTCGCCAGCTTTCTCCGGGGCTCACGCTTCAGGACTACCGCGTGATTCAGGACGACCTGGAAGGCATCGCCGCTTCCACCCCGCGCAAGCAGCTCACGCCGTCGAAAACTATCCCCAAGGCGCAGCAAGGCATGCCCAATGTGATGGGCGTAAACGCAACTTACCAGCAGATCACCGGCCTGCATTTGTTGAGCGGAAGGTTTTTCAATGAGGACGACGACAGCCGTGCCGCGCCCGTGTGCGTGCTGGGCGCTGCCGCCAAATGGAGTCTCTTCGGCTCCTCCAATCCCCTCGGCCAGTACGTTAAGGTCAACGAGCAGTGGTTTCGCGTAATCGGGGTGGTGAGCCCGCAACTGAGCGCGCAGAGCGATAGCTCAGGCGCCGCGCCCGTCGACGTGAATAACAACATCTATATTCCGCTGCAATCCGCGTTTCTGCGTCTTGAAGACAGTTACAGCGATGTTAGAGATGAGATAGACGGAATCTATCTCAATCTGGCTGATAGCGCTAACATCTCAGAATCTGCGCAGATAGTGAGGGCCGTACTTAATTCATCGCACCGCGGCGCTGACGACTTTACCATCGTGGTCCCCGCCGAACTGCTCGCCGAGCAAAAGCGCACCGAGCATTTGTTCAATACCGTCATGGTGGCCATAGCATCCATTTCACTGCTCGTGGGCGGCATCGGCATCATGAACATCATGCTGGCCAGCATTCTCGAGCGTACCCGCGAAATCGGGCTGCGGCGCGCGGTCGGGGCCAGGCAATCCGACATCGTGCGCCAGTTTGTAGTCGAGGCCACCATGATCTCGTTCGCTGGTGGAACCATCGGCGTTGTCTTTGGCTTCTTCATCTCCCGGCTCATCGCCTGGCTGGCCGGATGGTCGACCATCGTCACCTTCAGCTCCATCGCCCTGGCGTTTCTCGTTTCCATCTCCGTTGGATTGATCTTTGGAATCTATCCCGCCACCAAGGCCGCGCGTCTCGATCCCGTGGAGGCGATTCGCTATGAGTAGGACCTGCGTTCTGCCCTTCAATTCCACATTGAATACCGCATCTGCTTTTGTTGCCGACAATCTCCGCTCTTAGATGGAGTCGTTGAATGAGGTTCATTCGTTCTGCATTGGTTTCGTTCTTCGCGCTGGTTGCCTTCCTGCCTGCACAGGCGCAGTCTGCTGAGAGTTATCGCGGAATGCTTACCGCGCGCGTTCGCGCAGACAAACTACCGCCCCCGCAGCATCTAATGGACTACGTAAAGGACGGCAAGCTCACCCTCGGGCTTCGCGACGCAATCCTGCTCACGCTCGAAAACAACAGCAACGTCCAAATTGATGAAACCCAGATCGAAGCTCAGAAGTTTAATTTGCTCGGGCAGTTTTCACCCTTCGACCCTTCGCTGCAGAGCAGTATCAACATCAATCGCTATTCGACCCCCTCTTACAGCCAACTGCAGGGAGTTGGCGTCTCGGCTACTGCAACGCTTAACTCCTTGAGCCAGACCGGGCAGATGACTTATACGCAGACCTTCTCTTCGGGCACTAATTTCCAGGCGGTAATTTCGTCGAATAAGTATTCGACTAACAACTCCTACTATTATTTCAATCCATTTTTCAACTCCACGCTGACGTTCACACTGACACAACCTCTGCTACGCGGCGGCGGACGCTTTGCCAATTTGGCCCCAATTAGGATTGCGCGCCGGTCGCTCGATCAATCGCGTTCCAGCTTTGAAGCCGAGGTGAACGACGCCATCTTGAATGTTGTGAGCCAGTATTGGAATGCGGTGGAGGCCCGCGGCGCTCTCGATGTGCAACAGAAGTCGTTGAAGCTTGCCGAGGCCAGTTACGACCGCGACAAGCGCTCGCTCGAACTAGGGGCCTTGCCGCCGCTCGACATCTATCGCTCCCAATCTGAAGTAGCGGCACGCAAGGTCGGGGTCATCCAGGCGGCGTACGCCCTTACCCAGGCAGAAGAGGCGCTTCGCATCACGATCGGCGCCGACCGCGATCCCCAGGCGAACACACTCGAGTTGAATCTGACTGAAAATCCGCAAACAGAAGGGCAGCTCGAAAACATCGATGCGGAAACGGCTGTGACTCAGGCGCTCAGCCAGCGGCCGGAACTGGACGCCGTCAAGGATGCCCTGGCCAACGATGCCGACAGCATCCGTCTCGCGCACAATCAGCTCGAACCCAATCTCCAGTTTCAAGGCTTCTACCAGAGCGCCGGTTTAGGCGGCAATCAATACAACCTCTTGAACGGCGCGCTAATCGCTCCTGGGGGATTTGGCACGTCGATGAGCCAGCTTTTCGGCTTCGGCTATCCAGGCTATGGCGGAACTCTCACGCTCACGCTGCCGGTGAGGAATCGCGGCGGACAAGCAAGCCTGGGCAACGCCCTGGTCTCGCGCACCCACGATCTCGATACTGGCGGGCAGATTCGCGAGCAGATTACGCGCGAAGTCCACGATGCCGTGCATCAACTGGATGAAGCCCGCGAGGCGTTGGCCGCCGGGACGGCTTCTTTCGATCTGGCACAAAAGACTCTCACTTCAGAGCAGCGCAAGTATGAGCTCGGCGCAGAGACAAACTTCTTTGTGCTCGATGCGCAAACCCGGCTCGCGCAGGCCGAACTCATCCTGCTGCAGACACAGGTGAATTACCGCATTGCTCTTGCTGCCGTCGGCCACTCCACGGGTGACTTGTTAGGCCCATACCATGTACAAATCGCCGGGCTCTCCCACTAAGCGATCCAGCAGCATTGACTGAAAAGTGTGCAGCTCGTGGACTCGGTTCCTTACGATCAGCTAGCCGAACAACAGCCGGCCTATAACCACCGCCGATGACGACGACCACCCGTGGAGCCGGGCAACCTCGGTCCGTTCAACCGGGCACCAGTGCCCGCCCTGCACGGCGTTATATCGCTCCCAGGTGGTTCCCGTCTTCTCCCAGGTCGTAACCACGTTGTCAAGGTAGGTCCGATTCACATTGCGTGCCACTTCAGGAAGTCCGTAATGTTTTAGCGCCAGCGCGACAATGACCTGTTGTGGAGGCCACGATTCCGGATAGGCCCACTCGAGTGCCTTGAACTCGGGATGCGGGTTTGGATAGTCCTTGTCGGTGAAGGTCAATCCATAAGGATGATCGAATTGTTGCAGATGGCCGACAGCACGCTCGGCCTGCGCCTTTGACGCGATGCCCGCCCAGAGCGGCCAATATCCATTCAATGAATAAAACGGAAGCCGCATCTTGCGCACGTAATCGTACTCAAAATAGAAACCCTTGCTCTCATCCCAGCAATAACGGTTGATATTTCCCGCCTGGCTATCGGCTTCCTTCTTCCATCTCTCAGCTTTGTCATGCCATCCAAATCGCTCCGCGAGAGCACTGAGCACCTGGGCCTGCCGAACCAGGGCGCAGTTGATATGGAGTGGCACGCAGCGGCGAATGTCCCCATCGAAGATCGGCGTAAAGTCCAGCCCCGATTCGCACTCCGCCGCTAACTGAGGACCTTCGGTCGAATTCAGATCGGCTCCGGTCCCGCTGTCGCGGCAAGTTGAGAGCCCGGTCGGCGTGATGTGGTCCGGCCCTTTCCAATAGCCCGTGTAGGAACGCTCCAGATTGGGATACGCGAGCATGGCCAGCTCATCGTCGTCCTTGTGCTCATTCAGATAGTTCTCAACGCTCCACGCCAGCAGCGGCGGTTGGCCGCGCGTCAAATAAAAAGTGCGATTCCCATTGAGAACCTTGCCATACCGTTCGATCATGAAAAGCTGATCGAGAATGTTCCAGCGCACAATGTCGGATCGATTGTGAGCGAGAAGCGCCAGGTTGATAAATTGAGTATCCCAACCATATATCTCGGGAAATGCGCTCTCTGAGCCTCCGGCAGTGATGTAAGGAAATGGAAGATAGAGTAAGGTCTTATCCGGATCGTTACGGACCTCTTGTTCGGTGGCATGATGCAAATCGCCTGCCCACCAGCCGCGAATGGTATCGTCCAGCTTCTGCCAACGGGTCTTTAGACCATCGTCGCTTCCCGCGTCGGCGCCGTTACTGCCTGCTGCCGCTGTTAAAAGTTCACCCCGGCATTTGCCGGCTGCCGTCGCAATTGCGCCGGCCATGGCCAACCTTGCGAACGAACGACGATTCATATCTGCCTCCATGTGTGACATGGATCATAGCGACACCGGACGGTGAGAGTAAGAAGGAACTCTGAACAGTCCACATATATTAATTAGCTGATATTAAATCGATTTTATGTTCTTCAAAAAACCCTGTCAAAGGAATAGCATAAAGAGAGACTTCGGCCTATTTCATAACCATACTCGCCGCAAAGGTCGCGCCAGCAAATGTCAGTCCGGACGAGAGATTCAATTCGCATGAGAGACATTGCGGCCGACCTTGGTGTGTCAGTCAATACGGTATCGAGAGTGCTGCGCAACCAGGGTCGGATCAGTGTTAAAGTGCGCAAGCGCATACTCGATCGCGCCAAAGAACTCAACTATCGTCCGGATCTGACCGCGCGCAGCCTGGCTACGGGGCGCACATTCCTGATCGGCATGATCGTACCCGATTTGATGCACCCTTTTTTTGCGGCCATCGCAAAAGTCCTGGCGCGTAATCTCCGCCAGAAGGGATACAGCCTGGTTCTCTCCTCTTCAGACGAAGACCCGGAATTGGAGTTGCAGGAAATTGAAGCGCTTCTGGCGCGCCGCATCGATACCCTGGTGCTCGCTTCGAGCCAGCGTGCAAAATCGAACAGCATCTCCCGATGCCTGCACGAAGCGCACGTGCCTCACCTGCTATTGGACCGGCCTCTTCGCGGCTTGAACTCGCATTTCGTCGGCTCAAACAATGAGGCGATCGGGGAATTGGCGACAGAACATCTGATCGAGCGAGGCTATCGCCGCATCGCTCACATAGGCATCCCCAATCTGCCCCCGGGGCGAGGGCGTCTTGCCGGCTACAAAGCTACTCTGAAGCGCCATGGTCACATCGTGAATCCGGATTACGTGATTGCGGTCGAATCGGGCGATGAGCGTGGCGAGGAGTGCGGCTATGCTGCTTTGCACAAACTGCTGATGCTCAAGTCACGTCCCGATGCGGTGTTTTGCTATAACGACGTGATTGCGGCTGGAGCGCAGAGAGCTGTGCTCGAAGCGGGTCTCGCAATCCCCGGAGAGATGGCCCTCATTGGGGTATCAAACCTCGCCGGGCTGTCGTGCTGGAACACTCTGTACGTGCCGCTTTCCACAATCGATCAAGACGTTCCCGGGCTCGCGGCTGAAGCTACCCAGCAGATACTCGAGTTACAGGATGCGCGCGTTAAGGCCGTGCCGAAGCGAACCTTTGTCCCACTTAAATTAGTGATTCGCGAGTCTACTTAATCGAATGCACTGTGGCTCGTCGCCTGCGGTATCATCAGGTTGCCATGGCCACCCACTCAACAGCTTTCGTTTTTCTGTTCGCAGTCCTGTCGATCCCCGCACTGCCGCAAAATGCGCCTGGTGCGAGCGACAGCGTCCAGCAGCATTTACAAAATGCCCGGCAGGACCTCGGCAATCAGCGTCCGGATCTCGCCATTCCTGAGCTTGAGGCTGTGATTGCGATCGACCCAGCCAATCAGGATGCGCAGGCCAATCTTGGCGTTCTTCTCTTTTTCAGAGGGGAGATGGAGAAAGCAGTTCCGCACTTGAGAATCGCGGTCAAGGCACAACCCGATTTGTGGAAGATTCAAGCCTTGTTAGGCCTGGCCGAGGTCCGAATCAAAGATCAAGACAACGCCCGCTCCGATCTTGAATCCGCGCTGCCTCATCTGAAGGGCGAAAAAGTGCAGATGGAAGTGGGCAATGCGCTGGTCAATATCTACACAGGCAATGGAGAACTTGAGAAGGCGGCCGATGCAGCTTCTGTGATGCTTGAATCACAACCCACCGATCCGGGCTTGTTGCTTTTGTCTTACCGGCTCAACTCGGCTGTGGCCGGCACTTCGCTTATTACCCTGGCCATGACCGCCCCCAACAGCGCGGAGATGCACAAGGCGATGGCAAGTGAGCTTATCCGCCATGGAGACGAGGCCGCAGCGATCGCGAATTATCGGGAGGCGATCAAGCTCAACCCGAAGTTGCCCGGCCTGCTCTTCGACTACGGAACCGTTCTCTACAATTCCACCGATCCGAAACTTAAAGCGGGGGCCGAAGCGCAATTCAAGGCAGCGTTGGCAGCGGATCCGCAGGACGAAAAAGCGCAGTTGATGGTGGGCGAAATTGCGGCGCAACGCGGCGATTTGAAGGCGGCATACGATGCCGAGGCGCGAGCGGTTCAAATGCAGCCAGACGACGCGGATGCCTGTACCGACTTTGCCAAGACTCTGATATCGATGAATGAACGCGACAGGGCGCGCGCTCTGTTGGAACATGCTCTTGAGATCGACCCCACGAACTACACTGCGCATTATCGTCTAGGCACTCTCTACCGCCAGCAGGGAAAGTTGGAGGAAGCCAAACACGAGCTTGCCGAGTATCAAAAATACAAAGACATGAAGGAGAAGCTGCGTACGCTTTTTCGTAATATGCGAGTACAACTCGATAACAAACCGGAGGATGAAGAAGTGACAGGTAAATAGAAAAGGACGGCAATCACTTGCCGTCCTTTTCGGGTTATGGATTCACATCAGGTTAGAAAGATATCCTCCCGATGATCTCCACGGAGCGCCCGCCATCCGTCACCGAAGTGATGGAAGATGTTTCATTCGGTCCCCAGTTGGCGTTTGGCTGGCCGAAGCTGGGATGATTGAGCACATTAGCCGCATCGATGCGCATCAGAAATACCGTCTTTTCCCAGATGTTGAAGTTCTTCCCCATCGAGAAGTTGATATTTGAGTAGCCTGGAGCATACAGGCTGTTTCTGCTGGAATTCCCATAGGTGAAATCAGCCGGCTGAGTAAAGGCTGCCTCATTGAACCAGTTCGAATTGGGTCCGATCTGGTGAGCGCCCGCATAGGGATTGACTCCCGGGACCACGTTGGGAAACAGAGTTCCGTCCTGATTGTTGGAAGTGTTATTCGGCGTTACAACCGTGAATGGATTGCCTGTCTGCCACTGAATTGTGGCTGACGTCTGCCATCCACCCACGATTTCATCCGCAATGACGCTCTTGTTCAGGAATCTTTGACCTTTACCAAAAGGCACTTTGTAGACCAGACGTCCCTTAAACATGTGGCGGACGTCAAAGGCCGAAGGTCCATAGGCGCCACGCACATCATAAGCGTTCTGGTAATACGTGCTCGCGCAGTTCCAAGCACAGGTGTCTGTCTCGTTCAGGAATTTCGACCAGGTGTAGTTGAAGTTGAATTGCAGTCCTGAACTCATGCGCTTTTCGATCGTGGCCTGAAGCGCGTTGTAATTCGATATGCCAATTAGCTTGTTTCCGCCGATCGATTGGAAATTTGGAAATGGCCGGTAATCGGTCGGAGGGGTAGTATCGTTTTGACCAAGATCCGCCAAGGGTATCTGGTTAAGGTCGACGCCAAATAGCTGATCGAAACCATGGCTGCCGACATAGGCAACTTTGGCCGCCATGTTAGGGCCAATCTGGCGCTGTACTTCAAGATTGTATTGCCAGATCTTTGACAGCGGCTCGTGATAATAAGCGTAGCTCACGCTCTGCCCATTCAAGGAATCAGGGCCGGTGGGAGCTTCCTGATACGAGGCGGCGATGCTTTGGCCAGCGCTTCCCTGGTCGTTCACTGTGCCGTCCTGGTTGAGAATGACCACTGGCAGAATGCCGTTGGTATTGTCGTTTTCGTTGCCCGAAGAGCCTAACTCGCTTCCGAGTTCGCCGTAAGCGCTTGGGCCCTCGTTGTAGTTATACGCATAGAGGCCGATTCCGCCACGGACGATGGTATTCGGGTTCCACTGCCAGGAGAAGCCAAACCGGGGCATGAATGTATTCCAGATTGGGGCGATGACCTTGGTGCGTCCGTTGGCATGCGTGCTGCCGTACCACATGGCGCCCAGCGTGTTTGCGTTGCCATTAGGATCGACTGCAGGATTGACGACCGTCGGATCCCACGAACGCTCGTTGCCATGAGCGTCATACATGCCGTTCCAACCCTCCCAGCGCACACCGGCGTTCAGGGTGAAGTTTGGCTTCAGCTTGATATCGTCCTGAACAAAGAGTTGCACCGTCTTCATCCTGGGGTAGAATTCCGGCGTATTTGCGGCGCTCCAGGAATTTACTTGTCCGAGGAGGAAATCCGCAAAGGGAATCCCAAAAAAACCGTCGTCTTGGGTATCCGTGGTGTATACACCTGAGTAATTCTCCTGGCCTGCATCGATGTTGCCCCAGTAAGTGGTATTGATCTCCTGGTCGAGGAATTCACCGCCGAAGTGAAGAACATGCCTGCCCTTGATCATGGTGACTACGTCAGAAGGCTCGAACAGAAGCTGATGCTGAACGGCATTGCTCGTGGGCGCCATGTTGCCGCCAAAGCAACAAGACGAAGTAATGCTCGAATTGATGTAGACTTCTGGGAAAAGATTCGCTTCGGCAAACTTCAATCCCAGCTTGGCCGGGAAGCCCTGGTTGAGGGATTCGGGGATGTAGAGATTGTTTTGGCTGGTGAACCCGAAACGAAATTCATTGATCTTATCCGGGCTGAACGTCCACACATCGGAGATCATGGCTGTACGGCCATCGCCATTTGCGGTGTAACAGTCGATCGGGCAAATGCTAACGCCGTAGTAGGGAGAACTCGACACGTTATGGTAATCGGTTGCCGTGAACCGGTTCTTTGGGGTGACGTCATAATCCACGCGGAAGAAATAGGCCCACCCTGGCGAGTTGGAGGCCCAGTTGTAGAAGTAGTTGTTGGTTGTGATTCCATTCTTGACATTCGGGTTGGCAACGTTGGGCTTGGGGAAATACGCTTCCATCGCCTGGGCGACTGAATCGATCATGCTGCTTGGAATCTTGTTGCCGTTTGAGTCTTCGCTTGCGAAAGATTGCCGCTCAAGGCACGGATTGGCTGCGGTGCAGGCCTGAGGCGGATCGCCGGCTGCATCCTGATATGAGCCTGTGGTCACCAGCTTCTGCGTGGTTGGATCAAAGACCAGCAGTGGCACCGTTGTTCCATTTGCCAGAGTGGTCATCTGTCCCGTGAAATCGCCGGCAAGCATGTTGTATTGGTTCCCGCCGGCGATGGATACGTCGCCCGTGGTGGGAACTGTGATGAAGCCTGAGTTGGCGCCGCCGTAATACTGTTGACGGTCATAGTTGAAGAAGAAGAACAACTTCTTTTTTAATCCGCCGATCGGTATGGGGCCGCTGAAGGAGCCGCCGTAATAGTTGGCGCGCAAGGCCGGGACATAGCCCTGGCCGAAGGCGTAGGTTGCAGCGTTCAGGTAACTGTTTTGGAAGTAATCGAACACGTCGCCATGAAACTGGCTGCCGCCGCCCTTGCTGATCTGGTTGTAGATGGCGCCGCCGTTTTCATACTGTGCCGACGGTACGCTCGACACCATCTGCACTTCCTGCAGCGTATCGAAATTGTAGTCGTAGGAGTTGCCGTTGGATGGGAAGGACATGGTGACGCCGTCGCCCAGTACGTTGTAAAAAACGGCGTTGCCATTGACCGACGCTGCCTGACCGGGGCCCATTCCTCCCTGCGCCCCTGGCGCCGAAGTACCCGTCGAGCCGGGCATGAGCGTAGTAAAGCTCTCCCAGCTCGCAAAATTGGGCAGGTCCTGCAGCTCCTGCTCCGGCATGGTTGTAACCTGGGTTGCGGATTCGGTCTCGAGCAAGGGAATATCCGTAGTGACCGTAACCGTCTCAGTAGAGGACCCGACCTTCAAGGTTCCGTTGATGGTGAGCGTCTCGTTATTCAAAGTGATGGGGCCGCGCACGTAGGTGTCGAAGCCCTGCTTGGTAAAGGTGATGGTGTAATGGTCAGTAACGATGGAGCCCGTATCGTACAAGCCTGCTTGATCGGTTGCGTATGTTGTGGTTACGCCCTTGTCGACATCCGTCACAGTTACAGTGGCGCCCTGAATTACGGCACCGGTGGAATCGGTCGCTGTTCCGCGAATATCGCCCGAGTTCGAGTTTTGAGCCAGCGCTGCACTTGCGCATACCAGTAACGCGAGCCCGAAGGAGAATCGCATCATATTGCGCATCTCTGCCTCCCAAAAGTTCTACGGTTATACTTCGTCAATCGTTGAGCATTCATCTTGAATACTTCCGCCCTTAAGTTTCGCGGCAATTTGCATTTAGCATCTACCATCGCCTGCATATTGCCCTGCACTCTAAATTCTTTCCAAACTCGCGGTCAGCTCATTCGCTGTTTCCGCGCATGGACCGATTCGCATGATTCGCCGTCGAAGCATTTAGGTTCGCCGGCTTGTAAAGCATTTGATCGGTGATACCCTGCTGGTCGCGCCGCGGGGTTGCCCAATCTTTCTCAAGGGTGCCGTCGGTCTGTTCGCCGGGGAAGTTGCCCCATAGCCACCAACTCCCGCTCACGGGCTGATCCTGGCCCTTGAATGCGGGCCCGCCCTGTGCACCGTCTTTGCCGTTCATGTAGTCGAGCAGCGTTTGCGCCCAGACCCGATCCTGAGGCTTGTCAAGATTCGAGCCCATCTCGCCAATCCACACGGGCGCAATGTTTTGCGTGTAGAGGTAGCCCCAGTCCGCGTTCATGTGAGGAATCAACGTAGACGGCTGATCGTTGGCGCCGAAGTCGTAAACGTTGGTGTCGTATTCGTGAACCGAGTAGACCACCTGATGCGGCACCTTCAGGATCACAGGTTTTGCCGCAACACCACCCACCCCGCCGACAGCAGAGAGATCACCTTCGGGCCCAATGCCCGCGAGGCCGTTCCCGGTGTTGGAAGTGCTCTGGGGACCTTCGCAGATGATTAGCAATTTGGGATTAATCGCCAGAATTGCGTTGCCCAACTCGGTATACATTTTCCAGATGTCGGTGGGACCGCCCTGGCCCCAGTTCAGCGATACACCGCCTGTGCCATGACTCAACGGCTCATTGTCGAGGTCGTATCCGATCACCGTAGGGTTGTTGCGATACCGCTGGGCCAGGGCCAGCGTATTTGCCTCGAACTTTTGCTGAGTAATAGTGCCAGGATTGCTGCCATCGGTTCCGTCAGAGCCGGGCCCCTTGTCGAACCACAGGCCATTGGTCTGCTGGCCGCCCCAACCGTGGTCGCCCCCATCGTTGGTGTGGTGGTCGAAGATGACGCGCAAACCGATGGCCCCGGCATAGTCGACGATTTTGTCGATGACCTGCATGCTGTTGAGACCCTTCAGGCCGGGATTGAGATCGTAGTTGATCGCTCCCGGCTTGGGTGAGGCATCAGGCGTCAAGTCAGACCACGCTATGCGGATGGTGTTGATGCCATCGGCCACCATTCCCTGCATAGTTGCCTGGTAGTTGACGAAGTGGAGGAAACGCGCGGCACCATCCACACCGTCGTTACCCGGCACTCCGACTGACGCGATCCTTACCGGATTCCCGCGCTGGTCCACAATCTGCGAACCTTTGGTGGAGAACCATCCCCTGGGCAGCAAATAGCCGCCTCGACCGGCGGCAGTACCGGAAAGTTTGGAATGTTGCGCAGCCTGCGCACTCGCAGCCGAACCCGCGACGCTTGCAATCAGGCAGGCTATGAAAGCGTTTCGACGGAGAATTACGCACCCCTGCTGATGCCGCGTCAGCACACACAAATGGCGCAGGACAATCTTGAAGGCCGTTTCGATCATCAGGCTCGCATCAATCAAGACAGGCTGTTACCTTTCCGAACTTGAACAAGGTATGCACCGTCCACTCAATCCCACCTTGATCCTCCGGTCCCGTTCTCATCACGCCTGGCACTTCGAATCAGTCGCGGCATCCGAATCCATGTTCAAAGTGGATTACCGGTATACCAACTTCTTAGCCAAGCACGTTAATCTTCTGAGAATGGGTTGTCAAGCAGGAAAATGCTCCTTTCCTATCGGGACGCGTCAATTTTTGCCCGTTACGGCACAAATGTATTAAAACGTTTGAAACACAAGAAGTTTCCAGATTGTGCAGCCGGGCAAAGGGAGCCAGGGCGATCTTGCCCCTGTCAGTTCGCTTCCAAGTCGGATTCGAGCCGCCGCCCCGAACTCCCTTTACTGGCCGTTTCGGTGTATTGTTTGAGTTTCATCAATGCTACTTGCGAAAGATACGGTGAATTATGGGAATCAATCGACGTGACATATTGCTCGGCGCCGCAAAGTTCACTTCAGGCGCCATTGCAGCAGGCGCGGCCGTCAACATGGGCGCAGAGACTTCTGCTTCCTCGGTTCAATCCATCCGGAAACTAAAGATCATCGTCACGGGCGGTCATCCCGGAGACCCTGAATACGGCTGCGGCGGCACGGTTGCTCGTTTCACGGCGCTGGGCCACGAGGTGGTGCTGCTGTACTTGAATGACGGCGCTTGGCCACCCATCCCGGCACCCACGCGAATTGCCGAAGCAACCAAGGCGTGTTCCATCTTGAAGGCGCGACCAGCCTACGCGGGCCAAATCAATGGCCACGCCATTCTGGATAACGACCACTATGACGCGTACCAGAAGATATTCGACGCGGAAAAACCGGATGCTGTTTTCAACCAGTGGCCGATCGACAATCACCGCGATCATCGCGCTATTTCAATGCTCACCTACGATGCCTGGAATCAATCGAAGCGCAGCTTCGCGCTGTATTACTACGAGGTATCGGATGGCGAGGACACGCTGCAGTTCGCTCCAAATCACTTTGTCGACATTTCAGACACTGAGCCGCTGAAGCGCGCCGCCTGTTATGCCCACGCCAGCCAAACGCCGGATCGTTACTACGAATTGCAGGACTCCGTTGCCAGGTTTCGCGGCCTGCAAAGCGGCTACACCAGAGCCGAAGGTTTCATCCGCCAGCACCAGGGACCTTACGACATATTCCAGATGGCTGGCATCGCGGTTCGCTGAAGTGATAGGGGACAACTCATCAGCACACTGCTCGAGTTGTTCAAGCAATTCTCGTGGCGAATGTACCTCCGCCTTAAGCTGCTCAGAGAAGGAATCATCGTGAAAAGTCCTTATTCGTTCTGCGTAGTCGCGCTTGCAATTGCGCTCAGTGTTGTCAGTACACCGGCGCAAAGTTCTTCCAGTAAAAACGGAGCCAAACTTCCTGCTGGAGGGTTCAGCACGGTTGGAAATCAGATTGTGGACCGCCATCAGAATCCGGTTCGGCTGGCCTGCGTTTACTGGCCCGGGTTGAACCACCAGGATGGACCGCTGAGCAACATGAACAGCCCGATCAAAGGCATTCAGGCAAACGTCGATGCCATTGCCGCAACGGGATTCAATTGCATTCGCATCGACTTCAACAACATCTCTCTCCACGATGCCGCGACCCAAGCCTTCCTCTCCACGCTTGACCAGGTGGTGGCGGCCGCGGGAAAAGATGGTCTGCGCGTGATCATCGACGACCACGACAATGAGGGTGACTTTGGAACGCGTGTGAACTTTACAGATGATTGCGCGGCACAGCAATCAAACGGGCTATGGTACGACCTTGGCGGCGCAACTGATGGAACCGATGGCTGCAAAGATCCCGGCCACACCACGCAGGAAGGGTATCAAACCGACTGGGTTTCCATCGCTTTGCGCTACGCCCACAATGACACAGTGATCGGATACGATCTGTGGAATGAGCCCATCGCCAGTCCAGGCCACTCGCTGTGGGGCGGGGGAAGCAATCGCGATATTCACCTGATGTTTGAAACCGTGGGGTCGGCCATCCTTGCTCAGGACAGTTCAAAGTTGATCTTTGCCGAGTGCCCGCTTTCAATTTACAAGCCGGCCACCCTCTACGACGGCGTCACATTCAGCAGCGCTCCCTGGGGCGATTGCACCGGCGTCAGAAATCTGCCCATCGTGTTCACTGTCAACGGCCGCTCCATCAAGGACAAAGTAGTGTACGATGTCCACCTTTACGCGGATTCAATCGGCGACATCGCACACCTGTTCGATGGCTCCAGCAGCAGCCCAAGCGCAATCAAGGCAATGAATGTATCTTTTGGATTTCTCGAAACAGAAAACATCGCGCCCGTCTGGGATGGCGAAGGCGGCACAGGCTTCCGCAATAATCCCGATGACCGGGACTGGGCCAATATGCTCGACAAATACCTTAATGGCGAAATGGGCGCGCAGGGGGGACCGACATTTTCAGGCCGCCAGCAGGGCATGGGTTTTGCGTGGATGTCGTGGACGACGCAGTTTCCCGGCGAGCACGACGACCTTCTTGGAATCCTCAAACCGGATGGATCGAGAGTCCCGGCAGAGCTCGACGTTATTCGTCCGCTTCTCTATTACCCCAAACCGACGGTGTCTGCAAAAACAGGCACAGCGAAGGTTGGAGCTCCCAAGGCGGCACAGCCCGCAAAGTAAGGCGTCCTATGAGTAAGGGAAAGGATGGTAATCGCGTGGAAACCGGCCTGCAAAATCGAGTAGCCATTGTGGCGGCCTCAAGCCAGGGAATTGGTCGCGCTGCCGCACTCGCGCTGGCAGCCGAAGGAGCGCATCTCGCGCTCTGCGCGCGCGGCGCTCAAGCGCTGGATGAGACCGCGCAAGAGGCGCGCCAACTTTACGGCGTTGAGGTCTACACCGAAAACTTCGATGTGAGCCAGGACGACCGCGTTCGCAAGTTTGCTGATGCAGTTCTCCGGCATTATGGACGCATCGACGTGTGCGTGACCAACGCCGGAGGTCCGCCAGCCAAGACGTTTGCTGAAACCACCATGGACGAATGGGATCGCGCTTATCAACTGAACCTGCGCAGCACCGTCTCCTTTGCTCACGCCGTGCTGCCCCACATGCAACATCGGCATTGGGGGCGGCTGATTGCCATCACTTCAATCGCCGTCAAGCAACCTGTCCTGGAACTGGTGCTTTCAAATTCGGTTCGCGTCGGAGTGCTGGGGCTGGTTCGTTCACTCGCCACTCAATACGGCCCTGACAATATCACCATCAACAATGTGGCGCCCGGCTACACAGCCACGGACAGAGTGAAGGATCTGGCCGAGGCCAGCGCGCGAGCGAGCGGCCGCAGCGCCCAGGAATACGAAGCGCAAGTCACCAGGGATATCCCTCTACGCCGCCTGGCGCGTCCCGAAGAAGTCGCCGATGCGGTGGTCTGGCTGGCCTCAGAACGCGCATCGTACGTCACCGGCCAAACCATCCTCGTGGACGGCGGCGCTTATCGAGGACTCTGATTAGGGGATTATGATTGGGGCCTGGCGCCCTCTTATAGCCGGCGACGCGATCACTTGCGCAAATACGTATCGGTCTTGTTGATCCAATCGGCGCGCGGCGGGCAAAAAACATCCAGATCCACCGTGTCCTCCAACGCCTCAGCGCTGTGCGGCACATTTGAAGGAATCACCAGCACCTCGCCCCCGCGCACAATCAACACTCTTCCCTGCACATGGAATCGGAGCGCGCCTTCAAGGATGTATGTAATCTGCTCGTTCTCGTGGCTGTGCTCCGGCACCTGCGCACCCTTGCGCAGAATGATTCTCGCCAGCATGGCCCGTTCGCCATAAGCCAACTGCCGATCGATGAACGGATTGAGCCGCTCCATCGACGAATCGTCGAATCGAATGCGCTGCAATCCGGGTAGGTCTTGCTCAGCGTTCGCACTCATGATTTTGATATACCTCCCGCGGTCATTGAGCCCCCGCGACATGTGAAATGTTACTGCGGCGCAACCCAACCCGTTGAGAGCTCGGCGCGGACCGGCACTGTTCCGAGACTTTCGCCGTTGCTCTCCGCGGAGACATTGAATTGGTGCCAGCCGGGAAGTTTCGTGGCCGGCGCGGCGGCACGCACGCGAACGAAATAATGCGTGTGTGGTTCAACCGTAAATGGAGCGAGCCGGGTTACGTCCCATCCCGCCGGCGCCTGCACCGCGAGAGTCACGTTGATCGGCTTGTCGAGTGGATTGACGATAATCAAGGGGATAATCAAAGGATCGCCGCCAACTTTCACCGTTACTTCCAGCGGAACGACATTGGCAAGATGGCCCAGGCCGTGCGCCTGCCAGAACTCGTGGTAAAAATTCCACGGGTCACCGATTTCGAGCACTGGTTTCGCATACTGAACGGGAGTGAGTCCCGGTGCGTGCTGAAACGGAACGCCTTCCGGCACGACGCCTGCGAACACGTCATCCATAACGCCCGATGGCACCAGCGACTTCCCGAATATGAATCGATCGTTATCCCGTGATAACTCCGCCCCTTCGGTATGCGAAGTCTCCAACGTGTGGCTGTCGATGGCGTGCTGCGTTTCATCCCCACCCTGCGTACGATGCAGCGCAAAAGACTGCGCGGCAAGCATTCCATAGCTCAGATTGCGTGAAGGCGAAATATCCTTCGACGAATACTGTGGGCCCTGGCCCGCAAAAATATCGTGAGTCGGGTTGTAGAAATAGTAGATTTTTTCCGGCTGCCAGGGCCGCAGGCCTTCGGTGAGGTTCATGTTCTTGTCAGGGTTCGCAACCGGAGACACCTGCTCGCTGAACGCGGTTGGATCTCCGGCAAGGTCGAATGCCTCCGTGGCCAATACGCCCGCTGCCTGGTGATCGCCGTGGTTCTCGCCCGTCGTGAAATCAGGAAGAAACGTGAGAATCACTTCAGGCCTGGTCAACCGGACAATTCGCACCAGTTGAGCGAGGCAGGAACCGTGCCCCCAGCTTTCAAGGGAGTTCAACACATTTTGGCTTGCCGTATCGCGGCCGGTCAGCCACCAGACATTTGTAATGCCCAGGGCACTCTCTGCTCGCCGGCCTTCCATCTCTCGAATCTGGCCCATCGCGGCGGCCTGTTCGGGACCGACCTGGTTGTTTCCGCCATCTCCGCGCGTCCCATACACCACTGCAACCCGCTTATGGTTATCAAGAATCTCGCGTTCCAGGTAGGCCGAAGCCAGGACCTCATCGTCAGGGTGCGCCACTACCAACAGGATGTCTGCCTTGAAGCGCGAGTCGGGAGGCAGATTGTTCGAGGCGTAGCTATCTGGCTGTGAGCTGACGACAGACTGCGCTTGCATCGAACTCAAGCTCAGCACCGCAAGGACTCCCGCGCAAGCGAAAACTCTAATCGATCGAACCCACCCCAATCGCGTCATCGTTCTCCATCATCTTTCCATCGGAGTCTCAGCGCTGCTCCGATCCACTTGTCGCATCATAGACCATTGTGCGACTGCACCTACTGCGGGCTTTCATTACGCTGAACTCGGGATCTTTAAAGTCAAACGTTTTTATACGCGATGCCGGATCGGTGTCAACATGCCGAGTCACGCAATACGCCAGCGCTACATCCAATCGGGTTCAGGAGCGCGGCTTACCAAGTTTTCTTGATGAGTGTATCGAGGGCGACGCCTCCGTGGGGATCGCGTGTGACGCTGACTGCGACCTGCGGCGATACCTGGGAACCTCTGAGATCCGGGCGTCCGGCGATGTCGACACCCGTCACCGTCTGGCCTTCGTAGGAAGTGAGAACCTGCTGGTCGGGGGGAAGGTTTGAGTCTTGCGGAATCTGTGCTTCAAGTTTCTCCCTGGGGAAAAACAAGCAGGGAGATGCCAAGCCAGGGCAAAAGCCGTCTGGCGATTCGCGCAGTTCGTGGGGCGGACTCCTGGGCAGTTCCGGCTTGAGGCACCATCAGCGGTTTTGATGCGCGGCGATAGGGCGCGTTTGCTCAGCAATTTAACGGGGGTTTGCCGGTCCAGGTGCGTTGGGCACGGGCAACTTGGACTGCATGTCGTCGCCTGCTGGACTGGAGGTATCGAAGCTGTCCGGCATGGCATCTAAAGCAACTATGCATGATTAGTTAGATCGCAAGGTGATCTATTACTGCCCATGGGTCCATCATCGATCCGCAACTGAAGCGCCGGGAGAGGCGAATCTGGGAGCGTGTGTCTCTTTTCCCGCTCGAATCGCTCTGGAATCTCCAGGGAGTTCACCTGAGACGGGTCGGGGTTGAAACCTGGAAGTCCCTGATTGAAGATCGGGTCTTTGGTCACGCGGCTGAGCTCGGATTCTATTTTCTTTTCGCCTTGTTTCCCACGCTCCTATGCGCCAGCTCAGTGCTGGGATTGTCTGCGCGGTCGGCCTATCAGTTCTACGACAAGCTGCTCGATTACCTCGCGGTCGTCATTCCTACGGCGGCATTGGGAACGGTGCTGAGCACGTTCAACGAGACGACGACTGCGGCAAGTCCGGGAAGAGTGACGTTTGGGTTGATTGCCGCAGTGTGGTCGGCCTCGGTGGGGATTTCGGCAATCCAGGACACGCTGAACGCGGTATACAAGATTCAGGACTCGCGTTCGTATGTCGTGGCGCGGATTCAGGCAATTGGGTTAACGATCCTGCTCACTTTCGTCGTAACTCTGGGGCTCGCCTCGATGCTGCTGGGTGACTATTTCGCGCGGCTCATGGAGCGTGGTATTTCCGAATTCCTGCTGCGCGGTGTGGCGGCTAATGGCATCCGAGTGGCGAGCTCGATGATTGCCACCGGTTTGCTGGCGCTGACTTTTGCGATGCTTTATTATTGGGCGCCCGATTGCAAGACACGACGGTGGCACTGGCTCACACCGGGCGGAGCAATCGGGATCGCCGGTTGGCTGCTGGCATCTTTCGGCCTGCGCATCTACCTGCACTTCTTTAACACCTTCACTGTCACTTATGGATCGCTGGGGGCGGTCATCATCCTGCTGATGTGGTTCTATATCACCGGCCTGATGTTACTGCTGGGAGCCGAGATAAATAGTCAGATTGAAGCTGCCGCGGCCGAGAGGATCCTGCGGCAACAGGAAACGAGGGCAGATTCTGCCAAGCTCAATCAATTGCCGCGTCCAAGCGCAGAGGCCTAGCGCCGGCTGCATAAAAATGCCTGAGCGGCCCCGGAAACCTCCCTCAGGGGCTAAAGCCCAATGTTTTTGAGGCTCTTTGCGGCACGGCTAAAGCCATGCCCTTTCAAAGCCGGGCTTAAGCAATCAGTTCTAGCGCGGAAACAGTGTTAATTTGTGTTGGAGAGTATTTTGCAACGGCGCAATTCGCCGCACTCGGCATCGAATAATTGATTGTTTCACTCGCCGCCGCATCAAAACGTAACAGCAGGCCAATATGAGATTTGTAATTCGACAACCCGCCATGATTCTTGCGCCCAGAAAGCATGCCCCGCTGATGCCGCATTGGCTTACGCACCTGGGAGGGCTGGGGGTATTCTCCGTGGCCGTGCTCGACTCGTCGTTTATTCCCCTGCCGTTGCCTGGAAGCACAGACCTATTGTTGCTATGGCTGGTGGCGCACAACGGTGATCCCTGGTTGCTGACGGCCTTTGCCATTGCCGGCAGCATCCTGGGCGGGTACACCACCTGGCATATCGGCAAAAAAGGTGGGAAAGCGGCGCTGCAACGCTATGTGCCGGCGCGTGTTCTTCGACGAATCGTTGGGTGGACTGAGCATAACAGTATCCTGGCAGTGTTTCTGCCCACATTACTTCCTCCGCCGATTCCACTCACTCCATTTCTTCTGGCCTCCGGCGCGCTGGGCGTTTCGCGTAGCCGCTTTCTTCCTGTGTATGGCGCGGCACGCACCCTGCGCTACTCCCTTGTCGCCTGGCTCGGTGTGACCTATGGACGCCATGCCATTCGCTTGTGGTCGGCGACGCTCCAGAAGTGGTCCACTCCACTGATTTGTGTGTTCGTGGGCCTGCTGGTTGTCGGCATCTGCATGGGGATATGGAAACTGCGCGAACTGCGCAAGAGCGATGCCGCGAAGAAACCTGCCATGGGCTTATCCGCAGCTCGTGGGGACTGACGCGGACCGGGAAAAGGTGTACCCGCCGCAAGCCGCTGGAGTCGCCAACGAGGTCGGGCATTCTTCGAGCGGTAGACTGGTTGCATATCATTCCCATGGTTTGCATGGCAATGTGCACCGAGGGCAGCCCCGGATTGCTCAAACCGCCGCGGGGTTTCCGATGTTTATTTGCTGAGTGCCTGCGTGAATGACGACATTGCAGCCTTCGCTTGGCGGGCTATGTCTGGCAGGAAGGCGCTTTTGAAATGTACAAACTGACCGGACTCAATCCGCACGACGGCAAGCCGATCGAAATCACCGTGCGCGATGGAATCATTGATGCGATCGATGCTGGCCGGGATGAGGACGATCAGTGGCTTTCGAGTGGCTTTGTCGATTTGCAGGTGAATGGCTTTGGCGGGGAAGATGTGAACTCGGCCGAGCCGGACCCTCAAACAATCGTTTCGCTGACTGCGAAGATGATTGCTTTGGGCGTGACTACATTTCTTCCCACGATCATTACCGCATCGGAACGAAAAATCATAGCCGCCCTATGCGCGGTTAAAAGTGCGCGGCTAAGCAGCAAGCTGGTGGCAGAGTGCGTGCCGTGTGTTCATGTTGAGGGCCCTCACATCAGCGCATTGGATGGCTTTCGTGGTGCACACCCGGTTGAACATATTCGACCACCGGACCTGGCCGAATTTGAGCGGTGGCAACAAGCCTCAGGCGGGCTGGTTGGCATGGTTACGTTCTCGCCGCATTTTGAAGGTTCTGACGCCTACATTTCAGCGCTCGTGGCTCGCGGTGTGCACGTCTCCATCGGGCATACCCATGCTTCTGCTGAAGAAATCCGCAAGGCGGTTGACGCCGGCGCGAGGCTCTCGACGCATCTGGGCAACGGCATACCAAGCATGATCCCAAGACATCCCAATTGCCTTTGGACTCAGATGTCCGATGATCGCCTGACTGCGACCATGATTGCGGACGGCCAGCATCTGCCCGCGGATACGATCAAAGCGATGGTCCGGGCCAAGGGGATATGCCGCTCCATTCTGGTATCCGACTCGGTGGCCCTGGGAGGATTGCCTGCAGGAGTATACGACCAACCGGTCGGCGGGCAGGTGGAACTTCACTCCAATGGTCGCCTGAGTCTGGCGGGAACGGAGTATCTTGCCGGTGCAGTTCTGCCTTTAAAGGATGGAATTGCGCGTGCCACCGCAATGGCAGAGATTTCGCTCGGCGAAAGCATTCAGATGGCTACTGTGAATCCAGGCCGGTTCGCGGGCGGTCGAGGAAAACTGCAAGTCGGCATGCCGGCCGACCTGGTCCGCTTCAGCCTTGAGGACGGAGGCACTGGCCTGCGAATCGAAAGGGTTCTGGTCAAAGGCAAGGAGTGGTCATAGCGCGAGCTTCGGCGCCTATCGTAGATCGACTTCGGACGTAGTAACCACGTAAACGTTCGCCATCTTCTGTCGCCGGCCGCGATCGAATATTTCTTCAATCTCCTCCAGCGTTCTACCTTTTGTTTCAGGCAAGAAGAATGCGCTGGTGAGAAAGTAAATGGTTGTGCACCCCGCCCAAAACAGAAACATTGCATAGAAACCATAATTGCCCACGACGGGAAGAAAGAGCGACGCGATAAGCGTGGATACGCCCTGGTTTAACACCAGAGCGATGCCCATGCCTGTCGATCGGATTCGAGTCGGCATCAGCTCTGACAAGGCCAGCCAAACCACGACTCCCGGCCCGAGCGAAAAGAAGGAAACGAAAAGCCCGAGGCACAGCGTAATCAGCCAGCCAGTCGTTTCAGTGGCAATGGGGCCGTATGAAGCTCGCCTGATGTCAAGGGGCATGCCTGCGTCTTTTCCCTGTGGCGCGATTGTGAGAACGGCCGGTTGATCCGAACTGACTGCGGTAGCAACTCTCTCCCCATCGCCGTAGGAATAAAGTACCGTAAGAGCCATTGGCTGGGTTCCCGGTCTGTGATCGAACGGCTTGTGACTGAACATCGGAGCGCTAAGCGGGACGATGAGCGTGTTTCCCTGCCGGGCTGCTTCAATCTCCTGGCGCACATCGATGCGCTTCGACTCAAAGGAATAAAACAGCAGGGTGCAGGCCAATAAAGAACAAATAATTCCGCCAGTACCCAGTTTCAAAAGGAATGTACGCCCCTTGCGATCGATCAATGCCACGGCCAGGAAGGTTATCAGGAAGTGGATCAGCTTGACTGCAAAATCACCCAGAGTCGCGTGGGTGGGACTCATTCCCGCCTGCTTGAGGATTACCACCAGGAAGCCCAGGATCGAGTTAATGCCGGTTGCCTGTGTGCATGCCAGAATCACGCAGGCGAGGATGAACGGGAAAATGTATTTTCTTTGCAGAAGTGAGTCGCTTGCGTGCGCCGAAGTCATGGTGTCTTCACATGCCAGCGATTCCATCTCACTAAGTTGGATTGCTGCTTGCTGCGGCGAGCAGAGCCTGAGGAGTGAATTCATGGCTTCGGATTTTCTTGACTTGCGAAACAGCCAGCGAGGCGATTCCACCAACGGTAATGCACCCGCGAAAAAGACAATGCCGGGGTAAACCATGACGAGAAACATGTTGCGCCAGGCATGGTTCTGCGCAGCCCTGATAAGCAGAGGACTGCCATGAGCGACGATGATTGCGGCTTCGGCGTGCTGAGTGTAGAACCAGCCCGCTGCTGCAGCCACAAACACTCCGAAGGTGACCATGAGTTGAAAGATCGCTGTGCCTTTGCCCCTGGATTCGGGGCGCAGCGATTCCGCCAGATAAAGCGGAACCACCACAGCAATTACGCCGCCGCTCATTCCCTGCAGAAGCCGCCCCGCCAGCAGTGTCGCGAAGCCTTGCGAAATAACAATCAGGCACACGCTGGCAACAAACATCGGGCCGCTGACGATCATCATCTTTTTTCGCCCCAGCCAGTCGGCCAGCAACCCGGCAATCAGCGAAGACACCATGCTGCCGCCAAGTACAGCCGCAACCAGCAGCGACGTCTGCGCGACAGTCAGGTTAATGGTTTTGTCAAGGTACAACAATGCGGCGGCAATGATGCCGAGATCGACTCCGTAAAGCAGGCCGCCGAGGCCGGCTACGAAAAGAACATACCTGCCGTAGGCCGCGGTGCTCATTCTCTTGCTGATCATTGAGTCGCTCCTGCCCCAGTATCTGCTTGCTCGCGGAAGAAGTCGTCTGCCGAAATTAGGAGTCTTCGCGACAAACTTCCGTTGAAGCAGCGAACCCATCAGTCATAACAGGTTCATGGGCGGCACGCGGAGATCAGCCCGGAAATGCGAATCGATCGAGTTCAGATGCTGACTCCTGATCAAGATAGATGGTAGCGTCAGGGTGAGTGCGGAGGATCGAAGCGGGACAGTTGGTTGAGATCGTTTCCTCGAGCGTGCGCCGCACGATCGCTGCTTTGCGGCTTCCCGGAACCGAGACGATAAGCTTCGGGATGCGGAGTATCGCAGGGATGGTAACGCTGATCGCGCATTCGGGAACCGCTTCGAGGCTGTCGAACCAGCCCTCCGCAACTTGCTGTGCGCGGCAATCCATATCCAGCTTAACGACTTTCACATCCTGCGGATCTTTGAAATCGGCCACGGCGGGATCCATGAAGGCAAGATGCCCATTTTCGCCGACCCCCAGCAGCGCGAGTTTGGGACTGGCCGTGGCAAGCATCTCAGCGTAAATGCGGCAAAACCGATCGGGATCCGGTGAAGTGCCATTCACCTCGTGAAAGGCATTCATATTGACTTTCTGCGTAAGGTGTTCTCTGAGATAGCGACGGAAGGAGGCGCGGTGCTCGATTGGCAATCCTACATACTCATCCAGATGGAAACCTTGTACTCGATTCCAGGGGATGCCATCTATTTGCGTGAGAGCTTCGAGAGTATCAAGTTGTGAAACGCCGGTAGCAAAAACAACCCCGATTGACTCCACACTGGCGCCCAGTTGTTTCATCGCCTCTGCTGCCGCGAGTGCCGCCGCAGCCCCCAATGATTTCGCGCCAGTATGTATCTCGACTGACAGATTCTCTACCCGGAAACATCTCACTTTTTCATCGACTACGGTCATTCTCTCTCCTCGAGTAATCGCACCGGATTCGGAATTTCTATGAAGCAGGATTCGTTACTACTGGGCCAGCGCCGGATTGGTGTGTGGCGATGGCATGGATAGGGAAACCTTACTCAGAGTGTTGTCCAATGTCAAGAAAGTTTTCACACATTTGAGAAAACATACAGAACGGCCTTGGAGAATCTTCGGCAGGCTCGTTGAAGACGCGGCGGATCGAAGTGAGGCGGGAAGATGGTTGTTCCAAGCTGGAAATGAGCCCAACTGAGGCAGCGGACCAGGCCTCCTCCGCATGCTCATGGCGGTGTCGAGATGAATGTGCGTCTTATGACTTCAAAAAGGCGCGCTGGTTTGCTGTTTGGTCATCCGTCAGTCCGTTCTCCTGGGATGGAGTGCTGCCTGCAGAGAACGGCTGGCATGACTCGCGCTTGATCAACTCGGTGGGGACGGTGATTTCGCGGAACTCGAGTGCGGGCTTGGCAATCCGGCTGAGGATCAGTTCGGCCATCTGCTTGCCTAACTGCTCAGGGAATTCCCGGATGGTGGTCAGGCCGGGATGGAGCCATTCGCCGACGGTGTCATCGCAGCCGGACACGCTGATGTCATCGGGAATTCTCAATCCGCAATCCCGGAGCCCTTTATAAACACCGTGCGCCGTGGCGTCATTGCCGGCAAAAATCGCAGTTACGCGTTCCCCACGGGCAATCAGGGATTTGGTTGCAATGTATCCGACTTCGGCATCGTTCTCTGAGTTCACACTCAGGTAGCGAGGCGGCAGCCCGGCATCGTCCATAGCCTGGCCATAGCCAGCAAAACATCGCGCGAACCATGGTAGACGGGTATTTCCCGCAAACCATATGTCCCGATGGCCCAGGCCAAGGAGATAGCGCGTCATATCGCCCGCCCCACGCGTTTCATCGGAATAAACCAGGTCCCCTTTCGATATGGGACCGAGGTTGAAGATGTTATTGCCCAGTGCGACATAGGGCAGACCTTCGTGTTCGAGTAGCTCGATCAGATTCCCCGAGTTTGTGCCGGCAACCATGACTGCGCGGATTACATCGCGGCGCTCCAGGATCTTGGGAAGGTGAAGCCGGTCCCAATGCGCATTGAGCGGGTAGTTGAAAGTGAGAAACACGATGTCCCAACCCTGCGCGGCACAATAGGCTTCGGCGCCGCTCAAAATCCTGGAATGGAAGGGATGCAGCATGACGCGATTGCTGAGCAGAAATGCCAGAGCCTTGGCCTTGTTGCGCTGCAGCAGATCGAGGTCGAACTTAGCAGCCGCATCGAGAACCGCCATTTGAATGGCCGGATCGACGCGGTTGTTTCCGTTCAGCACTCTCGATACCGTCGCGATACTGACCTTGGCCTCTGCCGCTATCTGTTTCAGGCCGACCTTACTGCCGTGGGAAGGAGACTTTTTCATGCCGAATCCCGTAGGAGGAAATTTGTGAAATTTTTCACGCGAATAATACAAACAGACTATACCGCAACGATTGGAATTTAAAACACCCAATCGCAGAACTCACGACATCGCCCAAGAACCCTGGCAAAGCAAGCTTAGCACGGCTCTATTCCGAATTCTTGTGGAATTTTCTCATTAGTGAGAAATTTTGCTTGACATTGTAAATCTCCCCCGCTATCGTGATTCGAACATCACCAGTCCGCAATTTCGCGTATTCCGTGTGAACCCGGCCTCGCTTGAATTCGAGGAGTCGGTAGGTTCGCGCCGCAGGGAATCCGCGACCGTGCGCATTTGAGAGTCAACTGACGCTGGTCAAGGAAAGGTTTTCATGAGAACGAACATGATCAAAGTGGCTTGGCTGAGTTGTGTGGCTCTGGCTCTTATCCTGAGCGGAGCGGCAGCATTGGCACAAACAATCACCGGGTCGGTACGTGGAACAATCACCGATCCAAGCGGTGCGGCAGTACCGGGAGCAAAGGTTGCTGTCACGAATACAGCTACTGGCGTCATCACGCAGACCATCACTGACAAAAGCGGGCTGTACAGTGTCGAATTTCTGGTGCTTGGCAATTACAAGGTTACCGCTACGGCGCCTGGTTTCGAGACCGCTTCGGTGGGGCCGTTCGTTGTGCAGGTTGACCAGGTGGTAACGGCCGATGCCAGGCTGCAAGTGGGAAAGACGTCGACGACGATCAACGTGTCAGCGGACCAGGCGCTGCTACTGAATACTGAGAATTCCACCATCAGCACATCGATCAGCGCGAACGCGCTTGCAAACATGCCGATGGATGGGTTGAATGTTCAAATCTCAACCTTGTTCGTGCCCGGCGCCATCAATCCGAATTCCAGTGCAATGGGAGGAATTCAGGGGACAGAGCGCGATGCTTACACCGTGCATGAGGGCGCACCCTCGGATGCTCAGCCGTCCTTCAACGGCAATCGCCAGCAATCGAACAGCTACATTCTCGACGGCGTCGATATCAACGAGACGCTGCAAAATGCCATCGGCTACAATCCTTCTCCCTTCTCGATTCAAGAAGTCCATGTCATAACGGGCAATGCAGATGCCGAGTTCGGCAACGTAAACGGTGGCGAAGTGGTTATGGTCACCAAGGGCGGAGCCAATCAATTACATGGCAACATCTTTGGATATCACGAGGGCGGCGGCCTCACGGCAAATACCTGGGCGAACAAATACGTCGGCAACACCAGGCAGGCGTATTCCCAAGAGCAGTTTGGCGGCGCGGTGGGCGGCGCTATCTTCAAGAACAAGCTCTTCTTTTTCGCCAACTACGAAGGGCTGCGCAATAGCTCGACAGGTGAGGTTACGGCCACTCTCCCCACTTCGGCCATGCGCGGCATCTCCGGTTCCGTGGGAGCTTACGACACAGCCTCGAACTGTCCCGCGGGCCAGGCTGACTTTTCCGCTATCGATTCAGCCCCCGATGGATACATAAGTGTGTGGAACACCACGGTAGTGGGCGGATACAACAATGAAGTCCTGTATCCCAATAACTGCGTCCCCATCAATCCCAACAACAAACTGGCGGCGTTCCTGATTAGCCATCCGTCAATCTATCCCACGCCTAACCACCCGGCTAGCCCGGGTACGTTGTTAGGAAACGATTATCAGGGTATTTCTTCTTCCACCACCCATAACGACCAGGGCGATATTCGCCTGGACTACACTGTCAACCCCAGTAATACGTTGATGGCCAAATACAGTTATGGCGACGCATGGGATCTGCCGACTCGGGCCGTTGTCGAAGCGGTAATACCGCAGTCGGACGATTACCCTTTCACCAGCGGCGTACTTACATGGACCCACATCTTGTCTCCGACGATCGTAAACAACGCTCGCGCCGGATTTACTCGCATTACTCTGAACGGAGATATTCCGGTAGATCTTTCTAACCTCTTTGGGACGAACGGAAACAGCACGGCAGGAATTGGAATGCCGGCAGGTTTGACCCAGGCGCTTGCTGGATTCGCTTATATCCAGAGTGTCACTGGCGATGGGGATGTGCAGAATTTCGGCGCAGAGCCGGCCATCCAGGGATTTGCCGTCGATAATAACTTCGATTACAACGATTCCTTGAACTGGGAACATGGAAAGCACGTCACTAAATTCGGTTTTGAGTTCCTGCGTTATCAGCAGGACTACGTAAGCACCAGCGACACCGGCGGCTTGCTGGGATCATTTTCATACAACGGCAACTCTACCGCGAACTGGAGTGGTACAGTTGGGGATCCCGCGAACAATACAATGGGATACGACCCTGGCTTCGGATTCGCGGATTTCCTGATCGATCAGGCAGCGAATGCTCAGATCACCGGCCTCCATGGGCCGTTCGGACAGCGCCAGTGGCGCAGCGCTGTCTTTGCCCAGGATGACTGGAAAGTGACGCCAAACCTGACTTTGAATCTGGGCCTGCGCTACGGCTACGATCAGCCCAACTACGAAGTCAACAACAAGATGGTCAACGTCAATCTGCCGTACGCCAAAGGGCAACCGGCCGGGACGCCGATCGATTCCATGCTGCTGTATGCCGGCAGATACAACCCGATCACTGGCAAGGTGAATAGCCGGGCACTGATCAACCCTTATCGTCTCGGCTTCATGCCGCGTTTCGGCTTTGCTTATACGGTAATGCCAAAACTAGTTATCCGCGGCGGATACGGAAGCACGGATGACCTGGAATCCACGGGCTCATCGCTTCGCATGACGCAAAACCCGCAGTTCCAGCCTTCGGTTAACAATCGCTCTGGCGGGCCCGGCGGGCTGGTCAATGGAGTTCCCACAGGAGTGTTTTCGCTTGGCTCCGGTCTTGCAGGAAGCATAGCTCCCGGCTTGGGAACGATGGGAAACCCATTAGCTTCCACAGGCGGCGGCGCGCAGTATTATGCATGGGATCCGAATATGCGTCCGGCCGTAATTCAGCAGTTCAACCTCGGCGTCCAGTACCAGATCAACGATCACACTGCGGTTCAGGCAGGTTATGTTGGCCAGACGGGCCAGCACCTGGCTGTTCCCTTGTGGCTCAACCAATACACCGCGGATGATGTCGCGTGGTCCTCCGGCTGCAACACTGAGTCTGAACCTGCCCAGGATGCCTGCTATCAGTCGATCGAGCCTTACTTTGCGCTGGTGGGTACCGCGACTTCGGCGGAAGGCATGGGTGATTTCCCAGGCACCGGCGCACTGAAAGAGACGGTATCCCGCGGCATCTCTAACTACCATTCTCTCCAGGCCACGCTGCAACACCACCAATTCAATGGCTTGGAGTTTCTGGTCAACTACACATTCGGCAAGGCGATGACCAACAATCCCGGATACTTCGGAACTGACGGATTCGGCGATTCCGATTCCTACTGGCAGAATGTGAATAATCCCAGGGGCGACTACGGTCCTTCAACGTTCGATGCACGGCAGAGCGTAACCGGAACTGTGGTTTATCAACTGCCCTTCGGCCATGGAAAGCAGTTTGGTTCCGAATGGAACCATGCGATCGAAGAGATCGCGGGCGGATGGCAGATTTCCGGAAACATGCAACTCAATACCGGCTACCCGCTGACGATTCACCAAAACGGCAATCAGTGCAACAACAACTGCGCCATGGGCACGACCGGAACCCAGGATTACTTCGGCTTCGCTAACCAATACGGCAAGATGAAGATTACAGGGCGGGGCACGGTGGACGGCATGTTCAAGTGGTTTGGCACCGACCCGTCGGCACAGCCGTGTGCCGCTCGCGGTACGTCGCCGACAAATAATCCCGATTGCGCTTACGGCCGGCCTAGTCAGGACTTTGGAACTGCCCATGTCGGCACCGAGCGTGGACCGGGATTCCAGAACTACGATCTATCGCTCTCAAAAGCCTTCACAACGATGAGGGAAGAGAGCCTGAAGATCCGCGCCGACGCCTTCAACGCGTTTAACATTTCCAGTTACGGAGCACCCGAAAGCTACATCGGTGGTAATCCCACGAATTTCGGCCAGATTACCGGTACGGCCTCTGGACCACGCAAGATCCAGTTATCCGCAATTTACCAGTTCTAGCTAAACGGGCAATGAACTGAAAGACACTCAGGCCGATTGCCCCCAAGGACAATCGGCCTGAGTGTTGTAGCGCGAGTTGTTATTGCTGAAGCGGCCCAAGAGCCTACAATCAGGCTCGCGAAACAATCAAGGTGGATCGAGATTATGACGATAAATCGGCGGAACTTCATTGGCGGAGCGATTGCCGTGGCTGCAGCTTCACGCCTTGCAAACGGCATGCCGATGATTGGATCGGACTCTGCTGCTCCGGTACAAGATTGGATGAAGCGAGGGCTGATCGATGCAGGCGGCTCCCATGAACCTTACATATTCGTCGTCCGCCGCGGAGGACAGCGCATTGATGCACGGCGAGTGTGTGATTACCAGCAAAGCGAAGAGCTTATTCGCCAGCTCCACGACGCCGGCGTGGAGGTGTTTCATACGCATCTATACAAGGGCTTCGGCATGCAGGCCGAGCAGGAAGAGATGGAAGAGACCCGCAAGGCGGTTGAGATTGCGCATCGGCTGGGCATGAAGGCCGATACCTATATTCAGTGGAACAGCATGATGTATGAGACGTTCTTCGCAGAAGAACCCAAGGCTGTGGACTGGATACAACGCGACATTGCCGGTCTTCCCATCCTTCTCACCTATGGATACCAGCAGTCATTCAGATATCGACCGTGCTTCAGCAATCAGGACTACCTGAATTATTTGAAGAGAGTAATAAGATACGCGATCGTCGAAGTGAAGACTGACTTTATCCACTTTGATAACTTCGATCTCAATGCCGAGCCGGACTCGTGCCATTGTTCCGCCTGTACGTCGGGATTCAGAAAACGATTGAAAGCCAGGTACAGCAGCGCGCAACTCCGCGAGAGATTCGGCTTTGAGCGTGTGGATTTTGTGAATCCGCCTCAATGGAACCGCGACAATCAGCCGGGCGGAATGCAGATCGTCTTCGATCCCGCAATCCAGGAATGGATCGACTACCGCTGCCAGACAATGGCAGATGCGCTTGAGCAGATGCATGATTATGCCATGTCGCTCAACGCTGAGGTTGCTTTGGAAATCAATCCGGGAGGGATAACCGGCAACAACCGCGCATGGGAATCGGGAGTCGATCACGCCAGGCTTCTCAAATTCACGAAAGCGTTCTGGAGTGAAGAAGACGAAGTGATCGGCTATCACTCCGACGGCCGCTTAGTGACGAGAATTCGCAGTTACAAACTGGCTAGGGCTCACTCGAATGTTTTGCTGGCCTACCTTCAGGACGACGCGTTGGCGCTTTCTGAATCTCTTGCATTCAATCAAACACTCGGATGCGTGGGAGTTGCTCCTATTTCGCCAGTGACAGGGGAGTATATAGATTTCTACCGGCAGAACAGGGAAATGTACGTGGACAGCGTCGACATGGCCAATGTGGGGTTGTTGCGCTCGTATGCGTCATTGACTTATAACAACGCAGCGGTGCAGCTTACAACGGAACTTGCGGAGCAAACTCTTATTGAGGCCGGCGTTCCGTTCGATCTGGTATTCGATGAGGGGCTGCGAGAGCTTTCCAAGTACAACGCTTTGATTCTTCCCAATTGCGAATGTCTTTCCGATACTCAGATATCGCTTCTGCGCGGTTACGTTGAGCGCGGTGGTGGGCTGGTCGTGATCGGCCAGGCGGGGCTGTACGACGAGTGGAGACGGGTTCGGACCACGCCCGGCCTGGCAGGGATGGCGGGCCCGCAAGAGAGCGCAAAGGAGTACCAGCAAGAGGTAGTTTCTGGAGCTGAGGCGGCGGGAACTGCGACCAGGTTGAAGTTTGGCCAAGGCCGGGTTGCGTACTTTCCGACGCTGGAGTTTGATGGCGCACTTCCGCCTCTGCAACCATACTTTCCCATCGGGGAGGAGTTCTGGAAGCGGCCGAAGAATTGGAAGGAACTTGTAGAGTTAGTGAATTGGGCATCTGGGGATCAGTCGCTCATCCGACTAAATGCGCCCAGAGGAGTGGTAATCAATTACACTAGTCAGCCCTTGAGGCAGCGCAGTTATATTCATGTGGTGAACTATGACAGCTCCAACGCTGCAAATTCCAAAACAATTGAGGTTGGTGTCCAGTTGCCGGAGAATAGGCAGTCACTCAAGATTACAGTTCTCGCTCCCGAAACGAAAGCCGCGCGACCAATAGATTTCTCCAGGAGCGGGGCATATACAAGCTTCACGCTCGCTGACGTGCAATCTTATTGTGTTGTCATGATCGAATGGTAACGATATGAGATGAAGTTATCGCTACCTCGCGCTCAATTGACCATCTCGGCCTAACACTCGCAATGAAGAGTGCCAGAGAAGCAATAACCTGACTAGGAGATTCGATGAGAACTGGCTTGATTTTTCTCCTTCTTGCGGGCAGTTACTCCAGCGCGCTAAGTCAGACGCTGGCAGACGATCTTTCTTCTCCCGAGCTTTGGAGGTCGGATCATGTTCCATTCTCTTTCAAATACGCCGGCAAAGACTCCGCCGAATGTCTAAAGACATGGCAGACAGAAAGCAAGGTTGCAGCGGGAACCGATGCTCAGGTGCGGCTCTATTCCTACACAGACCCGGTAACTCACCTCAAAGTAACTGCTGAAGTCCGGCACTATGTAGAGTTTCCGGGAGTCGTCGATTGGGTGCTGCGCTTTCGCAACAATGGGCCATCCGATTCCGCAATCCTCGAAGATATCCTGCCGCTCGATTCGACGCTTCCGGCCGCTCCAGGCAATCAATTGATCCGCCATGCCAAAGGAAGCGACGCCAACGCTGAGGACTTCATGCCGATGATGGAAAGCCTTGAGCCCGGCAAGGTCCAGCATTATGAACCGGAGTATGGAAGGTCTTCCAGCGGTATGACGCTCCCATTCTTCAATCTGCAGAGTGGCGATCACGGACTGATCATGGCGATCGGCTGGTCGGGCAATTGGAGAGCCGATTTTTCCTTTGACAAGGAAGGCAAGACCATCAGGTTGGCGAGCGGCATGAAGCATACTCATTTTCTGCTGCATCCCGGCGAAGAGGTCAGGACGCCGCGGATTGTGCTCATGAGTTGGACTGGAGGCGACTGGCAGCAATCGCAAAATAGCTGGCGCCGCCTTCTGTTTGCGCATTACACGCCGCACGACAACGGCAAGCCCATGCCTGGTCCTGTCCTCTTTGGCGGCTGGGGTTCTGAGCCCATCGCAGACAAGCTGGCCTACATCCAATGGGTTCATGACAACAAAATACCCGTTGATGTTTTTGCTGTGGATGCCGGCTGGTATGGTGACTCCGTCGGCGCGGAGATGGACCCTACCAATCCCTGGTGGAAGAATCGCGGCGACTGGTTTCCCAGCCCGCTTTATTATCCACACGGCATCAAACCACTAGGCGATGCACTTAAGGCAGCAGGAATTGGTTTCTCGCTCTGGATCGAACCGGAGACATCCATTCCCGGCAAAAAGATTGCCCGGGATCATCCCGACTGGTTCATCGGCCGGCCGAGAGAGCCGGGAATGACTCATGACGAGTTACAGGCTGACCTTGGAAACCCCGCTGCCCGCCAGGGCCTTACTAACATGGTTTCCGATTTCATCACTGATTTTGGAATGACATGGTATCGCCAGGATTTTAATCACAGTCCGGAGAACTATTGGAAGGCCGCAGACCAACCAGATCGCATAGGTATTACTGAGATCAAACACATTGAAGGTCTTTACGAAATGTGGGATAACCTGCTGCGAAGGCATCCGGGCTTGCACATCGATAACTGTGCCAGCGGCGGACGGCGTTTGGATATAGAAATGATGTCCCGGAGCTTCTCGGTTTGGCGAACAGATTACGGGTTCACAGATACGCTCGCCGAGCAGGCGCAAACACAGGCACTCGCATACTGGGTTCCTGAGAATATGGGATTCGAGACTTACTCGATGGAGTTCGAAGGGCATAGCGTACCGTGGACCCATCCCGGCCCCTATTCCACGCCGGAAAGTTTGTATCTCATGCGCCTTGGCTACAGCGCAGGCTTTGGTGTTGGACCCGGCGCGGCAGGCGTCCACAACGAAGAATGGGTATCTTGGATCAAACAGGGATTGGCCGAATATCGCGCGGTTCAACCTTATATATTTGGCGATTTCTATCCTCTGCTGCCCTACAGCCGCGACGCCGAATCGTGGACCGCATGGCAATGGGATCGCTCGGAAATGAAAGACGGGCTGATAATGTTACTGCGACGCCCCTTGAGCCCTTTTCCATGGATTGAAGTGCGTCCCAAGCACATTGATCCCGCCGCCACGTACGACGTCGAAATTCGTGCCACTTACGATCGCGCTCCTGTCCGGCAGATGAAGGGAAGCGAACTGGACCATCTCCCGGTTCAGTTAGCCGACGCTCCAGGCTCGACGCTCATCTTCTATCGCAAGAGATAGCGACGCCACATCGATTCGACTTCGTACTTACAGAAATCAGATTATTTCCTCACGAGTTCCTTATATCTTGAGTTGAAAGCACCGGGTTCAGTATCTCCTGGCGCTCTTTCATCCTCCCTGTACACCGGCTAAATGCGGAATCTTATAAGGAAGCCGTAAGTTCATTCACTAAGCAGCCCGCACATTCATGCTTCCTTCACAAGTTTCCATCCATGCTTTCTTTATCAGGGAGGTTACTGAACGATGCGAAAGATGCAATCGGCAATTGCGAGTGCGGCTGGAATCTTGATTGCCAGCGTAGTGTGCGCGGGCCAGCCCACTCCACCGAGTTACAGTCATGCGGAGCTGAAGAAGATGATCGGCGAGGCGCATACTGCGGAGCAGTACAAGGCACTGGCGGCATACTTCGGCTCGCAGGAAATGAGCTACAAACAGAAGGCGGTTGAAGTGAAGCACGAGTGGCAACGTCACAGCATGGTGAGTGCAGCGTTGTATGAGAAGTACCCGCGCCCGATAGATTCATCAAAAAACCGGTATGAATACTTCACTTACGAGGCGCAGCAGATGAACGCGCAAGCCACCCGCTACGAAGGGCTGGCTGCAAGTGCGGCGCAGTAAGGCGACCAGGCATACCGCGGGCACCTTCTCGCCGTGAGCGACTTATGCGTTGAGCCCGGCCCGGGTCAACCCGAACAAGGCGTGGCCTTCAGACGATAGATCGGAATAACTTCCGGCCCAGGATCTGAAGGCCATTGGTTTCTTTGCACTTTATTTATGCCTTGCTAACGAATTGATCCATAAGATTTTGTACAGAAAGCGAGTCTAGTCCGCACTCGGCATCATGAAGATTTCAGAAATCCTGGGGGATCAAAGTCGCTTTTCCCGCCTGCAGTTTATCGGCCAAAGCCTAGCCGGGTGCTGGGTAATTGCGCTGCTCACATTTACGGGTTACACGCTGCATTTCAGCGCGGCGCCAGTGGGGTTTCTGTTCCTGCTGGTGGTGGTATGCGAAGCTATCCTGGCCGGATTCTGGCAGGCGTCGATCGTTTCGGTCCTGGCCTGCGCTTGTCTCGATTATTTTTTCTATCCGCCCCTTTTCCATTTCAGTATTGCCGATCCCCTGGACTGGGTGGCGCTGGGATCGTTTGAGATCAGCGCGCTGCTGGTCAGCCGGCTTTCATCGCGGGAACGGATGAACTCCATTGAGGCGCAGATGCAGCGCACTTCGATGGAGCAGCTTTACGAACTGAGCCGCAAAACGCTGCTGATCAACATGCACGAACCACCGGGGCCGCAGATCGCGCAGATGATTCAGAGAATATTTGGCGTTGAGGCGGTGACCATCTACGACGCTAACTCAGGAACTTACGACGCGGCGGGAATCCAACGTGACGAAGAGAAGGAGCTTGCCCGAGAATGCTACGTTGACCAGACCGAGGGCCAGGACAAAGAAACGGGAACTACGTGGAGAGTGCTGAAAGCCGGCGCCAGCTCAGTTGGTGCGATGGTTGTGCGCGGGAACATGGGATTGCTGGTATCGGATGCGTTGGCCTCCTTGACGGCGATGACCCTGGACCGGTGTGTTTCATTTGAAAAAGAAAGCCGGATTGAGGCTGCGCACCAGACCGAGAAGCTGCGTGCGGCGGTGCTGGACTCATTGGCGCACGCGGTAAAGACGCCGCTGACCGCGATCAGCACTGCCAGTGCGGGGTTGGGTGAAGTGGGCAATCTTAACCAGGCGCAGCATGAGCTTGTGGCATTGATTGAGGACGAGTCAAACAAGCTTGGGGAGCTGAGTACGAGACTGCTGCAGACAGCCAAGCTGGAGGCCGAGAAGATCAGTGTGGCTCAGGACGATATCTCCGTGGGAGAGCTGGTGCAGTTGGCGCTCGAAGAACAGAAAGGCAGAATGTCGGGGCATCCGGTTGAAGTGGCTGTGACTGATCCTTCGCTGACCGTGAGGGGCGACAGAGATCTGCTCTCCATGGCGCTCGCTCAATTTCTCGACAATGCCGCCAAGTACTCATTTGCGGGCACCGCGGTAAAGATCGCCGCGAACCAGAGCCACTCCGAGGTGCTGCTTTCAGTGCATAATTTCGGGCCCACCATTCCGATCGTCGACCGGGAGAAAATCTTTCAGCGGTTTTATCGCAGCGAAGGGACCACTCAAATGGCGGCCGGCACGGGCATCGGATTATCGGCGGTGAAGATGGCCGCCGAAGCGCACCACGGACATGCCTGGGTGATCAGCGACGTGAATGAAGGAACCACGTTCTTCCTGTCGCTTCCGCATGAACGAGGAGAACGAGAATGAATCGCGATGCAGGCAATGTACTGATCGTGGACGACGAGCGGTCGATCCGGCTGTCGCTGCGGACGGTTCTGGCGAATTTTGGATTCGAAATTGTTGAGGCTGCGCGCGGAGAAGAGGCGCTGGCCCTGGTGAGGACCGCGCACTTCGACGCGGTTCTGCTGGACATTAACATGCCGGGCATGGGCGGCGTGGAGGTGTGCAAGATGATCCGCAAGGTATCGCCGCGGCTGCCCATCATCATGCTCACGGTGCAGGGCAGTGAAGATCGCAAAGTCGAGGCGCTCGATTCCGGAGCGGACGACTACATCACCAAGCCATTCCAACTGCGCGAGCTGACGGCCCGGCTGCGTGCGGCGGTGCGGCGAAACAACGCTTTTGAAGACACCGAGTCGCCGATAACGGTGGGCGAAATCATGATCGATCCCAGCCGGCATCTGGTGGAGAAAAGTGGCCGCGCGATTCATCTGACTCCGAAACAATTTGAGCTGCTTCACTACCTGATGGTGCACGCGGGCAAGCCGATTCCGCATGCCAAGCTGCTGAGGTCAGTGTGGGGGCCGGAGTACGGAAACGAGCTTGAGTACCTGAGGACGTTCATCCGGCAGATTCGGATGAAGATCGAAGACGATGCCGCCAATCCGAAGTATCTGCAGACGGATTCGCACGTCGGCTACCGGTTCAGCGATCACGTTTAGGTTGGGAGAGCTGGTGGACGCGGTAGGAATCGAACCTACAACCTGTCGGTTAAGAGCCGAATGCTCTGCCAGTTGAGCTACGCGTCCGGAACGACGATGACGAACCGCGCGGCAGTGTTGCATTGCGCACGAGTTCCGCGGGACAGAATCGCCTCCGCACCTTGATGAGTTTAGCACAGGCTCGACCCGTTTCCCAACCATTGCATTGAGCAGCCGCTCGCGTGACGCCCGGACGAGTGCCGTGCCTGATGCGCGAGGCGATTCCGATTCCCGCGGAAGGAGCGGTTACGATTTGGTTTCCGCTTCCTTCTCACTCATCAGGGCATGAATTCTGTCGCGTGCCTCGGGCATCACGCCCCCGTGGAGTTGCCGCATGATCTCTTTCTTGAGCATCTGCGGAAGTGTCTGCGGCTGTTCCTCGTCCTTATCAACGCCGTGGGCGATGGCAAGCATTCGAAGTTCGCTCTCGTCGCACATGGGACAGCCCTGATCCTGACTGGTGCAATCGGCGCAGGAGCCAGGGAGCTCAAACGACATGCAATCGGGGCCGACTTCGTCGCCATCGGGAGTCTCGGAGACGCATACGACGGGCAGACTGGGAATGGTTTCGACCGAACGAGGGACATTCTGGGAGGCGATCTGCAGGTTGTAGATGATCGCGGTGGCGCGTTTGAGATCGATCTTCGACGAGCCCAGCGCGCTGAGTACCTGGTAGAGGGCCAACTGGATGGCGGTTCTGGAGTCGGGGAAGGCGAACTCGAACGTCTTCTCTTTGGCCTTCGAGGGCTTGTTGTCCGCGTGCATGTTGCGGTGAAGGCGCATGTGGTAGTAGCAATATGGCTTGTCGCGGAGGGCGATGGCGTGGCATTTGTCGCCGTCGGTCATAATGTGCCGGCATTGTCTTGGCATAGGATACCCCGGGTATTCCCTGTAAATTACTTGATTGTTTTCATGCGTTTGGCAAAATTTCTGGAATTAACCGTTTGAAAACAAGCGAGTTATCTTCAAAGATGCAGTTGAAAGGAGTTACGGGCCGTTGCAGGCTGCGAACTCCGGTGCAACGAAAAACGGCGTCCCCGGAAGGGACGCCGTTTTTCGCAGCTATGGTGACAGTGTAGTACGGAATGGGGAAATTACCGGCAAAAGGCGGGTGAGTTAATTTTGCGGCGATCCGAGGGCTCCGCGTGAATTCCGAATAAGACGCCGGCCGGCAAAACGGCTCAACGAGCGCCTCGAGCTGTTGGCAACAGTCGAGATCGAAATTATTTCCTATGTGCCGACATTTCGCTTCTGATCGATTGCTAAGGGAGCGTCCCGTCTGTCCCCTATTTCCCCCTATTTCCCCTATTTCCCTATTTCCCCTATTTCCTGTCCCCTATTTCCACCCTATTTCCAGAAATTGCCTCCGGGCCTGAAGGCCGCACGATTTTTTGCCAGCCGCATTCAGGGGCATGAATGCCCCTGCTCCCTCAGGTTTTGCCGATGCATTGACCGTCAGTATGATGCGGACAGCGACTTCGGTCCGGCCCTCCGGGACGGAGGGGATGGTTGCGCTGCATTCCCAGGATTCCGCTGCGCTTCATCCTGGGCTATTCTCGCGTCATCCCTCCGGGATGAGTGCGGCGCGCCGGGTTT
>Ga0181535_10000240_pt1 | contig 84222 bp, 62 predicted proteins | sample PEATcosm2014_Bin_44_FD_119774 | JGI IMG/M metagenome (GOLD analysis project Ga0181535, IMG submission 119774) | Peatland microbial communities from MTU Mesocosm Facility, Houghton, MI, USA - PEATcosm2014_Bin17_30_metaG | ecosystem: Environmental > Terrestrial > Soil > Wetlands > Peat | place... | reverse complement strand
TCTTCGGGCGTCAGTCGGCCGGGCTTGTTGATGATGTGATCGGGCACCGCCAGTTTGCCGATGTCATGCAGCAACGCCGCGGCGCGCAAGGCATCCAGCTCGGCGTCGCTCAACCCCATTTCAGTTGCGATCTCCACTGCATACGTCCGCACCCGGTGCAGGTGCTCGTGTGTCGTATGATCCTTGGCGTCAATGGCCAGAGCCAATCCCTCAATGGTGCGCAGATGCAGCGCGCAAACCTCCTCGACGTGCCGCTTCTCGGCCTCCACCTGGTGCGCCTCGATCTCGACGCGCTTCTTTTCGTCCTCCAGACGCCCGAGATAAAGGCGATAGGATCGGTAGATCCAGAACATGACGGGAACGATCAACAGGGAGGTTTCCCAACCGATGAAACGGTTGACGAAGCTGACAAAACCGACCAGAGCCGCGCCAAATAAATAATAGGGAAGCGTCCAGAAGTAGGTTTCCGCCCAGATTTTGTGCAAAGGACGTCCCGCGCAGAGGGCGATCACGATAGCGACAGGAAGTGTATTGCTTAAAAAGTAGGTGCAGCCCGCAACGAGCAGCATCAGAGGCATGCTCTGCTTGAGAAACGTCCCTGAGAGATGGTATGCGTAATAGGTAAGCCAGATGGCAATGCTGTTGCTGAAGAAGTTGAATGTAACCTTGATCGGTTCCGGTTTGAACCACGTGTTGACTAGGCATTGCAGCAAAATTGCCATGCAGCCGATAACCATTGTTTCGGGAAGCGACAATTCCAGCACGCCAAGCAGAACGAAAAGGAAGTGCACAGAAAGTGCGCTATCCAAACCGGGTAGTTTTACCTTTGTTGTGGATCCGAGCAAGGCGAGCGCAAAATAACAAAAGAACTTCAAGGGGTCGCTGGAGTGCCATTGCAAAGCAGCGGCCCACGACGTGGCAACCCCCATCGCGATGGTAACGAAAACAAATACCCTGGCCCGAACTGGTATTGAAGGATCCATCGAATGGGGGCTCACTTCCCAAAAACTGATCCCCTGTAAATTGCAGCCGACGTGGACTTCCAAATCCCTGATGGCGCGCCATGAATAGATCGTTTGCGCAGAAAGCACACGTTTTGTGCAAACCACAGATTGCGGATTATTAATGCGTTCGTCGGCAGTGTGTAGTTATTTCTCTAGTTACTAAAGATGTAGGGACGATTGTAACAGTACTAAGCGTTCAGGGTGACCTTCGGTTTCCCAGGAAAAGCCAAAGTTGGACATCCAAGTTTACATCTTGAAAAACCTGGCCGCGCTTTTCCAAAACAGAAACTCGACCGGCAGAGGTCAAGACGACTATACGGAATCCGCACAACCCGTTCCAGATTCGGGAGATCCCAACCTCTTCCGAGCGATCTCCCAAGTCTCGTTCAGGTCGTCCAATCTCTCTGAGTTATATCAAAAGTCCCGGATGAGGAAGGGAGCCTCCGGTGCACATTACTTTTGTTTCAAAAGTTCCTAAGGGAATTCTAATGCGAACCCGATAGCCGGTTAAACGAAGGAAATAACCCTCTGAATAGTTCCGTTACGCCGATGCAGATCAAGCTCCGCGCATTGAGCAGTCCGGGCCTCAAATTCAATTGATCGATCGGTACTGGGTTAGGATTCGCACTCTTTGTTTGGGTGCGAAACCGCGCAAGCTCTCAAACCGGGGATTGTCTTGCACGTTCAAATGGACTGTCATTTCGCGAGACGATTTGCCTGACTGTTGGGAACGACGCACAGGGATCTATTTCCAGGTTGAGTGGCAAGTAGGGATGGAGGTGGTTGGATTCGATGGTTGCATGCAGAAAGCAAGTTTGCCCGTGGTTTGCGGAAACAACCTGCCATGGGCTGCGCACAAGTTGCTCTTGCGAGCGCTAAATGGACCCCCCGGACTTTTCGTCACAGCTCATCGAGGAGCCAGTGATCTCGAAGGAATCTGAGGAGTAGACCTTTGACCTACAGGGATTCGAAAGGAGATATCCCAATGAAATCCAGCAAAAACAGGAGTGCAACTTGGGGACGGGGAATTGCCACATTGAGCGTGTTTCTCCTCGGCGCCAGCCTTGCCTGCGCCAGCCCGGCAAAGAGCGTCAGCCTTGCCACTGCCGACCAGGTACATAGATCGAAGCTCTCCCCAGACCTTGCGTCGAAAAAGGGGTCTGAGCAGGTCGACGTAATCGTGCAGTTCAACCAAAAGCCTACCGCTGCGCTCCATCGGAAGGTCTTGAGCCGCGGTGGCTCGATGAAGAAGGAACTCCGCCTGATCCGAAGCGGTGCCTACCGGGTACCGGGTTCAAAACTGGCTGAGTTGGATGCCGATCCCGATGTAGTCCATGTCTCTCCGGACCGTCCGCTGAAGAGCACCGCGGCGATCACCCAGGTTCTGGATTATCACAACGAAACCATTCAAGCTCCCGCCGCCTGGGCGCAGGGTTTGGACGGGACGGGAATCGGCGTTGCCGTCATTGACAGCGGCGTCGCGAATGTTCCCGATCTGAGCAATGTCGTCTACAGCCAGGACTTCGTGGGCGATAACGGCGGTAGCGCTGTCGATCTTTATGGCCACGGCACACATGTCAGCGGAATCATTGCGGGCAATGGGTTCAGCTCTACCGGGCCGAACTTCAGCTACACGTTCCAAGGCGTGGCAAAGAACGCGAACATCGTCAATCTTCGCGTGCTCGATGCGAATGGACTAAGTACCGATAGCCAAGTGATTGCTGCTATTGAGACAGCCATCCAGTTGCAGGGAACTTACAACATCCGTGTCATCAACCTGTCGTTGGGAAGAGGCGTTTACGAAAGTTACGCGGTCGACCCGCTTTGCCAGGCTGTCGAGCAGGCTTGGAAGGCCGGCATCGTTGTGGTGGTTGCCGCGGGCAATGACGGCCGCGATAATTCGGCCGGAAACAACGGCTACGGAACCATCGCAGCCCCTGGCAACGACCCCTTTGTGATCACAGTCGGAGCCATGAACACTGAAGGCACTTCCAATCGCAGCGACGACATCCCGGCCAGCTACAGCTCGAAGGGTCCGACGTTGGGAGATCAGGTTGTGAAGCCTGATCTGGTTGCGCCAGGAAATGCAATCATCTCTCTCTACACCCCGGCAGAGACTTTGAATCAGGAGAGCCCCGCCGCCGAGGTTCCATACGCGCTCTACGTGGCCAATGCGCCTGCGGGAGCGTCGGGAACGTACCTGATGATGAGCGGAACCAGCATGGCTACGCCGATGGTGGCTGGCGCAGCTGCGCTCCTTTTGCAACAGAACCCGAATCTGACGCCCGATCAGGTGAAGGCAACGCTCATGATCACCGCGTTCAAAGACCTGATTCCTTACAGCAGCGTGACGGAAGCCGATAACGGTCAGATCTTCAATATGACTGCAGATGCCTTTACCGTTGGTACGGGCTATCTGGACATCGGTGCGGCGCTGGCCAGCACGCAGCAGCTTCCGGCGGCCATGGGAAGCGCCATGTCGCCTGTTGCAACCGTTGACAGCAACGGAAACATCGTCTTTGTTGCCAACCCAACCATTCCCGGTGCGAGCCTGACCTGGGGTGCGGTTGACGGATCCAGCCTGACTTGGGGCGCGATCGATTCTGCAACCAGCCTGACTTGGGGCGCCGTTGATGGATCCAGCCTGACTTGGGGCGCGATCGACGGTGCAACAAGCCTGACCTGGGGCGCGGTTGATGGCTCCAGCCTGACCTGGGGTGCAGTTGACTCGGTCACGGGTGGATCGAGTCTAACCTGGGGCGCAGCCGACAGCGGGTCTAGCCTGACCTGGGGTGCGGTTGACGGATCCAGCCTTACTTGGGGTGCGGTCGACGGTTCCAGCCTTACCTGGGGCGCTTTTGATGGCGCGACAAGCCTGACCTGGGGTGCCATCGACAACCCCGACGGCACTGTTTCAGCGTACAGCGTCACCTGGGGATCTAAATAGGTTGAAACTCACCGAATGAAGTCCTGCCGCAGCCCGATTTGCACAACCAGCAATCGGGCGACGGCGGACCGATGAGAATCAAAACAATGGGGGCGTTTGCGCGGTCAACACATCCGCGCAGACGCCCTTCGTTTTTATGCGGGAAGAAGTGGCATTGCCTCTGTTTCAAAGCGCGGAGCCACGGGCAGTGCGGAGATCAATTTGCAGGTATACGGGTGCTCCGGATGATTGAAGAGGTCTGCCGTTTTTCTGCACTCGACAATCTGACCGTGTTCCATCACGGCTACGCGATGGCTGATGGTCGCTACCGAAAGCAGATCGTGCGAAATATACAGAATCCCGATTCCGAGCTTATTGCTGAGAGTCGCGAAAAGCTGCAGGATCTCTGCCTGTGTGATGATATCCAGTGCGCTGGTAGGCTCGTCCGCAATCAGGAGCGCCGGTCGATGCAGCACCGCCATTCCGATGAGCACGCGCTGGGCCTGTCCGACACTCAATTCCGACGGGTACTTGTGAAGAAAGTCCAGGTCAGTGGGCAGACTTACCTCGGCAAGCATCCCGAGAAGTGCGCGTGAGCACTCTTCGCGAGAGGATTTGTGATGAATGTACCAGGCTTCTTCCAACTGCTTTCGCAGGCGCAGCGCCGGGTTGAGCGACGAGAGCGGGCTTTGCAGTACAAGTGCAATCTCCTTGCCTCGAAGGCCGCGCATCTCGCGTTCCGGGATGGTCATCAGATCGCGCCCGTTGAACAGAATCGATCCCTCAGCTTTACCCCGCTTCAAGTGCAACAGCTTCAGAATGGCAAGCGCGAGGGTACTTTTGCCACAGCCGCTTTGGCCCACCAGTCCAAGGATTTCGCCCTTGTTGAGTTCGAGCTGCAGATCGCGGACAACGTCTTTTCTGCCGGGATAGCCGACGGAGACGCGCATCGATAACAGAGGGCTATTCTGTGTCATCGTTGTCCGGTCCCTTCTGTGCCAAGTCGTAATTGGTCGATGTTCCAATAGACTTGAGGGCGCAATGCCACCGGGTGCGCATTACGCAGGTTTGCAGACACGGCCGAGAGCGCGTTCCTGTTGACTAGGTAAATAAACGGTTCCTGTTGCCATGCGATCTCTTGCACCTTGTCGATAGCCTGTTTGCGCTTCTTGGCGTCCGGTTCCGAAGCCTGCGCGCGCATCAGAGCGTCAATCTGCGCTTCCCACGGAGTAGCCGGCATCTTCTGCCTGGGATTCCACTGATGATTCTCTGCTGAGCTGAGCCATACGTTCATCTGTGAATCCGGGTCCAGATCCACGTTCACCGTGCCCAACAGGCAAGCCTCGTAATTGAAATTCCGCGTGATCCGTTCGATGAGGGAAGGAAAGTCGAGCGTTACCACATTCACGCGTATGCCAATCCCCGCCAGATCCTGCTGGATCATGGCGGCCATCCGCTCGCGATACTTGTTGCCGGCATTGGTGATGATGGAGAATTCGACTTGGTGGCCGTCGCGATCGTGCAGTGTGCCGCCCTGTATCCTGAAACCGTCCTGCGCCATATCCTTGACCGCGGCTCTTTGGTCGAATGTGTGCGGTTTCAGCGAAGAGTTGAACCAGAATCGGTTGGCAGGAGAGATCCAACTGACAGCGGGCTTGGCGTGGCCGTGAAAGACCACGCGCGCCAGGTCCTCCCGATTGATGGACTCCGAGATCGCCCGACGGAAGGACGTTGAATTGAACCATGTCTTCTTGTAAGCGGGAAGCGGCGAATCTGGAACCTGGTTAAACCACATCTGCTCGGAGTCCAGAGATACACCGGCGTCAAAAGCCATGCGCGAAGCCTGAGCAAGAAGACGGTCGTAGTAATCGGCGTTCAGCGCATTGATCAGATCGATCTCTCCCCGCATTAGACGCAGCATCTCGATGTCCTTGTTCTGTTGGATATCGAGCCGGATGGAGTCGATATAGGGAAGCGGATGACCCGCGGCGTCGTGCTTCCAGTAGTTCGGATTGCGTTGCAACAGCAGATAGGTGCCCGCCTTGTTCTCCGCAACATAGTAAGGCCCCAGAACGGCCATTTCCTTGCGTGGCGATCGCGAAGACATGATCGCAACCTGGTCGAAGAGTTTGTCGATCCCGACGATGAGAGTGGGAAATGTAATCGTGATCTGTGTCTGGGAAGTGATCTGCGTGGTGACCTTGCCGTTGCTGGAGCGGAAAGAATCCCCGGTTGGCGAGTGGAGATCCGGATCCATCAGCTTTTGCATGGTAAAGGCAACGTCGTCTGCTGAAAACGGAGTGCCATCGGAAAAATACAGATTGGGCCGAAGCGTGAACGAAATGGCGTTGCCCTTGCGGTTGATTCTCCACGACGAGGCAAGTTCCGGTTCCAGTTGCTGCGAGGCGCGATTCAGGCGCACCAGAACGCCGCCGGTGAGGTAGCGGATGGTCTCCGAGGCGTCGTCCTCCACCAGCACCGGGTTCATGGTCTTGGGCTCGGCTCCCAGGCAGAATCGCAACTGGTTCCTGGCCTGGGCTCTTGCAGGCAAAGCGCAAAGTAGGCAGAGCAGAACTGCAAAGGCCAGTCGTGTCTGTTTCATGCCCATGTCTCCTGTTTTTGCATTGCGATGTGGAAGCAGCTAACAGTAAGGACCAATAGAATCAGTGGAACGAATTGCCAAGGTTGACCAGAGTACGAAGAGAAACTCTCCAGTTCTCTCAGCAAGCTGCCCCACGAGGGAAGTGGTTCCGAGACACCGAGCCCCAGGATACCCAGATTGGCTTCCGTCAGGATGTAGACCGGAATGGAGATCCAGAACTGTGCGTAGAGTACCGGCTTCAGATTGGGGACGACGTGACGCCAGATCAGCCGAAATCCATGGATGCCGGACGCGCGCGCAAGCAGAATCATGTCGGACCCACAGAGTCTGCGCGCATCCGCGCAAATGACGCGAGCCGCTGCTCCCCAGCCGAGACAACCCAACAGCGCGAAGGTGATGATGACCGAAGAGGTGGGGGACGCGTTCAGCGGAAGCAATGCGCGGACGGTGATCAGCAGGAAGAGCCAAGGCAGCGAAAGGAACAAATCCGTTATCGCCATCACGCACGATTCCAGCCATCCGCCGATGAAGCCTGCGGTTCCACCGATCAGCGCTGCCAGTGCGCTCGACAGCAGGGCGGCCGCAGGGGCCAGCAGGAGCGACACGCGCGTGCCGTAAAGAAGCCGCGAGAACCGGTCCCGTCCCAGGTCATCGGTGCCTAGCAGATGTTGGCGCGAGGCCGCGGCATCCGGTTCATCCCGAAACTGCTGCGCATAGGGCGCTGGAGCAACAAAGTCCGCCAGGATGCAGGCGGACGAAACCACCACCAGAAAGAGAATCGCGCCCATGCGGATCCATCTCATGACTCCCTCCGTTGCAGCGGATGTGCCGCCATCTCCGCCCCTGCATTGGCCAGCAGGGTGATGAGAGTGACGATCATGGTCAGGTCGACCAGCAATTCCATATCGCGCCCCAGCGCCGCCTTCCAAGCAAGTTGGCCGACGCCGGGAAGGTCGCAGAGGACTTCTACCGGAATGGCAGCCGCGAATGCGATGGACACGGAAACCCCTGCAAGCGCAAACAACTGCGGCGCGGCAACCGGCAGAATATGCCACATCAGGAGCCGAATATTGCCGACTCCTTTTGCGCTCGCCGTGAGTACATGCGGCAGGCTCGCGCTTTGTTCCAGCAGATTGCGCGCGTAATTAAAGATCTTGGGAAAGACGATGAGGCCGACCACCAGTCTGCCGGGAGCTTGAACGATCACAAACAGAAGAGCCAGGACTGCGGCCGGAATGCAGAGGAGCACGCTGGCGAATAGACTGGCCGAAAGGTCAACCAGCCAGGAGCGCGACATGACAGCCACAACCGCCAAGGTTAGCCCTGTGACCCAGCCGAAACACAACCCCAGGCCAACGGTTTTCAGCGTCTCTGGAAAGCGCTCCGCGAGCAGCTGGCGAACAGGCTGGTGCAGGGTTCGCGAGGTCCCCAGGTTTCCAACAGCAAGCTGCCCCAGGTAATGAAGATAGAAGACCGCGAGGTTGTCATTCTGGCTGTGGGATTGGCGCAGGGCCTCAATGCTCGTCTGGCTCAGGCGGGAATCCAGCTCTTCTTCATCGGTGCCGAAGCCTGGCGCCAGCCGCACAAGCGTTGCGCCCAGGAATCCTCCGACTGCCAGAACGATCAAGATCCGGGAGGCGAGTTTTCCAATCTTGCGCAAGGAATAGCTCATCGGCGTCTTCGATTCAAGGACCCAGGCTGAGATTGTGCTTTATTAACATCAGTTTACTCATCTGATTGGCAGTTTAGACACGATTTGCAGGTTGCAAGCGAAGTTACTCGCGTTCATTTCCCTTTTCGGAACCCCCCTCAAAAAGCGATCCAAAAGGAACTCCACTTAGCATGATTTTGGCGTACGCCTTGCGGGGGATTGCCCGAGCCGCACTCAAGGCAAGGGCCCGGCAAGGGGCCAAAACTGGGTGAATCTGATCGATTTTCAGGTTCTGAAGATGGACTAAAGGAACTGCATTCAATGGAAGTTTGTACTCTTTGTTGGGCGCGCAGCACAAAGGTCGCTGGCTCAATTCCAGCTTCGCAACCAATCCAACATCCGATTATTGATAACAAAGAAAAGGCCGCTCGAAAGCGGCCTCTTAGACTGGTTCCAGGAAAGATACGCCCAATTCGCATTCATTCAGGCCCCAATGATCGGCCGATCGCACAGCCAGCTTCGTTTCAAAGCAATCAGGCGAAATCGGCATAGGCCGAAGTGGTCAGGAACTCCTCAAACTCTCCGGTCGCAAGAGTAACAAGTAACTCGGCGGCGCGCTCGAACTTCGAGGACGAATAACGCTCAGATCCAAACTCCTGCCGGATCCGGCTCAGGACGTTATCCAGCGCATACTTGAGCGTGTGGCAATCAACCCTTCGTCCGTTGCTGAGTCGCGCGTGGTAGCGGTTCCATTGCCAAATCTGCGCTCGCGAGATTTCGGCTGTTGCGGCATCCTCCATCAGGTTGTAAATGGGCACGCATCCATAGCCGCGCAGCCACGACTCAATATACTGCAGCGCAACGTCGACATTACGAACGAAACCCTGTTCGGTTATTGTGCCAAGAGGAACCCGAAGGAGATCGTTCTCGTTGATCGAGCAGGTTGGATTGGGCGGGGCCTGAATCTGATTCGGGCCCTTCATGTGCTCATCGAAGATGGCCTTTGCAACAGGAATCAATCCGGGGTGGGCCACCCAGGTCCCGTCGTGGCCGGCGTGCACCTCGCGCAATTTGTCGAGCCGCACACGCTCCATGGCCTCGGCATTCGCTTGCGGGTTATCGCGAATCGGAATCTGCGCGGCCATCCCGCCCATCGCGTGAATGCCGCGCTTGTGGCAGGTGTGAATCAACAACTCGACATAGGCCCGAAGGAAGGGCTGTTCCATCGTAATGCTGCCGCGTTCAGGCAATGTGAACTGTGGATGCTCTTTAAACTTCTTGATGAAACTGAAAATGTAATCCCACCGGCCACAGTTGAGGCCCGCGGAGTGATCGCGCAGTTCGAACAGGATCTCGTCCATTTCAAACGCTGCGGCAATGGTCTCAATCAGCACGGTGGCTCGAATCGTTCCGTTTGGAATGCCAACGTATTCCTGAGCAAACACGAATACATCGTTCCAAAGACGCGCCTCCTTATAACTCTCCATTTTGGGAAGGTAGAAGTAGGGAGCCGTTCCGCGATCGAGCAGCAAGCGGTAGTTGTGAAAGAAGTAGAGACCAAAGTCGAAGAGCGAAGCGGAGATCGGAGAATCTCCGATTGGAAAATGCTTCTCCACCATATGCCAACCGCGTGGACGCACGAAGAGGACCGCGGGCTGCGCACCCAATTTGTACAGCTTTCCCTCTGGGGAAACATACTCGATGGTTCTGCGGTTGGCATCCCGCAGGTTCCGCTGACCATCGATGCAGTTGCTCCAGGTGGGCGCGTTGGAGTCTTCAAAATCCGCCATGAATACGTTCGCCCCCGAGTTCAGCGCGTTGATCACCATCTTGCGATCTGGCGGTCCGGTGATTTCAACGCGGCGATCCATCAGGTCGGGAGGAATGGGAGCGACCTTCCACTCCGAGTTTCGCAGTTTGTAAGTCTCACCCGGAAACCGAGGCAGTACACCCAAGTCATACTTGCGCTGGCGCTCTCTGCGTTCGCACAGAAGATCGATTCTTCTGCATTCGAACCGGCTTTTCAAGGCCTGAAGGAACTGCCGGGCCTCGGGCGTGAGGATATCGTTCTCGGAGCCAAAGTCCGCCCCGGATTTCTCTTGAATCTGATTTGCTGTGCTCATTCGATAATCTCCTTTAAGGAAAGCGCAGAGTTTTAAACGACGTTGAGAGCGCGATGCTCAATCGCCGGACACCGGGATCACCCAGTCTGATTCAAGCTGAACCGACTCCATTCCTACATGAAACTGCACTTCTTCCGTGGACCCTGGAAGAGCGCAAATGGAGGTCTGGCCGGCCGCGATGGTGTTTGCGACGTCGTCGAAATAACCTGTGCCTACAAACTTCTGGTGTTTAACCGCTCCGTATCCGAGAGATTCGGATAACTCGAATTCGCGCTCCTGCAATTGCGAATAGGCTGTCATACCGGTCCGAGCATACTCATGCGAAAGCTCAAATGTTGAGAGATTCAGCGCGTGGAAGCCGGCCAGCGTAACAAACTGGAATCGGTAGCCCATGTCTGCGATCTCTTTCTGGAATTCCGATATCTCCCGCTGGTTCAGCTTTGCCTTCCAATGGAAAGACGGCGAGCAGTTGTAGGCGAGAAGTTTTCCGGGGTACTTGGCCTGGATAGCTTCGGCGAAGCGCCGTGCCTCTTCGAAGTTTGGCTCTGAAGTTTCGCACCAGATCATGTCGGCGTAGGGGGCGAAAGCAAGACCGCGGGCAATCGCAGCATCGATTCCGCCGCGAAGGGTGTAGAATCCTTCAACGGTCCGGTTGCCGGTAATAAACGGCATATCTGCGGGATCGCAATCGCTGGTGATCAGTTGAGCTCCATTGGCGTCGGTGCGTGCAATCAAGATGGTTGGCACATCCAGAACGTCGGCCGCTAGCCGTGCCGCGATCAGCTTCTGGATGGCTTCGCGCGTTGGCACTAGAACCTTGCCGCCCATGTGCCCGCATTTCTTGGCGGACGAAAGCTGATCTTCGAAGTGGACGGCAGCAGCACCCGCATCGATCATGGCTTTCATCAATTCGAATGCGTTCAGAACACCGCCAAAACCTGCTTCGGCATCGGCCACAATGGGCAGCATCCAATCGACAGAATTGTTGCCTTCCGCATGCGCAATCTGATCCGCGCGGATAAGGGCGTTGTTGATGGAGCGCACCACGCTGGGAACGCTATTGCATGGATAGAGACTTTGGTCCGGATACATCTGGCCGCCAAGATTTGCGTCAGCTGCAACCTGCCATCCGCTCAGGTAGATCGCCTTCAATCCAGCCTTGGCCATTTCGACCGCCTGGTTTCCGGTCAAAGCGCCAAGCGCGGGAATGTACCTCTCCCGATTGAGCAGTCTCCAGAACTTCTCCGCTCCAGCTCTAGCGAGCGAATGCTCGATACGAACTGTTCCACGAAGCCGCTCCACGTCCCCAGGACCGTATGTGCGAGTAATTCCGTCCCACCGAGGTGAACCCCAATCGCTGGTGCTCGATACGCGCTTGCCCATCTAACTCTCCTTTTATGCAGTCCGCCTGGACCGCCCTTCGAATATGTTGCGAGTTAAACGCATTGATTCCTGGCGCGCAAGGTAAGCTCGTCCGATTCGGGCGAGTGGACAACGATGCCCAGGCGGCGCGATAATCGGAGCGCCGTGGAAGCAGGCAAGGAAAAATGGAAGTTCGGATCCCGTATCCGCGAGCAATTTGAGATTGCACAGAAGGCTCGTCCGGTAGTTGGATTCGGCCGGTAATTGTCCAGACGCGACCACCAGTCAACCGGTTTGGATAGGCTTCTGAAAGATGTGTATGGAATGAAGATTGGACCGCAGTTCTTGAAGGATTTGAACAAGGCGCTTAGCCTTCGCCAGATCTCTGCGGGAGTGGCCATGCTCAACCAAACAGAAGAGGCATGGTCAAAGCTTCTGCCTGGCGATGTGCACGCTACGGAGTTACTCATCCTGATTGCGCAATGGATTGATGCTGGATACCGCGATTATCATCTTTTGGATTCTCTGCTCATCAGGTTCTCAGCCAAGTTCCGGCAGAAGCTTACGTTGGAGGATTACGTTCGACTGCGCATGGTAGAGGGCTTCAGGGCTCTCTCCGCCGACGAATTGGACAAAGCAATTGAAACCTTCGACTTTGTTTTAACGGCCGAGCAGGACATGGCAGAGGAGCAGCCGATGACGCTGGCTCACTTCTGGAAGGGGCGGGCGCATCGGAAGAAGGGCGAATACGAGATTGCGCTGAAAGAGATTGTGCTGGCTCGTGAAGAATCGCAGAAATCGAGCGACGATTCAGTCTTTACCGCGGTCATTCAGGTGCAGGAGAGCTGGCTGCTTTTCCAAAAAGGATTGAAGAAGGATGCTCTGCGTTTGCTCAGTCACGCCGAGGCGATACTGAAAGAGACCGACCATTATCTTGCGCGAGGCAATATCGAGTCTGCGCGTGGCCGCATCGTCCGGCGCTCCGGTGAATATGCGAAGGCCTTGGATCATTTCGATCGCGCAATTGCGATTTACTCTCATGGCAACTCCGATCATCGGAATATCGCCCGCGTGCTGGTGAACGCCGCCTACGTAAAGCGGCTCCTCGCATTGCAGATTCGCAAGAAGATCGATGTGCGGGGGCCGAAAACGAGCCCCAAGACGAACCAGGACCGTCCGAATCAACTCGCCGCGAATAGCTCGCTGACCTTGCGCAACCGGTACCAACAACTCTGCGACGAAGCGATCCAGCAATTGCGCCGAGCAAGGGAAATCTATACCCTTCACGATGATTCCCGGGGCCTTGGGACAGTGATAGTGAACTCCGGATATCTCCATCTGGACAGTGGCGATATCGACCGTGCCGCAAGGGAAGCGAAGGAGGCCTATCGAATTGGAGAGGAGAAGAACGACCAGATTTTGATGGCGCGAGCACGCGTACTTCAGACCGCGACGGAGAACGCCAAAATCGAGGAGCAGTTAGGCGAAGATATCGACCTGGCCCTGTACGCAAATCATGCGATGGAGTTCAGTGAAGAAGCGTTGTTCTTGGCCCAACATACGCAGAACCGTCGATTGCTCGCCGCTGCGTATATCGCGCGAGGAATGACAGCCGCCAACGAGTTTTTTCAGGATTGGGATTTAGCCAAGCGATGTGCGAGCGAGGCGACCGACCTTATCAAGGCCGGCGAAAACGATCATCTCCTGGATGAGCTGGCCGCATTGAAATCCCATATTATGCATGCGTCCGGCATCAACGACACTCTTCGCGGCTGGTCCGAGGGGATGGTAGGCGATAAGACCTTTCAGCAGATCACCGAGGAATTCGCCGAGATCGTGATTCCGAAAGTGTGGCTTCGGGAAGAAAAAAAGATCTCGAAAGTTGCAGAGAGCCTTTCGGTTTCGCCGAAGAAAGTCCGCCGTATCCTGCGAAATGTTGGCTGGCTCGAAGTGAGCGGCCCCGCCACTGCCCGCAGAGAGAATCCGAAAACAGGCAATCGGTAGATATTTTTCTGATTCTGCGCGCTTTAGCGAAAGAGCCAACCAAAATAGAATTCGCGGCGGACTCGAATCGCCCACTTTATCACATCGGCCTGTGATGACTGTCACCGCCCCAAAGAACCTTCAAGCGGAAATTGCTGCTATGGCCGTCTCCGGGCCCCCTTTTCCCTCGAGAATTCTCCCCTCTGGAGGACAGCATGCAGTATCTTCTTACGCTAGAGATGGCGTCCCCCCTTCTGGAAACGATCAGGCCTCACCTGACGTCGCATGACTCCGGTCAAGAATGCAGTCTTGAGCATTGGCTGGAGGTTCGCAATCTGGTTATCGCGGAAGATCCCGATTTGCATGGTTATGTGTTCGATGACGCCTTGTTGTCGCCCGCTAGCTTTACAAGTCGCCCACTTCGCTAGAAGTGAAACCCCCCTCCGCAAATTAAGACTTCACCTGTCACGTAATCGGAAAGTGGACTGCAAAAGAAGAGCACAGCGCCGGCGGCTTCCTCAGGCGTTCCCAGCCGTCCCAGCGGACAAGCGTTCTTCACGGAATCAAGCAGACTTGGTTGGACACCGAGGCGAATCTCGTGGCCGTGCATATCCATCTTCGCTTGGAGGTCGTTCAGAGGCTGAACGAGCCGCGTGCCGATCAGGCCAAATCCAACCGCATTTACATTGACGTTGTACCTGCCCCATTCTTTCGCCAGAGTCTTGGTCAGCCCGATGATGCCGGCTTTTCCAGCGGAATAACCTGCCTGGCCAGGATTCCCATCGGTTCCCGCAATCGAGGTGATGTTGACAACTTTGCGCATCACGCACTGCGACAGAGCGATCTCTTTCTTCGCGGATTCGCGGATGAATCCAGAGGCGGCGCGCAGAAGCCGGAACGGCGTTACCAGGTGGATATCGAGCATCGCCTGGAATTGCTCGTCGGTGGTTTTCTGGATGACATTGTCCCAACTGTAGCCGGCGTTATTCACGATGATGTCGATCGCGCCGAATTCAGAGAGCGTAGCGTGCACAACCATATCTGGAATCGCTGGATCGGTAAGGTCTCCGGTGACGTGGCGTACCCGATCTGGGCTCCCCAATACAGCTTCAGATTCGATAAGCACATCTTCGTCAAGGTCGCTGATCATTACCTGGGCGCCCGCTGCGATCAATCGCTTGGCAATTGCTCTCCCAATGCCCCGCCCCGCGCCGGTCACGAGCGCAGTCTTGCCTTCCAGAGTGAAAGTGAAGGGCATGCCCGACGTGCTTTCCGTTGTCGTTGCAAATCTCTCGAATTCCATTTCGACATTCCTCCGTGCTCGAAATACGCTGCATTGCAGCATGATAAATGCTGCAATGCACAAAAGAGAAGATGTCGGATTCAACAAATTGGACTCAACAAAAATGTTGCCTGTTGCGAACGGAAGGACAACCGAACATGAGAGCTTCTCATCAACCTTCGATTCCGCGATGCGTGTCTCTATGCACTTCGTTTTTTACCCCGATTTGACCATTCCCTGAAAGCTCTCAAGTCCGTATCGACGGCAACGGAAAAGCAAATGTTGGCGACGTCGGCGTCACAATCAGGCGCGAGCGGTATCTTTCTGCCCTGCGACCGGGGAACCAAATGATTTATCGCGAAAGGATTCGTCATATGACCAACCGTGAAGTTGTAATTCTAAGCGCAGTCCGAACTCCCATCGGCAAGTTCGGTGGAGCACTCAAGGACATTCCTCTTACCGATCTTGCCGCCAAGGTCGTTTCCGAGAGCGTGCAGCGTTCCGGGCTGAGCCCAGCCGAAATCGGAAATGTGGTATTCGGAAATGTCATCCACACAGAAGCAAAGGACATGTACCTCTCTCGCGTAGCGGCCTTGCGTGGCGGCCTACCTGTAAGTACGCCCGCTCTGACGCTGAATCGCGTGTGCGGCAGTGGTTTGCAGGCGATTGTTTCTGCCGCCTTGTCGATTGCTCACGGAGATTCCGATGTGGCGATCGGCGGCGGCGCTGAGTCCATGAGCCGGGCGCCCTATTGGATGAACTCCGTTCGGTGGGGAGCGCGGATGAACAACACGACTGCGGTGGATGTCCTGGTGGCCGCGCTCACCGACCCGTTCGATGAAATTCATATGGGCCTGACTGCGGAAAATGTGGCCCGCAAATGGGGAATCACTCGTCAGGATCAGGACGAGCTTGCGGTGGAGAGCCATCGCCGGGCAATCGGCGCAATCCATGATGGAAAATTCAGCAGCCAAATCGTCCCAATTGAACTCAAGACCAAAAACGGAACGACCCTCTTCGACACCGATGAATCGCCGCGCGCCGACGCGACGATGGAGAACCTGAGCAAACTCAAGCCTGCATTCGACAAGGACGGCACGATTACCGCGGGTAACTCGTCGAGCATCAACGATGGAGCCGCGGCAGTGGTGCTGATGGAGTTGCATGCGGCACAGGAGCGCGGGCTCAAGCCGATAGCCAAGTTGATCGATTATGCGGTAACCGGCGTGGAGCCCGGAGTGATGGGAATCGGCCCGGTATCAGCCGTCAAGAAGTTATATGAGCGAACCGGTTTGAGCAACGATCGGATCGATGTATTTGAAGCGAATGAAGCTTTCGCGGCGCAGGTTCTCGCCGTTCGGCGCGAACTGAATCTTCCCTGGGAATCGACCAACCCCAATGGAAGCGGCATATCTTTGGGGCATCCTCTGGGAGCGACGGGCGCCATCGTGACAGTGAAGGCGATCCACGAATTGCACCGGGTCGGCGGCCAATACGCCCTGGTCACCATGTGCATTGGCGGCGGGCAAGGAATCGCTGCCATCTTTGAATCCATGAACTAAGAAAGGAGAACCCAATGGCAACCGCAACCCTTTCCGAAGTTATCGTTAAGCCATCCAAACCCCTGGACGGCAAAGTCGCGTTGGTCACCGGTGCGTCTCGGGGCATCGGGCGCGCCATCGCAAGAGAACTGGTCAACAAGGGAGCAACGGTGGCAATCAACTGCCGTTCCGGGCTCCTCGCAGCCGTAGAGGTCAGAGACGAAATCGAACGGAGCGGCGGTAAAAGTGAAGTCTTTCAAGGCGATATCGCAGAAAACCGGGAGGCTCGCAGGGTCGTCAAAGAGGTCCTTTCCGTTTTCAATCGAATTGACATCCTCGTGAATAACGCTGGTATCACCCGGGATCGAAGCATTCGAAAAATGACGGACGACGATTGGACCGAGGTGATCGATACGAATTTGAATGGCGCCTTTTACTGCACAAGTGCCGCAATCCCGGCGATGATCGAGCAGAAATTCGGCCGCATCGTCAGCGTGGCTTCCTTTGTCGGTCAGGCCGGCAATTTCGGCCAGGCTAACTATGCGGCCAGCAAAGCGGGCCTTATTGCATTCACCAAGGTGCTGGCCCTGGAGTTGGCGAAATTCAACATTACGGCAAACGTAATTGCTCCAGGATTTACGGCAACAGATATGTTGACCGCCATCCCTCACGACCGGTTGGAACAGCTTTTGGAAAAGATCCCCTTGCACCGTTTGGCGGAACCGGACGAGATCGCCAAGGCCGCCGCATTCCTCATCTGCGACGGGGATTACATCACCGGCCAGCAAATCAACGTGAACGGCGGCGTGTACATGTGACAGGTGGATTCGCGCTAGTGGGAGCGGGCGCCAAGCCAGCCATCGATGTGGGGCCAGGTTTGCTTGTGTGCGCCGCTCCCAGCCATGATTCCGATGTGCCCGCCACGGACGCGATAGATCTCCGCATCGGTGCTTCCGACTTGCGGCAAGATCGTCTCCGATTGGCAAGGCGGGGTTAGGTGATCGCCCTCGGCAATCACGGTGAGCAGGTTCGCACGTAAGCGCTTCAAGTCCACGAGTTCGCCGCGAATCTTCAGTTCGCCCTTCATCAGGCGATTATTACGGTAGAGATCGACGATGAGCTGGCGGTAAGCGCCACCAGCCATGGGAAAGATGTCCTTAACCCACGTGTGCATGGCATGCCAGGATTCAACGGCGCGCGGATTATCCAGGTTATCCCAGAGCCTGATGTAATTCGTCACGTAGTTCTCGACCGGCTTGAGGGCCTTGGAGCCATAATCGATCATTTCGCCCGGCATATTTCCGAAAGTGGCGAGTAACTGGTCAACGTCGAAGTATCGCTCGTCCGTCCAACGCGCGAAGGTCAGCTGCTGGCGATCGGAAAAATCGAGCGGCGCGGTCAGCAAGAGCAGATTGCGCAATCCATCCTGTGGTCGCATCGAGGCATAGATCGTTGTAAGAATCGCACCGATGCACCAGCCAAGCAAGCTAAACTCACTTGATCCGGACACCATTTGCATCTTGCGAATGGCCCTGGGCATATAGTCCAGCGCGTAGTCATCGAATTTGAGATCTTTATCTTCGGGGCCAGGAGTTCCCCAATCGAGAAGAAAAACATCGTAGCCCTTGCCGACCATGTATTCAACGAAGCTGTGACCGGGGCGAAGGTCCATGATTGTCGGTCGATTCATGAGCGCGAAGATCAGCAGCAACGGCACTCGATGGCGCGCTTCCGGGGCCACGACGGGGATATATCGATAGAGCTTTGCCTTGTTCAAAGTCCAGACAAGCTCTTTCGGAGTCTGCCCAATGGCAGCCTTCGTCGTCAACAACCTGTGAAATGTCTTTAGTTTCTCGTCGAAAACAGGCCAGCTGGCGGACAATTCCTCAGTCTGCATCATATCGCCCCCTTAAACCTTTCTCGCGCCGGCCCTGCGGGAAGATTTCGCCGCGGCTGCGGAGGGCCTGCTTACGGGCGGGGAGGCTTCCGCGACCGGTGAACGGGTGGCGGAAAACAGCGCGGCGATTCGATCCAACTTGGCATCCATATCATCTAACCGCATCTCTAAATTGGTGAGCTGTTCGGCGAGGTTGACCACCTGCTGTCGTGAAGGTATCGATAGCTGCTGAAGAGCCGCCAGCATGGCCTTATCGAGTGCTTCGCGAAAAGGCGCTGACAGAGTGAGAGAGCTGTTGAGCATCGCGCCGGTCACCTGCGCATACTCCTCGCTATTGACCGCGTTTATCATCACCTTCGACATATTCTCGAGATACACATCGCGCAATGCACGAAACGACTCGAATGGATCAACCGGAGCGGAGGTCCCATTATCTGCGGCCATTTGAAACTCCCACTTTTTTCAAAATGAGCATATACCAAAGCGGGGCGGAGATATAGCCCGCGCGCACTCCAATTTTCCGAGGTCCAGTGCGCCCTCCGCCCCGCGTGTGGTTTCCCCGCCTGGGGAACTAGTGAACGACAGTTTCCTCCAGTACGTCGAGGAGCTCCTTTTGAGCGTCGACCACAACCTCAAATCCGCGCTGCATGGTGTCGGCCACCGTGGCGGCAGGCGTTCCGGCATAGCCGAGTTGGTTCTTCGCGGTCTCAAATGCCGCCTTGGCTTGCTTCGCGGAATAGTCAAGGGCCGTCCTCTGTGCGGCGATCGAATGTCCCAGGGCATCCTTGGCACTCGTCTTCGCTCCCTCGATATTGTCTGTGGCCTTGATCTTCCGCTCCTTCACCAAATCCGCCATTGCATGCGTCTGCTCAACCACAAGGTCGATTGCGCCTTTCTGCGTGTCGGCAAAACGTTCAACCGCTGTTTTCGCCAGATTAAGCATAAGTACGCCGGGAGCCACCAACCCGTGCTTCTTCCAGGCGCCGACAACCTCGTTATTGTGCTGTACGGCGAATTCCAATGTCTTTTTTTGGATTTCGGCCAAACGATCGACGCCGCTCGTGTAGAGTTGCGTCATTGATTCGATGACGTCGATTTGCTCTCCTTCGGCAGCCATCACCGGCTCGCCGGTCGAAGTTTCTTTTTTGACCATGTCCTTCTCCATCCCGCGCCCGCGCGCTGCGTGTTATGCTGCAATGCAGCATGGATTCATGTTCCCGCGCATCCCGAATTCTGTCAAGAGGTAAAATTGAAAAAACATGGCGAAAAAGAGTGTGGTGATCAAGAAGTACGAGAATCGACGCCTTTACGACACGACCAATAGCCGGTACGTGAACCTGGAAGAAGTGGCTCAATTGCTGCAGCAAGGGAACGACGTTCAAGTTCTCGACGCCGCTTCCGGGGAGGACATCACCCGGCTGATTTTGACGCAGATCATTGTGGAGGACGCCAAGACCGCGGATTCGAACTTTCCGCTGGATCTGCTGCGGCAAATGGTCGTCGCATCCGGGCGCGCAAGTCAGGAAAGCGCCCTGAAATACATGAAGGCGATGCTCGATATGTATCAGAACACCTATCGAGCCATCCCGACTCCATTCGACTTCATGCCGGGTGCTCGAGCGAATCAGGAAAGGGCCGGGGACAGCAACCGCGCGGCAGAGCCAGGAAACGGGTCGCCGGTGGGCAAAGAAGCGGCGCAGCCCAAAGACCCCACCGAAGTGCAGGACCTGAAAGGCAGAGTGGCGGAACTGGAGAAGCTTGTCTCGACGCTCGTTGCTGAGAAGGAAAAGGACAAGCCGACCCGGAGGCGAAAGTAAAGTGAACTGCAGAGCAGTTAAAGAGTCTGGGAAACCTTACCACGCCGCCGTTGCCGCCCGAAGCAATTCCTCGCTCGTGAGCGGAAGCGGGTTGGCTTGCATACTGCTGGCGCGCGCCGCCTTCTCGACAACTCCAGGCAGATCCGCTTCGGTGATCCCCCATCCGCGCAGCGGTGGGACATTGAGTTCGGCGCAAAGTGCGCGTACCCACTCGATTCCGTCCTCCGCACTTGCTTCCTTCCGGCCGGTAAGCAGACGCGCTATGTCGGTGTAGCGCTCCAGGGCGGGATGCTGCGGCGCGCGCGCCTGCAGAGCGGCTACATTGGCAGCCATCCCGTGCGGCAACAGCGCAGCACAGAGCGCGCCGTGGGGCGCATTCCAAGAGCCCCCGAGCGGCGCAGCGAAGCCATGCACAACGCCCAGTCCGGCGTTCGCCAGCGCCAGGCCGCCGAAGAGGCTAGCCAGCGCCATGTCGCGGCGCGCCTCCCGGTCCGCTCCGTCGTGGAATGCGCGGCGCAGCGCACCGACTACACACCTGATCCCTTCCACGCAAATCGCATCCGCCAGGGGATTGGCGCGCGCGCTGACATACGGCTCGATGAGTTGCGTCAGGGCATCAAGGCCGGTGGCAGCCGTAACCGCGGGAGGAAGCCCATACGTCAACTCGGGATCGACCAGCGCGACCCGGGGCAGCATGAGCGGGCTGCGCAAACTCGCTTTGACACCGTGCTCCGCGGATCCGAGCACGGCATTGCGCGTAACCTCGCTGCCGGTGCCCGCCGTGGTCGGCACCGCGATAAACGGCAATGATGGGATCGCAAGGGCACGGCCCTTCCCTACCACTTCAAGAAACTCGAGCGGCTCACCGCCATTGGCGGCAACGGCGGCAATCGCCTTGCCGGCGTCGATTGCGCTCCCCCCGCCCAGTGAGACGACGACATCGCAAGCAGACTCCTGCACATGTCGCGCGCCCTGACGTACAAGCTCGACCGTCGGCTCGCCCGCGACCGCAAAAGCCTCGGCCGCCAGCGCCGACACAAGCCATTTCGCACGCTCTGTCGAGGCGCCGGTCACCACCATCGGGCGGGAGCCGAGGGTACGAACCAGTTCCGGGAGCGTGGCAGCTGTGCCCTCGCCGAAGACAATGCGTGTTGCGGTTGCAAACTCGAAGCGCATAAATCCACCAGCCTTGTATTACCAGCCAAGCATTACCAGCCTTGCATTACCAGCCCTGCGGCTCGGGGAAAACCGCGTAGTACCTGGTGCTCGAGCGTGGCTCCGCCATCATGGGCGCGACCGCATCCCGCCACTTCGCGTAGTGGACTGTCTCTTTATGCGCGGTTGCTGCTTCCGGCGTCCGGTAGACCTCGATCAGGACGAACCGGGTCGCATCGTCTTGCTGCTGCACCACGTCAAAACGAGCGATACCGGGCTCCTGGACACTGCAACGAGCGTTTTCAATGGTAGCTTGTCTGAAGTCAGCTACTGAGTCGGGTTTGACCCGAACATGCACGTGAACGATAAGCATCGGGCTTGCTCCTCGTTCCTTATCGTACCTCCATACCGTTCTGCCCGCATGCTCTTCGATTTTTTCTTGAACGAAGGAGTCTACAGCGAAACCGGAGTTGGTGTATCCCGGAACCACTGCACCAAAGTCGACGCGACCATCGGGGAGCGGCGACCTTGCAAGAAACTGGCCGGAACACAGGGACTCTGGTTTCGCACTAGAGGCAACATCAGTTTTCATCTTTGGCAATGCATTTCAAATATTTTGATACCCGCGATTCTCACACTCTTGCGAAGCCTTTTATAGCATTTTCGGAATTGGTGTAGACCGAAAGCATACACTCAAGTGGCTTCTTCCTCAAGAAAAAGCCACATTTCACAGATCTCAAAAAGTCTACGTGTATTCCGAAAATGTTCTAGCGACGCATGTGACACCCGGTCCGCGGGCACAGGTCGCACGGCGAGTGATAACTGTTGACAGCATCCTTCGGCGTCAGGCCAACGAGCCCCGAAATGGACTTCAGCGGCTGCATCAGCATGGAGGGCATCAGTGTCACACCCACCGAGTCAGCCTGAATCAGTTGAAACAGATTTTGCTGCTGGCTTATGTCCATGCCGCAATAGCCGGGACTGTATCGCAAGGTCAACTCTTGTCCGTCCTGGAGATGACGCCGGATGCGCACCATGAGTGCGTCCGCCGCTTCTTCCACCGCCCATGAGCCGACCGCGTCCATCGCCCATGCCGAGAACGTGTCGCCGCTCTTCGCAGCGGATTCAGAAAGCCGCGAAATCTCACTGCCAACGCTCACGGCAAAGACAGCTACCCGCTCGGCGTGTTCAAGGTATTCTCCGATATTGCCGGAGATCGTCGTGGCATCCAGTTTCAGGGAATGTGCGGTCCGGTGAGTTACTGCGTACACCGCATAAGTCCCCCTCGGCCGGAGCGACCGCCGGGCCTGCTCAACGATCGAAGCAATACGCTGCGCAACGCGCGGTGCGGGAGCCGACTTAGCCGGATAGCCAAGATAGCGATAGATCTCCGCAGGGTCGGCAGGACCGACAGGAAGATCCAGGCAGATCTCGGAACTAAGCGTTCCGGAGCCGTTGTAATTAGCCGGTTGCGCTGTCGCGGACTCGAGTCGATCTGCCACCGGGTCTCCTTGATTCGGCGCATCGGGGACCTGCCGCGCGAGGGACGCAGCATCGGCCTCGCGCCGCAACCGCTCCGTCGCCTATCGCGTCCATTCTTTCACTGTTGAGATCAGCGCCTTGATGTTTTCCGTGGGCGCGTGGGGAGGCATTCCTCCGCCGCACGAAACGATCAGGCGCGAGTGGTCATCGAGAGCGTTCAGAATCTCCGTAGTCGAGCGCCTCACATCGTCCGGCGTCCCTTCGGCCAACACGTCGCGCGGCGGAACATTTCCCATCAGCGCAATCCGGTTGTTGGTCCAGCTCTTCATATCCGCCAGCGTGTGCTGCGTGCCGAAATTAAGCAAATTGATTCCGGTGTCCGCAAGCAAAGGCGCGCTCGCCTTGCACGGCGCATCGTTGTGAAAGAACTTCACGCTAACGTCCCCCGCAAATGCCCGCTGAAGATAAGGCGTGGCGAACTTCTCGCAATCGCAGCGGCTGATGAATCCAACAATATCGTCGAGCAGAAAGATGCCGTCGATCGAAGGAAACACTTCGCGCTGATACGCAATCCAGTCCACCAGGAAATCCGTAACGATATCCAGAAGCCGATGCATCAACTCCGGATCCGTCTTGATCGCCTCAAGGAATTCCGGAGTGCCCATGAGGAACGAAGCAATATTGAGCGGACCGCGAGCCACCGCGAAGCGGATCTTGTGGCCGGCTGCTTCTATCTCCGGCTGCAGGTGCTGAAGTCGCTTCATCACAAACGGCAGTAAGCCGTGTTTGCGGGGATTGGGCTTTTCGAGTTTCTCCACCTCCGCGGGCGAATGCAAAACCTTCTTGGCGAAGGGGAACTCGTCCTCGCCCCACATGGAGACGGAGCCAAAGGCGGAGGGTTCTGTGCACATCCCATATTCGGACCAGAAACCCGGCAGGAACATCGTCTCTGGGAAGGTGCGAATGGCCTTGAGATTGTCCTCCAGAAAAACGCGCTCGTCGGTGAAGTAATCCAGAATCGTGTGTCTCGCCCAATTCGGAAGCCAGGGACTGTCGATGATAAAAGCTGTGGGGAGGGGACAAAGCACCTCACCGCGTATGACTGAAACGAGAGTATTCCATTGCTGATCGTTCATAATTCAGCTCTACCTCAAATTCTCTTTTCCATGTAAGCGTTGCTCAATAGGAATTGGTACAGGTTAACCCAGAGTTCCCGTTAAGCGGCGTGCCAGATCAACCGACGCTGCGGCTGTCTCGCTGTATCCATCCGCGCCAATCGATTCGGCATACTTATTTGTCACCGGCGCGCCGCCGACGATGATCTTGACTTGCTCACGGATTCCAGCAGCGCGGAAGGCCTCGATCGTGATCTTCATTGCGGGCATTGTCGTCGTCAACAACGCGGAGAGCCCAACAATCTGCACCGGATTTTTCTTCACCGCGTCGACAAATGCTTCCGGAGAAACGTCCACGCCAAGGTCGGTCACTTCGAAGCCGCCACCCTCAAGCATCGCGGCAACCAGATTCTTGCCGATATCGTGCAGATCGCCTTGAACGGTTCCCAGCACCACGCGAGCCATGGGTTCCGCGCCGCCTTGCGCAAGCAGGGGGCGAAGAATCGCAAAGATCTCCTTCGTTGCGCGGGCCGCCATCAGCAGTTCGGGCACAAAGTAATCGCCCTCTTCAAAAAGCCTGCCCACCTCAGCCATGGCAGGGCCGATGGCCTCGCCGACCAATTCGAGAGGTTCAACGCCGGCGTCCAAGGCCTCGCGAGCGGCGGCGACGGCGGCTTGCACTTCTCCCTCAATGACCGCTGTGCGCAAGACCGATAAATCATGCATGGGAGGCCCTCGTTCTATCGTCCAGACAAGACACCAAGCTTACCTTCGAGCTGAATGCGACATGGATTATAGTACAACTTCGGGCAGACTCGCGGCTTGCTATCCCAGTCCATCGGCGGCACTCGGACGCGCGGCGCACATCGTCAACCACACTCCAGAGCGTGTATTCTTGGTGCCATGAAATGCTTGGACAAACGTGAGTGCTCAATGCACTGCAGGCAGGGGTTGGCATGAACCGCCTGCGTGAGTGGCTGGCAGGCGGATTGCTGATCAGCGATGGCGCGTGGGGAACCGAGTTGCAGCAGCGGGGTCTGCCCCCTGGCGCGATACCGGACTCCTGGAACCTGACCCATCCTGAAAGCGTGGAAGCGGTGGCGCGTGCCTATGCGGAAGCAGGCAGCAAGGTCATTCTGACCAACACTTTTCGCGCCAACGCAATTGCGATGCACAGCGTCGCGGAAGCCGACCTGGACGCGATCAACAGAGCCGGTGTCGCGCTCTCGCGCCGTGCCGCGGGGCAGGCGCGGGTCTTTGCCTCGATTGGTCCAACAGGCAAGATGCTGATATCGGGCGAGATGAGCCGCGAACAGGCATCCGCGGCTTTTGCCGCGCAAGCTCGATCTCTGGCCGCGGCAGGGGCGGACGCATTGCTGATTGAGACCATGAGCGACATCGAAGAGGCGCGCCTGGCTGTCGAGGCTGCCCGGCTCACCGAATTGCCTGTCGTCGCTTCCTTTGCCTTTGATTCCGGCAAGAACAAGGACCGCACCATGATGGGCGCAACGCCCGAAGCCGTGGCCCTAGCGATGGTCGAAGCGGGCGCGAGTGGCGTCGGCGCAAACTGCGGCGTTGGAGTGGAGCTTGCGGTAGGCATCTGCCGACGGCTGCACGCGGCTTGCGATCTTCCTATTTGGATCAAGCCAAACGCGGGCCTGCCCGCAATGGAAGGATCGACGGTTCACTACGCAACGTCGGCCGAGTTCTTCGCTTCGCACTTCGCGGCTTTGCGTGAGGCAGGCGCGGATTTTCTAGGCGGCTGCTGCGGTTCCACACCGGAATTCATTCGCGCCCTCGTAAAGGTCCGGCAAGCTGCGCTGTGAACGGCAACGAACGTGTCCTGGCTATTGTCAGCGTGACCAATGGACGAAGTCCTCGGGGACCCCAGTTCAAGAAATTGCCTGTGGGCATCAAAACTGCCACACTTCTGGATGAATTCGAAATCGAACCAGATGGGATGCCTCGAAAACGACTCCGATCATTTGGAATATCAGTGTGCGAAAGAATAGTTTTCGGTGCATCGTTTCCAGTAGCAACAGCGGATGAGCGCTGAGTGAATGCCGGGCGGAGACTCTATAGAGCCAATGCCCTCGACCATTTCGTGCGGACTTTGGCCGGCCAACGGTCGCTCTGGGTGCATTCGCTATTCTGTATTCGTTCATGTCTGAGACCCGCAACATACGACTGGAAGATGCATGACCGGCACAGCACGCATTGCGATCACGCTGGCGATCTTTGCCGCAATGGTCGCCCTGGTGGTCATTCGCCCGCGCCGATGGAACGACGCCTGGTGGACGACGCTTGCGGCCGCGGCAATGCTCGCTCTTGGTTTGGTCACTCCGCAGGAGGCCATCGGCGCTGTGCTGGCCGGGAAAAGCGCCCTGCTCTTCCTTCTTTCGCTTCTTGCGCTTTCCCTGCTTGTTGGCAAGAGCGGGTTCTTCGATTGGGCCGCCATTCGATGCGCGCGCATGGCTCAGGGAGACGCGCATCGTCTTTACCGCAACGCATTCGTCGCCGGAGCCATCATTACAGCCGTGCTCTCTCTGGACACGACAGCGGTCATGCTGACGCCGGTGCTGTTGGCCCTGGTGAAAAGGCTCAAGGTCCCGGCTGCGCCGTACGTGGTGCTGTGCGCGTACGTTGCCAACGTAGGTTCGCTGCTGCTGCCCATCGGCAATCTCACTAACCTCCTTTTCGCCGACGCCTTTCGCCAAACCTTTGCAGCCTTCGCAGCACGGATGCTCGTGCCCCAACTGGTGGCGCTCATCGCGACCTACGCAATCCTGCGCTGGCACTTTCGCCGCGAGCTCCCCATTAACTTTCACAACGAGAGCCTGCCAGCTCCGGCAACTGTGGTTCCCAACCATTCTTACTTTGTGGTTTGCATCTCTGTCCTGGCCGCGGTAATTGTCTGTTATTTTCTTGCGCCGCTGCTGGGCCTTGAACCTTACGTTTTCGCCTTCGCAGGCAGCGCGGTGTTGGCAATTGCCGGCCTCCTGGCAGGACGCGTGCAAGTGCGAACGGTGCTGGAACTATCGTGGGACTTGTTCCCTTTTGTCATCGGACTTTTCATCGCGGTAAAAGGCCTTGAGAACCTGGGCATCGTCGGTATGTCTTCCGGCTGGCTTGCGGCCATACAACCTGGCTCGCCACAGAAGCTCCTCACCGTCGCGGGCACAACCGCCTTCGCATCGAATATCGTGAACAATCTTCCCGCGGCGTTGATCGCGCGCAGCGTTCTGTTGCGCTCCCACGCGCACATGGGCACGGTCTTGGCTGCGCTGATCGGCGCCGACGTGGGACCGATGATTACTCCATTCGGCTCGCTGGCAACGATGCTTGTGCTGGCGTTTGCGCGGCGCGATGGAGTTGAAGTGCGCGCCAAGCGGTTAGTGCTGCTGGGACTGTGGGCCGTGCCGGTCATTCTGACCTTGACGACACTTGTGCTCGCTCTCAGCTTCGCGCTGGTGCGGTAACCGTGCAGACTTTCGACAGTCGGCGCGCAGACGAAGTCTCCTCATCCAACATGGCGCGAAAGCATTTTCGGGATATGACCCCATTGCACGGTCTGGGGGTGCAACGTTCTTGCGCTCTGGGGCTTCGCTACAGGGAATGCCCTTTCAGCATCTAGTCCCGCAGAACTCGTGAATACTGGATCGTAAAGGACCTTCGCATTTGAGGCAGTTAGGACAAAAAGGGGGAGTTGGCGGATCGGATCGACAATTCTCCGGGACGATAGCTCCGCCGAAGAAGGCAATCCAAATCGAAATCTGCAACTCAGAGGGCCGACCGCTTCTCCGCCGCCTCGCCCGAAAAAAATAATAGGTCTCATCGTCTATCGTAATCATCCAGGCGTAAAATCTTCGGCAACAAGCAAAATCCCCAATTTGCCACGTGACCTATCCCCAGAACCCCGTCCCGGACCCGACCAATAAAAGGAGCCATCTGCCATGAGAATAGGATTTCTTGGGCACACTCTTCTCGTCTCCAGCCTGCTAAGCCCCGCGCTTTTCGTAAGCTGCATCGCGGAAACCAACAACTCTCCCCTCCCTGCCATGGACGCCGCCAAATCGCTTTCTGGGAGTGCTCCAACGAGCGAGTTGGGCGCCGACGCCGAGATGCCTCAACTGCCCACGCCGGATTTTCTGCCCGGCGCGGGCAAGTACATTGGCTCCGTGAAGGTGGCCATCGTCTCCTCGAAGCTCAACGTCTTGTACCGCTACACCCTCGATGGCAGCCAGCCAACTTCGGCTTCGGGCATTTTGTACCAGGACCCCATCAAGATCGAAAAGGAGACCACCATCAAGGCCATCGCATTCGCCGGAGGCTTTCGGAGTAGCGAGGTCGTGACGGCGGTCTACAGCATTGTCCAGCAAACTCCAACCCCCACCTTTGATCCTCCCCCGGGAAAGTATGGAGCGCCCCTGACACTTACCATCTCCAATGCCGACAAAACAGCGACCATCCGCTTCACGACAGACGGAACCATTCCGACAGACAAATCTCGCCTGTACACCAAGCCGATTCCGCTCCTGGGCACGGAAACCATCAAGGCCATCGCTTTCTCCACAGGACGCGCCGCCAGCGAGGTGGCGTCCGGGACCTACGAAACGCCAAAATGACCAACCGCATCCTTCGCAAGCCAGAGGGTGCGGCTTGGGTCGGGAACCCGTACCGGTGAACGCCCGGCGTCTTCCGATGTAAATCCAGTCCAGCACGCCGCGCATGGACCCCTTGCGCGGCTACTGGATGATTCATGGAGTCGGACACTTCACTTGCATGAAAAGCCGGAAATCTGCGCTTGCTGGGACCATTGACGCTAAGTCGTCGAACGAACGCTACACGAATTCAGCAACCGCTTTGTTCCGCGACCCATTCAACTGCCGTCAGGATTTGTTGGATCTAAGTCGAGCGAATTGAAACACTTTTAGAAGAGTTGGCAAGACCATCGGATTTGCCCGATCGGATTTTCACACAGGCAACCGGAACTGAAAGCGGATTGGACCAAAAACGGGTCTATACTGCTGATCAGTGATGTTCAGATTTTGAGGACGGGAGTTCCGCCAGTAAGGCCTCCTCTGCATACGCACGCTGATCGAGCGGTTCAGGAACGAAATCCGCTCGAGGCTGTGGATCGGGCTTCGAGAAGCTTGGCAGTGACGTCAGACCGATGATCGTTCGCTGGATGCTTTCAATTTTGACCGAGCATTGATTCGCAGCATCTCCAGAACATCCCATGAACAACTGTTCCGCTAACTGCGGGAATTATCTCCAGAGATGTTGATCGTCTCAATGAAAACACTTCTGCGAAGCGATCGCGGAGGTGCGTGGCGAGGTTCCCGAATCGAGGTTCCCGAATCGAGGTTCCCGAATATGGGCCGGTTGGAAACCAGATCCCTGCTTGGCAGGATCGCGATATTCCCCGCGGCATACGCATTGATTTGTGGCGAACTACGCTGTGGATAGCTCGCAATACCAAAAAACATTGGCAAAAGAGAAGGCGTCCGTTGAACGCGCAGTCGGAAAGGTGGGCCCATTGTGAGCGTACATCTAGTCAATCCTAGCGACAATTCCTTCGGCACCGCTGTGATCACACCGCGTTGGCTCTTCGTTTTGGCGGAAGCTACACCCGAATCCGTCGGTACACCCATCCTGGTCGATGAATCCCTCGAACAGATTGTTCCGGAAACGATTCGACCGGGCGACATTGTGGGCATTAGCGTCCACACCGGCAATGCCTTGCGCGGCTACGCTGTGGGCAAGATGGCGCGCGCACGCGGAGCTTGGGTCGTCTATGGCGGGATCCACGCCACCCTGTTCCCAGAGGAAGCATTGGAACGGGGCGAAGGGCATGCGGCCGTCAAAGGCGACGGCGATGTGATCTGGGCCAGAGTGGTGGCGGACTGCATCGCAGGTAATCCAGGCCGCATTTACGAAGGCGGACGCATCGAAGGCTCCCAATTCCTGCCCGCGCGCTGGGACCTCATCGACCCGCAGAAGTATATGTGGGCCTCGGTGCAGACCATTCGCGGATGCCCCAAACACTGCTCCTTTTGCAGCGTCTGGCGCACGGATGGCCAAAGGCCCCGGCAGCGCAAGTTTCAGCATGTGATTGACGAGATCGTGTCCCTGCGCCGGCTGGGCTTCAGGTATGTAGCCCTCGCTGACGATAACTTCTATCCCGTTACGCAAACAGATCTGCGGCTCGCCCGCGAGCAACAGAACCTCACCAAACTTGACGAGCTTACCGCCATCCGCAACGAGCGATTTCAGTTGATGGAAGAATTGGCCAAACTCCCCAAAGACATGGTGTTCTTTACTCAGATTACGATGGAAGCGGGAGAGGATGGCGCCTACCTCGACGCCATGGCCAAGGCGAATATCAAGGGTGCGCTGGTCGGCGTGGAAGCTGTTACTCCCGAGGGCCTGAAGGCGGTATTCAAAGACTGGAACTACTCCGGCGAGGCGCTGGCCCGGCAACTGCAAACATTCAAGCAGCACAATGTGCACGTCCTCGGCTCGTTCATTTTTGGACTGCCGACCGATCGTCCAGCCACGTTCGACGCGACTGTGAATATGGCCATCGAGGCGCGCGTAACCTTCGCGCAGTTTGTGATGATGACTCCGTTTCCCGGTACGGTGGACTTCAACCGCTGGGAAAAGGAGCAGTCCGTGGATCCGACCATAGTTGGCGATGTCCCCATCACGCGGTACTGGCTGATTCCGACCGAAAGTCGGCCCAAGATGTTCACGCCCCATCCGACCATGAGTTCCGACGAGATCCGCGCGCGCACGCAAAAGGTCTGGGACCATTTTTACAGTTGGCCGAACATCTGGAAGCGCTCTGCCTGCACCCCGAACCTGAGCGCCCGCATCGCCTTCATGCTGCTTTCGAAGCTATACCGGCAAATGTACGCGGGCACGGGCATTTCGACCGACAGCGCCCGGCGGAAGAAGTCAAAGAAGTGGGCGCGCTGGACCGCCAGGCAGTGCAAGAAACTGTTTCAGGCGAAGCCAATGCCAGAGTTGCAGACGCCAAGGTGGCTGCCGGTTTCAGTTCCTGGCAGCATGCCATTTCCTGAATTCCAACCGTCCGAGTCAAAGTTCGCCATATTGCCGGAAGATTAAGTTCTTCCTCACATCTGGTGAAGGTTCCATGCGAGGCGCCAAGTGAGCAACGGTGACATGCAACAGGAGAACACGGAGGTAATGAGAACGATTTCCGATTTGAACGCCGGGGAATACCGCTTCAAGCCCTTTATTTTCTGGCAACAAGCCCGAACTTGCTGACCCCTCAACGAGACGCCAAACCGCAGCGTCGGAATTGTTAAAATCCCGTGAATTGGTCAAATATTCATCTTGTTCTGCGAGTCTTGTTCTCGGAAGCGGCGGGGGAAAAATGCGTCTGCGCAATTTATTCCTCGTCCGACCTTTGAATAGCTTCCATTTTCCGATAGAGATGACTACGCTCTTCTAAGATGATTTCGGATATGGACCGCCGTGGGCGGCCGTGTGTAGGGAACAGGCCGTGCAGGGATTCAACCAGATTGAAGAAGGAAAAAGAGAGGCCAAATGAATCTGAAGTCTAAAGCCGCTGCTGCAGCCATGCTGGCGGTATGTCTCGTCGCCGTATCCACTTCGGCGCAGGAAGCCAAAGCGCCGGTAAAGAAGCACCCCCTGATTCCCAAGACCGCCGCTCCTGCGCCCGCCACCATGGAAGAGCAGATTCAGAGCCTTCGCCAGGAACTGACCACCCAGATCGACGGCTTGAAGAAGAGCCTGGCCGACAAGGACGAGGCACTGCAGAAGGCTCAGCAGGCTGCCGCGGAAGCTCAGGCTGCCGCCGAAAAGGCGCAGGCTGCCGCCAACGCGCAGAATCAGGCTGTTACCGACAACGCGGCTGCTGTCAACACCCTGCAGACCACGGTTACCGACCTCAAGGCGAACGCCGTCTCCCTGGCCAACACTGTGTCCGACGAGACCGCCAAGATCAAGAAGGACATCGCCAACCCAAGCATCCTGCACTACAAGGGCATCACCATCGCGCCCTATGGCTTCATCAACGGTGAATCCGCGTATCGCACCAAGGCTACGGGCGGCGAAATGGCCACTCCGTTCAGCGGAATCCCCTACGAGGGCGCCGATGGCTATTCCATGAGCGAAATGTACATCTCGGGCCGCCAGTCGCGCCTTGGTGTCAATTTCGAGGGCAAGACCAACTGGGGCGTTATGCGCGCCATCGTGGAAGGTGACTTCCTGGGCGTAGGTACCACCTCCAACGACAACCAGTCGACCAGCTATATCTTCCGCCAGCGCATTGCTCTCGGCGAAGTTTCCACCAACGGCTGGACGGTTTCGGGCGGACAGGGATGGTCCCTGGTAGCAGAAAATCGCAAGGGCATCAGCACGCAGGCTTCCAACATCGCCCTGCCCAACCAGATCGACCCGAACTACGTTACGGGCCTCATCTGGGCACGCTCGGGCAGCGTCCGTCTGACCAAGGACTTCAAGAACGTTTCGTTCGCGGTCTCGGCGGAAAACCCGCAGCTCCTTTACACTGCCTCACTCGCTGGAAACACACCCTATGCGGTAGTGGGCAGCGCCGGCGTCAACGGCGGTTTGCTCAACAACTCCATCAGCGCCTGCACGCCCGCGACCTCGATCGTGAACTACACCAACGAAGCTGAAAAGGACGCCAATGGCGTGGTCGTCAACGTGGCTGTTCCCGTCTACAAGACGGTCAACGGCTGCGCCAACCTGGCCAACATCTCCTTCAACCAGGCTCCGGACATGGTGGTCAAGACCGCGGTCGATTCCAAGTTCGGCCACTACGAACTCTTCGGCGTCGCTCGCTTCTTCCACGAAACCATCTACCCGGGTGAAACCACCAACGGCAACCTCTATGGCGGCGACAAGGACATCGTCTCCGGCCTGACCGTTGCTCCTGCCCTTTCGACCGCCGGTTCGTTCACCAACAGCACGGTCTTCGGCGGCATTGGTGGCAGCGTTCGCATCCCGATTCAGAAGTTCGTTTTCGGCGGCAAGGTCCTCTATGGCCCCGGCGTCGGCCACTTCGGCGACACCACGCTCTCCGATGCCACTTCGAATGCCTGGGGCGGTCTCTCTCCCATCCACAACATGAGCGGCTTGCTGACGGTTGAAGCGAATCCCACTCCTCGCCTGAACATCTATGCCTACTACGGCGGCGACTATGCCGGCCGTGAAGACTACTCCAATGCCGGCACCACCACTCTCGGCGCGCCCTCGGCTGCGCAGAGCGCCGCCGGCATCTGGGGCGGCACCTGGAAGGCTCCCTCTCAGGCTGCTGTCGGTTACGGTTCCCGCATGCTGAGCAACTCCGGCTGCCTTTCCATCACTGCCCCCGGATACAACGGCGGCGCCTCAACCGGCTATGCAGCCGGCGGTTCCTGCGGCGCGCAGACCCGCAACACCCAGGAAGCCACGGGCGGATACTGGTATGACATCTACAAGGGCGACCGCGGTCGTCTGCGTCAGGGTCTCCAGTATGGCTACGCGGTGCGCGAAGCCTGGTCCGGCGCGAGCGGCATCGGCGCCAAGGGCATCGACAACATGATCTTCACCAGCCTCCGCTACTACCTCCCGTAGCCTGCAAACTATCGGGTTTCATCACACAAAGGGGCAGCCGAAGCGTCGGCTGCCCCTTTGATCTTTATGTCGCGATTGGAATTGGAGCGGTTCCAGGGTCTCCGTTCCTTACACGCCGGTGTTCTAATCGATCCATGGCGAGTCTTGAAAACTTCCGCGTAGTGGTCTTCCGGGCGGTTGCGGAGCATCTCAGCTTTCGCAAGGCCGCCGAAGAACTCTATCTCACTCAACCTGCGGTGAGCCTCCAGATCAAGGCGCTTGAGGAGGAACTGAGCCTTCAGGTGTTTGATCGCACTGGGGCGCAGATCACGCTTACCCCTGCCGGTAAGGTGCTCCTTCAGTATGCGAATCAGGTCAATTCGCTTTCGCTTCAGGTAGAGCGCGATATGGCAGCCCTCACCGGCGATCACGCTGGACAACTTTCCCTCGGAGCGTCCACAACTATCGCGCAGTATGTGCTGCCGCGCCTTCTGGGCCAGTTCTGCAAGCAGCATCCCCGCGTTCATCCGACACTGATCAGCGGCAACACGGAGAACATCGTGGAAGCGGTCGAGAAGCAGAGGATTGAGTTGGGCTTCATCGAAGGTCCGGCGCGAAGCCGAGAAGTCAAGAGCGAGCCATTTCTTGAGGATGAGTTGGTCTTGATTGCTTCTACCGCCCATGAATGGGCCGAGCGCGCCTCCATTTCCTTATCCGACTTATGCTCCGCACCGCTGTTCATGCGAGAGCGAGGTTCCGGCACGCGGAGAGTGATTGAAATTGCGCTTCAACGGCAAGGCATCAAGCGCACTTCGATGCATATCGTCATGGAACTGGACTCGACCGAGGCCATCAAATCTGCCGTCGAAGCAGGACTGGGAGTCGGTTTTGTCTCTCGATGGGCAATCGCCAAAGATCGAAGGCTCGACACCAATTTCAAAATCGTCGAAATCGAAGGACTCCGCATCAAGCGAGAGTTCCTGATCACGTATGCGAAGGGCCCTGAGCCGCAAGGTTTGGCGCAGCAATTCCGCAGATTCCTCATCGCAAGCGCGGGTGTGCAAAGAACTTCAGTCAGGGGCAGGCGATCATAACCTGCCGGAATGCATAAGAATCGCAAATGCGGCATGAGTACTTCTGATTGGACGCGATTGCTTGCTTCGGCAATACTTGTGTTATGTCGAAGAGGAACACAGCAGGCACAGTTATCGTTGCGGGAATGGCCGTATTTGCGGCGCTGCAGGTATTTCGCCCCGGCATCCCGGCGAAGCCGGCGACTGCCGAGTTACAAGCCCCACCCGAGGTCAGGCACATTCTCGAGAAGAACTGTTATAGCTGCCACTCGGATCAGCGGCGGCTGTCGTGGTTCGACCAAATCGTGCCCGGCTACTGGCTCGTGCGTCACGACATTCTTACCGCGCGTGAGCACCTCAACTTTTCCACGCTGGGCTCGAAGCCGGCCGCCGCGCAAAAGGCGACGCTCTACGAGGCAGTCAACATGATCCGGTTCGGGGCTATGCCTCTGCCCCAGTTCGTTAAGCTGCATCCCGAAGCAAAGGTGACGCCCGAAGAGTTGGCGACGTTGAAGGCGTATCTGGCGCCGTGGGCTCCCGTTCCAACCCAGTCAGGCAACGCGACCCAGGCTGTTTCCGCCGGGGCTTATGAGCGTGTCTCTCTGACGAAGGTGCAGCCGGACCTTAATGGATTTCCCTTCGATCCTGACTTCAAAAACTGGAAGCTGATCAGCACCACCGACCGTGGCGACAATAATTCTTTTCGTTTCGTCCTCGGGAATGATGTGGCCGTGAAGGCGGCGAATTCGGGCAACATCTCGCCTTGGCCGGACGGAGCGCGCTTTGCCAAGGTTGCCTGGCCGCAGGAACCCGGCCCGGATGGCCTTTTGCACCCCGGCAGTTTCTGGCAGGTCGAGTTCATGGAGAAAGACGCCAGGCGCTATAAGGACACGGAAGGCTGGGGATGGGGACGCTGGCGCGGACTGGATCTGAAGCCCTATGGCAAGGATGCGCACTTCGTGAACGAATGCACGGGCTGCCACCGGCCGATGCGCGACAATGATTATGTCTACACCTTGCCGGTCACAGCAGTCAGGTTCAGCCGCGACGAAGTGGTGAACAACCGAGCTGCCGCGTTGCCCACGAGCCTTCCTTATCAGCCGCTCGGTTGGAGCGCAATCACAATGTACGTCGATCCAAAGAGCCACACAACGGCGACGCTCTACGGTAATGACATAGCCATGCAGGACGTGCACAAGCAGGACCCTGCAATGGGAAGACCAAAGGCCGCGGCGTATTCTGCCGGCGCAGTGCTGGCGCTCGTTACGTGGGCGCAACGCGACGACCCGCACTGGTTCGGAGGACGCATCCCCGACAAACCGCAGTCTGTGGAGTTCGTGCAAGTGGCCTCGGCAGGACGGACGAACGTCTATCGGCGCTTTGCGGGTTCGGAGTTCCTTGAGGACCATTCGGCGGCTGGTATCGCGGCGCAGCGGACGGCTTTTGTGCAGGGCCTTGCTCCGACACAATGGCCCTGACCAGTTTGCTTCAACTCAAAGTGCGACTATAAGAGTTAGCCGGGCCCGGCATAAGCACGGCTTTTCAGCGACCGCGGCGGTTCATTAAAAGACCGCCGCGGATCGGCGTTTTATTCATCGAATAGCGAGCCTGGAGGACTTCTGTCTCCCGGTCTTCCTGGCCGTTGCGCTGGGGCTCAGCTTTTTCCAGGCCGCTGTGAAGCTGTGTTTCACGCAGTCTGCGGTGAAGATCCGGATCAAATCGCTTGAGACGGACGGTGAGCTGCGACTGCTTGATGCTCCGGCGCCCACATAAAGTTGCCCCCCGCCGAGAAGGTATGTATCCCAGTCCGAGCTGCAGAACCTTGTTACTAAAAACTCGCCGATTTATCACAACGCGTGCAGGAATGCAGGGACTTCAACCATGCATATGCGAAGACTATCTATAAGCCATAAGATTCGCAAATGTGCCATGAGTACTTCTGCTTGGACACCTGAACATATCTTGACGAAACTTATTTCATGTCCAAAAACATATTCTTCATTGGGTTGATTATCGCGGCCAGCGGCCTGGTGTCTCCACCGTTGGCGCTTGTCGGTGGTCTCATCTATGGATTCTCCTTTCTTCATCCATTCCATCTAGAGGCAAAAAAGCTGTCCAGACTCCTCCTGCAGGCATCCGTTGTCGGCCTGGGCTTTGGTATGGATTTGCAGCAGGTTATGCAAGCCGGACGCTCCGGGTTCATCTATACAGCTGGAAGCATCAGCATCGCCTTGCTTCTGGGCTGGGGGCTGGGACGGCTCTTGCATGTGAAGCAGAGGATCTCGTATCTTATCTCGGCCGGTACGGCGATCTGTGGCGGCAGCGCCATTGCTGCGATTGCCCCAATCGCAAATGCGAGCCAGGAAGAGATTGCCGTTTCTCTCGGAACCGTGTTTGTGTTGAACTCGGTTGCCTTGCTCACCTTCCCCGCAATCGGATTAGCGCTGCATATGACGCAGTCGCAATTCGGCCTTTGGTCTGCGCTCGCCATTCATGACATTAGTTCCGTCGTTGGTGCTACGGCCAAGTACGGAGCAGTGGCGCTTACTGTTGGCACGACCGTCAAGCTGGCCCGCGCTTTATGGATTCTGCCGCTTTCGCTCGGATCCGCGATGGCCAACAAGAGCAAGGCGCGCATTCAATGGCCGTGGTTCATTCTCTTCTTCTGTCTCGCGGCTGTTTCCAATACCTACTTCCATGTTTTTCAGCCCGCCTATCCAGTGCTCAAGCATCTTGGGGGCATCGGCCTGACCGTCACGCTCTTTCTGATTGGATCAGGGCTTTCCATGAGGACTCTGCGTGAGGTCGGCGTGCGCCCACTCCTTCAGGGAATCCTTCTCTGGCTCTTCGTCGCGGCGGGATCGCTCGCACTCATCCGCGGCGGTTGGATTCACTTGTAGGGATGTGCAAGGAGCCCGGTCTGCGAGAAAAAGTGAAGGCGCTGCCAGCACGAACGCGGCGCCTGACCGCAAACACGTTGAAATTGACTTTTTCAGGATCGGCTGGTATCTTCTGAAATAATTAATATGACCTGTTGTCAACCCACCTGTCGATAAAGTTCCAGCGCCCCGCGCGGGCCAGGGGCCTACGGTCCCAACCTATCCAATCTTCCCAAAACTCAAAGGAGTATCCAAGTGCGAAAAGCTCTTGAAGAGACTGTATCCGCAACTCCGCGCCACGCGCAACTGTCGATTCCCATTGGGCATTCTATGAATATGATCTGTTGTCTTCCCTCCTGTCGATAGAGATCTGCCGCCCGATACGGGTCCCGGGGCTTTAAGTCCCACCCCATCCAAAATCCAAAAGGCGAGATCGAGCCTCTCAAATTCAAAGGAGAATCCACGTGCGAAAGCCTCTCTATTCTGTTCCGTTTGTTTTGCCGCGCCGGCTGCCGCTATCCTTTTCTGCTGTGCTTTTCCTGTTTGCTGTGGCCGCCGGCCTGCCTTTGGCCGCTCAAGACGACCTCACCACGCGGAACGCGACGTCCGGGTTCAATGGCGCATACTTCACCGGGCCGGCCTCGAATCCGTTGAGCTTCCTCAATGGCGCGGCTTGGCGCACCACCGGCAACCCGGCGCCCTACGATGTTCACGACTTTGCCCCAGCAACCGATCTTGACGCAAAGCTACCCACTTGGATCGATCTAAAGGCCGAGGAACGGTTTCGCTACGAGGGGTACAAAAACTCCAGCTTCAAGGCGAATGTCGATGACTCCTACGTGCTGAACCGATTCCGGTTCCAGGTGGATCTGCATACGGCCAGTTGGCTGCGGGTCACAGCGCAGGTGCAGGACGCCCGGTCTGGCTTGCAGACCCCGCCAATCGGACCGCCGAACACCGTTCGCTGGGATCTGAAGCTGGCTTACGTCGAGGTCGGAGCGCCCGAGAAACATTGGTTCAACCTGCGCGTAGGCCGCCAGCTCATCAACTACAACAATACGATCGTCGCGGACTCCGAATGGCGCAACCAGGCCCGTTCCTACGATTCAGCGGTGTTGAACCTGAACGCGAAGCGCGAGCACCTCGGCATCTTCGCCGCTTCGCCCGTGGTGCCGCAGGCCTACGGCGTGAGCCCACACCAGGAAGGCAACAACATCTATGGAGCCTACGGTCGCGTAGACGATTTTCTTGTGCCGCACTCGAACCTTGAGCCGTTCTTCCTGTGGCGCGTTCAACCTACGGAGGTTGTGGAGGCGGCCGTCGCCAAGACCACCGGCAAGGAAGATGAGAAGGCTGGTGGTGTGCGCTTCAAGGCGCAAGCCCACTCCGCGCTCGATTATGGGGGCGAGGTGATTATCGAGACGGGCAAGGTGGGAACGCAGTCGATTCGAGCTTCGGCAGCGCAGGCAGGCGCGGCATACCAGTTCCTGAATGCAGCGGCCAAGCCCCGCATATTTACGCAGTACGACTACGCTACGGGCAATAGTAATCCTGCCCACAATGCCACGCACACCACATTCGACACAATCGAACCGACAGCCCACGACCGCTTCGGCATCAGCGACCTCTTCGGCTGGCAAAACATTGAGGCGGTGCGCGTGGGAACCACCGTTGAGCCCCATCGTCGGCTCAGCTTCACCACGCAAGGGCTGGACTTTTGGGCGGCCGACGCGCTGGACTCGATCTACAACACTTCGGGAAGCGCGATTGTGACCAACAAGACCAACCACGGCCGCCATCTGGGCGCTGAAGTCGATGGCTACTCCTGGTATGAACTCAATAGGCACTTTAACCTGGGTGGCGGCATCGCCTACTTCGGCGGTGGCCAGTTCCTGACCAACGTGACAACCAGCCACTCGTACACCACCTACTACTTTGCGTTGAACTTCAAAGACAACGGAAAGAAGTAGCCAACGCCGTAATGAGAGAGATCGATCTGAGACTTACTCCGAATGTAAGTCCGCGACGTCCGGGATGAACTCTATTCCAGATCGTCGTAGCTGATCAGTTGCACCGTGTGCTCAAACTGTTTCGTCCAGTCGCCACGAAGCAGGTCGGTCTCTGCTGCAAATGTCTCAGCGCCCGGGTGGCACATCACTTCCAGTGTGCCGGCAAAGATCATCCCGGCCTGCAACCGCTCGTGAAAGTGCGCGAATCCCAGGAATCCGTCCGTTGTCGTCGCATTCACAAAATGGCGCAGGGCAAAATTCCAGGCGCTGTTGACTGTCCGGCGGGCGATTCCCATGGGAGCGGAAGCGACCGAAAGACTCCGCCTCAGGCGAACTTTGCGAATGCCAAACCGCTGCTGGATTTGTTTGATCACCCCCAGCAGTCCGGGCCTCGTGTGAACGTGATGGTGCGAATCGATATGGCTCACTGGAACGCCCATGGCATACGCGCTTTCGATCTGCGCACACCACTCTGCGTAAATGCCCTTCTTGAGATCCCGGGTCAACCTGACAGTGGAGACTCCATGTTGGGCGATTCCCAGGAACTCCCCCTTCGCGTTGACCAGCGGGGCCAGACCGGGGTGACCGGAAAGAGGCGCAAACTGCGTCAGATTCAAATGAACGCCAAAGGAGCAATTCCTGTGTTTCCCCATCTGGCGGACGGCGTCTTCGGCCGTTGGACCATTGACCATGAGAGTTGCGGATGTGACTCGGCGCTGTTCCATCAGCTCCAGAATGCATTCATTCACATTCGAGCTGATACCAAGGTCGTCGCTGTTGATGATGATTCTCATGAGTAATTATCCGTTTGGCGCCTCGCCATCCTCGATGATCAGCCCTCGCTGGCAATCGCTGCGGCAGGCTTCTTGGCTACCGAGGCCATTTCTTTCAAGAGGCCAGTCATTTTCCGCGCGGGTTCAAAGCCGCCGTGCAACAACATGATCGCAAGCAGGTAAATGCAGACAAACAAGACCGAGACGCAAGCCACTCTTTCCGCCGCCCCACGAGCCCCTGTTGCCAAAACCAGCGAGGGCCATTGGCGGAGAATCGTCTCTCCGGAAATCCCCGCTAGGAACGAGGCAACGACAAATCTCCACATCGAAGCAAGGAATGGCCCCGCGCCGAGTCCAATCGGCTTTCCCGCAAACCACATGGCAGGCACCAGCAGTGTCCAGTAGGATACGCCCCAGGCCACGGCAATGCCTTGCGGTCCCCAATGCAAACCCGCAATGAAAAGCGAAGTGGTAACCAACCATTCGACAATACCCCACATGAACCAGCGATCCGCACGGCCAAGCGACAAGTGAATCCACCCGTGCGTGCCGTAAATGAGCATGGCGCCAATGCCCGGTGCAAAATACGTGAAGATCAGCCCGGCCGTCTCCCAACCCGGCCCCAGCAACAGCCGGATCAGGTCTTTCCCAACCAGGGTCAGATCTCCTGCTATTCCCATTCCCAGAAAAGCCATCACTGTAACCGCGCCAAGCAGGTAATTGCGATAGAGCTCGCGGTCGTTGCGTACTCTGCTCAGCGCTGAAACCGCAACCAGGGCTGTCGCGGAAACAAGTTGCGAAGCGGAAAGAGCAAACAGATCGTAGGCACGCTTGTAAAAGCCCAGCGCATGCGCTCCGAAGCGCCAGCCCACAAGAAGATTATCTGTGTTCGACGAGAAATATTGAACGCTGAACCGGCCAAACGTGTGTGCGGCAAAGCGAAGCATGACGCCAGTTCCGGACGCATACCGGGGACGCCCCGGAATCCAATGGCACATGATCATTCCGCCGGCCATCATACTGAAATAGAGCGCGCACCAGCCAAGCACCAACGCCCAGCGACCCCAGCCGGCGAAGCCGAAGGCAATTCCTACAGTTACTGAAACTACCCTGGCAATCACATCGATCTTCGCGACCGTTGAAAAACGCATCGCGCGCCGCAACAGCGCCAGATGAACCACCGAACAGTTGCTAATCAAAATCGCAGCAGACATTGCGACACAAAGAGGAACCAGTTCCGGTTCCCCGTAGAATTTTGCCAACAGCGATCCTGCGGCTGCAAAGCCGGCAGTGAGAAACGCGCCCAACCCCACCGTGACCCAGAAGAGATTGCTGGCCAATGCATGCGTCACCTGTTCACGCTGCGCGATTGCCTCCGGGATCCCGTTCGATCCGCACGTCATCAAAAGCACGCTGAAGGTTGTGACCATCGTGACCAGCCCGAAGTCTCTTGGCAAAATGAGTCGTGCCAGAACCACCGTGCCCACCATCTGGATCGCCAGCCGCAACATGCCCGAAAAAACCGTGGCTCCGGCGCCGCGAATGGCAAGCTTCCTGAGTGCGTGACCGCCCTCCGGAACCGTGGGTGCAAACATCCCATTTGCGTCAAATGGCTTCAACAGGACTCCTGATCACGACAAACTTTACACAGCAGAGACAACCCAGCCTCCGACTCTGAATTGCAAGGTGCTCTCAATGCAGAACCCGCATGCGTCGTTGACCGGCGCCTAACTGCGCATGAACCAGCGAAGCTGTTTGATCGGATTCCCGTGCGTTCACCGCAAACTGAGTGCATGTAACTGCAAGCAGAAACACAACCCAAATCGGCATCATGGCCCGGAATCCAGCTTCTGCAAGACTGTAAATCAGTCCGGCAGTGATGAACGCCAGCCGGAACCGGCCCATCAAGGGGTTCACACGAAGAGAGGTAACCGCATTACGATAACCATAGACTGCCAGCCATGCCCAAAGTGCCACTCCGATCATCCCGAGCTCAAGATAAACCTGAAGATACCCGTTGTGAGCTTGCGAGATTCCCTTGTATCCAATGATCTGCCAAACCTTCTCGATGCGGCCGCCGAGCCAGAAGCTGTCATAACCGGTTCCGATGATTGGATTCGTATGGAACGACAGCACCGCCTTCCAGATATCCGTTCGCCCGGTAAGAGTTGGATTCCTTCCCAACATTCTAAGCAGCACGCCGCTCGAGTCGACGAAGGCCGCGAATACCGACAGGGCCAGTGCGCCGCCCACCAGCAGGTGCACGTTGCGTGTTTGCCTCACCACCCACGACTGACCACTCAGAACCATCACTGTCGCCGAGATCGCAAAGCAGGAGAAGGATGTCATGGAATCGCAGACCTTGATCAGGCCCAGCGCAAGCAAAAGACTAATACTCTGAGCAATCAATTGCCGTTTGCGATACCGATGTGCGTGGTCCTCGTAGGCCGCCAACCATGACCATAGAGATCCCAGACCGCAAATCAGGCAAATCAATCCCAACTCGTTCTTCTGTGTTGTAACTCCGTTGTAAAAGACAGCTCCCGCCGACTTGTTATAGAGCGTTCCATACTGCGGAAATCCAACAATCATCAGCACCGACAACGGAGAAAGAAGGAAGGACACCCGTGAAAAGAACCGCTTCACCGCCGCTACCGGATCGCTGTCGGTCAAGATAACCAGCACCATCACCACGTCGCCGATACCCTTGATCAACCTCTTTGCCGCAACGAACGGGTCATCGGACCATAAGATACTGAGGCCGCAATAGCAAAAGAACAGCAGAAGCGGTCCGTTGGCGCGCAAGGTGTTCGCAACCTTGCGTGATCTGAGGTTCAAAACCAGAATCCCAGCAAGTATCAGAGCCGCGTAGATTGCAGCGTCAACCGGGCTTCCTTCCGTGTATCGGTCGGTCATTCCGTTGACGGTGTCTTGTGTCCACCATTCCGAAACAGCACGGGAGCCAACGATCAACATCCAGATGACAGGAATCCACAGCGCTTTCGACGTGCGCGCATCCTCATCCCGGCCCATATAGAACAGGCCGGCAATAAGAATTACAATAACGATTGTCGCTATGGCTGCGATCATCCCTACCAGACTCCGGCCTCGTTCTAACAATGTTGAAATGAGTTATGAGGGTTTCCCTGTCGAAGCCGATCTCGATCGGATCATTCTAGCGGCCGCGCGCACCATCCGTCTTCCCGAATTCCTCAGCCAGTTTGCAGATACAACCATCCATTCACGTATCCCCCCGGGACTTGCATCGAATTTTCCGAGGTAGACGACTTCACGCCCGTGTTTGCCTGCCAGATCTCTCTTGAATCGATATGTTCCAGGATTGGTTATCGGGTTCACACCATTCAGATCGTATTGTGAAACTCCGAGCTGTTTGAGTTTCTCAATCTTCATCCAACGAAGAAGATACGACGCCTTGTTCTGGGTCCCCACAATGCTCGATGCCGCATACATGTCGATGCCCAGATTTCCGATTGCGCTCGTGGCCAAAATCGCACTGACTTCACCGTTGCTTTTACTCATCCGGATCATCAACTTAAGATCGTCAGGAAGCGAAGTCTGCAGGCGTTTGAAAAATCCAACCGTATCGGAAGCATCGAAACCTTTGCGAGCGACCATCTGCGCGTATACCCGCACAAATTCGTCGATCATTTCCACATCGTTTCCCTCGGTGATTTCCAATCCCGCTTGCTCAGCATGCTTCAGGTTTCTGCGCCAATTGCGCCCCATTCCCTGACGCAACTCTTCGAGGGAGGGCGTAAGATCCATCAGGATGGTTCTCTCGCTCGCCTCATGCGCTGCAAGCGAGAATCCCTCCTCCGCCAGGATCGCAGCGAAACTTGGATCGTCGTCTTCGAAGATCGCCGGATAGGCTCGCAATGTCAGACCGCGCCGGCATACGTACTCATTGCGAAGTGCACGCAGACCCTGGCGGAAGTGCTCGATATCGACTTCATGCCCAGTCCGTTGAAAAACGGGTCCATGGTAGACATATGCGATGCCAGCCTTGAAGACAGGCAGCATCTTGATCCGCACCATGGCAAGTCCAACAGTCTCGCTGTCCTTCTTCAAGAGAATGTGGCTGAGGTTACTGGGACCGCTAAGAACTGCGGCATACTGCCATGTCTGGTATATGTTTCCATCCGCAAAGCTCCGCACGAGGCCGCCCCATGCATCCTCGCTCGATCCATCGACCTCATAGCTGTAGCCCTGTTCAAGCGGGCGTGCTTCATTTGCCATACCTATAGAACCCTTCAAGGACAGCTTCAATGCACCGATTCATTTCCGGTGACTGACCAAGGCGGAGCCGCATCCCTAGTTCGTCACATAGCGATTGCGAATCGGATGAATCCCCATCGATGCAAGCAGCTTGCCCAGATGATTGCAAAGCTTCTCAAGCAATTCCATGAAATGGTGCTCGCCCGTAAGGAACACGAAGGGAAGCGCAAGCGTGTAGAGAGGAACAGCAATCAGGGATTTCATAATATCTCGGATGCCGAAGGTCGGCAATTGCGGCTCCATGGCTCCACCCAGCAGGGCCCTTTTCATGAAGTAAGTTCTGGTCCAGCGGAAAGGCGGCAGCACTTCAAAAACTTCCGCCTCCGCGCACCACACAAACTGACAACCATCCTCGATCTTTCGGCGGAAGAAATCCGCATCCGACCCGGCGATGAATTCGGGTCGAAACGGGGCGGCGTCTCCCCGAAGCAATTCCCTCTTCATCAAAACGTTTCCAGTCCTGCCGTCGCGCCACTCCAGTTTCATTCCGGTTGGATCGACCTTGCGATTCAGCAGGGAACTCTTCTGCAGCCAGGCAGGGGGTGTTTCGTCAAAGCTTCGCAGGACAGGGCCCAAAACGCCATCCACTTTGTATTCGTTGCAGGTCTTGAACATCTCCAGAAGCCATGTTGGAATAGGATACTCGTCGTCATCGATCAGGGCGATCAACTCGCCGGTCGAATTCCCGATCGCCATATTCCGCGCCAGAGCGATGCCCTGCCTGCTCTCGACGAAGTACTCGAGGGGAACGACCGCATCTTGCTGCGATTCGGCCACGGCGGATTCACCTGAGCGCTCCGCGTCGTTGTCGACAACTGTTATCGCGTAGGTAAAGAGACCGCCAGTCTCCTGCCTATTCAATTCTTTAAGAAGCCTCTTCAACATAAGCGGTCGCTTGTAGGTGCAAATGCACACCGCGATATGGGGTAGCACGCGCGCAATTGCGTCTTCTGCGGTGTCATTTGCAGGCGAGTACTGGTGAATGTCGGTGCGACCGTCTGGGTTCATACCGTTTCCTTTCCATCGCCCGTGCCTAACTCCGAATGAAGCAAGTATCCGCGCGCAACCTTTGTCGAGCCCAGACAACGTCTCAATTGGTCGCCCATCAGGTAGGAATAGTCCTCATCGTTGATGGGATGAGTTTCAACTTCAATGACGTACCGGGCGGCAAGTGCAAAAACGTCGAGAAGGCGGCTTTGAGGTTCCACGGGTGGAAGTATGAAAAAACGATCGGCCATGCGGTGACGGCGCGCGAGCAAGCTGTCGAGCCAATTCCGATAGACGCGGTTGACGACACTTTTCTCTCCAGGTTCGAACGAGTGGTTCCTGCGAACGATGGTGCCTTCAGGCAATAGCCTTCCGTGCATTACGTTTGTACAGAGGTGCATATGGTGATGGCCGTCGATCCGTCGCGGAGCGTGGCCGTAAAGTCTCTCGTACTCAGCGAGTTGTGTAGCAACGACATACTCAAAGGAACCCGCAAGCCCCGGGTGATAAAGGACGCGCGCATACCTTTGCGCCAGCAGAAAGCGCCCAATCCGCTTCTGATGTTCACGCAAATCCTCAGGACAATTCGGCGCATCGAAGATTGTGGTGAAATTAAGATGCAATCCGGCGTCGACATTGTGTTCCTTGGCAATGATCGCTGAACGCTCTGAATCCGCCATGAATACCATCGCACTCACCGACGAGACCGCGCCAACCCGCAAACAGTCAAGTGTACGATCTGTGGTCTCGACCGTGCGCCCCCAGTCGTCCGCATTGATAATCACCGCGCCACCGCCGAGTTGAAGCGACATTGGAGCGTCAACATTCGGATTTGAAGACAGTGCCACGGCTTATTATTCCCCGGTCATTGAAGTACCTTGAACACGCTGATCAACCTGTCTACTAGCGGCCACGATTTCACGGCTTCGCATCTGCATCTCGGCTTTCCAATTTCTGAAGCAACTTGTCGGGCGAGGGGTGAGCACCCAACTTGCCTTTGAGCATCCGGACGAGTCTCTGCATTTGTTCGCGCTGTCGAAACTCGACGAATTCACGAGAGACCGGCCTCTTCTTTCGCCGCAGTCCTGCCCAAATGTAACCCGTGCCCAGAATAACGCCACGAACAAGGACGGGCTTCCTGCGCATTTGATAAATGCATCTCACGAATTGCCACAGAGGATGATTCCCTTGTGCATAGTCCCGCATTCCGTTGTTGAAGATCGCTCTCAGAGGTCCGCACTGCGCAGTTCCCCAATTACGATGATGGACGCTGATCATTTCGGTGAAGGAACGGGTCTTCCATCCCTTCATTCTTGCTGTGGTGACTGCTACGGTGTCGATAGACCCGCCCTTGATGGGAACATAGCCGCCGATCTCCTCGAAACATGCGCGCCTGAACACCTGGCAAGCTCCCGCCACATCTTCGGCACTGACAAAACGATAATCGTAAATCTCGCTGGAAGCGTCCTTATAGGGCGTTCCAACGACCCCAAGTCTCAGATCTCTTGCAAGCTCTCCAAGAAGAAATTCGAAGTAGCCCGAATCGAAAGTGATGTCAGCGTCAAGGTTGGAAATCACTTGATAAGCCACCCCCTTCAAAGATGCCAAGCCTGCATTGAATGCTAATACTTTACCCGCAAAATGTCGCTCGCTTCGTTCTGGCAGGCGCACCAATTGAATCCATTCATGCTGGGCCGCATATCTGCCGACAATCTCATCCGTGCCGTCCGTCGATCCATCGCTGACGATCACCCATCTCATCGGGCGCACTGTTTGTGCAATCACCGACTGGATCGTTGATTCGATGAACTGCGCCTCGTTCCGGGCGGGCGTAATCAGCGCGTAGGTCGGTAGTGTCAACATCTCAATGCCTCATGCAGATTGGGGAACTTCACTTCAATGGGTTGCAGAGCAGCGATCGTGATCCGTGCGGGGAATGCCATGGTCGATATGCGCAGTGCCGCTTGTGTCTCGCTGGCTCTCATACGCCGGCCAATTCGCCGGCTGGTCATTTCTGCGGCTCTCGGGCCGCGGCAGACGTAAATGCAAGGACTCCTTCGGCTACTCTCGCTTGCTGATGCGCGGACAGATGGGGGAACATCGGCAACGAGATAATTTCACCTGCAATGCGCTCGGTTACCGGGAAATCGCCTCGCTTGTAGTTCAATGCCGCATAGGCTTTTTGAAGGTGAAGTGGGATTGGGTAATGGATTCCGGTTCCAATCCCCATGTTCTTCAGGTGCGCGGCGAGTCCTTCGCGGTCGGCGACGCGAATCACATAGAGGTGCCAGACAGCCTTGGACCACGCAGGTTCGAAAGGAAGCAGCACATCTTCGCAGCCTGCAAGCAAACGTTGATATTCATCCGCCCTTGCGCGCCGTTGTTGATTCCAGGCTGCAAGATGCGGAAGCTTGGCATGAAGGATGCCGGCTTGAATCGCATCGAGGCGTCCGTTATAGCCCTCGATGTCGTGGTAATACTTCTTCGCCTGCCCATGGTCCCGCAACAGCCGGATTTTTGCACCGACCTCCGTGTCGTTCGTGGTCACTGCGCCACCCTCGCCACAGGCCCCCAGGTTCTTTCCTGGATAGAAGCTAAACGCAGCCGCTTGTCCAACGGACCCGGCCTTTAGCCACCGATTCCGTTTCGCAGAAAAGTACTCGGCTCCGTGCGCCTGGCATGCGTCCTCGACCACCGCGATCCCATATGCCTCTGCCAGTTGCATGATCGCGTCCATGTCGGCCATTTGCCCGTATAAATGCACCGGCAACACCGCGGTGACCGGCCGTCCGCTGCGCAGGCTGATCGGTTTCCCTGCATCATCGCGACGGCACTGCTTCTCGAGATAATCCTTCAACCGCTCGATCGACATATTGCAGGTGCGCTCATCAACATCGACGAATTCCGGAGTAGCGCCAGCCTGTGAGATAGCTTCAGTCGTGGCAATGAAGGTATTCGGAATGGTCACTACCACGTCGCCTTCAACTATTCCGCAGGCCATCAGCGCAAAACGCAGCGCGTCCGTACCGCTGCTCACCGCCACCGCACACTTGGTGTCGCAAAACTTTGCAAAATCGGTTTCAAAGTCTTCTACGGCCTGACCGCCAACGAAGGCCGCCGTGTGCAGACTCCGCCGGAAAGTTGCGACCAACTCTTGCTCCAGTTCCAAATGCGGGGCGACAAGATCGAGGAATGGAACAGGCGTAGACGGAGAATTGTTCACTTCGGGCGGATCGAGCGTACGCAGTACCCTGGCCGGGTTTCCCGCGACGATGGTGCCTGCCGGAACATCTCTGGTAACAACACTGCCAGCACCGACAATCGCGTTTTCCCCTACCGACACATTGGCGAGAACTGTTGCACCAGAGCCGATGGACGCGCCCTTGCGAATGATTGTGCGCTCGACCTTCCAGTCCGCCTCGGTCTGCAATTCGCCGTCGCCGGCGGTTGCGCGTGGATAACTGTCGTTGATGAAGATCACTCCGTGGCCGATAAAAACATTATCTTCAATCGTGACGCCTTCGCAGACGAAAGAATGGCTGGAGATCTTGCAGCGCTTTCCGATTACCGCATTCTTTTGAATCTCAACGAATGCGCCAATCTTGGTTTCATCGCCGATTTCGCAACCGTAGAGATTGATAAACTTGGAGAGACGAACATCGCTGCCCATCTTGACGTCGTTGGAAATACAGTTCCAGGAATTCATAGATAGACCAGCGCACCCCTCTTGTTGATGGACGCACTCGCTGCTTCCAGCATCCTGACCACTCGCAGGCCGGCGCATCCGTCGTTGAAGGGTTCCTTTCCAGTCGAGATGCAATCGACAAAGTAAGTGAGTTCCTGCCGCAGGGCTTCGTACTGTTCAAGTTGTGGCGCCCACATATCGCCCGACCGGTAACTTACCAAGAGCTCATAAACGCCTTCGCGGCTCGTCGTGGTCACTCCCTTGTCATATACCTTGACCTTCTCGTCGGCTTCCAGATCGTTCCAGACGAGCATCTTCTTCTCGCCGCCAATGAGAGTTGTTCTTACTTTTACCGGCGATAGCCAGTTGACATTGATATGCGCGATGACCTTATTCGGGAAGTAGACCGTCATGAAGGCAATGTCTTCATAGTCATTGAGATGTTTCTCGCCGGTTGCAACGATCGCTTCCGGCTTCATCTGGAGAACGTATTCCATGATGGAGAGATCGTGCGGCGCAAGATCCCAGAGCACATTGAGTTCGTGCTGAAACAAGCCGAGATTTACGCGGGTGGAATCGTAATAATAGAGCTTTCCGAGTGTGCCTTCGTCAATCAGCTGATGAATCTTCTTGACTGCGCCGGTGAACAGGAAAGTGTGATCGACCATGATGCGCAGGTTCTTCTTTTGCGCCAGCTCGATTAGTTCCTCTCCCTGTGCCGCATTACTCGTAAATGGTTTCTCTACGAAGACGTGCTTGCCATTCTCCAATGCCGCCTTTGCAAGTTCAAAGTGAGTCCAAACCGGCGAGACTACCGCGATGGCATCGATCTTTGTTGAACGGATCATTTCCATCGGATCGGCTGTCACCCGAATTGCAGGGTAGGCCTTTTGCGCCCGTGCTCGTGCAGTTGCGCTGAGATCCGCAATGGCGGCCACCTGCGAGCCTTCCAGGCTGGCCAGATTCCTCACAATGTTCGGGCCCCAGTAGCCGTAGCCAATCACACCGAAATTCACTAAGCTTCTCCGCGTTCTTCAGACCTGGAGATGCTGGTCAATACGTCCTCGATGGAACGTAGGTCCAGCATCGAGTTGTGGACTCCTTCGCAATTGCATCAAGCTGCCCGAAGGAGATTCCGGAGTTCAGTGCGCGCCCGCTCCCTTGATGACCACGAGTGGCGTACGAAAAAGGATCTTGATGTCGAACCAGGGCGACCACGAGGACGCATACTGGAGGTCGAGCCGGACCATTTCGTCAAAAGCAACGCTACTGCGGGCCGACACCTGCCAAAGGCCGGTGATGCCAGGTTTGAAATCCAATATCCGCCTGCGGTGCCAGGGCTGATACGCCTTCAATTCATAAAGGAGTGGTGGCCGGGGTCCGACCAGCGACATTTCCCCTTTGAGCACGTTGTAAAACTGAGGAAGCTCATCGAGGCTGAACTTGCGCAGACACTTGCCCACAGTTGTGATTCGCGAGTCATTGACAATCTTGAAGACGCTCTCTCCATTCGCCGCGTCCGGATCGAGGCTTTCATCGCTTTTGATCAGCTTCATCACAAACGCTTTGTGAGCGCTGTTGTCATTTCCCTTTTGCATGGACCTGAATTTCAACAGCGTAAAGCGCTTTCCGTACTGGCCAACCCTTCGTTGCCGGAAAAGAACCGGCCCTTCGGAAGTCAGCTTGATTGCGATGGCAATCGCATACAAGAGCGGCAAGCATGCAATCAAGGCCGCCGCGCTTCCGACAATGTCGATCGCGCGTTTCAGCAGCAGCAGCGCCTTTTGCTTGCTGTTCCGCATAAAGAGGTCTGGATACAATATCGAATTGATCGGGCATCCTGGCTTTGTATGATCCCATTCGTCCGGATAAAAATGAAAGGAGATCTTGATCTGGTCTGTGTCCTCGAAGGGGAGTTTGTCGCGCAACAGGGAACTTACCCGATTCAATATGGTGTCAAGCACGACTTTGCGATCACCGCTTGCCAGCCCCGTAAACATCACTCCGGCAACTTTTCCATCCTTGTACCAACCGATTACGTCGGTTTCTCTGCTGGTTGGCAGCAGAGTCTCCAGGATCCTGTCGAGAATCCGATCGGCCGCTTTCGAGCCCGGATAGACCTCCTCCTCCATCAGCATGAGGAGAAAGGACTCCTTCGAACGCTCAGTTCTCTTTCGCTCGATGGCAATCATTCTCAAGAATGCCTGTTCGCTCAGGGCCTCCCGCCTGAAGTCCGTGCGCGAATCAAAGGGCGAACCGACCAAACTTGATGTCTTTTCGCTTTGCGTTCTCATGGCTTGCACCTTCTTGAGCACTCTAGAAATCCCTCGGGCCCGATTGACTCTTCGACCCACTTGTTCCGCAGCCAATCCTGCGATGCTCTGTTGCTTCGGACACGTTCAGTCCTGTTCCCGCAAGATCCGAAAGGCCCCGCCTAACGGTGAAACCCTTTCTGGCGGCATTCAAGAGCAGCCCCCGCTATGTCCAAGTCGAACTGTCTTGCCCAGCAGCGACGCCTTCCGCGCGGCCACGACTGAGCCGCAACAATCGCGATGGCGCTTCTGCCCTCTGTTGAAACCGAAAGCAACCGCGTCGAAACCCAAGTTTTATCGCTGATGCATTCATTCCGACGCCAAATGGTTGATGCGCGATTCAAAATCAACGGGGTTCAACCTGCAAATCGCAGAAACTAAAGTACCACATCAGGGTGGCGTCTCTTTGCGGAAGCCAGCCGCCCTACCGTCCCTCATGCGTCGCTTCCGAAACTTCCCGAGGCAGGCACGCACTCAAGCGATCTTGCCGCTTTGCGGTTTTTCTGTGACCAGGAGAACAACGCTTTGCCATTGGCCAGGTTCCTTCTTCCCGACGCATCGCCGCGAACCCGCAAAGTGCGGACCATGGGCCAGCCTGAAAACAGCCATCCGATCCGGGCCAGCTTGCTCGGATGAGCGTCGAAGGTGGCTCGATCAAAGTCTGAAGATTCGAGTAATTGGCCTAATCATATGCGCGGAGGGAGGGGGAAGCAATAACCCGAAAGTGAAATGTCGACGGGACGATAGTAACGAATCAAATTCCCCTCGATGGCTCTCGCAGGCGCGCGGCGAGTTACGTGCAAACGACATAAAATAAACAAGATAAAATGCGCTCCATGGAGGAGATGGATCTCCGTGAGGCGGTGGATCTAGAGCCTGTAGGAATAAAGTTGCCTAGTTTGGTTCAAAGCTGTACAGCCCACTCCGCAATCGAACGACAGCGGCTAGATTGATATCGGGGAGCGAAGAATTCGCAAGGCTGCGACGGGTAATCAGGGGCGTCACGTCTGCTTTAGGTGCCGCTCCGCACGCCAAAGGCGGAAACGTCGCAGGCGTGACGGTGTCTGGCAGACATCTAGCCCTTTTGGCCGCTATGCCGCGGCGACAAAAACCGGAGATCGCCCCAACCCGGAGTTTGGGAACCGGAATTGAGGAGGTGCGGCCGAGAAGATACCGGAATTCCGGAAGGATATAATCTCGACTAAGTCGGATGAACTCACACAGCCGCATCTTTATTTCTCGATCCGATGCTGCTCCCATTTGCGATCGAGGTTTGTGAATAGGGACTCGGGAGCGCTTTCCCACTCCAGGTATTGAGACCGCCGGAAGCCGGAGATTGAAACCTCTGTCTAGAACGGACCCAGAGGAACCGTGGCTTCCGGCACAATCTTGAGGGTGCCTCTTCCTGAAGAAGAGCGGCTTCTGGAGGTCTTGCCTCCGGGATCCACCTGCCTTGGAACCGATCAAGCCAACGTGTTCGTTTCGAATGGCCGCATACTTGCTTAAGGAGTGTACAGATACATATGAGAGCCTGCATGGTGGCCTACACCTTCTACGACGCGGACAATCGCGTCCGCCGGTATGCCGAGGCTCTGGCCAAGCGCGGAGATCGGGTGGACGCGATTGCAATCGCTCGCGAGGGACAGCCCGCCTTCGAGGTACTTCATGGCGTACGGGTCTTTCGGATCCAGCGCCGGACGATCGATGAAAAAGGGCCGATCAGCTATCTGGTCAAATTGCTGCTGTTCTTCTTCCGATCCGCATGGATTCTAACCGTGAGACATCTCCGCTCGCCCTACGACCTTATCCATGTGCACTCCATTCCCGACTTCGAGGTCTTTGCGACTGCCATCCCGAAGCTGATGGGCGCGCGCGTCATTCTTGACTTGCACGATATTGTGCCGGAGTTCTACGCCAGCAAGTTCAAGGTCAAGAGCCATTCAATCCTATTCAAGCTTCTGGTGCTGATGGAAAAGGCATCGTGCGCGTATGCCGGCAAGGTAATCATCGCGAATCACATTTGGGAGAAGACCATTGTCGCCCGCTCGGTGCGCGCAGAGAAATGCACCACTGTGATCAACTATCCAGACCCTTCCATCTTCTGGCGGCGTCCGGCTCCGATTCGCGCATCCGATGAGTTTGTGATGTGTTATCCCGGCTCGTTCGGCTGGCACCAGGGCCTCGATCTTGCCATTGAGGCGGTTTACCTCCTTCGTACCGATGCTCCAAATCTCAAGTTCCTGATGATCGGAGACGGGTCGGAGCGTCCCCGGCTGGAAGCGATGATCGCGAAGCTCGGATTGAAAGACCGGGTCACCGTCAGAGGTTTCGTACCGATGGAAGAGGTTGCGCAAATCATGTCCACGGTCGACCTGGGCGTGGTTCCCAAGCGCTCCGATACGTTTGGCAATGAGGCATTCAGCACCAAGATCCTGGAATTCATGGCCATGGGCGTGCCCGTACTGGCGGCCAGAACGCGCGTCGATGAATTCTATTTCAGCGATGACTTGCTGCAGTTCTTCGAATCGGGCAGAGCTGAAGACCTGGCGGCGAAGATCCTTTATCTGATGCGAACCCCCTCCCGCCGAGACGCCATGGTGGAAGCCAGCAACGAGTTCATTGCGCGCAACAACTGGGATGTAAGAAAGCAGGATTATCTTGGCTTGGTTGACCGGCTGACCGCAGGAGAGGAGAGTTCTTGAGATTCAAGATGGCGCTCTTGCTTGCCCTTTGCTTCTTGTTGCATCCTGCGTGGGTTCGAGCACAGCAGTGGGCGCGGATTCTGGAACCGGGCCGCGCAATCGATTGGTCGAAGCCAGGAGTTGGCGCGATTCCCGACCGCCTGACTACCTGCGCCAGCCTCACTGATTCCGCCACTCTGGCGCGGATCAACGCCGCGCTTTCCTCCTGCCCCGCAGGCCAAAGTGTCTTTCTTGCGCCTGGGACCTATTCGATTCCGGGGACCGTCAACATTCCTTCGAATGTCACGCTCCGTGGCGCCGGTGCAAACAGAACCATTCTGAACGCGACGGGCACCCGAGGCGGTTATGTCGTCCGGATGGGATGGGACTCCGTTCCTTATCAGCCCATCCGAATCCTCGCCGGATCGACCGCAGGCTCCGCCGCGATTCTGCTCGGCAATGCATCTGGGATCGGCATCGGCCAGTACCTGGTCATCGCGGAAAGCAACGATCCCAAGTATGTGTCCTCGACCGGCATCGACGGGCTGTGCAAATGGTGCGACAACTGGACAAGCACCGGCGAGTTCGCGCGCGGACAGATTGTCGAGGTTACCGGGATCAAAGGTGACCGGGTCACCATCTCGCCGGGTCTTTATTCCGCTTATACGCTCACTCCAATCGCTGTTCCGTTCAGCATGAACGCATCGCATGCCGGCGTGGAAGACTTGCAGGTTTTCGCCAACAACACGGGATACGACGCCGGCTTCGGCATGTCCAGATGCGCTTATTGTTGGATCAAGGGAGTGGAGTCCAATGATGCCGACGGTGATCTTGTCGAGGTGTCCTGGGGCTTTCACGATGAGGTCCGTGACAGCTACTTCTCCAATGCCTTTCTGCACAAGCCGGGCCTGCACGATTCCTCGATTCACATCGCCTACAAGACCAGCGCCAGTCTCTTCGAAAACAACATCGTGGAGCGCGCCCGCGTTTCGTTTCAGCTCGACTGGGGCGCAGCCGGCAACGTTCTCGCCTATAACTACACAACCGGCGAGTTCATCGCCGACGCTCCCGAAGCGGTGATCGGCGGTTTTCGCTTTCACGGCGCGCATCCCCAGTTCAACCTGCTGGAAGGCAACGTGGCAACGACGATCGACGAGGATCCCGTATGGGGGACATCCAGCCACGCCACGGCGTTCCGCAACTGGATTCTGGGCACCACCCCGGTCTGCACTCCACACAGCGGCCGGGGCGCAGTGAATTGTTCCGGCAAGAACGGGCGCTATGGATTTCAAGCCGCCCGCGCGGTCAATGTCTCCTATCTCAGTTCGTCGAACAGCTTTGTTGGGAACGTGCTCGGGAGCGCCGAGATGCAGTCGCTGATGAGCTATAACCACCGGTCGGCGCAGGTCGCAAGAGTTGAATATCCAGCCACGCGGAGCTACGATACGGTGGCTTATGGATGGTCGTTCGGCTACGGAAAATTCAGCGATTCGGGCGAGGGAACGGGCTGCGGCGGCGGCACGCCTCCCTGTCATCTTGCAGGCACTTCTTCCTCCAACTTCATCCACGGGAACTTCAATAACGTGGATGATTCGATTGCGTGGGCTGGCGGAGTTACCCGCGAGTTGCCGGCATCTCTATACCTGACAGCCAAACCGCGTTGGTGGGGCGCGCTCCCATTCCCTGCGACCGGCCCGGACATTGTGGGAGGAATGGGTCCGCGCGGGCATAGCTTTGGCAACCCCGCCCAGGCCTGCTATCTCCATGAAATGGGCGGGTCGCCGGGAGGCGCAGGGAGCCCGCGGCCGTTCAATGCGGAATCCTGCTACGGCAGATGAGCGGCTGCTCCCCAACGCGTCCCGGTGAACCGAAACAGGGCCACCCATGGGTTCTTGAGTGGGGCAATCGCGAGGCGCAGCGGGGGCGCAAGCAGGAGTAGGTTACTGAAGTGTTCCCATGGGTTGTTTTGCGGACCCACGCGGGTTAAAATGAGTTGCCTCCCCGAATGCTCGGACCGTATGGGCAGCAGATGGCTGGAGGGGGTCCCGGGCTCGTGAAGTTGGTGACCTGACCGGATGCGGCGGGGGATGCAGTCCATGGACACACTGAAATTCGAAACGCGGCAGGCGCGTATCCGAACGGAGATCCGTATGGAGTCGAAACCCTCCCGACAGGAAGTGCGCTATGCGGTTCGATTTCCGCTGGCACTACCGGTCCTACTCTCATCGAACAATGAGGAGTTCGCAGCGCTGACGCGGAACGTTTCAGCAGGCGGAGTGCTGTTTGAGGTGGATTGGCCTCTTCCGGCATGGGGAGAGATCCGTTTCTCGCTTTGCATGTCGGCGACGGTTCTGGGCACCCCCCACGATGTTCTGGTTCACTGCGTAGGTCGTGTGGTACGCTGCTGCATTAACCAAGCTAAGTATCTGGCGGCTGCCACGATTGATGAGTACCAGTTCTCAGCGCGATGAAAGCAAGGTGTTTGGCGACAGCCGACTATGGATTTTCTGGACGATTCTTCTGACGGCGAAGTACTTGATGTTCCGGTGAGTCCTGGGACGGTTCGCATTATTCTTGCGGACTCTCAGGCAATTTATCGGGTTGGCATCCGCAAGGTGTTCGCACTTGAAGACGACCTGCGCGTCGTGGCTCAAGCCGATTCGCTTGAAAATCTGCGCGCCGCGATCGAACGCTACCCCACGGACATCGTCCTGCTGGAGGGCGGACTGCTGGCAGGCACCGTCAATGTGATTCCGGACCTGCTGAGAAGCGCGCCCGATGTGCGGCTGATCGTGCAGGCGGTTCAATCGGATGAGAACCAGACCGTCGAGCTTTACCGCAGAGGAGTGCGGGGAATTATCTCCCGGTCGATTTCGCCCGACCTGCTGGTGCGCTGCGTGCGCAGAATTGCTGCCGGGGAGACCTGGATCGACAACCAGAGTGTGAACTGGGTGATCGAGGCTTACCGGGCGCAGGCTGCGGCATTGGTCAGCCCGCGCACTCAGCCTCGGCTTTCGCCTAAGGAGATGGCCATCATCGCTTGCATCACGCAAGGCAAGCGGAACAAGGAGATCGCCTTTCAGCTAGGTACCACCGAACAGGTGATCAAGAATTACCTGCGCAAGATCTACGACAAGCTGGGCGTCTCGGACCGGCTGGAACTGGCTCTTTATTGCCTGCACAACAAGATCATTCAGGCGGATGCATCCGAAGAACTGGTGAATAAACTGGTTGCCGAGTAAGGGACCTGATACGTCCGGGATCTACGCCTCAGGGCCTGAACAGGCCGCTAAAAACTCAAATCTCCTGGCCTTGTAACAGTCCGGCACCGGGGTTTCCGACCCGCGATGGATGAAACACGCCTACGATGGTCTGCCTTTGCGGAGGGTAGCCGGGGCCTTTAGGCCCCTGAAATCGAGGCCCGGTTGGGTTGACCTTCAGGCCCGCGCTTCTTTTTCCTCAAGCCGTGTTTTGTTGAACTTGCATTTTTGTATCTTATTAGGGCACGACTTCTAGTCTGCCCCGAGCCTGCCGAAGGGTGCCGATAAGCCCCATAGAATGAGTGGGGGGCTTTACAGGCTGCGAAAAACTCTATTTGGCCAGGCTTTGTAACAGGGCATGACTTTAGTCGTGCCGATAAAGCCAATAGAATGAGACGTGGGCTTTAGCCCCTGCTAAGCTCATTCGGCAATTCACTCGAATTCGGGCCCTTTTCCGCAGCCTGTGAACCCCACCTTATCAAAGCCTCGCCAAATTCAAGACTTTCCTAGAGCGGCGAGGCGCCGCACGGAGTTTTGCGCGCCAGTTCGAGCAACCGAACCAATTCGGTCAGATCGGCCTGCGACATGTGGCCGAGCAGTGCGGCTGGGGTGGCCTCAATGGTCGGGTCCATCTGGAGAAGCAACGCCAGACCTTCCGCGGTGATCTGCGTCCACACCACGCGCCGGTCCTTGGAGTCGCGCGACTGGCGGACCAGATTGAGGGCTTTCAGGCGCGTCATCAGACGTGTAATGTCCGGCTCCGCGGTGATCATCCGCGAGCCTATGGCCGAGCAGGTGAGTCCTTGAGGTTGCGAGCCGCGCAAGATGCGCAAGACATTGTATTGAGTCGAAGTGAGGCCCCAGTCACGTGTCTTGCTGTGGAAACCCCGCTGCAGGCAGTCGGAAGTGCGCAGGAGGTTTAGAAGCGCTTCCTCTTCCAGACTGCCGAATGGCTTTTCCTGGGCGATCTCGAGTTTCAGGCTGGTCATCGGAGGTCTTCCAAAGTGGTTGTAGAATACGCCAATCGGTTGGACCGGCTGGTTGGGGCCAGGAAATATCCAGACTATCGCTCAGGTTATCCGATCTTGACGGCAAAGGCAGGCGTCGGGATCGGATAACTCTTGAGCGGCAAGCGGCGTTACTGACCTGCGCCGATCGGCAACCGATACGTGTTACTGCTTGACGACTTCCAACTCGATGGTGAGCTTGATCGCATCGCTGACAATAGCGTCGGGGAACTTGGCTCCGATGCCAAAGGCTGTGCGGCTGATGGTGGTGGTGGCCTCAAATCCGCGATGGGCTTTGTGGTCCATCGGGCTATCGATCGGCGCTCCGGGAGCTTCCACTTCGAGGACAACGGGCTTGGTGACGCCGTGCAGGGTGAAGTTGCCGCTAACCTTCAGATCGCTCCCGCTCTTGGCCACGCTGGTGCTGGTGAAGGTTGCGGTGGAGTAAGTAGCGACATCGAAGAAGTCGGGGCTCTTGATGTGGGTGTCGCGCTGCGCCATGCCGGTGTCGACGGTGGAAACATCGATGGTGGCTGTGACAGTGGACTTGGTGACGTCGGCTTCGTTGTAAACGATAGTGGCGTTCACATTGCCGAAGCGCCCATGGACGTTGGAAATGCTCAGGTGCTTGACGCTGAAGTCGACTTCGCTGTGAGCGGGATCCGAGGTCCAGGTGGAAGTCTGCGCGAGTGCGAAAGACGCGGAGAGTGCGAGCAGGGAAGTGGCGAGTACGATGCGCTTCATGGTCGATATTTCCTTTCGAGGTCTGGTCGAGGTGTGGCCGATGCCGGCCGCGAGTACGTGTTTTGATCACCGGCAGAGAAGAACGGTTGTCGCCGGTGTGAGCGTTTGTGGGTCCCAATCCTGAAACTCAAAGCCTCAGTCGATGGGGGAAGTCCAAGAGAGGTCTGCAAAATCTTCTTGTACACACTTGGATGGTTCGAGGCGATATTTGTTGCAACAAATATATAAAAATCTTCGGACATCCATGGCTCCGCAGGCTGCGGAAAAACTCCATTTGGCCAGGCTTTGTAACAGGGCACGGCTTCAGTCGTGCCGATAAAGCCAACAAAATGAACCGGGCTTTAGCCCCTGCGAAGGCCCGTTCCAACGCTTCACTCAACTTCGGGGGTTTTTCCTCAGCCCGTCCGGCCGCAGAAATGATTCCTGCCTCCCGCCTTTGTGTCCCGAGTCCCCATTTCGTTCAGCAGAAGACACTGCATCTTGAGCGTAGTTTGGCGCGTAACCGGGGCCCCCGGCGACAGGTCTTCGTCGCTGGGGGGGCGGGCGCCAAACGGAGTCGAAGGACCTGCGGTTGCCTCTCCTTGCTCTTCAACGAGCTTTCGCCCTGGACCCTGGCGATGAAACATGAGACGCAGATCCGATTCAGCTTCGCTCAGGGCAGGCTTGCGACTTGCTTCGTTCGCTCAACGTGACGGGTGAGCGCGCGCCACCCGGCGTCGCCGCGGAGCCGTTGCTTCAGGATGTACACACCCGGAAGAGGCCGCCAGATCCCCTATTTGGGGAATACAGAATTTTTGAGCAGGGGGTATTCTGGCAAAAGGACCCCTTGGCTCCAAAGATTGGAAGGACTGTCGGCGCTGTCCGGATTGGGATCGGTGGAATTCCGCCCTTGAATCCGAAGAACGATTCCAAAGAACAAATCAGGCATGGGGTGCCCAAAGTGTTGTTCACACGCAAACGGAAAGCATCAGGTTGGGCGCGCTGGAGAAGAAATCTGCATGAATTCTAGAAACACAATGGCGTGTGCGGGGCTGCTTTTTGCGGTCGTGGCCAAACTGGCCTGCCAGACAGCGGCACCGGAGACCCCTGCTGCGGCACGGCAGGCGGTCGGCGCGGAGCCATCGGGGCCAGTTGCGGATCCGGTGCTGAAGCCAAATCCGATGGATGTGTTGAAGCAGTTCGAGCCCTCCGCGGATGAGGAATACCGCCTGGGCAAAGGCGATGAGCTGACGGTGGACTTTGCCGGGCGTCCCGAGATGCAGGCAAAGTTGGTGGTGGGCCCGGACGGCCGGGTCACGCTCCCTCTGGCGGGCGAATTGGTATTGGCGGGGCAGACGCGCAGCGAATCGGCTAAGGCAATCGCGGCAGCGCTGAGCAGCTATTATGCGAACATCGAGGCGCAGGTCTCGGTTACGAAATATACGGCCAACACGGTGGTGGTGCTCGGCGCGGTCGATCATCCCGGTGTGGTGACCTTTGAAGGCGCGCCGACCCTCCTGAAGGCGCTCTCCATCGGCGGGCTGCAAACAGATCCCAAAAAGGTAACCCAGATCCCCGAGCGCTGCGCCATCTATCGCGGTCAGGACCAGGTGGTATGGGTGGAATTGAAAGCGCTGATCGATTCCGGCAATCCGATGGCCGATCTCCGTTTGCGCCGCGACGATGTGATCTATGTCCCGAATGGCGCGGAGCGCTTCGTTTCCGTGCTTGGAGAAGTCCACAATCCGGGCGCCATTCCGTTATTGAATACTTCGACCTTGGCCAGTGTGGTGGCCAGCGCAGGCGGGTTTACCGAAACTGCCGGCAACACGCCGCACATCCAGATTGTTGACCCGGCAAACGGAAAGTCGCGCCTGCTTTCGTTCAAGGATGTATTGAATCCTGCCAAGACATTGGAAGTAACTCTGCATCCCGGCGAGATCGTCTTTGTGCCGCGGAGCGGATTCAACCGCGCAACATATGTGCTGCAACGGCTGAGTCCGCTGATGCAATTGTCGACGCTCAGCTACATGATAGGACCGCTATGAAGCAGATGCAGAGTCAACCCGCAGCGATGGATCCGAACAGGCCCGGGGACGCTGGATATGGACCCGCGGCGACGCGAACTGGATCTGCGGCAGGTGGATCGGAGCAGCCCTTTTTCCATCTGAATATTCTGCGCAGCCTTTACCTGCACCGCAGAATGGCGATGGCGATCGCGCTCGCGGGCCTGGCGCTGGCCGCGGTCAGCGTGGCGTTGAAGTTTCCCATGTATGTGGCCGACAGCCAGGTGTTCATTCAACCGGCCTCGCAGCAAATCATGTCGACAGAGGCCAAGGCGAACTGGCCGAACGATACGAATTCTTACGATACGGTCATCCAGCAGCAGATGCAGGCGGTCTCCCATCCCAGCGTTCTGCTGAGCGCATTGCACAAGATCGGACCGGGATTCCAGCGCGAGGACGAAAACGAGCAGGCCGCGACGGCTCGCCTCGCGAAGGCTGTGGCAGCCAAGCGGTTGGCGACCAGCTATCAGATCATGATCACGGCCCAGGCTCAGGATGCTGAACTGGCGGCCCGTATGGCCAACGCCATGGCGATGGCGCTGGTGGAGAACGCTTCGCAGCAGGAAAAGTCGGGGGATACCGAGCGGCTGACGATGCTCCGTGCCGAGCAAGACAGGGTGGCGAAGGAATTGGCCGCCGACCGGACCGAGCAGGAGGCGCTGAACGCGAAGCTGGGTACCGCTTCCATCGGGGCTGGAGCCGTCGATCACTACGACACCGACATTTCCGCCTTGCGGGAAGAACTGATCAAGGCCCGTGCCAACCGCGACGAGGCTGCGGCGCGGCTCGCAACCATGGAGGCCGTCAAAGGGGCGACTCCGCAGGCGCTGAACGCCGAAGCGGACGAACTGGCTGCCACCGATCCCGGCCTTGTCAGCATGAAGATGGCGTTGAATCAGCGGCGCGCGGTGTTGATTGCGCAAATGTCGAATTTGACGCCGAACCATCCGCAGTACAAGCAGGACGCGGCCGAACTTGCGCAGATCGACTCTTCGCTCGACGCGATGATGAAGGACCTGCGGGGCAAAGTTTCGGCGCGGATCGAGCAACGCCTGCATACCGATCTGGACCGGACGACCGCCGTGCAGGACCGATTGAACGGACAGCTTTCGCAATTGGCGGCTGCGGCCGGCGGCGCAACGCCGCAGATGCAGCGGGCAGCCGATCTGGCGACAAGCATCTCTCGCTTGCAGAACCGCTTTGCAGTCCTCGATGAGCAGGTGCGCAATCTGACGCTGGAGGCCAGTGCTCCCGGTTCCGCGTACTTCTCGGCGGTCGCAACGGTTCCAATCCATCTCGCCTGGGCCCTGATTCTGAAGAAGGCGTTGATGTATGCGTTTGGAGGCATCATCCTGGCGATTGCCGCGGCGCTCATCGCCAGCAATCTGGACCAGAAGATTTATGTTGCTGCGGATGTGACGGCGGTCCTGGGCTTTGCGCCGATGGCCCAACTGCCGAATTTCCGGGAAGTTTCGCCGGGCATCGCCGAAGACCACATGCTGCGGCTGACCGCTGCGATTGATCATGCCTGCCGGCAGGGTAACCTGAAGAATTGCATCTTTACGGCCATTGGGACCGGGGCGGGAACCACGACGATCGCCACTCGGGTGCGCTCGATGCTGGAGTCCATGGGACGACCGGTAGTGCTGATGGATGCTTCGGGTGCGCAAGCGCATCCGCCTCAAGGCGCGGGGCAGGGCAATTTGAATAGTGCGAATTCGACTTCGCTGGTTGCGAGCGAACGAGCGAGCCGGTCGAACGCCTTGATGCAGCAGCTGAACGAGGAAGCGGAAGACGTGGAGACGCTGGTGCTCACCGATACCGCTCCGCTGGCGATCTCCGCCGAGACCGAGTACCTGGCGCGCTATGTGGATGCGGCGATCGTGGTGCTGGAATCCGGCGTGACCACGCGGGCACAGCTGCGCGCCGCGGCGGAAACGCTGACGCGCCTGGATGTGGCGGCGGTTGGCTTTGTTCTGAACAAGGTCGCTTTGAAGACGGCCGATTTGCCGTTCCGGCGCACGGTAGTTGCGATGGAGCAGCACCAGGGTGGGCAGAACCGCATCACGGCGCGACTCAGGGCGCAGGCAGCGTTAGCTACGCCGGAAATGGGAGCGGGCAGAATGACGGCGAGCCTGGACCAAGGTTTCAGCCGGGGTTCGGCCGGAGAGCTTTCCCCGGGAGTTTCCGCGCCTGCGGTCCCGAATCTGGTCCCGAATCTGGTTCCGAACCTGGCCCCTCATCCAGTTCCGAATCCAGCTCCGATGCCGGCCCGCGCCCGTGGGGCCGCGCAAGATCTACCGCGTGGGGACTCCGCCCAGGCGGGGCCTATTCCAGCGGCTCCAATTTCAGCTGCGCCGGCTGGTTGGGAAGCCGCGCTGCGCCCCGAAGCCGAGGCTGGGAAGAAAATCGGGTCGCCGGAACAGGGAATGCCGAGGCGACCAATGATGTCGCCCAATCATGACGAAACGGAAGCTTCGCGCGCCCGATCCGCAGCCCAGGCCAGGGCGGAGGGTGCGATTCCCAAGGCCGGGCCAGTGCAAGCGCCGCCTGCAACGTCTGCGCCGGCTTCGGCTGCCGCACCCACTGCAACTGGCGCACCCGTTCCGGCCGCCAGGCCTGATCCGCAAGCTCTCCATGCGGGCCTTCCAGGAGGACCGTTGCGGGATTCCGCCAAAGTTCGCCTGCAGGAGTGGGGGGATGCAGCAAGCGACGCGACCAGACCGGGAGCAGCACGCCTGGTGGAAAACGAGATTCGATCGAGTCGCGAGCCAGGTGGCCAGACGCAGGCATCTCAACTCGGCAGCCTGCGTGATCGCTCGTTTGCAGAGGCTCTGAAGAACCTTCCCAGGCAGGCGCCTGAACCGGTGAAGCCGCCCACCATCGTCGATTTGCCGCAGTCGAATCTCGAAGTCGAGAGGACGCCGAGCGCGCCTGCGCGCTTTGAAGAGCCGCTCATAGCAGTCCAAAGGGCAGCAGCCAGCGCTCCCAGGACCGGCATTCCGCAGCCCGCCGTCGCGCGCAACGCGGCTTTTCCGACCGTGGTAACTGCCCAACCCGAGATTCTGCCTCCCAAGCCCGACGCCGGGCCGGAATCAAAAGGGGCGAAAAAGGGAAACAGTCCGATTCGCCGCGACCGCTACGACACGGCCGACGATATCGAGGTTCTTCCCTCCTGGCGCGGCCAGTACAAGAAGAAGTGAATGCGAAAAGCCCCCGCGGAACTCATTCGGTGAGAGTTCGGGAGGTATTCGAATCCTTTGTGTTTCCCTGGCGTCCAAGTCAAATCGGGAACCGATGTTCCGTGCCGTGATCTTTATGGTGCATATTTTGAATTTCGCCCTGCAGTAACATGCGATGATGCACAATCGTTGATAGGAGATTTCAGGCTTGCCGCGCATCCATTTTCATCAGCAACTCGCCGAACTCAAGGACAAGCTCCTGGCCATGGCGGCATTGTCGCAGCTGGCTGTGGAGTCTGCCGTGGACGCCTATCTGCAGCGCGACCTGGGTATATGCCAATACGTGAAGCAGAATGAAACGGCGATCAACACCGCACAGCGAGAGCTGGACGAAATGGCCTATGAGCTTCTTGCCAAAGAGCAGCCCATGGCCATCGATCTGCGCTTTATTCTGGCGGTGATCAAGATCAATGGGGATCTTGAGCGGATCGGCGATCAGTCGATGGGCATTGCGCGCCGCGCGAAAGCGATGCTGGCCATGGAGGCGGTGGAGCTTCCCGTGGACTTTGCCGCGATGGGCGAGTTTGCCGGGCGCATGATTCGTTCCGCCGTGCAGGCGCTTCTGGAAGGCGACGCGCGCCTTGCCGAAGCGGTGCGCGAGATGGACGATGAGATCGACCGCATGAATCATCGTGCCCACGATGATCTTCTCAAACTGATCGAGGTGCAGCCGCAGTTCACCTCGCAGGCGCTGAACGGAATCCTGGTGGCCAAGAATCTGGAGCGGATTGCGGATCACGCCTCGAATATCGCTACGGATGTGATCTTCTGGGTGCGCGGCGCCGATGTGCGCCACGAGCTCTCCATGTCCATGGACTGAGGTGCTAGCCGCACGAGCTTGCCTTCGCGGGCTTGAACGCTTCTCGCCAAGCGTCATGCCCGGAGCCGTCCGTTGCGCCGTTCATGCTTCCGTCCCCTGCGGGAGCAGACCTTGCGAGTAAGAGACATCTTCTTGGATTGACATGCTGTTGGTCCGCGCCCAGAATGAATGCATGAGCGTCGTCGAAGATCTCCGCCAAGTTCTGCAGGACTTTCTGGCGCCGGAGTTGCGGGCGGTTGCTGCCAAGTTCGACGCTGTGGACAGCAAATTCGCGCTCTTGAACAGCAGAATAGACTCACTGGAAAGCAAGATGAACACCAGGTTCGATGCAATGGACTCCAAGTTCAGCGCAATGGACTCCAAGTTTGGCGCACTTGAAGCTACGGTCAGTGCTCGTCTCAGTGCGGCGGAGGACAAGGCGTCGAGTCGTCAAGAAATCCTGCTGATTCAATTCGAGGCCGTGAAGGGCTTGATGGACATGGACAGAAGAGTACAACGACTGGAAAGCCAGCGGATTGATTCAGGCGTCAAGAGTGCATGATTAGCTGTGCATCACATGTCCTAGCGGCCCAGATGTTGTCTTGATTTCAAGGCGCCTCGGCCCATTTCTTGTGCAGCGCTCTGCCTCTCTGTGAAAGCGACACCAAAAGTCCTGATCGTCATGTCGCCGCCGAAGCTTAGTCAGGCTCAATAAGCGCATTCACGGGACAGCGGCCGCTTGCCCCCGGCCTATACGCAGCAATGGCGCGAATCCCAACCGGGATTCGCGCCATCGCTTTCTGAGGGCAGGAGCAGCCTATGCCTCGGGCTGCGGGTTGTTGGCGTAATGCAACAGCACGGCTACCGCGCAACTAGTAAGGCGGGTGGCGGCGGAGTCGGCGCGGCTGGTCAGAATGGTCGGCACCTTTGCACCGAGCACGATGCCGGCCAGTTGAGCGCCGCCGAGATACTCAAGCTGCTTGGCGAGCATGTTGCCGCTTTCCAGATCGGGAACCACCAGGATGTCGGCGAGGCCGGTAACCGGCGAGACCAGACCCTTGATCTTGGCAGCCTTAACGCTGACGGCGGTATCGAAGGCCAGAGGGCCGTCGAGCACGCCGCCGGTGATCTGACCGCGGTCGGCCATCTTGCACAGGGCGGCTGCATCCAGTGTGGACTTGATCTTGGGGTTCACGGTTTCCACCGCGGAAAGCAGTGCAACCTTGGGCTCGGGAATGCCAAGAGCGTGGGCCAGATCGATCGCATTCTGCACAATGTGGATCTTGTCCTCCAACTCCGGCTCAATGTTGATGGCGGCGTCGGTGATCAGCAGGGTCCGCGCATAGGCCGGCGTGTCCATCACGAAGACGTGGCTGATGCGGCGCGAGGTGCGCAACCCGGTATCGCGCTGCATGGCCACTTTCATCAGCTCATCGGTATGCAGGCTGCCCTTCATCATGGCCTGAGACTGGCCGGTGCGGCACATGGTGACGCCGATTTCCGCGGCCTTGCGCTCGGTGTCCGCTTGCGCAATCGTATATGGACTGATGTCGAGGCCGATTCGTGCGGCCAGCGCCTTCATATCCGATTCGTCGCCGATCAAGGTCGGCGTGATCAGGCCTTCCTGCGCGGCCTCGACGGTGCCGCGCATGGCCACGTCGGACAGCGGCCAGACCACCGCAACGGTGATCGCAGGCAGGGCTTTGCAGCGTTCGAGAAATTTGTGAAAAACATGAAAATCGGCCGGATGGTCAATCAATGGATCAACGGCAACTGCTTCGGCCAAAGGGGCAAGATCGCTCATTCAATTCTCTCCCGGCCGATACAGAAATTGGCTTACCGGCCTCACCACTCCATTTTCGCCCTCTGCGGAGGCCGTGGGTGTGTTGTGGATCACAACACGGTGTGGTGTCTCGCATTAAGGTATTCTCCGTCCCTATGGGTGCATCGGGAGAGCCCACGCGCCGCTGCCGACCCCGAAGAATGAAATCGTGCCCCGCGATGCCGCCGCCAACTTGCCAACTTGCGATCCCCGCGCCAGCGGGCGCCAACTCGCGAAATCGGAACAATAAACTATCTCTGCGCTGATTCCTTCACTTGCGGCACAAGCGAATTCTTGTTTCATTCCGCATCGGCGGACCCGGCCCGGCCCGAGTCCGGATAGCGAGTCCAGACAACGAGTCCGGACGAAATGTGAACCTCTGCTCCGGTCCTTCTCATCCTGTTTTCGCTGTACTCCCCGATGCCTGTGCTGCTATCCTTCCCTCGCGGGAAAAGCGATTTAGCAAGGGAGAATACGGATTATGTGGTTCCTGGGTATGGACGTGGGCACGGGCGGAACGCGGGCCGTGGTGGTGGATGCCGAGGGCAAGTTGATCTCGGGCGCTTCAAGTGAGCATGCGGCGTTTCGCACGCCCCATCCCGGTTGGGCCGAGCAGGATCCGGAAGACTGGTGGCGGGCCGCTCAGGAGGCCATCCGCGGAGCGCTCCAAGCCGCCCCCGAACCACGCCAGCCCATTGCGGCCATTGGTCTTACCGGCCAGATGCATGGCGCTGTGCTGCTCGACGAAAACGGCGCGGTGCTGCGCCCATCCCTGATCTGGTGCGACACCCGCACCCAGCCCGAATGCGACTGGCTGCACGAAAAGATCGGCTACGAAAAGCTCATCGAGCTCACCTGCAACCCGGCGCTGCCCAACTTCACCCTGACCAAGCTGCTATGGGTCAAAACGCACGAGCTGGAGATCTTCGCCAGGACCCGGCACATCATGTGTCCCAAGGACTACGTCCGTTACCGGCTCACCGGCGAGTTCGCCATCGACGTGCAGGAAGCCAGCGGCACGTTGCTTCTCGACGTCACCAACCGGCGCTGGTCGCGGGAAGTGGCGGAAGCTGCGGGCATTCCCGAGAGCTGGCTGCCCAAGGTCTACGAGAACACCGATGTCTGCGCGCGCATCAGCGAAAAGGCCTCCGGCCTCACCGGCCTCTCTGCCGGAACCCCGGTTGTGGCCGGTTCCGGCGATCAGGGCGCGGGCGCGGTGGGCATGGGCATTTTGCAGCCCGGATCGGTTTCCGCCACCATCGGCACCTCGGGCGTCGTCTTTGCCGCCACGGCCAAGCCGACCCGCGATCCGCAGGGCCGCATGCACACTTTCTGCCACACCCCCGGTGTCTGGCACGTGATGGGCGTGACCCAGTCTGCTGGATTGAGCTTCCGCTGGCTGAAGGAGACCTTCTTCGCCGGGCAGGATTACGACCAGCTCACCGCCGCCGCAGCCAAGGTTCCGGCCTGCAGCGAAGGCCTCGAATGGGCGCCCTACCTGCAGGGCGAACGCACCCCGCACCTCGACCCGCTGGTGCGCGCGGCCTTTGCCGGCATCAGCACAACCACCACTTCGGCCCATTTCGTCCGCGCCGTGCTGGAGGGCGTGGCTTATTCGCTGCAAGACACGTTCACTCTGTTTGCCGGTCTCGGCATTCCGGTCAACGCGATTCGCCTCGGCGGCGGCGGAGCCAAAGGGCCTCTATGGCGCAAGATCCAGGCGGGCGTCTACGGCCAGGCCGTGGAAATTCTCACTGCGGAAGAGGGCGGCGCATTCGGCTCGGCGCTGATGGCTGGAGTGGGCGCGGGACACTGGGCGAATCTCGACGAGGCTTGCGGCCAGGCGATTGAAGTGGCGCAGCGCATCGAACCCGATCCGGCGGAGAAGGCTGCCTACGCCGCGGGGTACGCGCAGTGGCGCAAGCTTTACCCGGCGCTGAAGAGTTTGCGTTAGGGATATCGCTCGTTGCTTCCTACCATCGAGTGAAATCGGAATCGGTGCGCCCCGGCAGGTTCATTGCTGGGGCGTCGTTCTCTCCACCCCTCGAAGGAAGATCTATCCGAGGTGACTCCGCGATCGGTTGCCGAAGCTTCGGGATACAGTTACTCTGGTTTCGTCATCGTCGAACTCTCGCGGCCTATTCGGATCTCAAAGCCTCCACAGGATCAATCGCGGCCGCTCGACGAGCCGGAAGATAACTCGCAAGTGCTGCGGACGCCGCCAGCACCAATGGCACCGTGCAATACGTGAAGGGGTCAAGCGGACTGATGCCAAACAGCAGAGACTTCATCAATTGCATCAGCGTGGCCGCCGTTCCCACGCCGATGACGGCGCCCACCGCCGTCAGCAACAATGCGGACCGCACGAACATCCACTTGAGCCCGCTCTTTTGCGCTCCGAGCGCCAGCCGGATCCCGATTTCGCGGGTGCGTTGTGAAACCGCATAAGAGATGACACCGTAGATGCCGATTAGCCCAAGCAATAGCGCCATCGACCCCGCAATCGCCAGCATGACGAGTGTAAACGACGTGCGCGCCAGTGAATGGCTGTACAAATCCTGCATGGTTTCGGCCGATATCAGCGGCAGATTTGCATTCACCGCCCAGACCGTTTGCTGAACATCCCTGAGAAAGCTTTCGTTCCCGGCGCGGTTGGTACGGATCGCGAAGGTCACCGAGCGTGGCCCGTCGATCGTGGGTTGCGCGGTGTAGGGATCGTTGAGCATTGCCGGCCAGTAAATGGTCGGGGGAGCAGCTTCGTCCACTCCGTGTTGGCGAACATCCTGGACAACGCCAATCACCTCCCGCCATGGCCCCTTGAACTGCCGTACCCGTTTACCGATCGCTGCGGAGGCCGAACCCCACGATTCGCGCGCGAAGTTCTCCGAGACCATCACCTTCATTCTCAGACCGTAAATGTCGTCCCATGTAAAATCGCTGCCCGCGACAATGCGTGTCCCCATCGTTTTGAAATATCCTGGCGAGACGTAATTGAAGAGCCGCAGCGGCGGTTCGCCTCCCACGTAACTCTTGCCTTCCACGTGCATCTCGTCCCAATTGGGATCGTTGTTATCCATCGGCACAGCGCCCGCGAACCCAACAGATGTGACGCCAGGAATCGACGCAATTTTGTCGGCGATATTGTTTTGGGTGTGCATGACCATCTGCGCATCGGGCTCCAGCAATTCCGGAATCGCGATGCCCATCGTCTGCACGTGCGCGGGATCGGTGAACCCAGGCTCGACGTTGCGCAGCGCTGCGAAGGTGCGGATCATCAGGACAGCGCTCACCAGCAGCACAAGCGCCATGGCCACTTGCGCAACCACCAGCACATTGCGCGACCGATGACGCGCCCGGCTCGTGCTTGCGGTGCGGTTGGTCCCCAGCAGCGTTGAAGAGGCGTCTCCCAGCGCGTATTTGAACACGGGAATGGAGCCGAAAAACAATCCTGAAACCACTGAAAGCAGCAGCGTAAAGCCAAGCGAGCGGCCGTCGAGCGAGACTTCGCTCAGGCGAGGCAGGTCGGCGGGGCCAATCGCGACGAGCAGCCTGAGGCCCGCGTACGCAACGCCCACAGCCAACAAGCCGCCCGTAAGCCCCAGCGACAAGCTTTCGACCAGCAACTCGCGCGCGATGCGACTGCGGCCTGCGCCTAACGCCGCCCGGATGGCAAGCTCCTGATGCCGCGCATCGGCGCGGACCAGCAGAAGATTTGCTACGTTTGTGCAGGCAATCAACATCACCAGCCCCACTGTTCCCATCACCACCCACAGCACGCCACTTACGTTGCCGATCACCTGTTGTTTGAGCAAGCGAAAGTTGGGTGTGATCCTCCAAGTCTCGTAGTAGTGCGGATTGGTCCCCGGTCCGTTCGTCCAGGAATCCATCCAAACCGGGATCAGCCGCGCCAAGTCGGCGTCGGCTTGCGCCAGAGAGATACCCGGCTTGAGCCGGCCCAGTCCGTCGTAACCAAATGGCGCCAACTTTTGATTGTTACGATCGAAGGCCAGAGGCGCGAGTAGGTCGAAGTCCTGATCGACCATCTTGAAATTGCGCGGCATGACGCCAACAATCTCGCACGTCTGCGCATCCACCTGGATGCTGCGTCCAATCACGGATAAGTCTCCGCCAAAGCGCCGCTGCCAGTAGCCGTAGCTCAGAATCACTGTCTTGGCGACATGCGGATCCTGATCGGCTTGCGTGAACCAGCGGCCGGCGGATGGAGGAACCGCGAGCGTCTGCAGCACACCGTCGCTGATCAGCTTTGTGCGAACCTGTTCGGGCTGGGCAACTCCTGTCACGTTGGCTGTGCCCGATGTCCAAACGCCCAATGACTGGAACGTTTGATTCCGCTCGGTGAAGGTGAAATACATCGACGGCGAAAGCTGCAGGCCATTGGAAAAGTCGGCCATCCCGTTGGCGCCGGGAGCGTTAAGCCACAGTGCAACCAGTCGGCCGGAATCCGGATACCGCAGCGGCTTCAACAGCACACTGTTAATCACGCTGAACACCGCCGTATTCGCGCCGATGCCGATGGCGAGCGTCAGAAGCACGGTAACCGCAAAGCCCGGCGATTTGCGCAGGCGGCGAAAAGTGAGTTTCAGGTCGGCAAGAATGGATTCGAGCACACGCCATTGCCACACTTCGCGGCTGCGCTCCCGCAGCAGCGCCACGTTGCCGAATTCACGCCGCGCCTGTTGCTCGGCATCGCGACGCGACACTCCGCCTTCCATCAACTCTTCGATCTTCTCTTCGAGGTGCTCTTCGATGGAGACGGAGAGATCGTCATAACGGCGGCGGCGGTTGAAAAGCTGCTTGATCCATTGCATCGCGGTCTCCTAAGCTCGAGCTATTGCAAGTACGCGGGTGATGCCGTCGAACATCTTCTCGAAGCTGACGACTTCCTCATCCAGGTGGCGAAGGCCCGCATCGGTGAGGCGATAGATGCGAGTCGGGCGTCCCTTGGCGGACACACCGATCTCCGATTCGAGCCAACCCTCTTTCAGCATCCGCTGCAATGCGGGGTAGAGCGAACCCTCTTCCACCTGCAGCAGATTGTCCGAAACTTGTTTGATGTGCTTCACCAGAGCGTAACCATGCATCGGCTTGATCCGCAGCGACTGCAGGATCATGACTTCCAGCGCGCCCGGGAAGAGATCGCGGTGTTCGGGATTCTTTGCCATGAAAGTGAATATACATCTAAATACCTATTCTTAAAATAGGTATTTCCTGAAAAACCTTAAAATCTTGAGATCGGACAGCGAAAGCGCCCTCTGCGCCGCGAGTCTGCAATCGCGAGGAAGCCCCGAAATCCCAGTCGCAATCGCGGCCGGCGAGGATCGAACCAGAAAAAGCGTCCGTCTTGCCGGGTACTCTCGTGCCGCAATGCCTCCCCGCAGGAGCGTGATGCGAGTCACCGCCGCGATTCGCGATACGGCGCATTCTCTTGGCGGCCGTTCTTCGGTTTATCGAGTGAACTCTGGCCCTCCTCCATTTGGGAGTGCGGCTCCTTATAAAGCAGGTCCGGCATGCGGATTTTGCATGCGGATCTGCCATGCAGATTCGGATTTACCGTTTCTGCCTCCGCGCGAAGCCTCGGCAACGGGTTTCCGCTGGAATGAGCCGCCATGTCCTACGTAGGCATCAACATCGGCGCGTTGACGGTCAAGGTGGTCGCGGTCCAGGCTGGCGTTCATAATGCAGCCTTGAGCGTTCAAGATTCCGCAGTCGTGGCCCACCAGGGACGCCCCATGGAAGTTCTGCAGCGGCTGCTGGCCGGCCCGGAGTTCGCCGCTGCCGAGTACTTTGGCGTTTCCGGCCACCTGGGACACATCACCGAGTTTGCCGCCATCCAGAGGGCTCTGCGCGAAGTGCGCAAACGGGCTTTGCGCGAGGCGGGCGAAAGCGCCCCCGAACGCGCGCGCGAAAACACGCCCGGCGACTTCGATGCCGTGGTTTCCTTGGGCGGCGAGTCTTTTCTGGTTTACACCCTCGCAGCGGGAAAGGTCACCAACGTCTTGTCGCACAACAAGTGCGCGGCGGGCAGCGGCGAGTTTTTCATGCAACTGATCGGCCGCATGGGGCTCGACATTGACGCGGCCATCGAGCTTTCGTCTTCGGGAACGGTGGTGCCGCTGGCCTCGCGCTGCACGGTGCATTGCAAATCCGACGTGACCCACAAGCTCAATCGCCACGAGGCCACGCCCGCGGACATATTGAAGACACTGCACGACAGCATGGCCGGCAAAGTGGTGGCTCTTCTGGAGAAGGGGCAGAACCGGCTGCGCCGCGTCTTGCTAATTGGCGGCGTAACCCGCAACGCGGCTCTGCTCGATGCCCTGCGGGCGAAGCTGCCCGAGACTGATCTGATCGCCCTGCCGGAGAGTCCGTGGTTCGAAGCGTGGGGAACGGCGCTGCTGACCGGCGACAATCCGCTTTACAAAACTCCGCGCATTGCGCATCCGCCAGTCTTCGAGACGCTGCCGTCGCTTGATCGATTTCCGGCCCTTGTGATGGAAGCCTCTCCCCTGCAACCGCCGCCTGAGGGCGCGATGGTTCTTGGTGTGGATGCTGGCTCGACGACCACCAAGGCTGTATTGCTCGATCCGGCGACGCGCGCGATTGTGGCCTCGCATTATGCGCGCACCCATGACGATCCGGTGGCCGCGGTGCGCGAGTGCCTTAAGGAACTCATCGGTCACGTCGGCAATCGCCCGGTGAGCCTGGTGAGCACCACCGGGTCGGCCCGCGAACTCATCGGAGCGTGGCTGGGCACGGAGCAGGTGTTCAACGAGATCTCCGCCCATGCCGCCGGAGCAACTCATTTTGCGGCGGACGTGGACACCATCTTCGAAATCGGCGGACAGGACGCCAAGTATATCTACCTGCGCAATGGCGTACCCATTGGATATGCCATGAACAATGCCTGCTCGGCGGGCACGGGATCGTTCCTTGAAGAAAGCGCCCAGAGCGATCTTGGCGTGCGCGTATCGGAGATAGCCGAAATCGCGCTGACCGCGCCCGCGCCGGTGAAATTCAAGACCACCTGCGCGGCCTTCATCAACTCCGACATTCGCATCGCGCAGCAGCAGGGGCAAAGCCGCGACAACATTCTGGCCGGGCTGGTGTATGCCATCGTGGAGAACTATCTCACCAAGGTGAAAGGGCAGCGGCCGGTGGGCAAGAAGGTGCTGCTGCAAGGTGGAGTGGCGCTGAACCGCGCAGTCGGGCATGCGTTTGCGCAGCGCGTTGGACGCCCGGTCCTGATCCCATCCAACCCAGAGTTGCTGGGCGCGCTGGGCGTGGGACTGCTGGCGCTGGACCGCTGCGGCGAAGCCATGGGCGCGGTCACCGATCTGGAAACGCTGGCGGCGGCGAAGATGAGCCTCGTGGGCCGTTTCACCTGCCGGGCGTGCAAGATGAATTGCAGTATCGAGCGCTTCGAAGTGGACGGCCGGAAGTTTCCGTTCGGAGGCCGGTGCAGCCTCTACGAAAACGTCTGGAAGAGAAAGACGCGCACTGCGCCCGCGCCCGACCTGGTGGAGCAAAGATCCGCAATCGTATATAACTCTCCCCGGCATTTCGAGATCCCGCCGACTGCGGCGTCGAAGCCGCGTCCGTATTGGGATGTCGGTCCGGCGATTGAAGCTGCCAGATCGTTTCTTGAAGAATCCTTCGGGCATTCCAATGGAAATGGCAAGCCTGTCGCCAGTGAGACGCGCATCGGCATTCCCCGCGCGCTGACAACGCATTCGCTGTTCCCTCTCTACTCGACTTTCTTTTCGGCCTTGGGGATGGAGGTCGTGTTGAGTGCCGTCGATCCGCGCGGCGATCTGCGCTCGCACTCCGGTTTCTGTTTGCCTGCGCAAATCGCCCACGGAGCGGTGTTGGACCTGGCGCAAAAGCAGGTGAAGCTGGTCTTTCTTCCCCAGGTGGCGCGCATGGCGCAGCAGGACACGGGCAAGGATTCCTATCTCTGTCCCATCACCCAGGCCGGCCCCTATTTCCTGGCCAAGGCTTTTCCCGATACGCGATTCCTATCTCCGGTTCTGGATTTCACCAACCCGCTCGCAGCCAGTGCGGCCATGACCGAGATGGCCACGCGCGAGTTGGGCGTAAGCCGCGAGTTGGCCAACGAGGCCTGGGCTGCGGCCGTCAGCGAGCAAACACGAGCCGAATGCGCTCTCATCGAGATGGGCAAGCAGGTTCTCGCGCAAGCCTTGGCGGCGGACAAGCCGGCCGTCCTGCTCGCCGGCCACAGTTATAACGCGTACACCCCCGAGGCTTCGCAATCGGTGAGCAAGAAGCTTTCCAGCATGGGAGTGTTGGTGATCCCCGCCGATTGCCTGATGCCCGTCGGGACGGGCGCGACGGTATGGTATTTCGCCAACCAGATTCTGAACGCGGCTGCGCTCAGCAAACGCCACCCCAACCTCTTTCTGCTGTGTATCAGTAACTTCAGTTGCACCATCGATGCATTTACGCACTCGCTGCTCGCCTCCGAGCTGGAGGCCAAACCATATTTGATCCTGGAGATCGACGCGCACACCGCCGACGCCGGCGTGCAAACGCGGCTGGAGGCTTTTCTCGATATCGTGCAAAACTATCGCGCGGCCCTGCCCAGTCAGGCCAGGCCGTTCACGTCCTGCAAACTGATCAAGGGCGGGCAAGTTATCACCTCGACCAGCGAGGCCATCCCGCTCACCGACCCGCGGGTCAAACTGCACATGCTCAACTTCTCGGAGTTCCATGCGCAGTCCACCGCCATGGCGCTCAACTGGCTTGGCCTGCATTCAGGCCCGCTTGTTTCCATCGGCCGCAGCCAACTCGATCTGGGTTTGCAGTTCACTTCCGGGCGCGAGTGCCTGCCGCTGCCGCTCTCCATCGGACAGCTCTTGCAAATCAATCGCGATCGCCAGCCCGGCGAAATCGCCGGCTTCATCATGATGCAAGGCGGCGCGCCCTGCGTGAGCGAAGCCTACATGGATTACTTCGAGCGGTTCATCGTCGAGCACCGGCTCGCCGACACGTTCATGGTCCATCCCGGGCCGGAAAACGACTATCTCGGATTCGACCCCTTCACGCTGCTGAAGTACTTTTCGCCCGCGGTTCTGCTGGCCGACATCCTGGTCGAGATTGATCATGTTCTGCGCGTAGTGGGAGCCGCGGGCAGCCTCGAACAATTCCATCGCGCATGGCGGCGATTCGCAAGCAGCGCCAAGACACTCGACGATTTCACTGAGCAGCTGCCCGCATTCGTCGAGTGCCTGGCTGCCCTGCCGCGAACGCGCGACCCCATCGAATGCCCCAAGGTTGTGGTCACCGGCGACTTCTACGCCCGCTTCAGTCCCTTCTTCATGGATGGCGTGCGCGACCTCTACGCGGCGCGGGGCGTCATTCTGAAGCCCGTCGATCTAACCGACCTGTTCCTCTATGTCACCTATGACGGAATGAGAGGGACGGCAAATAACTGGGGCCTGAAGCCGGGAGGATTCGCGCTGGCCAAGGCTTGCACCAGGGTGCTCGAATCTGACGGCCAGCAGTACCTGCAGCAATGGTGGGGATATCAGCCGGGGCGCAGAACCGAGCAGCGCTATCGCGAGATCTTCCTGGAGACCGGCCTTCTGATCTCCCGGCCCAACGACACCGTTGCGCTGTTTGAGAAAAGCTCGGAGCACGTCTCGCCGCAAATCTTCGGCGAGATCACGCCCACGGTAGGCAAGAGCCTGAATGCGGAATTCGAGGGCTACGATGGCATCATCCTGATCGGGCCATTCAACTGTCTTCCGTTCAGGATCTCGGAAGCCATCCTGAAGCCGCTCAGCATTCAACAGGGAATGCCGCTGCTCACCTACGAGACGGACGGCTGCGCCGTAACTCCAGCCGTGCTGAGGCAGGTGGACGTGCACATTCAGCAGGTTCTGGAGCACGCGACGAGAATTTGTTGAGGGCGAGAAGTTGTCGAGAATGAAATGGTCGCCGATCTCGGAAATGCATCGCCACATGGCGATTGCAGAGGCCGATCATCCCAAGGCGGACCGCATGAACCATCTTCTGAGTGCACATTTTCTGTCAAAAATGGGTCCATGGCAGCCTAACGAGCGCCTTCTCCTTTTTATTTTTCCTTCGAATGGCGAGGAGCAAATCTCCCGGCATCTGGCACAACTGAACAAAGGCCTGCGACCCAGAGGCGGGCCCTTATCGTAGAATGACCCGTTAAGATCGAATCGAAAGCAGGGTGTCATGAACCAAGGATCTTCGTGGCGAAAGTGGGACTTACATGTTCATACCCCGTCGACGGCGTTGGCGAATGAGTATGGTGGCTGGGATGAATTCTTGAATGCACTTGCAAACGAGACTGAGGTATGTGTTCTCGGAGTGACAGATTACCTTTCCATCGAGGGCTACAAGAAGCTTCTGGACGAATCGCGCTTACGTTCCTTCGGCAGCATAAGCCTCCTAATTCCGAATATTGAGTTTCGCCTTACGCCCCAAACAGACAAGGGAAATGCGATCAACCTCCATCTCCTTGTGGATCCAACCGCAGGCAATCATGTCCAGCGGATTGAGTCCGCTCTGAGCCGATTGTCCATTAAGTACATCGACGTCAACTACTCCTGCACTCCTTCCGAGATTATCCGCCTAGGCGCCGCATTTGACCCCCAGGCCGCAACTGATCGGAAAAAACTAGAGATCGGCACAAACCAATACAAGATCGACTTCAGAGTCTTCATGGATTGGTTGGACTCCGAGGTATGGCTCGCCCAGAATTCCCTAGTAGCAATATCGGGCGGAAACGACGGCCCATCAGGGCTTAGGGATGGCGGATGGGAAGTCTCACAGGAGGAAATCTGGCGGGCATCACACATCGTCCTAACAGCAAATGAGAACAATAGGAACTTCTGGCTTTGCAAAGATGCGTCTAAAAAAGAGGGTGCTGTCAAGCTCGGTGCGCCCAAGCCTTGCATAAGCGGCTCAGATGCTCATAAGATGAGCGCCTTATTCCGCACGCCTGGGGATCGATTCTGCTGGATCAAAGCAGACCCGACCTTCGAAGGATTGAAGTCAATCCTTTACGAGCCCGAGGAGCGGGTCTATCTCGGGAGATTCTCTCCGATCCAGCATGACATGTCGCGGGTGATTGTGCGTGTAAACATCGTCGGGGCACCGACCAGCGGTATCGGTACGCTCTCGATCCCACTCAACAGCGGCCTGGTGAGCATCATCGGAGCTAAGGGCTCAGGCAAATCAGCTTTGGCGGACTATGTCGCATACGTGGGGGGCGCAACTGTACTGCAAGATAAGCGCAGTTTTTTGAGCCGGGCAAAGCAGTTTGTGAAAGGAACGTCGGTCGAAATAGTTTGGGGGGACGGTGCCAGAGTTTCATCAGTCGTGGGCAACCTCCCTCCAACCCGAGAGACAGTGCGTTACCTCTCACAGAGCTTCGTTGAGCAGCTCTGCTCCGACGACTACGCGGGTACGTCACTCGCCGAGGAGATCGAGAAGGTAATCTTTGGAAACCTTGATCCAACCGACACCCTGAACGCGTCCAGCTTCTCTTCTCTCCGCACCCTACGGACGAGCGAACTGATCAAGGAGCGCATTGACGTTGGATCTCGAATAAGATCCATGATCGCTGAAGATGAGGCTCTCCGAGGTAGTCTACGGGAAATTCCAGCAAAGAAGCTGCGCATCGACGAGCTCGCGCAAGAGGCGATCTCATTGCAAAAACAGATGCCAAAGGCCGAGAGCGAAAAAGAAGAGAGTGCCCAAAAGGAGTTGACCGCCCTGCGTGAGCAGTTGCTAGTTCAACAGAGCAACGTGGGAACGCAGAAACAGATTCTACTCGGCCTTGACGACCTTCATGGGAGCATCACAAAGTTCTCCTCAAATGTTGAGGCGTTCGCCAGGGATCTTTCGGAACGAGCCACCTCGCTCGGGATCGATCCGAATAAGCTGGCCGTCAGGTTCGAGGTGATCGGACAGGAAGTCTTAGTGGAACGCCGGCGTGAGGTCGACGGCCTGATTGCCCAACTAGAAAGTGGAAAGGGGCTCACAGCCAAATCCATCGCCGAATTGATCGCAGAGATCGGATTCCTTGAAAAGCTAGCTGCCAATGACAGGATTCAAAGGGGATTGATCCAACAACTGCAAAAGCGCATTTCTGCCAATTCGCAAGAGACGCAGAGATTGCAAAAGGAGATTCTAACCGCCGAGCTCGAAACCCTGAAACGGCAGGAGAAGCTGCGGGCAGACCGGCTTGACGCATACAGAAGAATGTTCTCACTCTGGAAAGATGAGCAGAAAACGCTCGAACTCCTGTACAGGCCTGTTCAAAAGAAACTTCACGCCGGAGACGATGAAGAGAGGCAGCTGGATTTTTACATCCGATGGGATGTAGATATCGATTCTTGGATTGATCGTGGGAACGCCCTCTTCGACCAGCGCCGGGGGCACCCATTTGAGTCCGCCTCCAAATTCAAGGAGGCGGTCGAGGCTACCCTGCTCCCGGCTTGGACGAGTGGCGATCCCGACCAAGTGAAGGCCGCAATGGAGGAATTCCTCGCCAAACTAAGACAAGTCAATGCGGAGTCGTTCCTGAGACAAAGTACCTCACATGCGATGATGCTTGATTGGGTTTTCGGATGCGACCACGTCTCGCTAGCGTATGGCCTGCGGTATTACGGAACGGAAATCGAGAAGCTTTCTCCGGGGACCAAGGGTATTGTCCTGCTGATCCTCTACCTAGCAATGGATATGGAAGACTCCCGCCCGTTAATTGTGGATCAGCCCGAAGAGAACCTCGACAACGAATCGATCTACAGCCTTCTTTCCGTTTACTTCCGAAAAGCTAAACAGCGAAGACAGGTCATCATCATTACGCACAACCCAAATCTCGTCGTGAACACCGACGCAGAACAGGTGATCATAGCGTCAGCCTCTAGAACAACAGGCGTTTTTCCAGATTTCACTTACGAGGGAGGAGCGCTGGAAGACGTCTTGGGGGTGAGGAAGCGAGTCTGCAGCATATTGGAAGGGGGCGAGAGGGCTTTCCTTGAGCGCGAGAAAAGATACGCCCTCTCTGCCAGAACTGCTCTTTGACTACCGGAGGCTAAAACCGATTGGTGATGAAAAGCGCCCATGTCACCTGGAGGAATCCCAGGCTTCTCCAAGCCCGAAACCGCTGTTTTTCAGTGCCCACCCCTCCTTTCTACCGCCGTTGCGTACCATTCGCTCCGATGGGCGTAGGATGGGGAAATCAAAGACCTCTTTCGAGAGCGATAAGCGGCCGAAAATGAGTCGGAGAAGGATGCACCCCCTCCCCTACCCCCTGTTTCCACCATAGGACGCAGAAAACAAACAAGTTATGAAAATAACAGGCCTTTGTGTGTGCTGAAAACAAAGGACTTATCTCGCGCGGAGTCCTCCCGCTTCGCAACCCGCCCTGAAAGACTCCGTCTGCGACGGGCCTATTCAGCCGGAACCCGCTGCGAGGATCTTGCCCCAACGAGCACTCGGAAGCCCCTCAGCCTTCTACATCCAATCGATAACTTGCGGGAGTCTTTCGAGCATTTGATCCATGCGCGAATCGTTTGCCGGCGTTGAGTAAATGTTGACGTAGATAGCCTGCAACCACTCTCGAAGTTGAGCCTTCGCAATGTGATCCGGAAGCGATTTCTTGAATGCCATGATATCCATCGGGGGCGGCGTTTCCTCGGTGACAGGAGGCATCAGGTAGTCGAGACCCGCGACCTCCCGGCAGCCGAGGTTGCGGTAAAAGAGCTTTCTTCGGGTGTTGTAAGCCTGCAAGGGCGATGGGCGCTTGTCGGAATCGACCTCCACGAGCAAAGATCGGCCGGAAACTTCGCGGCATTCGGTGATCTGCTGAAAGAGAAAGCTGCCGATCTTCTGCCCACGAAGTTGCTCGGCGACAGCCATGTATTCGAGATAAGAAACATCCGATTCGGGAAAGCTGCAGACAACCGAAAACCCGGCAACAGATTGACCGAGATTCGCCGTCAGGAAGAGGTAACTGGGTCTGAGGACCATTGCAGCGAGCAGTTCTACCGGTTTTCGCTCGCTGGCGGGATGCGCGGCGAGGTAGAGGTCAATCAGCGCATCGAATTCCGGGCTTTGCGGGTCCGTCACACGGTGAAGAGTAAGGTTCATGATGTATACAGTTTCACAGGTTGTATTGGGAAACCTGAATGAATCGCAGCTGCTGCCCCATGGCACGGGTTGAAGCCGAAACATCCACGGGCTGCCGCGTGGATCTGCAACCTGCTGGATTCACTGGGCTTCCGGTGTCGAATGCCTCTCCCGGCTAGGCGACTTTGCGCAGTTCTCTTCCATTCTCCGCAGCGCCGGTCTTGAATTCAAAGGATCTGCCGGAAGCTTGATCTTCCTGTAGCCCGCTTGCGATATCATTAAGCGTTTTGCGGGTATTTCCCCGAATCGGGGGCCATTTGAGAAGAGCGAAGGGTGTTGGACACGGATGAGCGAAAAGCGCTGGGTGTTGTTGATTGCAAGCGAGGTTGGGCGCACGGATTCGGTCTCTGACCGGGCCATGGAACGTCTGGTGGATGCCATCAGCGAAGAGGGATACGAGGTTGTTCGCACCACTTCGCCGGAAGACGGACTCTCGCTGGTCACCTCGGACCCCAGTTATTCGGCCATCCTGCTGGACTGGGACCTGGAAGGCGACTCGCAATTCGAAGAACGCGCCGCGCTGGACATCATTCGCGGCGTTCGCCACCGCAACAAGAAGGTCCCCATCTTCCTGATCGCCGACCGCACCCTGGTCTCCGAACTGCCGCTCGAAGTGATCAAGCAGGTGTATGAGTACATTCACCTCTTTGGAGACACGCCCGCTTTCATCGCCTCGCGGCTGGACACCGCGATCGAGCGCTATCACGAGCAGTTGCTGCCCCCTTATTTCCGCGAACTGCTCAAATACAACGACCAATCCGCGTACAGCTGGGACGCGCCCGGCCACATGGGCGGAGTGGCGTTTCTGAAGCACCCGGTGGGTCAGGAGTTCCACCGCTTTTTCGGAGAAAACCTGCTGCGCTCGGATCTGGGCATTTCCTCTGCGCCGCTGGGATCGTGGCTCGATCACATAGGCCCTCCGGGCGACTCCGAGCGCAACGCTGCCCGCATCTTCGGCGCGGATTGGACCTTCTATGTGCTGGGCGGCTCCAGCACCTCCAACCAGATCGTCGGCCACGGGCTCATCGCCCAGGACGATATCGTGCTGGCCGACGCCAACTGCCACAAGTCGATTTGTCACGCTCTGACCGTCACCGGCGCGCGTCCCGTTTACTTCAAGCCGACGCGCAATGGATACGGCATGATCGGTCTGGTGCCGCTGACGCGCTTTTCTCCCGCATCGGTGAAAGAGATCATTGCGCGCAGTCCTTTTGCTCCCGGCGCGCGCTCGCAGGTGCCCACCTATGCCGTGGTCACCAACTCCACCTACGACGGTCTCTGTTATAACGTCGATCATGTGGTCGAGGAGCTTGGGAAATCTGCTGCCCGCCTGCATTTTGACGAGGCCTGGTACGCCTATGCGAAGTTCCATCCCATCTACCGCGGGCGCTACGCCATGGGTGTGCCAGACGATATGCCTGACCGCCCCACCATCTTCAGCGTGCAATCGACGCACAAGATGCTGGCCGCCTTCTCCATGGGCTCGATGATCCACGTCAAGCTCAGTGAGCGTGGCTCTTTGGATTTTGACCAGTTCAACGAATCGTTCATGATGCATGGCACCACTTCGCCTTTCTATCCGCTGATTGCCTCGCTCGATGTGGCAGCGGCCATGATGGACGAGCCGGCCGGCCCCACTCTGATGGACGAGACGCTGGCCGACGCCATCAGTTTTCGCCAGGCCATGAGTTCTGTCGCGCACCGCCTGCTTCACGAATCGGACCCTCAAGCGCCCTCGCACTGCGCGGAGCTACATCATCCGACTGCGGAACCCGGGGAAGGCTGGTTTTTCGGCATCTACCAGCCGGATTACGTCCGCGATCCGGCGACCGGCGAGAAGATCCTCTTTGAGGATGCGGAAGACGAACTGCTCGCCTCCGAACCCAGTTGCTGGACACTCAAGCGGGGCGACGAGTGGCACGGGTATCAGGACCAGGACTCGCCCGACGACTACTGCATGCTGGACCCCACCAAGGTCACGATTCTGACGCCGGGCGTAAATGCGCAAGGGGTAATGGGCAGTTGGGGCATTCCCGCCGCCATCCTCACCGAATTCCTGGACTCGCGCCGCGTCGAGATTGCCCGCACCGGCGACTACACCGTTCTGGTGCTCTTTTCCGTCGGCACTTCCAAAGGCAAGTGGGGCAGCCTGCTGGAGAATCTTTTTGAGTTCAAGCGTCTCTACGACACGGAAGCGCCGCTGATTGAAGCGCTCCCTGAGTTGGTGCAGAAATACCCGGCCCGGTATCGCGATCTCTCGCTGAAGGAACTCTCCGACGAGATGCATAAGGCGATGGTCGATCTGCAACTGGCCGATCTGGTGAACGCCGCCTGCGACGAGGATTTCGATCCGGTCCTGACTCCTGCTCAGACCTACCAGAAGCTTGTCCGACAGGAGACGGAGTCGATTCCCTTTGAGGACATGGCTGGGCGTATCGCCGGGGTGATGCTGGTTCCCTATCCGCCAGGCATCCCCATGTCCATGCCCGGAGAGCGCCTGGGAAGCTTTGAATCCCCGGTGATCAAGCTCCTGCTCGCCATGGAGGAGTTTGGCCATCGCTTCCCTGGCTTTGAACGCGAAGTGCACGGCATCGAGGTAGACAGCGAGGGCAAGTACTGGATGCGCGCGGTCAAGGAAGAACGGCCGCAGGATGCGAAATAAGCTTGTGCGCTTTACATGTTGCGGAACGACTCAACTTCGTCTGGCCTTGTAACAGGGCACGACTTTAGTCGTGCCGCTGGAGTTTCTACATTTTTTAGGCTGCAGCTGCGGCAACGAGACTGTGGGACGAGGTGTTTAGGCCAGCCGGGCGGAGTAATTCGGGGTTTTGCGCCATTTCCTGCCTGAGGA